>Ga0315279_10004389_pt1 | contig 18954 bp, 27 predicted proteins | sample YL17G06_20_MG_FD_203694 | JGI IMG/M metagenome (GOLD analysis project Ga0315279, IMG submission 203694) | Sediment microbial communities from Yellowstone Lake, YNP, Wyoming, USA - YL17G06_20 | ecosystem: Environmental > Aquatic > Freshwater > Lake > Sediment | place: USA: Wyoming | collected... | reverse complement strand
AGGGGCATTCTACTTTGATCTTGGTGTGAGGTTCCATAATGCACCTTCTGATGTAAGATTTGGACTTTGCAGACGATTAAATTTGCATTGTCGCAGAAGGGGCAGTCCCAGACTTCGTACTGCCTGCGGAACTCGTACACCACAATGCATCTTCATCTTCGGGGCTCAAACTATTTAACCTGTAAAACTCAAGAATTAACTATGGCAGAAGCGACCGACAGATTCTCAGCAAGTCTCATAGATCCATTTCCCATATTCAATCCGTCTCCTGAGGCTATGGAGAGGATCCGCAGGCTCGCCAGTCTTGGTCGGGAGGACACAAAGAGCTTCAAAGAAGTGTACAACATTCTAATCGAAGATCAGTCAAAGCACGGGTTGAGAATTCACAAAGGATTTCCACTCTATGCGCTGTCAAAGGAGGCAGGCAAATCCGACAAACAAGAGGCTCTGCACTTAATGCTGAGTGCGTTTGTTGAGGATGTTCTTACTCACGGGGATAGAGCTATGCAGGGATTTGCCGCAACGTCGCTGAAAGACGATTTCGGAATAAGCATCAAGACATTGGTCACCCTCAAAGAGTTTACAATAGACAGGACTAAGTCTGTTTTCTATCCAGAGGCATTGGTTAAGGAATTCGTCAGAACAAGCGACATTAGACTGGAGACAAAAGAATCGTTCAGGGGCGTCACAGAGGACAGCCGATGCGATTCAATTGTAGCCCAAGTGGGAGAGAAACTAAGACAGGATCTGCGTCCGAGCTTTTCCACGCCGCCCAAGGACGAAAAAGAAGTCCAAAACGTAGTCTTTGCATTGCTCAGGCAAATAGACAGAAAGACTAATCGCGAAAAATCTGGCCCGCGACTTGCAAACAAAGAGTATACTATAGATTTCTCACTCTTCGAAGACAGCGTGGGCGTTGAGGTCAAGCTAATCGACAAAAAAGAAAAGGTTGGTCAAACAATAGACCAGATCAACGCTGACATCCCAGCTTACATTAGAATGTTCAAGAGGGTAATCTTCCTTGTGTACGACGCCTACAACGCGATAGTCGATGAGAAGAGATTCGTCTCTGAATTGAAGGACAACAGAAGGGAAATCGAAGTACTTGTGTTGTAGATTATCACTTAACCGTTGGAGTGGCAGAGGTGCAAAATGTCACGGTTCTCAGAGTTTGAATTTGGGATTGTCAAAAACAAAGGCTTTCAAGTCAGAGTAGAACGACGCTAAATTCTCTTCCGTGATTGGGGCTTCTCCTGGATGAGCGGAATTGCTCCGCATTGTGAAGCATATTGACAATCTATCGTGTTGATTTGAGTCAATGAGTTGCCAGTATTCTAGCACCCAGAGCAGGTCGTTATCAAAGACGGTTCTCAAATCGCTCAACGAGTGAACGGGGAATGATTTGTTCCATCGCTTGAACCGCCCGCCTGCTTTTTTCATCTCCTCGCACTTCTTATTGAATTCGTCGAAGCCTAACTTCTCCACGGTCTTGTGCATCCTGTGGACTGCGGCGCTCCATCCGAGTACGACTGAGGCCCTGAAGAATCCGCGGCTGGCGCAACCAAGAGCCTCGTCTAAGTAATCCTTCTCCTCGTCTGTTGCGTTCTCAAGAATCTTTGCTATGTGAGATACTGAGACTACCTGACCAGCGGACTTCATTATTGTTACGAATAGCTCTTCTTTGAAATCCTGAAGAATTGCGTCTATGGTCTTGAGATATGTCTGCTTGACCGATGTCTTTACTGATAAAAGTAACAGAGTAGTAAACAGATCATGGTATTTCTGTCGAAGCTCATCTGTCACCCCAAGGCTGGGTAGCGATGGACCTAGCTCTTCGAACCACTTGGTTCCAATCTTTTGAGAGGAGTCTTTGACAGCTTTCTTGTAGATGTTGCTCGTCTTGACTCTGCGAATTTCTATGTGCAATCTCCTAAGCGAGTTTTCAATGCTGTCTAGGAGTGCAAGCGCATCTTCCTTCTTCATCCAGTAACCGCCAGAATTGCCTCTGCCAGCTCAGCCTTACCGTCGGTCGACAACTCGACATGTTCTTCGTCGTCTAAGCTCTTGAAGAGCTTCGCATTCTTCTTGAAGTTTGCCTTGAAATTTGCCAAGTCATAGGCCCCGTAATCATCCTTGCAGCGGTTCTTGACAACTTCTATCGAGAACTCGAACTTCCCTCCAGGTTTGAGGGCGTTCTCCAATGCAGTAAGAAGCGCGACTTGCATCTGAGCGACGGCCTTCTTGTTAGTGGTTAGCTTGTATATTCGCTGTATCTCAGTGCCCTCAACTAAGAACAATTTCTGAATGATTTCTTCTGGCACATTGTACTGCTGTAGGACTGCCCTAACACCAATAGGAATTACAAATTTCTGAGTGGGAATTACAGGAGGCGCAGGAGTCTCGACTCTTCCGGGAACCTCTTTCGGTGCCTGTGTGCCACGCACATAACCGATAAGCAAGACCTCGAAAATCTTCTGTCGATATGGTTCAGGAAACTTCTCGGCAAGTTCGATGAACTCTTTGATCTTGCTCTCTAACTCTTCATTTGCCACAATCTGCACCACTATTAATTAGCAGTGCAAAATTCTTAAAGGTTCGCAGTTTTGGGACTACGCTCCAAGAACTCGTGCGATTTCTCCTCGTCGATAGCAATAAGCCGCCACAAGTCCAAATCAACGATGTGGCGGTTTCTTCACTAGAAAGCAAAGGAAGCCCGATTCAGTGATCAGAAAAGGCTCCAGAGAGGTCTTCGATATAGTGAAGTCGCACTGGCCGCTGACCCCCGCCGAGATCATGCAATTGAAACACTACACGGGTAACGCCAAGACGAGTCACAGCCGCTTCCTCAACAATCTCAAGAACCTGCGCAAGTTCGGGCTGATAGAGCTGAAGCGGAGCGGGCGCATCTATATTGCATGGCCGAAGGATGCGGAAAAGCTACGGAATGACGACCTGAGAAAGGGGCTTCTCGTCTGCTGACGGATGCGGTTTCCTCTTCTTCCTTCTTTGCCTTGGAGTCTCTCTCGTAGGCGCCCTTTCCGAACTTCTGATCGTAGTACTTTTGGTACAGGGGGTCCTCTTCAGGCCCAGGGAAATTCCAATCCATGAATTAGATTTGTGCACGCTCAGGGCTTGGTGGTTGCGGATGAATGGCTGTGCCGATATTGCCCATCGTTAATACCATACTGCGACATACAATGATTATGGCGACACGCATGACCATTTCGAGTACGCTTGTTTCTGGGCCAATTGAAGTAGTTTGGCTGAGCGATGAATCGGTAGAGGCGATAAGATACAATGGGGAACCACTTCCCAAAGCGGTCAGTGACAGACTAGGATCCATACAACTCAGCAAAGGACGAATTGTTCTGCCGAGCGAGCTATCAAGCATAATTGTTGACCTACTTGATGCAGTCGCTCTGCTTCCTACAAATGAAAGGCGAAAGAAAATCTTCCTTGCTGACAGGATCTTCGAGCATTTGGTGGTGCGTGTGCTTGGGCCGAATCCAAAGTTGGAGGGAATGATTTGGCGATCAATCTTGGGCATCGTATGGCAATGGGAAGACCAGCACGAGGAAGTGCACAAAGGGACACCTTACTATTTCATGGGGGCGACATACCTTGGCTCGGGTGATGTTCCATCTGCATACAGTTGTTTCTTCAGTGCATTGGAGGAGGACAAGCGAAACTTCCCACATATCCCTAAGAACCTGAAAGATGCACCAGCCTACTTGACGACTTCGCTGGTCGACAATCCAGGAAATGCGCTCTACAATGATGTGGTGGTGCCGCTGAGAGCAACGCTTCAGTCATTCATTGACGGCTACAATACGCGCACAAAGGGAAATCTAAGGATTCAGGATCTGGACCGGAAATTCCTCCAGGCAGATTCCTTCGAGGATATCAAGCGCTTCTTTGTGGCAAATTTCCATGAGGTCTATCATCTAGGTGCATTGAACTCTACGCGAATGATAAAGAACGACTACTCAAGACTCAAAGTGATTGACAGTCTGTTCAATTTCGGACTGATTGTGGATCAGATGCTGGAGTCCCGCTTTCTGAAGGGAGCTCCCAAGAAAGATATGGCAAATGCGGTTTACCGATTTGCCTTGAATCTCGGATGGACGGCTGCAGGGAGCAGCAAGAACGCAGGCGAGTTCATCAGCAAAATCAGACCCAAACCGAACGAAGGCTCTCCTGATGAGGTTCTTCCCGCGTTCCTCGAAGGTACGTGTACTTATGATGGTGGTCCAGTAGATGCCAGAATGCGGACAATCATCGGAGCTTATCATCTGAGAAACTACGGGGGGCATCACCTTGACGGCAGTGATATCCTTGTGAACCGCTATGCCGATGTTCTCGAAATGGCTATGGATTCATTCTTTGCGGCGGTCGAGGCATTGTAAGATGCCCGTACAGGTTGTGTCACTCTCGCGTTTAGGCAACATCCTGATCCCCTATCCCGGCAAGACGGTGTACCTTCACTTAATGGAACAATCCGTTTTGTTCGTTCTCCTCACCATTGCTGTCCTGTTCAATAGAGTATTCTAGTTCGTCCTCTTGCTGGCCGTTCGGGATGAACAGTCGAGATTATCCTACCGTTCAGGGCTTGATATCACGATATCCGCCGAGTTCATGCCATGATTCACTGAGCCAAATTGTGCAGAGTCTTTTCTGTCAGCGCGAAGGTCCTGTTGAAGTTCGTCCGCCACCATTCGCACATCTTCGTGATTTCTCTTCTTAGATATTCAAACCTCCAAGCGAGAACCGCATAGAAGAAATCCAGTGTGTCGAAATAGAAGGACAGCGAGTGCTTGAGAAGGTCATCGTTTAGCTTCTCGACAAGGACCAGTTCTGGGTCATCAATCACCGCCTTTAGATAGGGATAGGAAAAGTGCTGGTACCTCGATAGCTCGTGCCACAGCTTCTGCAGTTTGGCAACATCTGAATCATCCAGCCTGAGGAATCCAGCACACTTACGGAGCATATTATCAATTGACAGGTACAGCCTTTCGTCGCACAGTATCGCGGTGTAGATTCCGATGTACTCTTGTTCCCTCTCTTTCCTCGAAGCGTCGATCCTCGTAGTCACATAATCAGTCACTATGTGCTTGACTTTCTCCCCGTCCACCTTCCCTTTTTCGTAGACTCTTCTTCGTCTACACTCCTCCCAAAGCTCGAAGATTTCCGCCTTCAGATCGAGCTTACTGAGCGTTTCCCATCTCTCAAAGACTCTGTCCTCGATCGCCTCCTCCACTACTACTGCATAGACGCTGCCCTCGAAAATGAACCTCAGGTTTCTGATTGCTTCGAAGTATTTGCCGCTGAGGATGTCGAAGCTGATCCAGTTGGTGAGTCTCCATGAGTTGACCAGAATTATCCCTGAAAGCGAGTTGCTGATTTCTGCGAGCCTTTGGTTCAGCAGGTTGGCGAAATCGGGCCAGTTGTCAACGAATTCGAAGAGCATGTCGCTCTCATAGGGGTGTTTTGCGAAGGTCTCTTTCCTTGTCAGCTCAGCGAGCGTGCAATACGTTTTCAAGTAGTCCTCGAAGCTGGCAGCCTTGCTATCAGTATCGCTCGAGTCGGTCACTGTTCACCGACATCCTGACGTGTAACCACGGAAAATGTCACTTTCTCCGATTCGTGGTGACATGAATTTTGTCTCGCGGGAATAAATCTTTGAAGAAACTCTATCATTCCAACACTAGCTTCAGGAAAGGCCTAACTACTCTTCTTTCTCGCCTGTAACTCTGCTTGGTCTTCCTCTTCCATCTCTTCTGTCTCATTCTCCTGCTGGCCGTTTGGAGCGAGCCTGAGGTTCTAGAAACACATGCCTTTGCCAGGTCGAACGCGCCGAATGGCTTGCGAGCCTTCGCCCATCATGACATCCGCGGGCTTTTTTCCTCTGATGGGATAAGCGGGCTAACAACTCTAATCATGGCACGGTACGCCACGCTGACCGTGATCCTGACCTTTCCCGGATTCAGAAGAATGAAGATGAAGAAGGAATACATGGCGACCTCCGCTAGGAATTCGAATACTGCGAACGGGTTTGCCGTGACTAGCGGACCTGCAGCGATTCCTCCGTCGCCGTTGTCGCCGCCTGCGAAGACAGGACTGGCTGCTAGCAGAGAAACCAGGAAACCCACGATCGCGGCCATCAAAAGCATTAGCGCGTTTGGCATTCCAAAACAACGGTTTCTAACAAGAACCAGGCTCTGATAGATGGAAGAGCGGAATTCCTTAGTCTTCGGGGTTAAGAACACCCAGATAGCGAGTCCGTACAAGGACGCCAAGAGAAAGAACTTCAATGGCTGAAAAGGATCCGCAGAAACACACTGTCCGCATGGATCCTGAGCGCTAGCATTCGGCAGCATAGAGACTAGAGCAATCAGCAGAACTGCTAGCGATCTTCCCAGCCGAGATATCGAGCGGCAAGTCGTCACGGCTTGCCTGCGAACAACGGTGGCGATCCCAGTTCTGAGTCCACGCAAGAAGACAACGGCTTCATACATGGAAGATGCTGCCGCGACAAAGATGCGCCTTCTCTGCTTCTCTCCTGCCAACACAAGATAGAAGACAGTGCCAAAGGACACAAGTTCTATTACAAACTGTAGAGGCATGAACGGGTTTGACAGGCCGCACGCGCCGCAACCGCTCCCAGGGGTATTAACATAAGTCGCTGCAACGGGAATACTCAAGAATGTCCAAGTCAGAACGGCCAAGCCCAGAGTTCTGGCACTCAAGGCAGGTCACCCTCAGGCAAAGCGGAAAGATGGAATACATTGAATCGCAATGCTTGGTAGATCGAATGGCCAACAGTCATAGGCAACTTAGGATTGAGGAACACCCAAATTGCAAGGCCATACATCCCAACTTCAGCGAAGAATACGATGGGTTGGAAGGGATCTGGAGAACCACAACTTGCACAGTCTATGAGTGCACTAACCTTTGGCGGCAGGGAAGCAAGAACAATCAATAGAATTGGCAGCCATCTTCCGACCTTACCTAGGACGCGGAATGTGGTCAGGGCTTGCTTGCGGATAGCAGTAGCGACCCTGAGTATCGATTCACGCCAGAGGACAGCGATCTCAGAAACACAAGATGCTGCGACCGCAAGAAGGCGACTTCTTTGCTTCTTACCCGCCAAGACGAAATAGACGACCGTAGAAAAGGACACGAGTTCTATCACAAACTCGAAAGGTGCGAACGGGCTTAGAAAGCCGCACGCGCAACCTCCGCTATCAAGAGCCACTGCAATCGGCATGGTCAAGAATATCCAGCATAGAGCAGCCAAGCCCAGAGTTCTAGCAGTCAAGACAGGTCGCCCTCAGGCAAAGCGTAGAGGTGGAATTCACGGAATCGCAATGCCTGATAGATCGAGCGGCCAACATTTCTAGAGAACTTCGGATTCAAGAACAGCCAGATTGCCAAGCCGTACATCGCTACCTCAGCGAAGAACATGACAGGCTGGAAGGGATTCGCCAGAGAACAGCTTGAGCACGGTTCAGATGCACGCACAATAGATACGGCATTACTGAGAACCAGGGAACACGTAACGGTCAGCCAGATTTGTAATCTAGCCAATTGTCTACCCGGATAGAGTATTGGTTCACTCGGACTGGAATAAGCGTTGTGCAGAATTGCGATATCTTAAATCCTGAACGAAAGATACCAGCGTACTTGTGCTAAGGCTTGTCATCCTACCGCAGAGACCTGCCTCTAATCATAATAGCACTGCTGGGCGGACTGGCTGTCTACATCTGGTCCAGCGTCGAACCAGCGCTTCTGTTCGAATCCCCTGATGTCCAGCTGAGAATGGTCGAAATCTACATTCAGGTCATAGGGGTGCTCCTAGGGTTCTATGGCGTAATCGTCACGCAGAGGGACAGGGCGTCTACCTCGCACTGGCTGTGGGTCCCTCCCATGGTATTCCTGATTTGCATCATCCTAGAGGTTGGCTCCTATCTGCACGTGGCAGCCGTTCCTGTGGTGGAAGACATGATATCCGCGAATGACTGGTGGGTTTACTTGGCCAACTTCATGTTCTTCGTGGGCATTTTCATCTTCGCGTTCGCGCTCGTGATGATTCTGCGCAAGGAAAGTCCCGAGTAGAACCCCAAAGTTCACGCCAGCGTCCTACCCAGATATCATCCGAGAGATTCCTCGTCCTGTTCATCGATCTCTTCTGTTTCACTCTCTTGTCCGTTGGGCATGAATTCGACAACAGACTGGCAGCGCTGGCAGATCGGAGTGCCCGCATAGTAAGCGAAGCCCCAGGCGTCATCCCCTGAATCTGTCCGGTACTCCATGCAGTTGTGGCAATATGCTTTCGACATTTGTATCACCTAACAGAGAATTGGAGGGCTGGGATATTCTCGGTTGCCGAGAGGGAAGAGTGCCGATACCGCATGTTCAATTCTATATCTTATAGTACAATCGGCTACAACCAACATGTCGGAAGTGACTATCATTTTGCTGTCAAGAGAAGAGAAAGAAAAGAGGCGCGGAGAGTTTTCCGTGGAGGAGATAGGCGAGCTCGGTGAAGCAGCGCTCCTTTGGGTCACGAGAACAATGCGTGGAGCTTACCTCAGCGTCGTTGCAGATAGGTTGCTCATCAAGAATTCCCATGGAGTCTTTCCTGAGCTGTCCACAGAGAATCGCGAATTGTACCGTGACTATCTGCACCTTGACGCCATGGCAAAGACTATGATGATAATTGAGACGTTCGTTACGCTCTGCTACACTCTTGCTTTCAGGAGAAAATGCCTGGCAAAGTCGTTAGCTAGAACGCCAAGTATGATGGGGCAGGTACTACCGGCGCTTGACATACATATTCTTGGAAGGAAACGCAATGAGACAATCAGGCGAATTCTTTCTCTTCCGAGCGTTGGTTCAGTAGGCGATCTTAGCAAGCGAGAACGTAACTTGTTGAGCAAATTGAGTGATGAGAGTGCGCAGAAACTCGCTGACGATTACGCCATTGCACGGGATTTCTATGAATGCCACCGGACGGCCTACGACAAACTGCGTCACGGAATGTCCGTTATTCTAGGCATGAAGAGCAATGTGGGGCGAGCCAATTTTGCGATCGATCTCAAGAAAAAGGAAAAGCGCAAACCACCTAACGTCGTTGAGATTCAAGGCAGTTCTCCTTTGGGGAACGCCATGGCCATCATACCAGCAGACGACCGCACACTGGGCGTGTACGAGAAATTAGCTCTGGAAACTGATCTCTACGTACGATATATCACAGGAAGCTTGTTCGCCCGTATATGCAACAGCGGCGAGGGCTACCTTCCATGCGTGATGAAGAGCGAAAACGAGTGGGTGATCAGCTACATCCCGAAGACGAACATGCCCCCAGATGAGAAGAAGGAGTTTGACCACATCTGCGAAAAGATCCAACCTAACTTTGTGATGCCGAGCCTGAAGGCGCATGTGGAATTTCGGTTCGGTCCGAAATATCTGCCGCAAATTGAGGCTCAGCTACAGAAGTACCACTCGGCAGAAGTGTGGTATAGTGGAGTGGGAAGCGAAAGCTCATACGAGTATGGTTGGAGAAGTCAATGAGAATGCAGCCTGTTCGGCTAAATCTCTTTTCAACAGTCATCTTGTGGAATTCACCGGCATCGGAACCAGCCGCAAAGTTGCAGTCGTGTTGCCGTTCAGGGAATACGACCTGCACAAGTTGAAGGGAACTGCGAACTTCTTCAGGCTAAGAATAGGAAAGCTCAGGGTCATCTACGAGATAGAGGGGCAGATCATTTATGTTCACCATGTCGGCTTCAGGGAAAGTGCCTACGAATGAACTGAGGATTCTTACCTAGAATTATCCGAATGATAGCGAATCTCATTACGGAATAGTCCCAAAATTTCGAATCAATAAGAGCCAAGGTAGTCATACAATAGATTACAGGATATTTCGGCGGTATCGGCAACACCATTCGCACGTAACCAATGTAGTCACTCAATTCCAGAAAGCCCATTATGATAGCGCACCACGAATTAAGAATAGACTTCCAGACGCTGAAAGAAACAGAAACAAGGTTGCTGTACAGGGAGCAAGAGCTCAACAAGATACTAGTCAGCATGCAAGCTGGGATGAACACATACATCTTTGGTGCGATTGGAACCGGCAAGACGACAACAGTCAAGCGTGCGATGGAAAAGTTCAACGACGCAAGGAACAAGGCACTGTATGTCAGCTGTTCCATGTGCAAGACCGACTACTCCGTACTGAAGGAAATCATTGACAGGATAAACGACCTTTTCGTCCAGAAGATATTCATCGAGACGCGCTGCAATTACGATTTGGTGAAGAGGCTCAAGAAGGAAAGGGAGAAGATTCAGAGCCTCAAGGTTGTCGTGTTGGCTCACGTGCAGGCACTGGAAGAAGCGCAGATTGTCGACGCCCTGCTTGAGATAGGATTCGCAGTCATTCTGGTTTCCGATGACCCGAAAGCGATAAGCAAGCTCAGCCCCCAGTCGCAGTCCAATTTCGGAAACACCATTCCCTTTCATGACTATACCCAGGAGCAGGCGGTCAAGATACTCGAATCAAAGGCCAAGCACCTGCTCGGCGAAGGATGCTACAGGGAATCGCTTGTTGTGAAAGTGGCGCAGCTCTGCAACGGCAACATAGCCTACGGCGAAACTCTGCTGCTGGCTGCTGCGCTTAATGCGATAGAGCTGAAGAAGGACTGTGCTGATGAAAGCGACATTCCTGAGATTCAAGCAAAACAGCATGAGCTCAGTCCTGACGAGAAGATGATTCTGGACATACTGAAGGAGCAGCACAGCATGCAGGGAGGCCAGCTTTACAAGACGTACTGCGAGAGGTCGAGGTTCGCAAAAGCAGAGAGGACTTTTCGGAATTACATGCACAGCTTATGTGAGAAGAATCTAGTGAAGGCTGTCGGCACGAACAAGGGAAGGGTGTACGAGATTTTGAATCCTTGATGTATGATTGGTGAGCTCAAGGGAAAGATTGACACTCTAACAGAGGAGCTTGCGAAGTCGCCTGAGGTTGTTGACAGGCTCCTCGAAACGCTAGACATACTAAGGAATAGGAAGCAAGATTGACCCGAGAAAGAGAGCGGAACGCGGCCGAGGGACAAGGATGAGCTCTTTGTACGATTCCCTTTCTGAGGCAGTGGGGAGGCTCAAGAACCAGATCTACATCCTGTCGGCCGTTTTCGGCATCCTGATAGTGGTTGTTGATTTGTACGGAAAGCTGACGACCGAGCTGCTTGCAGGGCTCATTATCGTGTATGTGATAGCGCTCTGTGCAGCGTACTATCAGGACCAACGAAGGCGGCAGCTCCGGTCCCCTGCCGCGACAGCAACCGAAGAAAAGGAGACGGAGAAGCAGGGCATCAAGTGGCAGATGTCCTTTCCCGCGTCGCTTCCCAATCCGCTAGACATGGGTTTGGGCAAGTGGTTATCCTTTACGTTGCAGTTCACTGTTTTGAATGACACAAAGGAAAACCAGAGAGTCACAGTATATGTCGATTCGCCAACGCAAGCGATCAAGTTTGAACACGACGTCGAGATAACGAAATGGCGCCTCAAGTACGGCCTGATTCCAGCCAGGCACCGCTCGAAGTTCTGGCTCGATGACTTCATCACTGCGAAGATATCGCCTGGGCAGCGATTGGAGTTCAAGTTTCACGCGGTTTACGTAAAGTTGGAGGCCATTGATTTGGCGGTAGGCCATCGAGCAGTCCCGATTAGGTACCGCATCATGGCGGTCGACGAGGATGAGCGCATCACGATTGACAGCGAGTCCAGAAGACTTGAGATACCGATGGAACGCAGAACCAAGGGATAAGAAGCAGTAAGATAGTTCTGTTGTGACGCTACCTCACCGAACAACATGCCTGTTTCTAGTCTCTGAGACTAGTTGTGATATCGGCAGTATCGGCACCGCTCCCCCTCCGTAACCAATTGACTACCCCGAATCCATCTCTTCTTAAGGTGATTTGACATGACAGCAGAATACGAAAGAAAACCGAGGCAGCAACCAAGGGACTATGCAATGCTGAGCTACAGGCTTCCATACATTGGCGAACTGGGGTATGCAGAGGACGAAGAGCAGGGAAAGCAGCCTCAGGCATCGGGCACCGAAGACGTGTACGGAAAGAAGTCGGCTTGTCCGCAATCGCAGCCTAATATCGAAGCCATCTCGGTGACTCTGGTCAGATACTATGTCAGGCTGAGGAAGATATCGGGGTGAACCCATGAACAGCATGCCTCTTCACCCAGTGTTCTGATCCTTCGTTCTTGTTGAACAATGTTCAGCACCGAAAGAAGCTTGAAGTTTCGCATGCATGATTACACAATCCAGTAAGTGAGCATGTTGCTGGAATCAAGGACAGGCCGCGGAAGAAGGCAGTGCTTCTTCTGTGGCGAGAAAGCTGTCATTGACGCGCATCATAGAATACCTCAGAGCATCACGAAGAGAATCCCGAGGCTGGTTCGAGCCGAAGTGATGGGTGAGATATTTGGCAAAGACTCGCAAAGGCGGTATCCGCTCTGCAAGAATTGCCACAGGAAACTCCACTCTGTTCTGAGGCCGTTTGAGAAAAGCGTCCTGCTCTTTTCTGACATCAGGAGTCCGGAGAAGAGAATTGTCGAACAAATGATGAAAGACAAGATACTCGCAATTGTCGGGCGGGATGGAAAAGAGGACGTGTCCGATATTGAACGGGTACTAAGCAAGCTGGAGAGGAGAGGGGTGAGCAGAGAAGAATCTGTTCGATTGCTGAAGGAACTGAGAAATGATGGGGACATCTACTTTGTGCTCCCAGATGAACCAAGCGCAGGGCTTCAAGATGCGAGCCTCGTTAACAAGATCACATACGATTATGAGAGTGTCATGAAGGCTAGGAGAAAGGTCAGAGCCTAACACTGCGCATTCATAATGTGATTTTGGAATTGCTTGTTCCGCATAGGCAATCTCTTTTGGTTTGGCCTGACCCAAATGATTTGCCTTGTTGAATCTCTTCAATTGAGCGTTTGGACATTTTTTAGGGCCAGAAGAGCTACCTGCAATAACGAGTAAGGCGGATATGTCCACTCAGTTGGACGGAGACGTCAGCCGAGACTAAGAGTACTGATCGCAACGGACTTATCGAAGTTTGGCCGGCTATCCTCTTGGTAGCAGATGTTGGCTCCTCCATTGGGTGCGCATTTTGGAGATTTTCGCATTACCAGTTGCCCGTTCTGTGGCAGTTCTGTGGAATGGGAAGGATCTCTCACGTTGTCGGGCAAAGTTGAGGGAGCAGCACCCAAGATCCACTCGGCCATCGCAGGCTTTGTTAACGACTACGAATGCCCGCGTTGTGGAAACATTGGGCCTTCTTGCGGAGTCTCTGAGGACCAAGCGACGGTGACTTTGGAATTGTACCGCTGGGAGTGGGCACATGCACAACGGAAAGAAGCGGAAGCAACAACAGCGGCGGCAGCAGTCGCAACAGCATTGGGAATAGGCGTGGCAGGCGGCGCGGCGACAGGCGTGGCAGGAAAGGTGACTGAACACGTCCTAACGGCGAAAAAGAAGGAACCAACTCAGATGCCAGCCAAGTGCAAGTTCTGCAGTGGTAATCTCTCCGAGCGCAGTGTATTCTGTCCCAGCTGCGGCAAATCGCAGACCTAGGCAGGGTTCTGTCAAGTCTCTGTCGGGTGCCTCCGCTTCTTACGGCTGTCAATTTTCGTCGGTTGTGCCGCCTTCTGAATCACAGTGAGAATAAACCTGCCGTCGAAGAGCCCACCTTGACTTTCAAAGGCGACATATTCTCCGAAACGAAGAATGGAAACACGGACATCTGTGTCTCCGCCTCAGAAGGCATTGGAACTGGCTCACTCAAAGTACTGGACTCAAGCTCGATTGAGCGCTTCACTATCGTGTTGAACAAATTCACTAGCTTGGAATAGTGTCCATCAACAAACGCACTTGTGGAAACACATTTATCCAAAGATGTCGGTACCGCCGAAGGCTTCTGCGCATCGGCCACATCTTTGGAAATTGGCATTCTACCTACTGAACTCTTCCCAATCACGACAAAAGTCCTGAGAGTGCTTCGGTGAATCCACTCGTCACGGATAGTCTGTACGCGATCAAACCATCCAGCAAGCCCCGCAATATACGGTCCGAGAACTACATCAGTTATCGTTTGACGAAATCGAGGCTTTTTGAAATCTATATCTCCACCTTCTGCGCCCAAACCAAGAAGGCTTGTGAGGAAAACAGCCATAGAGTCAAGCGCCGATTTCGTGTGAACGATGCAGTCGGTTACGTTCAGTGAATGTTCAATTTGCGCCACAGGGTCTTGCACGATCATGCCTTCTGCAAATTCGCTGTCAAGTTGGAATTCAATTCGCTTCGCACGTAGACTCGCGAGCTTTACCATTTGTATTTTCCGTAGGCTGGCGGTCAAAGGCTTGTAGAGTTCGCCATTACCCTTTTTTTGCACGATAGCACCGAGACGAACAAGGTCTTTCGGGTCAATCTCAGGGCGTATGAGAGGAAGAAGAACTTCAGTGAAGATGATTCCTTCAATCTTCGGTGGTATTGGGGGTAAGCGTGAAGTGCTAGATGGTTGTCTAGCAACGCATTCTGACAGAAGCGATGTCTGTCCGCAACGTGAACAGGTTACTTGGTGATTGCTCGGATACGTTCCGATAGAGGGAGTGGGGATGCCGAGCTGATTGCATTTCGGGCACAAAACGTAGCTCATTCTACTCCTTGCTAACTGATGAGGCTCTGTATTTCTTACTTGCGTTCTGGATTATGGTTAGCCACTTGTTCTCGCCTTGGATTTCGATCCCGCAGGGGCTTGCTGGTGTTCTGCACTAGTGTGGCGACAGGCATAGAGTTGAGGTTTAACCGCAAGTGTTATCCAGAGTTGCCCCGCTCGTTATGTGTGTGGAGGTGGGATGAATGGTACAGTATTTTGTACACGACACTAGGGTGCACAAGTATCCTGTTCCTGAGAACTGCAATGTCCACTACACGCAGCAGCCTTTGCACAGTAGTCCTCCGGATGGATATGATAAGTGCAACAAGTGCTTTACACTGGGCAACTAGTATTCGCCATATGAGAATTGAAGCCCGTCTGCGCATGGTTTGTCGGCTCAAATCCCGTCGGGGAGGGTAAATCATACGAAGCGACCGGCCAGCTTGGCAAGAAGAGTCTTCAAGTTGGACAATGTGAGTCCAACTTCCTTGAGCATCAGACCGACTAACCCTAGACCAAGGGCTGCCGTGAGGACGGACAAAGCAACCCCTTCGGGCATCTTTCTTCGCAGAAGCTCTGCTGAGACCATGCTGAACATCAATGACCAATAGATAGAATAGAGGTATGTAGTTGGAATACGACTCCCTTTTCCTTGTTCTTGGCGCCGGACTCGTCGTCTCCCTTGTCATGACTCTCGCTAAGGGTCTCGCGAAAAGCACGCGAAGAAGAACGGGTTTCTTGTGCTTTCTCTATGCAATAGCTCTGTCTCTGTTTTACAACGAAGGATTTTGCACGGCAGTCTCAGATGTCTTGAAGAAGTACATGTCATGTCAACGGGTTCTCGTTGTGCGACAGGACCTTGCCTCCAACTGGATTGGGACTGAACCAGTTGGCGTACTGGCATCGTTATCAGGAATCGTGGGATTCACAATCAGCGCATCTGGGACTCAGAGCGGGAAATGGCAATTCCTAGCAGCTGTTCTGCTAGGACTATTTGTGCTTGCATTCATTGGGAGGTTCGTGCTTCCTGTCTTCTCTCCCTCAAGTCCATGACGGTCTACTTGAATCGCTCAGTGACCCGACGATTCTTGACAGCGACCGATCTTGGGTTGAACCGATGCAGACTTGACAGAGCCCTAGGCAGCGTAGTTCGACTTCCAAAATATCGAGCTTAGAATGGAATCGCTCTCGCACAGCAACGAGAGACTCCAAGAAGTGAAAAGAAGAATCTCTGACTACTTGGGAGCCGTAGTTCTGTCTTCTTCGTAAAGGATGCGGACAATCAAACAGTACACAGCCAGATCCATCAGGGTGTCTGTGATTCTTTCCTCGGAGACCGACGGCCCTTTGCCTTCCTGCATCTTCCAGAAGAGCTTGACAGATACGAAGCCTATGGGGTGCGGGCTTGGTGGGACTGATCTTCCGTTGACTGACACATAGAAGCAAATCACGCAAGCGGTCTCAGGAAGAAACTTTGCGGTTCTCCTGAATCGCAACATAAGCGGCGAGAAATCCATAAAGTTGGTTCACAGTTTCAATCAGGTACTTCTCAATAGACTCGAAAAGTTCCAGTCGCATCGGGCGAGACGACTCCTGAGTTTCTGGCCCCTGGAGCTCGAACATGAGGGGCGCCTTTCCCTCAGCCAATATCAGCAACGGACTCTTGCGGTGGGTGAACGTATTCCGATTCTCGAAGATGAGATCAATCCAAAGTTTGCTTCTTTTGAGAAGATCCGCATACTGTTTGTCAATCTCAGGATGTGCCATGAAATAGGTGAGTTGCCTGCGAAAATAATCTGTCCTGCTAGACGCCTGAGGCAGTGATGGGCAAAAATAGGGAGTATACTTAGCAAGAACATCAAAGAGCGAGCACAGAAAATAGAAGAATGTTTCAAGATACGTCGTAATCTTGCGGTCAAGCACAATGACTTCGGTTATGTCAGGTATATCGCCACTGTTCTTCTGCTTGTCATACTCGGCGTAGTATGCTCTCACTAATTCGACACATTCATCTGCCACGAGTCCAACTGCGAACAGTTTTTGGTCGAATGCCGAAAGGTATGTTATTGTTGAGAAATGACTGCCATCGTGTACTAGCCCGAGGAATAGACGGTGCAACCTGCTTTCGATATCTTCTCTAGTTTCCTTTTGCAGCGGCCGCAAGGCGCACATCCTCTGTGATGCTAGGTCACGGCATTTTCGAATTCACGCACTGGGCTGTGCATCTGTTATTTCCCAATATTGAGACTAATTGTCGCAGCGCTATTTCGGAATCCCTATCGAATCGAGCATCCTGTTCATCTCGGTGATCATCTTTATCGCAATCTCCGACTTCCTTGAGAGCTCTATCACTTTTCCGCCCTTCACCCATTCCTCGTACAGTATTGTGCAGAGGATGCTGTAGTTCGCCAGGTCAATCAGCGTGTCCTTGACTGTCTCGTCCTTCACGGCGGCTTCCCTTCCTCCGAGGGCCTTCCTTGTCAGCTGCATTATCCTGCTAAGCTTGTCCGACAGCCTTACGACTATCCCGATCCATGCAGGGATGCCGATGCTCTCGATGATCCTGAAGTTGCTCAGCGGGTCTTCGTCCTTGCTGTAGTCGGCGTTCTTCATGCTGTGGATTCTCTTCATCTCGTCAAGGAGCTCGTAGAATCTCGGGTGCCCGCGGTACTCTTCTTTGGGCTGCGACATTTGTCTGCCAGCCTCTCACAGGCAATCATTGGGATTCCTGCCGTCTTACGCTTTTCCTTCGGCTCGCTCTTGTGTCCTTTCGCCTGATATGAAACCAAGAATGCCTCGGCGAAACCGGTAAGGCAAGTCTGCACCAGATCGGAGCTCAGAAACATGCAAACCAAGAAAAAAGCCCTGTCAGTTTCACGCATCTCTGTGGAATAAATAGACCCCGCATCATATCAAAAGTGAGGCACACCGTATCGAGAAAACTGGGGCGGCCCGAATGGGGAGATGGTCGGATTGGTATCATCTCACTGATGAAGCCGTCTTTGCAGTAGCGCCGGATTTCCCAGGAGTGTACGAGATCGCACTGGATGGAAGATACGGATACAACTACCCGAACGGATGGAGCAACATCTCCTACATAGGAAGCTCTCCGCTCAGATCAGTCAAGGAAAGGCTCAGGGAGCACATCACAGGCAGAGGGAACGAGTGCGTATACTATCTGTATAGGAAGTATCCACTGCTATTCTCATGGATGGTGCCAGAATCTCCGTACGACACTGAGCAGAGTATTATTGATGCTTTTGTCCAAAGATTCGGCGATTTGCCCAAATGCAACAATCGGTGAATGCGAGGTGAGTTGATTGTCGATTAGAATCGAAGTTGACGCAAAAGGTTTGGACCTTGACCTTGCAGAGGAGAGAATCAAGGTAGAATGCCCAGAATGCAAGACCGAGAATGCTGTGAGCTTAGGACAAATGCAGCGTCAAGAGCAAGTCAAATGCATGAAGTGCGGCGCCACAATGAGGCTAAGGGATGTAGATGGAAGCGTTGGCAAGACAGTAACAGATGTGAACAGTGCTTTTGATGAGCTGAAAAACGCAGTGCGTGAGATAGGCGATTAGAGGGAAGAAGCCTCGCTTCGCTCGCCAAGAAGAGAAACAGGAAAGGAGAGAAGGAAACAATTAGGGAGCAAGAGAAGGAAAGAACAAAGGGACGTTCGGAATAGATGTTGTCCATAAGGATTTTCTCGATGAATATCTTTCTGAACATCTTCTCCCGTTCTTCCTGAATCTTTCCAGATCGGCAATACATTATTCCAAGATTATGCGTACAAGTACAGGCTTCGGCGTGATGGACGACTCGGGGAGAATCGAACTGAAGCAGCGTCATGCGCGATCAGAAAGGATGCCTTTCCGTAGCCCCTAATACCTCTGTTTTCCTCCACTCTTGCTGCAGATTCTACGTTTCGATCGGAGCATGATTCAGGGTCCTTCTGTTACCTCTGGTTCAACTCCTGTGTTCTCGGCAAGGCAAAGTCCAAAATAGATCGTTGACATTGTTGACGGTGGGAAAGCAGAAAGCGAGGCGTGACTGCAAGCAGTCGTAGGGGTTCCAGACTCTGAGTCTGAAGCCCGCCCGAGGCTCCATTCTACCAAGATTCGTCGGCCATGCATCGGCGTCGATGGAGTTCGCGTGAATCCAAGCATTCAAGATCATGAGCAACCATCTCGTAGGTGAGGACGGCTCGGAGATG
>Ga0315279_10004388_pt1 | contig 18958 bp, 14 predicted proteins | sample YL17G06_20_MG_FD_203694 | JGI IMG/M metagenome (GOLD analysis project Ga0315279, IMG submission 203694) | Sediment microbial communities from Yellowstone Lake, YNP, Wyoming, USA - YL17G06_20 | ecosystem: Environmental > Aquatic > Freshwater > Lake > Sediment | place: USA: Wyoming | collected... | reverse complement strand
CGGCGTCTTCCTCCAGGCCTCGGCCAGCAGGGCGGCGCCCGGTTCGACGATGCCCCGGATAGGGGTTTTGGCCGTCCGGGCGAACGGCGTGTCGGGGAGCAGGACGGACAGGGTATTGCAGCCGACGAGAATGACGTCGGGATGGAAATTCGATTTCAGGCTCCGCAGCGCACTGTCGAAAACGCGGATTTTGGCCTCCCGGCTCGGCAGGCTGTTGTATCCGCTGTCGTTGGAAAAAAGGGCATTGAAGAAAACGAGATTGGCTTTTTTATACAATCCCGCGGATTGGAGCCGGGCCGCCGCGTCGGCCATGATCGACAGCCCGCCCAGTCCGGAGTCGGTCACGGCGACGGTGATTTCGTCTTTGGCGATTGCTGGGGGATTATTGTGGCCCGCGCAGAAACAGAAAATCATGAGTGCGGGCGGAACCACGGCCCCCCATCCGCGCGTCATGGTTCACCCGCCGGCTTTCTTTTCCTTGATCTCGAAGAGGTTGTTGTCCTCGTCGGCGACAAAAATCAGAACGGAATCCCCGCGTGGGAAGGTGCGCATGGAGGCGCGCGACCGGCGGCACCGCTCCAGAAAAGCCGTCAGGTCCTCGACCTCCAGCAGAACGTGTTCGATCGATCGGGTTTTCCACGGATAATGTTCGTCGATAAAGACTTCGAAGAGAAGCGCTTCATTCGAGTAATTGATCGCCCGCAGCCCGCCGGCATGGTCAAATAATGCCCGGCATAATTCGTCCGACAGCATCTTGGGTTCCGATTTTCGAAGCTCCAACACGCCGACCAGAAAACGGTCGGCCTTCTCTTCCGTACTGTAAACCAGGGCCACGTGGAGGAGCTTCATTCCCAACCCTCCTGGGGCCTGATGATGACCTTGAGCGATTCGCGGCCCTCGATCACAAGCTCGAATCCGCGGGCGATGTCCTTGAGGGGCAGACGGTGGGTGATCATATCCTCGACCGCGATCGACCCGCGTTCGAGAAGCCGGAGGGCCTCGACGAGGTCGGGGGGCCCGCAGTAGTAGGCGGTCAGGATCCGGATTTCCTGAGTCCATAAGTCGTTTAGGGGCACCACGACTTGTTTCTCGGGACCCGGAACGGCGAAGAACACCACGGCCCCGCCTTTGTCCACGCATTTCCAAGCGTGAGCGACCGCGCTTAGGGCCGAGGTGCATAAGATCACGGCATCGACTTTGCCTCCGAATTCGGCCTTCAGCCGCTCGGGGACGTCAGAAGCGGCATCCAGGATGAGGTCCGCCCCGTTCCCGCGGGCCAGGGCCAGCCGGTCCGCATTGACGTCCGTGACGGCGACGCGGCATCCCCGCGCCTTGGCCAGCTTGACCTGCAGGAGGCCGGACATGCCGCTGCCCATGACCAGGACGGAATGCCTCGCCTTGAGCCCGGCGAGGTTCTGGGACCGGACCACACAGGCCAGGGGCTCGATGAACGTGCTTTGATCGTAGCTCACGGCCGCTGGAAGCCGGTAGGTTCCCTTTTCCAGCAGCGCCTCGGGCACAAGGATGAACTCGGCGTACCCGCCGGGCAAACGGACTTTGACGTTCGGGCAGACGGGATAATGGCCGTCGCGGCAGTAGTGGCAATCGAAACAGGGCACCTTGGGCGCCAGGCAGACCCTGTCGCCCGGCTTGTAGCCGGAGACCGATTCGCCGATCTCAACCACTTGGGCACCGATCTCGTGGCCCAGGACGAGAGGCGCCCGGGGCAGCCGATACCATTCGACGATATCGCTGCCGCAGATTCCGCAGGACATGACTTTGACCAGCATCTCCCGCGGGCCCGGCTGGGGTCGGGGAACGTCTTCGATCCGGATATCCCGGTTGTTGTACCAAAGGGCGACTTTCATCGGTGATTCCTCCTCCGAAGCGATAGAAGCATCACGGCGGTCCTGGAGAAGGGCTCAGGCCTTCGACTGTTTTTTCAGCGTTTGATAAAGCTCATAAGCCTTGGCCGGGGTCTCGTTTTTATGGACGACCGCCCGCACGGCCTGGATCATGGCCGCGGGGGCCTCGGACTGAAAGATGTTGCGGCCCATATCGACTCCGGCCGCGCCTTCCTGAACCGCCTTGGAAGCCATGGTTAGGGCGTCCAGCTCCGGAATTTTTTTGCCGCCGGCCATGACGATGGGCACGGGGCAGGCGGCGCAGACCGAATCGAACCCGGGCTCGACATAGTACGTCTTGACATAGTGGGCGCCCAGCTCGGCGCAGATCCGGGTGGCCAGCCGGAAATAGCGCGCGTCGCGGACCATGTCCTTGCCCACGGCCGTGACACCCAGCGTGGGCATCCCGTAGCGCAGGCCGAGGTCCACCATCCGGGTCATATTGATGATGGATTGGCGCTCAAACTCGCCGCCCACGTAAACCTGGACGGCCATGGCGCAGGCGTTGAGCCGCAGGCTGTCCTCGATATCGACCGCGATCTCCTCGTTGGATAGCTCTTTGAGGATGCTCGCCCCGCCCGAAACTCTCAGTACGATCGAAGCCGAAGTCGCCGCTGGGATGACGGTCCGCAGGATTCCCCGGGTCAGCATGAGCGAATCGGCGTAGGGCACCAGGGGAACGATCGTCAGGTCGACGCGCTCCAGGCCCGTCGTCGGGCCCTGAAAATATCCGTGGTCGATGGCCAGCATGACCGTGCGGCCGGACTCGGGGTTGAATATCCGGGCCAGCCTGTTCTGCATGCCCCAGCCCAGGGCGTTTGAACCTTTCAGGAAAAAGGCGGAGGATTTCTGGGGAATTTCCGCGCTGAAGCTTTTGGATTCCTTGAGGTCATCGATATCGGGCATGCGGCTTCTCCTTGACGGGTTTCGGACTGGGGTATTTTATATAAAATCAGCCGCCGATGCATGCGTCGGTTTATCCGATCCCATGGGGCACGGGCAGGGCTGTGCGGCTTTGTCGGTGCCCCGGTATGATCAGCGGAATTCCTTGTCGATGATCGTGATGCGATTGGAGCAGGTGATGGGGCCGAAGGGTGTCGTCACCGTCGGCAGGACCCCGGCGATGGTGAATCCGTGAACCTCACCCAATTTGAACTTGAGGCGCTGGAGATTCAAGAGGGCCCCGGCGATCTGATCCAGTTTTTGTCCATCCTCAAAACGCCGTGACGATGCCGGTCAGGAAGCGATGGTTGTTTCCAAGAAGGTCATGCGTGTACTCGGCGACCAATTTGAGATTGCGGCGGATGAGATGGTTGACGTTGAACGTCAGCGTATGATAGCGGGCTCCCTCGAAATCCGACCGGACCCGGTTCCAGGCCAGAGTAAAAAACGTCCGTCCTTTGTCCGACCAGGGGCTGATGATCGCCTCGGCCAGATAGGCATCCGTGCCGAGAGCTCTCGCGACGGGCGTGAATAATGGGTTTGAATCGGTTCGCCGGACATACTCGACGAGGAGTTCGACCAAAGGTAGTCTCAGCCGGAAATCGGGGCCGAAATACGCGACCTTGTTGATCGCCCCCTCCGGGCCCTCCTCTTTGCCCGAATAGCCGAGGACTCCGATCCGCAGGTTGCCTTTCCAGAAGCTCTGGCTGACTCGCCCGACGAGGCTCTTGTATTTATCGGAGTCGAAGATCTCCTGGTTCTCGATGCCGTTCCCGTTGACGACTTGCAGGACGAAATCCGTCCCGAATTTCGTTCCGCTGCTCAACATGAAACCCCGGTCATAGGCCAGGTTGATCTTGCTTTGGCCGATCCGAAAGCCGTAGATGGCGTATTCCTCGAAGGTCAGCCGGGTCTCCGTGGGCGTGACCGGATCGGTGATCCGGTATTGGCCGAAGACGACGTCGACCGGCAGGCCGAAGATATTGCGGAAGTTCAGATAGGTGTCCTCCAGCCCCACGATCTTGGCGTCCTCCGTCATCAGGAAATACGTGTAATACGAGATCGAGTCCGAGATGTTGCCCGCGCTGAGGATTTTCATCGCCGCCGGGGCGTGAAAATCGCTTTTCAACTGCCTGTTGGGCGCGTAGGCCAGATACCCGTCGAAGCGGAAGGCCAGGGGGACGTCGCGCTGCAGCAGGAGAAGGGGGTCGCCGGTGTCGACCGTGGCCCGCGTCGGCTCCTTGTCCGGAATCCGGTAGCCGTTGTCCATGAATTGTTCCCCGAAAGCCTTGAGATGGGGGATCGGGGCATGACACGCGTCGCACGAATATCCGTATTTGCGGGCGAACGCGGGAATGGCCGCGGCCGCCTGGACCAGGCCCAGAAGGGCCAGGATGAAGGGTAGGAGTCTTTTCATCGAATGGCTCCCTCGCTCAATAAACGATCTTAACTTCGGTCTCGGCGGCGTTCATTTCCTTGATCGCGTATTCCTCGGCCGGGACTTTGAGGAACTCGGCCACGCTCTTGATCAGCAGCCGGTAATTCAATTTAGCTTCGATGCGGAGCGGGCCCTCGGGCAGGTTCTGGGGCAGGACCCAGGTGTAGGTCTCGATCTTCGTTTCGCGCGGCCCGATGCGGTAGTCGACGCCGAATGCGGCCGTGTTCCACTGCCCGATCGTCATGCGGCCCTTGGGATCGAAGTAGGGCATGCGGAAAACGCGATGGCCTTCCTCGATATCGTCGCGTTTCACTCCTGGAAAATCGGACAGCCCCATCATCATATCGCCCATGTCCTGGTAGGCCAGGGTGTTGGAGGAGATCGTGTATTCCTCTCCTTTGAAGCCTTTCTTGTCCACCGCCAGGAGATAACGGCTGCCCTTGGCGTCGATGGCGTGGACTTCCAGCCAGAGCTGGCGGTCTTCGACCGAGCCGGTGGGGATTTTATGGCCGGCCTTGGCGTTGTAGAGATGGACGCTGACGACGGTCTTGTCGCCCGGTGACAGTTCATCGGTGTCGGCATAGACCTTCATCTCGATAGCCCCCCGGACCTTGGCCATGACGTGGCCGCCCGGGAAATTATGATTGGCCATATCGGGCAGGGCCTCTCCCATGTCCGCGCTCCTTCCCGGGGCATGCCACATGTGGCAGTCCTGGCAGCGTACGCCCTGCTTGCTGTAAGGGCCTTCCTTCCATTCGAGGTGAGTGGACTTGACCCAGAGCCCATAAGGATTCTTCTCATTGTGGCAGGTCCCGCAGAAATCGGGCGATCGAACGAAATCGGAGTATTTTGTTTCGTGATGCGGAGAAACGGCTCCCTGCCGGGGCCCGTATTTGATCTTGCCCGGCGCGAGAACGTAATTGAAATTAAACGGCGTGTCTCCTTGGAAGCCCGAGATGGTATGGCAGATGTCGCAGAAAACGGATTCGTTGGCCCGGCTGTTGGCCGACGGAAGGGGCGGAGGGGTGTCGCCGATAAAAAACGCGCTTGGCGCGTGGCATCCATTGCAGCCGGCCTTGACCTCGGCCACCTTGGGGTCCTTGTCCGCTTGGGGGACGGCCAGCTTGAAATACTCGATCTCGTCCCAATGATGGGTATAGGCCTGAGCCATCATAGTCGTTTTCCATTGGGCGAAGATATCCTTGTGGCAAGACGCGCAGCGCTTGGGCGTCTCGAAAAGCTCATACGTCTTCTTCTGTGCCGGCGCGACGCGCACGGCGAGCACCACGCAAAGCAGGATTGCTCCCGTGCCCACAGCCAATTTCATCTTTTTCCCCATGTCGTCCTCCTTGCTTGTGGATCGCGCGGCCGTTCCGTCCAGAGGCCCATTCGATCCGCGGGACGGCGCGAACGCTTTCGGCTGTCGCCTTGGCCATTTTAAGCCAAGACCGAGCGGCTCGCAACGCCGGGCGGGATCGCTCCCCATGTTCGCCCCTCGGAAATATTCACGTTGCCTTGGCATTTTTCCCCTCGCCCTTGTTCCCACCCGGAGAAATCGTTTAAAATAAGAAGTTATGTTGACCGATATTGTCGTGAAGAAGGCGGCCCAGCACAATTTGAAGCGCATCGACGTGCGTCTGCCGCGCAATCGGTTGATCGTCATCACCGGGCCGAGCGGGTCGGGCAAATCCTCGCTGGCCTTCGATACCCTCTTCGCCGAGGGCCAGCGCCGCTACATCGAATGCATGTCGGCCTACGCCCGCCAATACATGGAGATGATGGAGAAACCGGAGGTCGAATCCATCGAGGGCATCTCCCCGGCCATTTCCATCGACCAGAAGACGATCTCGGCCAACCCGCGCTCGACGGTCGGCACGGTCACCGAGACCTACGATCTCCTGCGCCTGCTGTTCGCCCGCGTCGGCACGCCCCATTGCCCGTCCTGCGGCCGGGAGGTCAGCCAGCAATCGCCCGACCAGATCCACCGGCGGATCGCCGAAACGGCCGCCGGTGAAAAAGTGAAGATTCTGGCGCCCCTGGTCAAGGGCCGCAAAGGCGAGTATCACAAGCTCTTCGACCGGCTCCTCAAGAAAGGGTTCGTCCAGGCGCGCGTCGACGGCCGCTTCCGCGACCTGGACGGGCCGATCGTCATGGAAAAGACGAAAAAACACACGGCCGAGGTCCTGGTCGACGAGATCCGCATCTCGGCCCATTCCGAGAACCGGCTGCGCGAAGCGATCAAGAAGGCCCTCGATCTCGCCGAAGGCGAAGTGCTTGTCCTGCGCGCCGACGGCCGGGAGTCCTATTTCTCGCTCAAACTGCTTTGCTCCCACTGCGACATCAGCCTGCCGGAGCTCGAACCGCGCAATTTCTCCTTCAACAGCCCTTACGGCGCCTGCCCCCGCTGCCATGGCCTGGGCTTCGATACGGTCACCGACGAGTGGGGGGAGATCGAGCTGACCGAAGAGGTCTGCCCCGACTGCGGAGGCAGCCGGCTCAAGCCCGAAAGCCTGGCCGTGCGCATCGGCGGACGCAATATCTTCGACTTGGGCTCGGTCTCCATCGTCCGCCTCATCGAGGAGCTGTCCGCCCTCGCCTTCACCGCGGCCGAAGAGCTCGTGGCTTCCAAGATCCGGAAGGAAATCCTCTCCCGTCTGACCGTGATGACCGAGTTGGGATTGTCTTATCTCCATCTCAACCGGACCACGGCCACGCTGTCCGGCGGAGAAGCCCAGCGGGTCCGGCTGGCGGCCCAGGTCGGCGCCCGCCTGCGGGGGATCCTGTACGTTCTCGATGAGCCGACGATCGGCCTCCACCAGCGCGATAACGGCCGGCTGATTAAGCTTTTGCGCCGCATCCGCGACGACGGGAACTCGGTCCTGGTCGTCGAACACGACGAGCAGACGATCCGGGCCGCCGATCACGTCCTGGACCTCGGGCCGGGGGCCGGGGAGCAAGGCGGCTTCGTCGTGGCCGAGGGGCCGCTCGAGCGCGTCCTGGCCTCGCCCGATTCGCTGACCGCCCGCTACCTGCGGGGCGAGCTGGATGTCGCCCCCCGCGCGGCGCGGCGCGCTCCGTCGGCCTGGCTGACCGTGCGCAAAGCCCGCGAGCACAATCTCAAGTCCATCGATGCCCGGATTCCTCTGGGCTGCATGACGGCCGTCACGGGCGTCTCCGGTTCGGGCAAGAGCACGCTCGTTTATGATATCCTCTTTCGCCGCCTGCAGAATGCTTTATATAAGGCCAAGCTCCGCGTCGGAGCCCACGGCTCGATCGAGGGCCTCGACCAATTGGACAAGGCCATCTCGGTGGACCAAAAGCCCATCGGGCGCACGCCCCGCTCCAATCCGGCCACCTACACCGGGCTCTTCACCGACCTGCGCATGCTCTTCGCCCGCTCCCAGGAAGCCCAGCTGCGCGGCTATGGGGCGGGGCGCTTCAGCTTCAACGTGGCCGGCGGACGCTGCGAGGAGTGCCAGGGCGCGGGGGTCAAGCGCGTCGAGATGCATTTCCTTCCCGACGTGTTCGTCACCTGCGATCGCTGCGGGGGCTTGCGCTACAACAAAGAGACGCTGGCCGTCCGCTACAAGGGCAAATCCATCGCCGATTTTTTAGCCATGACCGTCGACGACGCCTACGAATATCTAAAGGCCCAGCCCCAGCTCAAGCGCAAGCTGGCGACCTTGAAACGGGTCGGGCTGGGCTATATCCGGCTCGGCCAGCCGGCTCCCCATTTGTCCGGAGGGGAGGCCCAGCGGATCAAGCTGACCAAGGAGCTCGGCCGCCGCAACACGGGACGGACGCTGTTCCTGCTCGACGAACCGACGACGGGTCTCCATTTCGATGACGTCCGGAAGCTCCTCGAGCTCCTCTCCGAGCTCGTCCGGCGGGGGAACACCGTCGTCATCATCGAGCACAACCTTGAAGTGATCCGCCATTGCGACTATATTATCGACTTGGGCCCCGAGGGCGGCGAGGATGGCGGCCGCATCGTGGCCGAAGGCACGCCGGAGGAGATCGCCGCGGCGGAAGACTCTTATACGGGACATTACTTGAAGCGATTGCGGACCGGTTCCGAGGGGATTTAAGCATCCATGGCTTTTCATGATATCGCCGGCAACGGCCGGGCCAAGACCATCCTGCGGCTGGCTCTCGGCCGCAACCGCGTGCCCAATTCCCTCCTCTTCTGCGGCCCGCGGGGCGTGGGCAAGCGCAGGACCGCCCGCATGCTGGCCCAGGCCCTGAATTGCCTGAACTCCAAGGATGACGCCTGCGGCGCGTGCGGGCCGTGCCGGGCCATTGAAACGGTGGATAAAAAGGACAAGCGCGGAAATTTCCCCGACGTTCAGGAGATTGAAATCGCCCCGGACAAAACGGTCGTCACGATCGAGCAGATGCAGGAACTCCGCCGCCTGGCCTATCTCAAGCCGATGGCCGGGCGTCGCCGCGTCTTCATCGTCGACCAGGCCGAGTCGATGTCCGACGACGCGGCCAATTCGCTTCTCAAGGTCCTCGAGGAGCCTCCTTTTCACACCCAGATCGTTCTGCTCAGCGACAACCCGGCCCTGATCCTGCCGACGATCAAATCCCGCTGTCAGGTCCTGACCTTCCTGCCCGTCTCGGACGAGGAAGTGGAGCGGGCCCTTCGCGACAACGGCGTCGACGCCGAGAAGGCTCGGATCATCGCCCTCGTCTGCCACGGCAACATGGAAAAAGCGCTGGGCCTGGACTGGGAGGACATCCAGACCGAACGACGGGAGTCCTGGGAGCTTTTTCAGTCCCTGGCCGGCGGCGGTGACCCCGCGGCGCTGGTCCGCCGCTTCGCCTTTTCCCGCCGCGGGGCGGTCAAGGCCGAGCTGGAACGGACAATCGAGCTTCTTTCGACCTTCGGGCGTGACGCGGCCCTGCTCGGCGAGAAGGGCGATCCGCGCTTTCTCATCAATCCCGATTATGAAACCGGCCTGAGGTCGTTCGCCGAGAGCCTCGGGCCGGGGCGGGCGCTGGTCTTTGTCGGGCTCCTTTCCGGCGCGGCCGCGTCCCTCGACCGCAACGGCCACATCGGAGCCCTGACGACGTCGCTGTCCGCCCAATGGCTGAGGGCGGCCGCCGCGCGATAGGATGAACCCATGACCGAACTGGTTTGCCTGATATCCGAAAAGTCGGGACGGATGATCCGCGCCCGCCGCTGCGGACTGGAACTCGAACGGGGCGATTTGTGCCTGATCGAGTCCGAGTTCGGCGGCGAACTGGCCCGGGTCGCCGATCTGAGCAGCGAGCTCTGCTCCCATGCCAAGAAAATCGAGGCGGCGCCGGCCGTGCTGCGCAGGGCAACCGAGGACGACGCCGGCAAGATGCACTGGCTGGAAGACAAGGAGAAATGGGCCTTCGAACTCTGCCTGCAGCGGATCCGGGCGCACAAGCTGCCCATGAAGCTGACCGCCGTCCGCTATTTTTTCAACGAGAAGAAAGGCGTGTTCTTCTACACCGCCGACGGGCGGGTCGATTTTCGCCAGCTGGTCAAGGACCTGGCCAAGGAATTGCGCATGCGCATCGAAATGCGCCAGGTCGGGGTGCGCGACGAAGCCAAGCTGCTCGGCGGTCTGGGCGTCTGCGGCCGGGCCCTGTGCTGCGCCAGCTTCATGCGCACCTTCGAGCCCGTCACCATCCAGAAAGCCCGCAAACAGCACATCGTCATCAACCCGACCAAGATTTCGGGCTTGTGCGGGCGGTTGATGTGCTGTCTCGGCTTTGAAGACGAGGGACGCGGCCGGATGTATTATGATGAAGAACCGGCCAACGAGGACTGACGTCCTTTAGCGGGCAATCCGGAAGGTCAGCGTTTCGGAATTCCCGGTGAAATACCCCTGCGGGGCGAAGGCCTTGACCTGCCAGCGATAGTCCGCTCCGGGGCGCAGGGCGCCGCGGATCTTCTCCGGCAGGTCGATCTTCGACTGCCGGGTTCGTTCTCCGAACCACTCCACCCCCGGCCCCGACAGCGTCACGGAATACTCGATGCCGTCGGCCAGCGGCTTCCATTCCAGGGCCGCCGGGGCCTCCGGCACGTCCCCGCGCGGAGCGACCGCGACGATCGCTCCACCGCGCACCGTATCCTCGATCGGCGGCGGCCAGCCCGCGCGCTTATGGAACAGCCCCGGCCCGGCGACGATCCCCAGAACCAGAACCCCGGCGGCGGCCGCCATCCAGGGACGAAGAATCCGGATACCCGCCTCCCGGCGGCGGGCGGGCTCCGCGGCCGGGACGGGCGCTCCTGCCGCCTTGACCGCGCGGACGAGAAGATCCCGTCCTTCCAGGGCCCCGAAACAGGCGGCGCAGTTGAAGTAATGCTCTTCAAAGCGGTCCCGCTCGGACTCTTCCAGCCTCTTCAAAAGATAATCGTCGATTTGGTTTTCCCACGGACATGAATGCATGGTCACTCCTCCAATCTATTCTAACCGTTTAGTCGCCGGGGGCCATGAAAAATGGAAAAATCATCGTTTCAGCTTTTTGCGCAGGAGTTTTTGCGCGTAGTTGACGCGCTCGCTGACCGCGGCCGGAGAAATCCCCAGGCGCTGCGCTGTTTCCTCCCGCGTCAGCTCCATGAGGAAATAGAGCCGCAGCACATCCTTGTATTTCGGCTTCAGGGTCCCCAGGGCCGCGATCATCCGCTCCACGTCCTCGCTCCGCTCGGCGTCCTCGCCGGGCTCCGCGGGGATTCCGGGCTCGGGCGCGAATTTAAGGATTTTGGTCTTTTTACGGAAGTAATCGGCGATGCGGCGGACGGTGATGATGTAGATGAACGTCCCTACCGCCGAATCGCCCCGAAATTCGCCGGACCGGATTTTCTCTACGGCCTGGGCCAGGATCTCGTTGGTGACGTCTTCCCAATCGGGATTGCGCCCCCCGAGCGCCCGGCGGACTTTGAAGCTGATTTTGGGACGGAACTCCCGCGCCACCTCATCCAGATCGATCGGCGTCGGTTGGGGCTTCATGGGTTCCTGAATCTGAGGAATTATAGCGGCCCGGCCCGGCGCAAGGCAAGCCGGGCTCTAGTCCGCGTCGTCTTCCCGGCCCGGGGCGTCCCGCTCGGCCAGATATTCCTTGGGGTCGACCAGGATCTCGCGCGGCTTGCTGCCCTCGGCCGGGCCGAGAATGCCCTCCTGCTCCATCTGGTCGATGATCCGCGAGGCGCGGGCATAGCCCAGCTTCAGACGACGCTGCAGGTAGGAGGCCGAGGCCTGCCCGGTGTTCAGCACGAGGGTGACCGCTTCTTCAAAGCGTTCGTCGCGCTCGCCTTCCTCGAGGAAGCTGGGGCCGTTCGAGGAGTCCAGGATGTCGGCGATGCGCTCGTCGTAGACGGGCTCGGCCTGTTCGCAGACGAAACGGACCAGCCGCTGGATCTCGGCGTTGGAGATGAACGCCCCGTGCAGGCGGATCAGGCGCGGGTTGCTGGGCGGGATAAACAGCATGTCGCCATTGCCCAGGAGTTTCTCCGCGCCTCCCGCGTCCAGGATGATGCGCGAATCGATCTTGGTGGGCACGCGGAAAGCGATGCGGCTGGAAAAGTTGTTTTTGATGGTCCCGGTGATGACGTCGATGCTGGGCCGCTGGGTGGCCAGGACGAGGTGAATGCCGACGGCCCGGGCCAGCTGGGCCAGGCGGCTGATGGCGTAATCGACGTCCTGCCCGCTGATCATCATCAGCTCGGACACCTCGTCGATGATGATGACGATGTAGGGCATGGGCTTCAGCGCGGCTTTTTCCTCGTCCCTCAGCTTGCCCTTCTTGTCCTTCAGGATCTGGGAAATCTTTTGGTTGTACTGCTGGATGTTGTGGACCTTGTTTTGGCCGAGGAGGTGAAGGCGCTCCTGCATCCTCTTGACGGCGTCCATCAGGACATAGCCGGCCTTCTTGGGGTCCTTGATGACCGGGCTGAGCAGGTGCGGGATCCCGTCATAGAGCGAAAACTCGATCTGCTTGGGATCGATCAGGATGAGCTTGACTTCCTCGGGCGAGGCCTTGAACAGGATGCTGGCGATGAGGGCGTTCAAGGTGACGCTCTTGCCCGTCCCGGTGGCTCCGGCAATCAGGAGATGGGGCATCTGGCTGAGGTCGGTGATGTAGACTTCGCCGTGGACGCTCTTGGCCAGGGCGATCGTCAGTTTCGAGGAGGAGGACTGGAATTCCTCGGAGGCCAGGATGTCCCGGATGCGGATGATCTCGCGCTTGTTGTTGGGGATCTCGACGCCGAGCGCGGAATGTCCGGGGATCCTCTGGACCCGGACGGATTCGGCCCGCAGGGCCAGGGACAGGTCCTCGGACAGGTTGGTCACCTGGGCGATCTTGACTCCGGGGCTGGGGTAGAATTCATACGTGGTGATCACGGGCCCGGGGCTGTATTCCTTGACTTCGCCGTCGATGTTGAACTCGCGGAGCTTGTCCTCGATGAGGCGTTTTTTCTCCAGGAGCTCGGCCTTGTCGATTTTTTCCAGCGGCGTTCCGGCCTCAAGAAGGGTCAGCGGCGGGAAATTGTAGGCGTTTTCGATCTCCGGGAAGAGCGCCGGCTCGGAACGCGGCGGTTCGATCTTGATCGGCCTGATCTTGCCCGGCTTGATGTCCGGGGAGATCGGTTTGCGCGCCTCCCGGCCGGTGGGCGGCCAGGCGTCCGGCTCGAAGGGGATCTTGCCGCCTTTCTTTTTTTCCTTGAGCGGCTTCTTGGGCTCGTCCGGCCCCGCCGCCGCCGTTTCTTTGATCGGCCCGGCGGCCTTGACCGGCCTGGGCTTGTCCGTGATTTTGATTTTCACGTCCCGGGGCGCGAACACGAACAGGCGGGCCAGGGCTTGCAGGGCTTTTTTGAATGAGATCCCGGTGGCGAAGGCCAGGAAGAGGACGGCCGCCGCGACGAGGAAAATCAAAGCCCCGGTGGTGTTGAGGAGGCCGGTCAGCCCGGCGTTGATCAGGAAGCTGACGGCTCCGCCCGGCTGGGGCGGCGTGCTGCCCCTCCAGGGGACGTCCTGCACGAGCAGGTTGAGCAGAGGCCCGAGGATGGCGAGGAGGAGGGCGAATTTGCCGGCCTTGCGCCAGAGGTGCTTCTTCTCGCCGACCAGGATGGCCTTGAGGCCCAGGTAGCCGAGCATGAACGGCAGGAGCAGGGAGGTCAATCCCAACCCTTGTAACGCCGTCTCGGCCAGCCAGGCGCCGACCTTTCCGCCGATATTGCGGACGCTGCGATCCGGAGGTCCGGAGGAGGCCCACGAGTGGTCCTGGGGATTATAGCTGATCAGGCTGAGCAGGAGGAACAGCGCGGCGAAGAGGAAAACAATGCCCGTGATTTCCGAGGCGACGGGATTCCGTTTTTTTGAGGCGGATTTCGAGCCGTTGGCTTTCGAAGCCGTAGAGGCCGCTTTTTTCTTCTTCGCCGGGCTCATGGATTTGTGAAATTACCACGGGGAGCAGCAAATATGTTACATAATCCTTACTGCTCCCCGAGTACTAGCCGGGCGGCAAAGATATCCGGGGTCAACTATATTCCGCCCGGCTTAGTATATCATAAAGGGGCCCGCGGATACCGGGGGAAAACAGGCACCTATCCCCGGCGCGCGAACGCGCGCCGCTCTTTACTACGGGGAGCAGTAAATATGTTACATAATCCTTACTGCTCTCCGAGTACTAGCCGGGCGATAAAGACATCCGACGTCAACTATATTTCGCCCGGCTTTGTATATTCCGCCCGGCTTAGTATTTCTCCGGGCCGATCGGCGCGAGTTCCTGGGAGAACGGCGGCACCGGGGGATGCGTATTGCTGCGGGTCCCGCGATGGCCGACGACGATGCGGAAAGATTCGGGAAGCGAGGGGATGACGGCCCGCTTTTCGACCGGAACGGTGCGCTCGGCCTCGAACGAGCCGGCGCGGCCGGGGAAGAGATCGATTCTCTCCAGGGTCCGTCCCGAGGCGTCCTCCAATTCGACGTAGGGATCGAGGACGGAGGCGTCGCCGGCCCGCAGCGTCCCTCCGAAGACGGAGCTCCAGACCGACGCCGACGGCCCGTTGCAACGGATCACGGTGAAGGCCTGGACATATCCGCCGGCCTGGTCTTGGGGGAACGTCCCATAACGATAGGAGGCCAAAAATCGACCGTCCCGCAAGGCGGCCGCGTCGATGGCCTCCGGGAGTTCGAATTCCTTTTTGAATGGGTGTTCGGGGGGTTCCCGAAGCAGGTTGGGCCAGAGGCGGTACTCATATCCGATGAAGACCCGCGCGCCTTCGGGGAGCGCGGGAAGATCGGCGCCGCTCGCGGCCTCGAAATCGGCGCCCGCCGGAGCTTCCCCGTCGTAGAGGACCAGGCGGGCGATTTCGCGGCCGGCGGCATCCGTGATCCGTACGTAGAACCGGTGGACGCGCTCGCCCGCTTCGATCCAGCCCCGGGCCTGGATCGAACTCTCCAGCCGCCAGCCTTTTCCCGCCGTCCGCGTCAGCCGTATGTTTTGGGCGTAGCGCAAGAAATGTCCGGGAAATCGGTAATTCGGCGTCCGGCTCAACCGGTAAATCCGGATCAGCGGATTGTGAAGATAGTCGAGGTCGTATTGGTAAGTTGTGGCGAAGGATTTGATCAGAGTCGCTTCTTTGTTCAAATCGTTGTAGAACAAAGCCTGTCCGGGAAACGTCTTGGGGTCGCTGATGAAGCGCCCGGCCATGGCCTCGCTCGTGACGACGAACTCGGCCCCATCGTCGCGGGCCAAGGAGTCCAGGTCCCTGTTTCCGAGGGCATGCTCATAGATGATCGAGAATGCCGCCCGGGAGATGGGCGGGCCATAACTCTCCATGGCGACTTTGGCGCCGGGCGGAATGTTGTAATCGATCCATTTCCTGGCCAGCGTTCGCGTCTCCGGACGGGCGATGGACTGGTCATAGCGGAGAGTCTGCAGAGCCGAGGGGGCCACCGCCACGGCGCCCAGCGCCAAGGGCAGGAGGAAGGCGGCCGAACGCGCCCAACGGACGTTCCGCAGGCGCGGGGTCAGCCGGGACGCAATCCATCGGCCCGCGAGATCGGCGAACCCGGCCGCCAGGAGAATGAAAAACGGGGCCAGGGGAAGGAAGTACCGTGTGGCCCTGGTTTTCCATCCGCCGATCATGAGGAACAGAACGATGGGGTAGGACAGCAGGATTACTTCGCGCGCCTTGCGGCGCATGATCGTGGCGATGACGCCGCCGAAGGCCAGGTATTGGGTCCAGCGGCCGACATTGTCCCGGAACCCGTACTGAAAATAAAAAAGCCAGGCCGAATGCCGGGGCGAATCGCCGAAGTGGCCTTCGCTGAGCAGATGATTGGCTTGCCACTTGAAATCGGCGAGAAAGGTGCGAAGGTCGAGGACGGCGTAGGGACAGCCGAGGATGAAGACGGCCAGGAAGACGAGGCCGGACAGGTAGAGGGGCCAATAAAATACCATTTTTTTCTTGGGCTCGTGATTCTCCAGGATATGGAAGACATGGGCCAGGAAGAGAGGCAGGAACATCATGTGGCCGCCGTACTTCATGGCCATGGCCGCGCCGGCGGCCAGGCCGGTGAGGATATAGTCCCGCGGCCGCCCCTTCTCGTACACGCGCCAGATGAAGAAGAAGGCCAGGACCATGAAGAAGACCATCGGCGCGTCCGGCATCATGGCATGTGAGGTCGTGGTGTGCTCGAGCGAAAAGGTGAGAAAAACGGCGGCCAGAAGCCCGACCGTGCGGTTGTACATCCGCAGGCCGATGAAGTAGAGGAGCAGAATCGTGCCGATGCTGAGGACGGCCGACAGAGCCCGGCCGATCAGGTAGTAGGTTGCCGGGTGGTCGATGAAATAGGCGATGAACTGGTCGTTGTTGTGGAACGTGCCGTCCGCCCGCCCGATCCAGTAATAGATCTTCCACAATCCGGCCAGCGAATACATGTGCAGCGTCGGAACGTGGAAGAAGTGGGGATTCAGATCGCCGGAGAAAAAGTGCAGGGCCGTCTGGGCGAACTTGTCCTCGTCGATGTGGTACGTGTTCGGCAATCCCCAGCCCAATCCCCAGAAGCGCACCAGCGAAGCCAGGAGAATCAACCCCAGCAGGAGGGCCGTTTTCCAGGTCAGCGGGGCGCGCATGGGCTATTTTTTCAGCAGGGAAACCGCGTTGGAAACGAGATTGCGGACATCGCGAGGCGAGCGAACCCCGCCGAGCTTGCGCAGGATATATGAGGGGCGGAGATAGAACGCGCGGACGGCCTTCCGGCGCAGCGCCCAGATTTCCTCCTTGGTCAGGGTCCCCGTTTCCAGGATGGGATATTCCGTGCTGTCCCATCCGTCCACTCCGGGCGGAAGCCAGCCCTTGGCCACGGCCTCCTCGCGCAGACGCGTCCCCAGATCGGGGGTGGCGATGGCAAAGGAGGCGATGTCCAGTTTGAGCTTGCGGGCCAGGGCGATCGTGCGCTCGGACGAAGCTTTGGTTTCCCCGGGCAAGCCGAGGATGAAGTAGCCGAGGACTTTGATTTTGTGGGCGTTCAGCCGGCCGACTTTCTCGATCACCTCGTCGATGGTGATCATTTTCGAATACTTCTTGAGCATCTCGTCATCGCCGCTCTCGATGCCGACGGACAGGGTGTGGCAGCCGGCCTTTTTCATCCAGGCCAACTCCTCCTCGTCCAGGGCGTGGAGATCGGCGTTGGCGCTCCAGGTCAGATCCAGCCCGGCCTCGATCATCTTGCGGCAGAGTTCGACGACCCGGCGGGTGTTGATGGTGAAGGTCGGGTCTTGGAAGAGGATCTCCCGGACGCCCAGGGCGGCCAGGGACTTGAGTTCGGCGAGAATATTGTCCACCGGCCGGACCTTGTAGCCGAACGCGCCGGCCGTACAGAAGCCGCAGTGGTAGGGACAGCCCAGCGAACCGACGACGACCGTGAACGGCGAGCGCTTGGCGATGGGGATGCGGTACTTGCGGAAATTGAAAAGGTCGTGCCGGGGGATGGGAATGGAGTATTCGTGGGCCCGGCTCAACGGTCCCTCGACGATCCCCGCTTTCGTCCGGACCAGCAATCCCAGGTAGGGCGCCGCGCCCGCCCCTTCGAGGTAGGCCGCGATGCCGCTGTCGCCGTAGTCGAGAAGGACGGCGTCGAGAACGGGGTTCTTGGCGATGAGGTCCTTCCCGACGAACTTCATGATTCCGGCGCTGGCCACGACCTTGACGTCCGGAAGGGCGGCTTTGATCCGCTCCATCAGGGCCAGGTCGGATTTGAGGGTCGCCGTGCCCGTGGTGAAGATCACCGCTCCAGGCCGCTTCTCGACGACGCGGCGAAGGACGTCGTCGGCCGGGACCGCCGGGACGATGGCGTCGATGACCTGTACGTCGAATGCGGCGTCGAGGATGCCGCTCAGGGCGATGAGGTCCTGCGGCGGCCAGTAATAATCGGCCTTGGAGGAGAAGCTGCAGTAGTAGTCGCGGATGTAAAGCTTGTCACCCGGGGGATTGAGCAACAAAACGCCGGGTTTGGCCATATCGATATCCCTTCTTTAAAACCGATCCCAATGATGCGGCGCTCCCGGACGCCGGGGCCCGCCGGATAGTCCCCAAAAATATAGAACCGCTCGGGGGGCAAAATCAACCGATTTATGCGGTCCGGGGAAGCCGGTTCAGAAAACGAAGGCCAGCCCTCCCGAGAATTCGACGCCCCCGAGATCGACCGTGATGTCCCCGCGCGCGGCCTTGATCCAAGTGTATTTGATCCGTCCGCTCAAGGAGATGGGGAAATCCTTGCCGAAATTGAGCCTCAAGCCCCCCAGGAGGTGCGATCCTCGGGCGTAGTCGAGGGCCGTGCCGATGGGATTTTTCTCGTAGTAAACGTAATAGTCCAGTCCGGCTCCAAAGAACGGCTCGAAAATGCCTAAAGGAACGCCGTACCGCAAGCCGAAGGAAAAAGGGACCAGGACGATTTTCGTACTCGCCTGCGAATAGCTCAATTGGCCGGCCCGGGAGAAAACCTTGGCCTCGAGATAGAAATCGATGTCGAAGAAGAGTCTCGCCGTGAGGGCCAAGCCCTCGATGGGGCCGTTTTTCGAATAGACCGAGGCGAAACGAGCGTCGTTGACCGTGTACCGTCCGTAGAGGATTTCGATTGTCCCTTGGCGGCCGGCGGCGAATCCCTGCGCTCCGAGGAGGAGAAGAATCGCCGCCAGCGCCAAAGCCGTTTTTTTCATGCGCTCGCCTTTAGAACGAGTATTGGACCCCCAGCGTCGGTTGGAGATGGAGCAAATTGGCCCGGACCCCCAGGTTCGTGATAATGGGGTTGATGTAGAGCATCTTGGTGTCCAGGACCAGGGCGATCGATTTGCCCAGGCTCAATTCCATGCTGAGCGAGGCGCCGAAGATCAATTCCGACACGCTGTCTTCGAAATAAGTCGGATTGGTGATCGTCACATCGGCGCTCGTGAACGGCGATTTTTCCGTGAGGTCCCAATCGCTAAGCGTCAGGTACTTGCCCGAGCAGTATCCCGCCAGCGGGCCGAAGAAGATGGAAATATTGTCCTTCTCGAAGAAGGGAAAGAGAGCGAAGGCATAGAAGCTGAACATCTGCGTCTTCAGGGCGGATGTCTCAGTGAAGGCGACCGTCCGAGGGGTGTTCGTCAGGAAGGGATGGGGCAGGGACATGCTGAACGACCCTTCGCT
>Ga0315279_10004387_pt1 | contig 18959 bp, 20 predicted proteins | sample YL17G06_20_MG_FD_203694 | JGI IMG/M metagenome (GOLD analysis project Ga0315279, IMG submission 203694) | Sediment microbial communities from Yellowstone Lake, YNP, Wyoming, USA - YL17G06_20 | ecosystem: Environmental > Aquatic > Freshwater > Lake > Sediment | place: USA: Wyoming | collected... | reverse complement strand
GCAATCTGGTTTTCAAGACCGACATCTCGCAACTGTGTTATATCGGCGGGTTCATCTCGGAAACGCGGTCAGCAGCAGGATACGCGACCGGAACATTGAGCCGTTGCTGGTCCGAGGGGGATATCACATTCGATGGCAATATCACGACCGCCTTACTGGCGACGGGTGGAACGAATCAGGGTCGCGGCCTTGTTGGCGGTTTCATTGGATGGATGGGCGTCGATACGACGGTTGGAATTCATATTGAGGACTGCTATGCATGGGGCAGTGTCATTCTGAACGGGACCTATCCGGCGAACCTGACGGTCTCCGGTTTTGCAGGCGCCTGGAAACTGGACATTGCGGATATCGTAATCAACAGGTGCTACTGCGCCCAGACGGACGACAAGTGGGGCAGTGGGTACACGGACCAATTGCCGAGTGATGTTGATTCTCACGGATTCGGCGGTGGTGCAGGGTCGTATGGCACATCCCTGATGACGGGAACGGAGATTTACTACGACTCCGAGACTTCGGGTCTGAATACATCACCGATTGGGACTGCGGAAACAACCAGTTGGCTCCAGACCAAGACCAACTTCACGGCGGCGGGCTGGGACTTCGACACGATCTGGATCATGGAGTGTGAAGGAGCCGCCGGTTTCGGTCAACTGTTCATGGTCAACGATTTCTGCGGGTAAAAGGAGAAAAAGCATGGAGACGAAGACAAGTCAGATCACACAGGAGGCCAACGCGTTCGCAGACGCCGGAATGAATCGCCACGTCACATTCGCCATGAGTGAGCCGGCGAAGCTCTACGACAGTGCCCCAGTGGTGGGTGTCTGGCTGCGAACAGACCAAAGCATCAGGATCACTGCCGTTCAGGTCGCATGTGATAAGGTGCCCGCATCTGAGGTGCTGTGTAGCCTCTGTCATGCCAAGCAGTTCACCGGCCTGGTGGACCCCGTGGTTATCAGCCACATCGACACCGTTCGCGGTGTGTTCGCGGCGACCGGCCTGCACGTTGACGTTCCCGAAGGCCGGTGCATCTACCTCCAGTTCCGTGCCCGGCCGCACGCCGCCATCGGGCAGATTCTTTGTCAGATCGACTATCGCCGGGCGTGAGGGTGCTGCGATGAATGAGCAGATCGAAGAGCGCCGACGACATCAGGCTATCACGGCTGGCGGTGAGCCGGTCCACGAGGATTGCTGCGGCTGCATCGAGTTCTATTGGGGTTGCAACGCCTGGCCGGAAGGCAAGCCGTTCTCCTGTGCCGACCGCCGCCGCCTGCCGGACGTGTTGCCGGGTCCGACTGGACAGCCTTTCCCGCCGTCGAGGATGCAGGGCCGGAAAGAGCCACGGGCGCGCTTGGCGGCGGGCACCGTAGGCGGCGAACTCGAAGGCCGGCCCCGAACCCGCCCGGCGCCCAAGTCGGGGCAAAAGCCCATCGAGGAGAGCCCGGTTGCCCGGATCGGCGACTGTGGAGAACGCTATTGCGGGTGCGGAATGATAATCGCCAAGGGGCGGCGCGTCTGCGAGAAATGCAAGATCGAGCGGCGGCGGGTGTCCGCACGGAAAAGCCGAAAGAACGGGGCGACTGACGATGCCTCTCTACGCACGCAGGAAGGCCCCTGCCTCACGCCAGGATTGAGCGCAGCACTTATTTCGACCAACGGTACGGGGGCGGGGTAGGTGACACTTTTTCAGGGGGCATCTGTGGGGGGCGAACAAGTGAGCGGCGGATCTGCGATGCGTGTCGAGACCGAAGCCGGCAGGCGAGCAAACGCCAGTATCAGCGCGAGTACATGGAACGGCGTCGTTCGGCGGCGGTTGACGGCGGCTCAGACCTGCCTCCTACGCAGCCGGCAAGGCCCGCCACGCAAGCCAGGAGCGGCGCGCACAGTTATTTGGGGCTACGATACCCTGAGCAGACTTCTGTACTACAGAACGCGGCCCTCTGAGGTGAGCAGAAATGGGCGGGCGGAGATGTAGACAGTAGTAGATTCAGACCAAGCAGGAGCGACTACTAAGTAGTAGCCGTAGCGACACCGAGTTGGCTCGGCATCGAAGACCTTGCGGAAGCACTGGTATGCACGCGGGCCTTCTCACCCGTCCTTGATCCCGTACCTTGCCCTGACCCAATTACGCAACGACTCTGCGTCGAATATGAAGGTGCTGTTTTCTGGAATTTGCTGTCGTTCCTGGGGTGACCCGACGGTATAGAAAATCTGGTCAGGTGTCGCCTGGGCTACTGATTCTCTGGGCACGCATCGAATCACGACCCCCGCGAGGGGCTTACGGGTATAGTGCGTCGTCGCCGGCGTGTACGTCGTATGGGCGGAGTAGCCAAACCGTCCGCCGGATATTCGGCCGCTGCCGGTCGTTGTGCTGGAGGCCGGCGTCGTGGAGGCGGTGATCTCTTCGGTATAGGCCACATCCTCAAGGCGGAAGTAATTGTATCCCATCTCCATGCAGAGTTCGGCCGCCCGAAGCATGGCGAAGTCCTTCGCCCGCGCCCGAGACGTGAAGGCGTTGCCGGAGAAGGTCACCCAGTAGCAGAGCGCGTCAAGGCGGGGACCATTGGAATAGCCCCCCATCAACCCGGCAGGCCCGTAAGGAGTTGCGCAGCCGGCGGCGCACAGCAGCCCGGCCACGATGAGCAGGTGGAATACGGTTCTCATGGTTTTATCTCCCGTCCAAGGTTCTCTCGCTGCGTCCGTGCGTGGCATCGAGGGGTCCGTCCCACTGCTGGTGCTATTGTAGACCGGGCTGACTGGAGAATCAAGAGTCTACTCGTTCCGGCGACCCGTTTCAGGTGGTCTTTTTCTGTGGGTTGAAGTATTCCCTCAGCGCGTCCTCGCTGACGTAAGTGACCGAGCCGAACTTCTGGGCCTTGAGGCGGCCGGTCTTGACGTAGGTGTACAGCGTCCGGCGACTGACATGCAGCTTCTCGCTGATCTCGTCAACCGTGTAGAGCCGCAGGTCCCCGAGAGTGATTGGCATCGTCACATTCTCCTGTCATGTTTCTTCAGGTAGGCTGAGCATACCATTTTGCCGTTCTCAGGGATAGTCCCTGCACATATTTTCCATTCTAATGCCCTCTGTGGCCTATGGTTACATGAATCTGCTGTTCGTTTCCGTTTTTTGCTTGACATTGGCACTTGGTTGCAGTAGGATGACGGGCGTTATGGGAAAAAATCACGTCATCTCGATTGGAGGTCACACTCAAACAAAAGGCATGGCCGGGGCGGTCTGCGCAAGCGGACTAAGGGTTTCACGTGATGAACCCCTCCATAACACCCGGCCATGCTTTAAGGGAGAAATGTTATGGAGTCACGTAACACCACACCAGTAGTAGAGTCCGAACTGCCCGAAATCCCGATGATCGAACCGCCCGCCTCGAAGAAAAAAGGTCTGGACACCAAGTGCTTCGACCGTCTCGCCGACGCCCTGTACAAATCCAACCTTCGGCAGGCCGTGGAGGCCCTCCGGAAAAGTCTGGAGCACGCTACCCTGGACTCTCACCAGCAGATGTGCGAGAAGGCCCTGGAGGCGGCCAAGGCGTTCAACGAGCCCGAACCCGACGGCGGCCTGGCTTACTACGGCCCGCTCAGCGCGATGATAGCCGAGATGCAGCACTGCTCCTACGGCTACGCCGTTTGTCAGGAGGCGGCGGACGTGGTAATCGCGGAAGCACAGGATGCACTGGACGCGATTGCCGAACTCAAAAAGATGCAAGAGGCAGTCGAGTGCATCGCTGACCGGATGGACCCGAAAGCGCGGGCCATCGTGGGCGTCGCCAACGAACTCCAGGGCCTGGACGGGTACACCGATGTCGGTTACGGCAATCCGTTGCTGTTCGAGCGCCTGGGCGGCTGGAAGAAGACCCAAGGCGCGCTCGATGCGTCTGCGGAGGATGGGGACATCATCACCCTGCGCAAGGTCTTCGATCTCATCCGGCGTATTCGCCAAGTCGCTGACCGCGAGCAACTCGAGGCCGAGACCGAAGAGGACGGCGAGTCCGCCTCAGAGGCAGAGGTAGCGCCCGAATAGCCAGCGGGTGTCGATGGGCTGATCGGGTTGTTGCTGACCAGCCCTGGCTCTTTGAAAAACTGTCACCCGGCTGCGCGCTATAGAAACCCACGAGGCTGTTCTCGTGCGGCCGGGCTGTCAGGGCGGTTGGTTCATCGGCCGCCCTTTCTGGACTTTACACAAACATGACTTGAGGGGATTACCCATGAGACGAACGAGAATTGCCAAGTTGTTCGAAAATCTCGACCACGCACGGTTGATGGCCCTGCTCTTGCGGGCGATGTGGGCCAGTGACGAGGGCCGTGAGTACGTGACACGGCTGCTGACGGCATAGAGAAGAGCATCGAGGGGCCGGTTCGAGACCGGCCCTTTCTCATCCAGAGGCGGAATGTGAACCAGACACAAACACCCAAGTTGAATGTCATCCGGTTTGCGGACCACCGGCGCGAGCCAGCCGTCGAGGCGGACATTTCCCGGATTGTGACGATCCTGCGCCGACGTGGGGAGCCTGAGTATATCAAGGCGCTCGCTGACCGGATCGAAGCAAGAGCCGAACGGGACCCTGGTACATCGTTTATTCACCAGCCGCCCGAGTCGGCATGACAACTTTTTGTGGGCCGGCCTGCGTCCCTGCCGACCGGCTCTTTTGACCAAGGGAGAAAACTGGAGGTCCTATATGAGAACGAAGCAGATAGCCGCCCAGCCCTGCAAGAGTGTCCCGGCCGTAGACGCCGACGAGCGGACGGCACAGCGATTCATCAATCGTGTCAACCGCCAATTCCAGGCATTGAGCCGCAGCCTGAACACACAGCGAAAACTGGCCGTGCTCGTTTTTGCGAGAGAACTGGATTCCGAGGGATTTGTGGAAGACCTTATCTTGGGTGCCGCGCCGGGGGAGACACCTCGCCGAACAATGGGATTGGCTTGATCGTGACGAGGGCCGGTCAGATGGGCCGGCCCTTTCTTATGCGCTCATCCGAAGAGCGCCGCGTGAAACCGTCGATACGTATCGACCATTTATCTTTCAACCATCATCGCCTCGTCGCCTACTGTGAGCCGCCGGAACAGAAGATGTGGGAGAAGGGTGCCGCCATAAATGGACATTTTACGGGGGTAGATTGTCCACCTTCGTATCGACGGCGGCAAGAGTATGCGGGCGAGCACTTGACGCCAGCGGCAACATCGAGGATAATGGCAGTACCATGAATCGACCATTGACGCAATGCAGCCATCAATCATCTGCCGGGGGAGATTCGAGCCTCTCTGGCCGATTCATGGGACCCCCGGCTTTTCTTTTTCCGGTGCAGCCATGACACCGAAAACCCAAAGAAAGCCACGAGACCGGCAGAAGGCTGAGCCGCAGATCGTACAGCCAGCCGCAGCCGGCAGGGAAGCCCCCCCGGCCCCACGGCAGCCGCCGGAGGAAATCCTCGTGGCTGATTCAGTGAAGACCTCAAAAGAGTGGCTTTGGCAGTTCTTGGAGACGCTTGAAGGCATAGCCAGTGATTTGAGCATCATCGGCAGCTTTGACTCTTTTCACGAGCGACAATGTGCGGCGGACCCAAAGATTTGGGGCGGAGACCCCTTCGAGTACCTACAAAGCGTCTGCGTGGGCGACCTCTTCAATCTCTGGCCCGGCATGATAGACGACACCATCGGTTTGTACCGGATTCTCCATCACGGCAGGGACCGTATATATGGGGCAGGTCTGCCCTTGGAAGAAGTGAAGGACCAGATTGAGCGGGCGAGCGACATCCTGTTGGATGTCGGCGGTAAGGGAGAAGCCATGCGCAGTAAGTGGCGGGATATCGCGCTCCAGCAGACTGCGCTCACGGATCAGGGCCTGCTCAATGAGGTGTTCCTGGAGGCGGACGGATTCGCGCAGCATATCAGGTGCCTGCAATTTGAGTCGAAACTGAGGGACGTGATCTGCCGCTTGCGGGGGTACGCCGTGCGAAGGCAAGCGGAACTGACCGGCGCCAGCGAGGCAGGGGTGGAGTTGGTGCGCGTGCAGGAGGGTGCCAGCAAGAGAATCGACATCGACCTGGACAAATTCAGCAAGACCGGCAGCCTCAGACTTCTCCAGGACCTCATCAAAGACGCCCGGGCAGACCGCAAAGGAGTCACGCTCGACGATAACCAGCACGGCTCCAACCAACCCAAAAACCTGAGAGGCACCCTAAGGCACAAGGGACTCTCAGAGGTTGCGAGTGCCATCAAGAAGGTCAACGGCAGGACGCGGACATGGATACTGAACCTGTCTGATGACCAGATGGGCGCAATTACCCGAACAAAATAGGCCCGGAATCGTCCCCGGAAATCCTCCCACTCCCTAAATTCAAGAAACAGCCCCTAACGCCCATTTGGTGCCGCTTTCTGGCATACCCACCTTTTTGCGTGCGTGAAAAATCCTACCATTTCCACGGGGCAAATCCTACCATACTGGTTCTTCTTAGTCCGGAATATTTCTTGAGTTCTAACAATATGCTGATTCAATACACGTAGAACGTAAATCGAGTTTATAAGTGAAAGGGATTACATGGTTCTGCCAGTCACTTCAGGGCAAATCGCTGAGAAAATACGTCAGGAAACGGGCGGGCGCGTAGACCGTGATGCCGTCAATTACGCTCTTCGCAAGGTCGGCGTCGAGCCAGTCGGCCGGGCCGGCATCGTCCGGCTATTTCCGCAAAGTGCCATCGCCGCCGTCCGCGAGTTTCTCGCGGCCAAACGAAACCCACATCGGCGTCAACCAATTATGGAAGGAGTATCGCAGCTACCGGCACAGGAAGCAATCCGATGAATACCACCTACGCCAAGATATTTCAGTCGATGTACTGCGGTTCGATGTACGGGGCCGGCATGAACGTCTTTGCCCTCTGGGGCTGGGTGCTGGCACACAAGGATGAGCGAGGCCAAGTGGAGATCAATCCACAGAAGGTCGCCGATGAACTGGGCGGGACAGCAGAACAGGTCCAGGAAGCTCTTGTCTATCTGACGCAACCAGACCCACACTCACGCAGTAAGAAAATGGAGGGGCGGCGTCTCGTCAAGGTCTCGGAATTCGGCTTTCGCGTGGTGAACGCTGAACACTACAGGCGGCTCGGCGGTTCGCGGCGCGAGTATTGGCGCAAATGGCGAGCAGACCATAAATGCGGCGCAACAGTTGCGCAATGTGGCGCGCAACCGAAGTCCACACATGCAGATGCACATGCAGATGCAGATGCAGATGTAAAGAAGAAGAGGAAGAAGAAGTCTTCTTCTGGCGAATTTGTACCCCCGACACCCTCAGAGGTGGATGCCTACGCCGCATCCATCGGGTACGAAAGACCCAACCTCGGGCGCGATTTCTGCCAAAGGTACGAGGCGAGCGACTGGTGTATGCGGGATGGCGAAAAGATGAGCAACTGGAAGCTCGTCGTCCAGACTTGGCGGAGGAAAGACGAACAGAATCCCAGTGGTGGCACAGAGTCAGCATCTGCCGATGAACCACGGGCTCCGTCCGCCGAAGAACTCGCGGCGGCCGGCTGCCCCATCACAGGAGATAGTAATGCTCGACCGCAATAGCCGCCAGTGCCTGTTGGGCGAACTTGAAATGGCCGGTGCCAAAGTCAAGCATGACGGCAAGGAGATCATCTGCCCGTTCCATGAGGATCGGCACCCCTCTGGCGGCATCTATCAGTCGGAGGATGGCGCGTGGAAGTATAAGTGCCATGCGGCCAGTTGCGGTTTTTGCGGGGATGTGTTCGATGTGGTGGCCCGCGTCAGGAATTGCCCCGTGGCTGATGTACTCAAAAGTGAAGGTCCACACCAAGACCAGTACAGGGCGCCAGACAAGCCGAAACTCCCACAGGTCTTTGCGGCACTGGAAGCCATCGAGGCCATCATCCCCGGCAAGTTGGAGGCGCGGTACACGTACACGAGTCCCCAGACCCAGAAACCAGACTTGGTCGTACTCCGGTTCATCCAGGGTGACAAAAAGCAGTTCTGGCAGGTTTCGCCTGTGCCAAGTGGCTGGATTCTCCAACGGCCAGTCGGTTTGCTGCCGCTCTATAATCGCATCGCCGTGGCGAAGGCGGACACGGTGATTGTTGTCGAAGGCGAGAAGTGTGTTCACGCCATGCGTAGTGCCAACCACATCGCCACTACGAGCCCAATGGGTGCGGGCAAGGCGCAGTATGCCGACTGGACTCCGGTCGCCGGCAAGATGGTCTATCTCTGGCCGGACAACGACGAGGGCGGCATCAAACACATGCGCACCGTGTCCGCGATAGTCGATAAGCTGGAGCCAGCCCCCAGAGTCTTCTGGATAGACCCGGCCGGCTTACACCTGCCCCTCAAGGGTGATGTGGTGGACTTCCTCAATGATATCTCCCCCGAACTGTACCACACCGCGATTCTATCCGTCCTCGAGAACGCCGAGCCGATGGGCGCGGCCAAAGAGCTTTACGTAGTCCTCGAAGATACGATTGCCGGCCGCCGCGTTGCGGTTCGCTGGCCTTGGGACGTGCTGGCGAATCTGACGAAGGCTTTGCTGCCCGGAACTGTGACACTCATCTGCGGCGAACCGGGCTCCGGCAAGAGCTTTTTCGTTCTACAGGCGCTCGATTTCTGGCATACACAAGGCATCAAGGTCGCCATCTATGAGTTGGAGGAGGACCGCGCCTATCACTTGAACCGGATGCTCGCCCAGCGCGCCGGGAAAGCCGACTTCTTCGACCCCGACTGGATTATGACCCACCCAGAGGAAGTGCGGAACGTGTTCCAGCAGCACGCCGACTATCTCGACGGTGCCGGACGCTGCATTTATGCCGCCCCGGATAAGCAACTCGACTACGGGTGCCTCGTCCAGTGGGTGCAGGCCCGGGCAAACGACAAGTGCCGGATTATCTGCCTCGACCCATTAACCGCCGTGGCACCCGAGCGTGAAACATGGATTGCCGACAGTCAATTCATGTTTGCCATCAAAGCCATCGCCCGCGAGCATGGTACGTCCATCGTTCTGGTGACGCACCCGCGCAAAGGCCACAAGTCCGTCATCGGGCTTGATGAACTCGCCGGCGGTGCCGCATTCCAACGATTCTCCCAAACCGTGATCTGGCTCCAACATCACAAAGAGGAAAAGGACGTGCGCGTGTCCAGTCCCTTCGGCCGGTTCGATTGCGAAATCAACAAGACCGCTCACCTTATCAAGACACGCAACGGGAAGGGTCACGGCCTGGGAATCGCGTTCAAATTCGACGGACAGAGCCTGAGATTTGCAGAGCAAGGGCTGATACTTCCACAGGGAAAGGAAGCAGCCACATGAGAACGGACCATTTCAAACGACGTGGAGTCATCCAGGCTTTCGGTCAATGGTGCGTGACGCGGTTCGGCATCGAGAACCTGTCCGGTCCTTGCTCCTACGACATCAGCAAGGCCACGCTTGGGGCGCCGTGGTGGAGTGACCACATGGCCGACAAGCGTTGGGTCAACGCGGCCGACTTTAACGCGGCCCTGGCCTTCGCGCGGCAGTGTTTCAAAATCAGTGTAGGCGGAGATGTCCTATGGTAGACGCGAACAAAAGACAAGAACAGGAGCAAGCAGAGCGGACGCGAAAGGTTCTCGCGGCAACGCAGGACTATTTCAAGTCCCGCAAGTCTCGGGCCGGCCGCAAACGTCTGAAATCCACAATGGAGGACGCTGGCCTTTTTGAGGACCGTGCTCTATGGCGACAACACGACGAACCTGGCAGATGTTTGAGCAGCGAGTCGCGGCCTTCTTCGGCACGCGGCGGAAACCATTGAGCGGGGGCGGAAGTGGTGGGAGTCACAGCGACAGCCAACATGAGCAATTGTTCATCGAAGCGAAGCTGCGGGCGAAGTCGCCGGTTCATCGGCTGTTCGCGGTGGTCGAGAAGCACGCGGCGGCGGAAGGCAAGACACCTCTGCTGGCGTTGCAGGAGAAGAACCATGTCGGCTGGCTGCTCGTCTGCCGGCCCGAAGATATCCACCTGCTGAGTAGCTTGGCAAGGAACTACAAGAGCTTGCCGGATGCTGTAATTGAAGAACGGGAATCGGACCATGAATGACACAACTGGCATCATTGCGGCCCTGGCGGAACTGCCGCCCGAGGCCTTGATCGACGAAGCAGCCCTGGCCCGCATCTTCGGACGCTGCCTCAAGAGCATCAAACGGGCGATTGGGCGGGGCGAATTGCCGCCCGGCGTGCGGCTGTTTGGAAAAACGACCTGGACGGCGAAAGTGCTTCTCGATCACCTCGATAAGCGACTGGAGGCGGCGAAGAGGGAGCGTGAGCAACTTTCTCGCAGAATTTCCCAACTGAGCGCTTGACATTGTGCAATGCGTAAAGTAGAGTGGTGATATGGCGAAGAAGAAAGTGACACGCATGGGCCGGCCGCCGATCAGGACGGAGGATCGTCGGAGTGTGCTTCTTACGGTTCGGTTCAGACCGTCTGAATACGAGCAGTTGACAGCGGACGCACAAGCGGTCGGCAGGACGGTAACAGAACATCTCCGTCAATGCTGGCAGGAAAGGAGGGGCTGATCATGGCGGGTGCACGGCGAAAACCGAATAAGCAGAGCGGGAAGTACCAAGGTTATTTTGTCGGCGCCGATGGCAAGCGGCGATTCTTTCTTGGCACTCACAACCGGCGGGATACCATCAAGATAGCCGAGCGGCTGGAGGACGAAGCGCAGCAAGTCCGGCTGGGCTATCGTCCATCACCTACCGCAGCAGCCAGGCACCGCAGCCGGCCGTTCCTGGAGGTCGTAGAGGAGCATATCGCCTGGGGGCGGACCTTTGGACGCCGGGGCAAGCCCTGGGGAGAGACAAGAGCGAATCGGAAACGGGACTATTTGGAGAAGTGGGCCGAGACGTTGGGACTCGAAACCCTTGCCGATCTGGATAACCTTCTGCCGCGCGTCGAGGCTGTGCTGAAGGAATTGGCCGATGAAGGGTTCACGGGCAGCACGCTCGAAAGCCGGATCACACCTTTGACCTCATTCTGCAATTGGTGTGTCATTCGGGGATATCTTACGAAGAGTCCCTTGGAGGATCTCAGCGCGATCGACACCGAGCCCGAGACGGAACGCCGCGTTTTGACCACCGGCGAGATTGCCCGGCTGTTCGCTGTCGCCCCGGTGTGGCGCCAGATGCTCTACACCACGGCCATTGCCACGGGTCTGCGGCTGAATGAGTTACGGAGCCTGGACAGGGCCGCCCTGGACGTTGACAACAGCCGTCTGACCTTGCCGGGGAAGTTCACGAAAAACAAAAAGGCTGCCTGCCAGTACCTACCGAACAGGCTGGCGGTGGGGCTGGCAGAGTTTTCGGATTCTGGCATCATACCGAAGCTCTATGAGAAGGCTCATATTCAGCGTGCCTTGCCTGCGAATCCCTTGCTGTACGTGCCGACGCACGCCTTGAAGATGCTGGATAAGGACTTGGAGGTGGCGGGCATAGCGAAGGAGAATGAGGAGGGCCATCTGGACTTTCACGCCCTGAGAGTCGCGTCCATCACCCTGGCGGCCGAAGTAGGGGCGAACATCAAGGAACTGCAAAGCTTCGCGCGTCATGCTGACCCGCGACTGACGATGCGAGTCTACGCGAAGAAGCGGGACCCCGGCATGGGCGAACTGGCGGAGAAGATCGGCCACAGCCTGCCTTTCGAGTGGGAGTCTGAGGCGAAATGTGCTACAGGCGTGCACTTTGCGGCCGACACGAACGAGCAGCAAGCATGTAAGTCTTTGCCGGAAGCGGCTTTATCACTCATGCAAAAGACGCGGAGCCTGCCCGAGGATCGGACAGGCTCCGAAACCATTCTTATCGACTCGTCACCGTCGTACGGTCGTCAGAAGGACCGACTCACGACCGACGGCAGTCGAGTAACGACTACTTGCCCGCCAGTGCCTTGATCTCGGCCTCGGACAGAGCCTTGTCGTAGAGGCGAACCTCATCGATCGCGCCGTTGAAGGGGTTCCCGCCACCGTCTACGGAGGCACCTATCTGCATGGGGGCCTCCATGTCCGCACCAAAGAAGAAGTTACCCTCATCGACGACTGCACCGTTGATGTAGACTTTCGCTGTCGTCCCGTCGAACGTGGCGGCTAGGTGAGTCCACTGGCCGGCCTGAAGCACCTGACCGGTATTGATTCCGCTCCCTGGTTGTACGAACCTGACGTCCCAGACGTCTCTCTCCAGCTCGAAATACCACATCATGATCGCGGCGTCCCAATCGCCGGCGTTTCGCTTGCCAATGAAGCCTTGCCAGGAGCCGCTGGGTCCGTCCCACTTGACCCAGAGAGCCACAGAGAGCTGGCCCGTCGCGGCCGACGGATTGAAGGTGCCCAGACTGACATACTGGTGGCCGTCTGTCCCGTCGAAGAGCATGGCCTTGCCCATACCGGTTGGGCCGTTTACGTATGTGGCGGGGAAGTTCGGGTCGCCCGCCAGGGTGCCGTGGAAGCCGTTGCCGGAGCTGTCCTCGACGTTGCCCTCGAATTTGTACCAGGCGACGAGGCCCAGCGGCCTGGCGCCGACCTGGATGTCGTCGATGAGCAGCAGGCCCTTGGCTCCGGACGGGCTGTCTGGATTGCCCACGCCGATCGTCATCTTCGTGACCGCCGCCATGTTCACGCCCGTGAACTGGCTGACGGGGATCAGCCACTCGGTCCACGCCTCGGCCGTCATGATCTTGGCATCGGTGCAATTCACGGTGGCCGCCGTGCCGGCGCTATCCTCGACCGTGAGGTACAGAGTGTCGGCCGCGTTGTCTGGCTTGCCCTGGATGTAGAGCTTCATCGTGTTATAGCTGTTGAGCGTCCAGTTCTGCGGCTCGGCCCATGTGCGGACCGCCACGGAGGCGCTGGTCTTGGTGTTATCATAAGCCAGCGGCATGGCCTGGCGGCCCGTGCGCACGGTCGTTTGCTCGGCGAACGGGGGGTTGGTATTGCCGACCTGCGAACCGCCGTAGGAGGCATCGGCCCAGCCATCGAGCCAGGTCTGGAAGATGGCCTCGCCGGCGTCGGAATTGTCGGTGTAGGTTTCGAAGTCATCCACGACGACGGCATTGGCCGTGGTGAAGCTCCAGACGGAGCCCTTCCACGGGCTGTCCGGATTGGTATCGTTGACTTCATCGACCCGCCAGTAGTACATCGTGTTGAACTTCAGGCCGTTGGGATCGAAGCTGCTCCCGTCGAGCTGGACGAAGGTCACGCTCGGATCGCTGGCGCCGTTGGCACCGGCCACCGCACCGCTGGAAGTGCCCAGGTACAGATGGTGCGAGGTCGCATACGCGCCGGTGCTAAAACTGAGCTTGGTATTGACGTCGACATCCTTGGCTCCGCTGGCCGGCTTCGGATTCAGGGCGATGCCGCCGCCGCTGAGCTTCATGTTGTCAATGTAGAACCACACCGAGCCCGCATACTCCGGATCATTGGCGTTGACGATCAGTTCGAGCGAGAGCCATTGGAGCTTGTCGAAGTTGATCAGGCCGAGATACTGGCTGTAATCCCAGGTAGCCGTCAGCGTCCTGTCGCCGTCCGGCTGCGTCCAGTGGGCTTGGTAGCCCAGGTCCTGCCACAGGCTCCAGCCGTCGCCGCCGGTATTGATGATCAAGTGCTTGCCGTTCCACCCGGGGATGTCGTCGACCGGCCAGTCGGCGACCAGGTGCGTGATGTCGGCGGTAACCTTGGTGTTCGTGCGGAAGGCGTCCAGAACGGCTGCCTGGTTCGGATCGAGGAGGTTCAGCGAGAGGACGGTGGCCCAAGCACCCGTGGGGACATAGACATCGAGACTGTACTTGTCCAGGGTCACGCCGTTGACGTCGCTGTAGCGGACGTCGGCGCCGCCGCCGACGGCCCAGCCGTCCATCTTCTGTTCGAAGTTGCCGATGACGATGTCGGTGCTCTTGCCGGTGGCGGCCGGAACGCCGACCACCTGGATGTTGTCGATGTAGAACTTGGCCACCGAGGCGCCGTCCACGTTCGAGATCAGCAAGAACTCGAACCACCCGATGGTGTCATTTGCTCCGGCAATCTTGGCCGTCACGGCATCCGAAAGGACCCACGTAAGCATATGGGGCTGTCCATCGCGTGCGAGGTCCTGGAGGCCGAGGTCGATCCAGCCGAGATTGTTGTTGGCGCCATTGTTGTTGTCGCCCTCACAGTTGAGGACCATCCCGACCTGCATCCACGTGGTGGTCATGTCGGCCTCGAACGCCGTCACATCCGCCGTGATCGCCACGCCCTTATTCGCCAGCGCTGCCATGTAGGGCTTCGCGTCTACCTTGGTCAGTTGTTGCCATCCGCCGGGACCATCGACCTGCATCGCCTGGGTGCCCGCTGTCGCGCCGGTTGTGCTCAATGAGATTGTGCCGGCCGTCCAAGTATCTGTGTACCAGCCCTCGAGACCGCCTTCAAAGCTGCTTACCAGAACGCTCGAAGTCGGCGCCTCGTAAGAGATTTGGATGTTGTCGATGTAGAGCTTGGCCACCGAGGCGCCGTCCACGTTCGAGATCAGCAGAAACTCGAACCACCCGATATTATCATCTGCTCCGGCGATCTTGGTCGTCAGAGCATCCGAAAGCACCCACGTAAGCGTATGGGGCTGTCCATCGCGTGGGAGGTCCTGGAGGCCGAGGTCGTTCCAGCCGAGATTGTTGTTGGCGCCGTTGTCATTGTCGCCCTCACAGTTGAGGACCATCCCGACCTGCATCCACGTCGTGGTCATGTCGGCCTCAAACGCCGTCACATCCGCCGTGATGGTCACGCCCTTGTTCGCCAGGGTGGCGAGATGGGGCTTCACGTCTACCTTGGTAAGTTGTTGCCATCCGCCGGGACCATCGACCTGCATCGCCTGGGCGCCCGCTGTCGCGCCGGTTGTGCTCAATGAGACTGTGCCAGCCGTCCAAGTATCTGTGTACCAGCCGTCAAGACCGCCTTCAAAGCTGCTTACCATGACGCTTTCAGCCATAGCGGTCGAGGCCAGGCTCAGGACCGTGGCCACGCAAACCACATACACCAGTTTTTTGCACATAGTCATTACCCTCAATCACATAGTTTCGTTGTACCCCGCCGCTCGCACCGCGCAGAGCAGCGCCCAGGTAATTTCTCCCAGCCTGCAAAGACGCACATCCTGCGTGCCTGCCATTTCACAACGAAGCGTTGCTGCGCCGATGGCAGTGGCTGGACTACAGAGATTGTGGTCCCCGCACGACAGCGCGCACGGAAACCCTCTCCGGACGCGACATTTCGCGTTCGGATCCCTGTGTTGCCAATCGAGTTCGCGCACACCTCCTTTCCTCCAGACCTTTACTCACCTCATGCACCGTCGGGAGGATTGGGACCCCACACGCGGAAAGATGCGTTTGGGAGCCCATTCAACTACACGATTTCATTGCTCAGGCGTCTACCGGGAAGAAAGAAGTGCCAATCTATCGCAGAGCCGCCGGATTCTGCGTCCCTACTGACGTGTCACCCATTCCTCCTTCTTTCCAATAATCCAAGGGGCCCACGGTTACGATACCGGGTCCGCGCGTCCTTCACCGAGCCGGAAAGACGCACACTTGCCCCTTTCTCTACTACTATTTTTACCAGATTCGTTCTTTGATGTCAAGCGCGCACGATAAGCGGTAGTGTCCTAATTGGGATGAGATAGGCGAAATGCGCTTATGCTGGCAGAAGTTCAAAAGGCTTGACATCTCTTGGCAGGTTTTTGTGCTCAGACTGTAATCGGCGTTCGACCTTCTTCACGTCCTCAGCGGGAGGTAGTTCTTCCGGCATTATGCCACGACTTTTTAGCAGCCTGCGTTCTCGTGTAATCGCTCAAAGATTATGCCGGATAGTTCTTTTTCCGACTGAGTGAGTTTTCTCCTGGCACTGACTCGTTCGGCTTCGGCCAGTCGCCTCTCAATGACTTCTTGTTTGCGGGTCTGCACAGCAAAGTACGTCTGAGCGAACGCGATCTGTTCTTTGGCCGGATCGCCGTTTTGAGCAATCAGGTAACAGGCATACCGCGTTAGACCGATATCAACGATCTCTCGCTTGGCGCCGGAACCGAGATCGACCATTTTCCTGATTCCAAGAAAATGGTCCTTTGGGTTATAACCCGAGTTCTAACAAGCAGTTATAGCCTTGTCGATTACCTTGGCAAAATTCTCCCACTTGGCATACCCCAGGAGCATCTGGAGGTCACGGGCGCACCAGAATTCGGTTTCCGTATCTGGAAATGTCTGGACCATGCTCTCAAAGCTGGAATGTAGGCGAATGACGATCTCTCTGTTCATTTGTCCTCTCCTTGTTGATGTGAAAGACTGTCCTCATTAATGGCCGCCATGCCTCGCTCTGCTCTGTGATTCCGTGAGGTCCGTTTTATTGATCGTTTGGGCGTTACCTATCATAAGAGAATATTAGCCCTTACCGGATTTACCGTCCCATGTCAAGCGTACACAAACACCATGTCGGATCGGCATCTCGTTTCCTGCGCTATGCCCGCCTTCAGGGTAATCCCGGATGAGGGCGGCCGAGCCGTATTTTCGGGGTTCCCGCGTCCATGTCACGGCGGCCGGGCTGCACCCGTAGAGACGCAAGATTTTGCGTCTCTGCTTACGCGGCGCCCGGCTCTTCCAGGGCACAGCTTGGCTCCGGCGGGGCGTCCTCGGGCCAGGGCCGGCCGAGGGAATCCACTAATTGGCGGAAATCTTCGTGCGTGCCGACCATCTGGACGCCGCGCAGCACGCCGTCTTCGAGGAGAACCGAGCGATAGACCGCCTGTCCGTCGTCCGCGAGAACCTTCTCTTCGAGGCCTTCGCCCTCGGGCGGGCCGACGGCAAGCAGCTCCACGTCCTTGTGCTTGAAGAACAGCGGCGTGACCGGCTCCGGGACGTAGGCCAGCGGGCGGCCCTGCACGAACGTCACGGCATTGTCGCCGGCGGCGCGGCCCTGCTGATGGGCGCGGACGGCCGTGGTGATCCGGATGCTGTCGCGTTGCGCGATATCGCCGCAGGCAAAGACTCCCGGTGCGGAAGTTTGCAGGTGCTCGTCCACGAGGATGCCCCAGCCGGTCTTCAGGCCGGCCTGCTCGAACAGCCTGAGCTTCCTGGCGGCCCCCACCGTCGTAAGCATGAAGTCACAGACCAGCTCGCCGGCGTCGCTGAGCGTCACGTGCAGCCGGTTGTCCTCTTTTGACACTTCCATTGCGTAGCGCGAGGTCAGTATGTCGATTCCCTCCCGTTGCAGCCGGCGGGCGAGCACCGCCGCGGGCCTGGCGCCGAACTGGAGGGCTATGAGACGGTCCCTTTGCTCCACGATAGTCACCTCCAGCCCCGCCTGGCGGGCATAGAGAGCCGATTCGACGCCGCTGATGCCGCCGCCGACAATCGCCAGCCGGCGGATGCGCTGGAGGCGGTCCCGGATCGCCAGGCTCTCCCGGACGCCCCAGAGCGGGACAACATCATCAGGGAAATCCCGGGCGAAGGCCAGCAGGGCTGGGCTCGCCCCGGTGGCGATGACCAGGGCATCGAACATCTCCTCTTGTCCGCCCGCCGTCACGGTCTTGGTGTGCACGTCAACCAGATTCACTTCGGAATCCAGCCGCAGGTCGATGTTGTGCTCGCGATACCATTGCTCCGGCCTCAAGTACATCCCGTCCAGCTCCACCTGCCCGAAGGCCAGCGCGACCACCCTCGGGCGGACGTAGGGAAGCACCGATTCCCCGGAGAACAGGACAACCTGCGCCCCGCGCTGGCTCGCCTGCCACGCCGCCTCCACTCCCGCATGTCCCGCACCAATTACGCCAATCCGCATCGCAGACGCCCTCCATTCAGCCAAACCATCCCTACCGACCCACGCATCGTCCGCCCTATCCCCTCCCATACAAGGGAACCCGCATAAATGCAAGCTGTCCGACGATTTTTCAATGGGCCTTTTGACATTTACGCTCCCGGCGGGCCGCCGGTACAATTAGGAAATAGCTTTTTTGCACGAATTGTGAAAATGCTTAGGAGCTACTGCGGAGGTTTCGGAACGATGCGGGGGAATGAAGCATCCCGTTTGGATTGGCTCGTGACCGACCGATGGTGGCTGATCGCGCTGGCGTGTTTTATCGCAGCGGCGGGACTGGCGTTTGCCTTGGTGTACTGGCGGCGGCACCAGCCGAGCGCCGACGAGCAGTTTCGAGCGATTGACGCGGCGCACGCCGTGCCGGATGAACAGAACGCGGCCAAGGATTATACGCTGCTCATCCTGAACGGCACGGGGGCCTTCCTCGACCCGCAACTGCTGGCGCAGAACGTCCAGACGGCGACGCTGGCCCAGACGTGGCGCAGTGCGGATTTCCCCCAAGCCGCCAAGTGGATCCAGGAACGCCAGGCGATTATCGACGCCTTGTTGCAGGCCGGCCGCAAGCCCAAGTGCTGGTTCTCCGTTTCCGAGGAGTACCAGCAGACTGGGAAACGGTTCCAGGTGGCCTATTATGGATCGCTTCTGCTGCTGCGGGCCGCCAACAACGACTTCGCCGAGGGACGGACGGAGGCGGGCATGGAGAAGCTGCTGTGCGTTTTTCAGATGGCGGCGCATTTTCGCTCCCAGATGAACCTGTCGGATCGCTACACCGGGATGTCCCTCACATCGGAGGGGTTGAAGCGTCTGAACACGCTGCTCATCACACAAGATATGCCGCAGGGGTGGCTGGCCAAATTCGAAGCGACCCTGCCGCCAACCCGGGACGTGACGGACAAGGAACTACGCCAGTTGCATGAGATTCTAGGGCTGAACGTGCGCAAGTCCCTGCCTTTTCGCGAACGGATGCTGTATGTACTCACTGGGGGTGTGTCATCCGGGCAAATGAGACATATAGATGCCGCCCATCTGGCCGAGTTGCGGGCCGCGCGAATTCTTCTGGCGCTGCGCCGTCACAAGGATCGGACTGGCGCCTGGCCCGCAACTCTCGC
>Ga0315279_10004386_pt1 | contig 18968 bp, 14 predicted proteins | sample YL17G06_20_MG_FD_203694 | JGI IMG/M metagenome (GOLD analysis project Ga0315279, IMG submission 203694) | Sediment microbial communities from Yellowstone Lake, YNP, Wyoming, USA - YL17G06_20 | ecosystem: Environmental > Aquatic > Freshwater > Lake > Sediment | place: USA: Wyoming | collected... | reverse complement strand
TTAATCTGGTAAAATAGTGCTGAGGGAAAATAACATGAACCGGACCGTGAATATCGGCATTATCGGCGATTATGACCCGAATAAATCATCTCATCCGGCGACCAACGCTGCCATCGAGCACGCTGCCCGGTATCTATCCGCCAAGGCCAGCGTCACCTGGCTGCCGACTCCGTCCTTTCTGACTCAAGAGGGCCGGAAGAAACTGGAGCACTTTGATGCCATATGGGCATCATCGGGAAGTCCGTACCAGAGTATGGAAGGGGCTATTAACGCAATTAAGTTGGCACGAAAGATGAACCAGCCGTTCGTTGGAACCTGAGGGGGCTTTCAACATACTCTGTTAGAGTATGCGAGAAACGTCGCCGGACTCAAGGACGCCGGCCACGCCGAATATGACCCGAATACGCCCAATCCTCTACTTGTGCTTGTCTCTTGCCCTGTCGATAACCGCCCTGACGGCGCCCCAAGGCTCTGGGGTAAACTTAAAATCACGATAAGCCCCGATACATTAGCCTTCCGCATCTACAAACAAACGGAAATAGAAGAAGCGTTTAACTGTAACTATGAAATGAATCCTGATTTCAAAAATATTATGGAAGCTAAAGGACTGAAAATCAGCGGCGCCAGTGAAGACGGCGGTGCCAGAATTATCGAACTATCCGGTCTCCCCTTCTTTATAGCCGCCGGTTTTGTGCCGCAGTTCTCGTCGGAGCCGGCAAACCCCCACCCGCTGATTACAGCCTACCTGGAAGCTGCGATAAAACATAAAAAGAAATGAAAATCATCCACTTTGCCGATTTACACCTGGGCGTTGAAAATTACGGGCGCATCGACCCGTCTACCGGGCTGTCCTCACGCCTGAATGACTTTCTCACCGCTCTGGATGAGCTTGTGGAATACGCCTTAGAAAAACGGGTAGACCTCGTCCTGTTCTGCGGCGATGCCTATAAGACCCGCGAGCCCAGCCAGACCCAGCAACGGGAATTCGCCCGTCGCATTGCCCGCCTGGCCACAAATAACATACCCGTCTTTCTCCTCACCGGCAACCATGACATGCCCAACGCCGTCGGACGCGCCACCGCTACCGAGATTTTCGATACCCTGGCGGTGAAAAACGTCTACGTCGCCAACCGCCCCGAGACATATAAAATACCGACGGCCGACGGCACCATCCAGGTCGTCGCCCTGCCCTGGCTGAGACGCAGCTCTCTTCTCAGCCGGGAGGATACTAAAAACCTCAACATCGAACAGGTCAACCAGATGATGCAGGAAGCGCTGACGCAGGTTATCGGCAGCAAGGCCGCCAGCCTCGATCCCACCCTGCCCGCCATACTGGCAGCCCATGTCTCGGTCGGCACTGCCAAAGCCGGCTCGGAAACCCTGATGTCCATCGGCCAGGAACCTGTGCTTTTACTCAGCAATATTGCCCTGCCGGCTTTCGACTATATAGCTCTGGGGCATATTCACAAGCAGCAGGTCCTCTCAGAAAGCCCTCCGGTAGTCTATGCCGGCAGCCTGGAACGCGTCGACTTCGGGGAGGAGAATGATGAAAAAGGCTTTTATGTGGTAGACATCCTTCCCGATGGGAAGGACAATAAAAGGCAGGTTTCTTTTGAATTTCATCCCGTAAACGCCCGCCGCTTCCTCACCGTCAGTGTTAATATCGATACAGATGATACTGACCCTACCTCCGTTGTCCTTACGGCTATCGCCGGGCAGGCGAAAAAAGCCAGGGATGCCATCGTGCGCCTGAATATCAGCCTGCCGTCATCGCTGGAAGGTCAGTTGCGGAACAATGAAATCCGGGAAGCCCTGAAAGAAACTCACTACTTCACCATCGCCCGCGAGATACAGCGCGAGACCCGCCTGAGAATGGGCAACCGTACCCCCGAAGAGGTAACACCCCTGGACGCCCTGAAAGCCTGGCTGGAATCGCAGAATATACCGGAAGAACGCCAGAAAACCCTCCTGGAATACGGCGAGAAACTAATAGCCGGACAGGAATCCGGTTCTTAGCCTCCCGGAATATTCCATGCCCGGCTGATATCACAACCCCGTTACTACCTAGGCAAGGCCTTTCTTCTGTTTTCTTTGCATTTGGTATGGATCCTTGGCATCCCAGATGAAGAGCGATGTCACTACCGATATCGCCGTTACCACGATGGCGGAAAACATGAATATCTGCTCGTAGGAATAATGGTTAGGAACCAGCCAACCGTATAGCGGCGCAAAAATTGCCCCCGTATATGACATCGTGAAGTAGTAAATACCGTAAATCGTCGCGCGGTTCTTGGCCGGGGTCTGCCCCATGATAAAGACCTCGGTGACCGGCATCCGGATGGCCTGGTTGATGCCCATGATAAAGAGCAGTGCGTAAAATGGGAAGCCCAGGGCAGTCGAACTCCTTATCCCGAAGATTAGCAGGCCGCCGATGATACCGGTGATGACAATAATTTTAACCGACCCGATACGGTCAGATATCCAGCCGCCGATGATGGTGCCGCCGAAGACCGCCGGGAGGAACATGATAGACATGATCCAGGTAACGCTGACATCGGTCGCACCTAGATTATCCTTCATGTATAACCCTAATAATGCATTGACGGATACGCCGGCGCCGCCGCCCACCACCATCTGTATAAGATACGCCCAGAGACGCCGTTTATAACCGGGCTGGGGCGGATTTTCCTGGGCAGCCCTTTCCTTGGCGATCTTAACCTGCGCCAGTCCGCCGCGTTTTGTAAGATAAATGTAGAATATTATACCGAATACGGCAGTGGGGGCCGATAATGCGATGAATGGTCCGCGGAAACCCATGGAAGGCCATAATGTCATGATGCCGCCGGCGATGATAGGAGCGAGAAAGAAACTGAAATTACCGCCGAAAAGATGGAGCCCCAAGGCCCGGCCGCGTTTTTCCGGCTCGACCGCCGAAAGGATCACCGGTGTAGACGCAGGGTGATAGCCGGCGGTCAAGAAGCCGGTAAAGGTCAATAATATCAAGAACAGGATATAGTTATTGGAAAGGCCGACCGCCAGTCCGCCAATAGCGACACCGAGAGTACCGATAGTCATCAGGATGGTAGGTCCGATTTTATCCGCCATGCGGCCGGCGGGGATATTACCCGCACCGCCGGCTAACGAGAATAAGGTAGTCACGAGAGTAGTCTGGAAGTTATTGAGACCGAAACCCGTACGTATAGCAGGCATAAGCGGCATCGGTAATGCCCCGATTAGATGGTGGCCGAAGTGCGCCATGATGAACCAAGGTAAAGAGGCCCTCATGAAAGAGCGTTTTTTAGGTGCCGGTTCTGTAATCGAAGTATCCTTTCAAGATTAGTATCCGCCCGAAAATAAACGCAACAGTATCACCAATAAAAACAATTTTGGATTTCCTGATATATCGTATTACGATGTCAAAACTGAACTCATTATACACTCATCTTGTCTAAACTACAAATAAATGCCCTCATATTAGTTCGAACTATTGACAAGTGTATTTTGATATGTTACGATATATCGTAATATACTGATTGGAGATTGAATACCATGTTTCACAGGCAATTTTTTCAATTCGAGAGACAATCCCGCCTTTTCGAAAAAGGAGACTTGAAATACGTCATCCTGAACCTTCTGAAAGATAAGCCGAGCCATGGCTACGAGATAATCCGCGCCCTGGAAGACCTTTTCCACGGCTTTTACACGCCCAGCGCCGGCAGCGTCTATCCCACCCTCCAGATGCTCGATGATATGGGTTATGTCAGCTCTTCGGAGCGTGACGGCAAGAAGGTCTACACCATTACAGATGAGGGTAAAAAATTCCTCAAAGAGCAGCAGGAAGTCATCGACAAGATAAAAGGCCAGATGAAAGACTGGTGGGGTCCGCGTAATGTCGAGGAATTCCACGATACCTTTCATGAACTGAGGAAACTCGGGCGCCTGATCAGCCGGAGGGCACATCAACTGGCACCTGAGAAATGGGCCAGCATCAAAGAGGTCATTTCCCGCGCCTACCGCGAGATTGAGGACATCCTGGAGAAGGAATAAACTGGAGCCAGCGGGGGGAATCGAACCCTCGACAAGCGGTTTACAAAACCGCTGCTCTACCCCTGAGCTACGCTGGCTGGCCGAACAATCCCTGAAAACTCCTCCCCACCCCTTAATTATTGTTATCATATCACGCCCAACCCGGACTTGACAAAAAAGCAGCATACCGATATTCTTCTTTCAGAGAGCGATATTCAATTTGTGCCGCTTCATTGTCGGCTGAAGAATTAGGAAGTTTGAGTCCACATTTTAATGGGCTATTACTCCGTACCTTATAGCATCTTCTCAACCTGTCGAAGAAGCCTATTGATTCACATAATATGGAACATCTTAAATTGCAGTCAGAGACGGGATTATTACAACTGACCGGATATAAATGATAAAGGAGTACGAATATGGCCTCACGCGATCTGCGAACATGGATAGCCCGATTGGAGTCGGAAGGTGAACTGAAGAGAGTAAAGGCAAAGGTGGACTGGGATGACGAGATATCTCAAATCATCAGGAAGGTCTATGTACAAAACGGCCCCGCCCTCCTCTTTGAGAATATCAAGGACCATGAAAAGACCCTTTCTCGAAGGTTATTCACCAATGGCCTGGGTACACAATCCAGAGTCAACCTCATGCTCAACCTGCCCAAAGATACATCACCTACAGACGTTATCCACACAATTAGAGACAGGATGAAGAGACCGCTTAAGCCGGTGAAGGTCAAAACAGGGCCGGTCAAGGAAAACATCGTCAGGGGTAAAAATGTAGACCTTTTCCAGCTACCGGTCCCCAAGTGGCACCCGCTTGATAACGGACGCTATATCAACACGTTCAACGCTACCGTCACCAAGGACCCCGATACCGGGCAAAACAATGCCGGTGTTTACCGGGGCACGATATTAAGCAAGAACAAGATAGGCGTGCTGTTAATGCCCATGAAGGACTGGGGTATTACTTATCGGAAATATCAGGAGATGGGCAAACCCATGCCCGTGGCCTTTGTCTACGGCTGGGACCCCACTTTAATAGTCGTCGCCGGTAGTCCTGTTATCGGGCCGGAGTATGACCTGGCCGGAGCACTGAGGCAGGAGCCTGTGGAGCTTGTCAAATGCGAGACTTCCGATATTGAGGTGCCCGCTTCCGCCGAAATTGTGGTGGAAGGCTTTATGTCCCCCGACCCGAGCACCTACGAAATAGAAGGGCCTTTCGGTGAAGGGTCGGGGTTTTACGGAGAAGCGAGAAAAAGGCCGGTGGTAGAAGTCAGCTGCATTACCTATAGAAACGATGCCATTTACCGCGGCTCTCTGGTGGGCACCAAAGAAGGCATTACGGAAATCAGGGCATCGGTCAGTACCATGATGGTGGTAGTTAACTGGAATACCCTGGAAGCCCATGAAATACCCGGAGTGCTCGATGTTACGACAGGGCCGATATCAGCGGTCAAGATTCACAAGACATATCAGGGACAGCCAAGGCAAATAGCCGCCGCTCTGTGGGGCTCCAAGTTCGCCGGTCACCCGTTTAATATATTAATGGTAGTTGAAGAGGATGTGGACATTCATGACCCCGCGGCTCTCCTGCGTGCCATGCATAGTAAGGTGGACTTTAACAGGGACCTGGTCGTCTACCCCTTATATATGGGTTCGCCTATTGACGTAAGCTTACCCTACGATAATAGAGACGAACTGAAATACGGGGCCGCCATCGCCAATAAACTGCTTATCGATGCTACTACGGATTGGGAACTCCACCCGCCGCGGGAGGAGTGGGGCAATCAGAGGTTCCCACCGGATTGCTATTATTCCCGGCCAGAGACCGAGGAACTGGTTGAAAAGAGATGGAAGGAATACGGCCTGTAAACAGCGGGACAGAAATTGAGGTACTGATTTTCTATAAATTTGGTGGATTACCGGGTTAAATTCTTGCCGTATCATCTGTTGAGCAGAATTAATAAAGAAATGGTTTGACAAAAACTAGTATCCCAGTGTACTATTTTTCTGACGATTTATCTGAGAAGGTCTTAATCGTTACGCTGTCGTTTTTTAAGTCCAGCCAGGTATTCACGACGATAAGTCAACATGATTAAAAGCGACCATCCTCTAGAGGATAGAGACTTGAGAACAAGGTGTTAAATACAGGAAAGGAGCAGGCGAGAGATAAGTATGGCTCTAAAAGAAGAATTAGCCAGCATCGTGAGTCCGGAAGACGTTTCCGATGACCCTGTAACTCTGGATACCTATTCCAGGGATATGAGCTTCGCCCCGCCGATAAAGCCCCGCTTCGTGGTAAAGGTCGAAAATGTAGATGAGGTGAAAGCTTTGGTGAATTGGGCCAATCGGACGGCCACACCGCTGGTCCCGGTAAGCTCCGGACCGCCCCACTTCCGCGGCGATACTGTTCCCAGTGTACCGGGAGCGGTCATGGTAGACCTGAGCGGCATGAAACGTATATTCAGAATTGACCGCAGAAACAGGGTGGCCATGATTGAGACGGGAGTAACCTACCCCCAGCTCCAGCCGGAGCTGAACAAGCAAGGCCTGAGGCTCCCCATGCCGTTACTGCCCCGTGCCAACAAGTCCGTAGTAGCCAGCCTCCTGGAAAGAGAACCTACCCTGGTTCCCAGGCAACAATGGTCGTCGCTCGACCCGCTACGATGCACCGAGATAGTCTGGGGAGACGGCCAAAGGCTGGCAACCGGCGACGCCGGCAACTGGACCTCGATGGAAGAAGCCTGGAAGAAGAAACAGGCGGCATCGGGGCCGGGAGGTCCGGGGCAGACGGATTTTTTCAGATTCGTTTCCGCCGCCCAGGGGAGTACGGGCATTGTGACCTGGGTATCGGTCAAATGCGAGTTATTGCCTGAGCTACACAAGCTCTTCTTCGTCCCCGCCCGGAGGCTCGATGACCTGCTTGATTTTACTTATCGTATCCTCAGGTTCAGATTTGGCGACGAGCTATTAATATTAAACAACTTCACTCTGGCATCTATCCTTGGGGTTGGAGCTAAGGATATCAAGGCGCGGGCGATGAAACTCCCACCCTGGGTTGTCCTGGTGGGTATCGCCGGGCGCAACATACTCCCCCGGGAAAGGGTGGAGTTCCAGGAGAAGGACATCACGGATATTGCCCGGCAATTCGGCCTGCAACTCTTGCCGGAAATCCCCGGAGCCAAGAGCAGTGAGGTGTTAGAAGCGATTCTCCATCCGTCAAGAGAGCCTTACTGGAAACTCGACTATAAAGGGGGATGCCAGGATATTTTTTTCCTGACCACCCTCGATAGGACGCCCGGATTCGTGAGTAAAATGCACTCGGTAGCCGGAGCCTGCCAGTACCCGGTTTCGGAAATGGGTGTTTATATTCAACCGGTCCACCAGGGTGCCAGCTGCCATTGTGAATTCACTCTCCCCTTCGACCGGAATAGCTCGAAAGAAACAACCAGGATTCAGACGTTTTTCACCAGGGCCAGCGAAGAAATGCTGGAACAGGGAGCATTCTTCTCCCGGCCCTATGGCATCTGGGCGAATTTAGCCTATAGCCGGGATGCACAGACCACGATGGTACTGAAGAAGATTAAGGGAATATTCGACCCCAATAATGTGATGAATCCGGGTAAGCTGTGCTTTTAGACCCGGGAGAAATAAAGAAAGAAGGCATAGAAAAGTGGCACTAGAAGACTATAAAGCCGATATGGAAAGGTGCAGCCAGTGCTCCTACTGCAAGTGGATTCCGCTTGACCAGATAAAGAGCTGGAGGTTCGCTAAAGGCTGCCCCAGCATAGCTTATAACAATTTTAACAGTTATTCCGCGCGTGGTCGCTTCGCGGTTGCCCTATCGCTCCTGAACGGCCAGAGCACTTATACCGACCGGGTCCTGGATATTGTTTATAAGTGCGCCACCTGCGGGTCCTGCGATGTCTCCGATAAAATTTGCCGCTACAACCTGGAACCGCTGGAGATGATGCATGAATTGCGGTTCCGGCTGGTCGAAGACGGTCAATTGCTGCCGCAGCACATGCTCTACATCGAGCATCTCCGCAAGCAGGATAATATGATGCTGGAAACCAGGGCAGAACGCGGCGATTGGGCTGAGGGGCTGGATGTGAAGCGTATCACCAGTGAGCCGGCTCAGGTCCTCTTCTTTGCCGGCTGCCGCTTCGCCTACGATAAAGACCTCAAAGAAACCGCCAGGACCGCCGTAACCATTCTGAAAAATGCCGGCGTCGATATCGGCATCATGGGCAAAGACGAGTCCTGTTGCGGTGGCCGGGCCTATGACATGGGCTATAAGGGAGAATTTATCAAGTTTGCCGAGAATGCCACCCAGGCCTGGAAAGCGGCGGGCGTTAAAACGGTGGTAACCTCCTGCGCTGACTGCTATCATGCCTTTGTCCGTCTTTACCCGCCTCTGGGTACGAAATTCGAGGTTCTCCACACCGTGCAGTATCTTGACCGTCTGATTAAGGAAGGCAAGATTAAATTCCGCAAAAAGATACCTCTGCGGGTCACCTACCACGACCCCTGCCACCTGGGGAGACAGGGAGAGCCGTACGTGCCCTGGCAGGGCAAGGAAAAGAAAATTCTTAATCAGGTGGTGGTCTACGAGCCGCGTAAGCCCAGGTACAATGGAGCCTGGGGTGTTTATAACCCTCCGAGGGATATTCTCAAGAGCATCCCCGGCCTGGAGCTGGTTGAGATGGAGAGGATTAAGGAATATTCCTGGTGCTGCGGCGCCGGCGGAGGCATAAAAGAAGCTTATCCCGAGTTTTCCAACTGGACGGCCACGGAGAGAATAGAGGAAGCCAAGTCCACGGGTGCCGGGGCTATCGTGAGCGCCTGCGGGTGGTGCGAGAGGAACTTCACTGATGCCATAAATACCGCCGGCGATAAACTAAAGGTTTTTGATGTCGTAGACCTGGTAAAGAAGGCTATGTAATCGAGGAGGGACTGAGAATGACACTATCGAGAGAAGCATATCAGGCATTTGAAGGCATTGTCGGCCCTGAAAATATCTCCGACGACCCTGCATTACTGGATTCATACAGGTATCCGCTGTCTCACACCGCCATTCACCTGGGGCCTTATTACAGGGTATATACGCCCCGGGGAGAGGCTGTCCTGCTGCCGGGGAGCACCGAGGAAGTTCAGGCTATCGTCAAAGCATGTAATAAGTACAGGATACGATTCAAACCCTCCAGCACATTCTGGTCAGCCTGGGGGTATCCTTTAGAGGACAACACGATTCAACTGGATATGAGGCGAATGGACCGCATCCTGGAAATCGATGAGAAGAACATGTTTGCTGTGGTTGAGCCATATGTCATCGGGGCAACACTTCAGGCGGAAGCGATGAAGGTGGGACTGAATACCCATATGCACGGGCCCGGCTCCAGCTGTTCCTGCCTTGCCAGTGCTACCTCTTTAGGGGGACTCGGACCGGATACATTTTATATGGGTAATCACAGTGAGAATATGCTCGGGGCGGAATGGGTCATGCCCGACGGTGAACTCCTGAAAGTAGGCTCGGTGGGCTCCGGCCTGGGCTGGTTCAACTCTGACGGGCCCGGGCCAAGTCTGAAAGGCCTTGTCAGAGGAATGCAAGGGGCTAACGGGGCGATGGGCGTATTCACCAAGTGTGCCCTCAAGCTCTACCCGTGGCCTGGACCCAAGACACTCCCGGTGGAGGGGATAGTGCCCGCCTATAAAGCGGTGCTGCCGGACAACCTCAGGTCATATACCCTGGGCTTCCCGACCTGGCAGGCATGGGCGGATTCCTGTTATATGATATGGGAAGCCGGAATCGGCTATATCGCTCACCGACAGTTCAACATGTTCGGCAGAGACCTGAAAGGTGCCATGATAATGATACTGGCCGACCCCACCAAAACGCTCTCCGACCTCGATGAGCTGATGAAGGACCCGGAAGTACAGAAAATGAACGAAGATATGGAGCGCGATTACCAGATTGTGCTGGCCGGCATGACCCCGAGGGATATGGAATGGCAGGAGAAGGCCCTGGATAAGATATTGAAGGATACCGGGGGCTGGAAGGTACAGGGAATGCTGGAACCTAACCTTCACGACTGGTCGCTTCTCTACATGGTAAGGCTGGGACACAAGAATTTGAACCTCGTTTATGGCGGCGGCTACGACGGCTGTTTCGGGCTGGGAGGGTCTCCGGATTACGGGACTTCCGGGACACCACCGCGTGTCGAAGAGGTAACGGCGTTCAAGGTTGAATGGGAAAAGAAGGGCAATATCGTCGCTGCCGGAGGCGACGCCATGATGGGAGGAATAGGTGGTATGGGAGGCGGCGGTATGACCATTTGGGAGAATTTCACCCATTTTGACCCGCATGACAAGGCATCGACGGAAGGGACTCTCGAATTCTTTAACGCCGCCGCCAGATACGGAATGGAAAAGGGGTGGGGGCCCGGCATGGAGAAAATGAACGCATATGCCAGGGGGTCTGATGGCAGGACAACCCCCAGGGAAGAACGCGAGCGGATATTCCTGGCATCGGCACAGCCGGCTGCATTTCGTTACCAGCGTAAGTTCAAGGAGGTCTTTAACCCCAACGACCTCGGTGATGGCTATTACCGCACGCTGGACGAACCGAAAAAATAACGACGTTCCTCCCTGAAAGCATAGCCTTCTTTATCAGGGAGGTTTCGCCTGGATAGCTCAGGCTTATTTGTCTTCGTCGGCTAGACCCGACCACTCTGGGTAAAGTGTATGTTTTATGTCAAATATATCCAGGACCCTGCCTATGGTAAAGTCAACGAGGTCCTGAATCGTCTGTGGTTTATGATAAAAGGCCGGAACCGGGGGGAAAATAACGGCACCCATTTCTGTCAACTTTACCATATTTCTCAGGTGACCCAGATGTAATGGGGTCTCTCTAACCAGTAAAACCAGCCTTTTTCTCTCCTTCAGTGTTATATCGGCAGAGCGAACTATCAGGTTATCGGCGTACGAGTTTGCCAGTGCTGACAGTGTCTTCATGCTGCAGGGAGCAATAACCATACCGTCTCTCCGGAACGAACCGCTGGAAAGCCTAGTACCGATGTCGTCGATATCATAGCAGGCATCTGCCAGTGCTTTTACTTTTTCCAGACCCCAATCAGTTTCATGTCTTATGATTTCTTCTCCGGCTTTAGAAATGATAAGATGTGTTTCCACTTCTTTATTGGCCGATAATACCTCGAGCAGCCGAATACCGTATATCGCTCCGGAGGCTCCGGTTATTCCGATTACAAGCAACATTCCTGTTCCACCTCATCGAGATTTTTTGGAGGTCAACTGCGTTCTAGCTGTTTTATTGAAACTGTTGAGTCTGCCGGTAGCCTCTCAGCCCAGGTTCATTTCTCCCGCCACCGGCTTGCCGGCATCCACCGCCTTAAGAAACTCGGTAACCGCCTGATTAAATAAACCGGGACGCCACCGCGCTGTTTCATGAACCGAGCCCTTTATTACCACGTAGCGCGAACCCTTAATGTGCTCGTGTAATATACTGGTACCCGACACTACCATTTCTAAATCGTCACTACCGACCGTAATCAGGGTGGGCACATTGATTTCATCGGCGGCCTGGCGCTGCCACTCAGCCTCCCAGGGCTTGGCCCGGCCGACGCCGATATACCCGTTGACCGGGAACCTGGCCATTCTCTCGACGTATTGCTCCTGATGTGCTTCATCCTCGGGGACGGGAGGGAAAGCAGTACCAGTGGCAATCTGGCGCCGGGCAAAATCGGCCATACCTCTTTCCTGGGCATACCTTTCACCCTTCGCCCTCCCTTCAGCCATGGCAACCTGTGCCGCGGCATTGGAAGGCGGCTGGAAGCCGCCGTGAATATCGAAGATAAGAAGGGCTTTTACTGTCCCGGGGTATCGGCCTGCGTAGCCCAGGGCTATGGCACCGCCCATAGAGAGGCCGCCGACATAGGCTTTAGCCACCCCCAGGTGGGTAAGGAGGTTATGCAGGTCTTCCACCAGGATATCCAGGGTGTAGTTCTCCTCCCCCGCTGGGGCCGAGGACAGGCCGTGGCCGCGGACATCATAGGCTATAATCCGGTATTTGGGTGATAGTTTTTCAATTTGCTGCGCCCAAAATCCCAGGCTGGCTGAGAACGGATGGATTAAGACCAGGGGGAATCCCTCGCCGTATACCCTGTAATTGATATTAATATCATCAACCCGGCAAACCGGCATATCTATGGTCACCTCATTTATTCAGTATTCCGTGCGTATGGCGTTACTTGCCCTGCCATATCTCCTTGAAAAGTTGCTTAAGCTTTTCATCCTTGCACTCACAGGGACTGGAGTACATGTTGACGTCCTTGCTGGCGAGAGCCACCAGAGTATCCAGTTTATCGTTCATCTGCTGCTGCGTGATTCCGGTTTCCTTCAGGCTCAATGGCTCGCCGGTTTCCTTCGCCAGGCCTCTTAATTTCTGGATAAGCTTTCGTACGGCCTCCTGGTCCGATTTAGCCTGAATCCCGGCGAACCTGGCGGCGGTGCTGAGCCTCTCCACCGGATTGGGGGAGCCCTCGAGCGGAGGATTTGAGGCGATATACTCCAGCGAATAGGGCAACGTTATACCTACCGACCGCCCGTGAGGTATGTTAAAGGTAGCCCCGAGCGTATGTGCCAGGGCATGGCAGAGTGATGTATTGCTGTTGCCGAATCCCAGTCCGGCTATAGTGGCGGCGTTCTGCATTTTCTCTCTGGCAACGAGGTCATTGCCATTGGCGCATGCTTTGGAAAGCCACTCAAAAGCCAGCTTCATGGCTTGCAGGCAGAGTCCGTCACTGAAATCGGTCTGCTGCCTGGCGGTATATCCGTCGAGGGCGTGGCCCAGAACATCCAGGCCGGTGCTGGCCGTCAGTGCCCTGGGCATGCCGACCGTAAACTCGGGTATCAATAACGTAATATCAGGCACGATTTCCGCATTGGCAAAGCCTATCTTGCGGTGTTCGGCGGTTTCCGCGAGTACGATAGCCCAGGTGACATCCGAGCCGGTGCCGCTGGTGGTAGGGACAGTCATGAATCTGGCTTTCTTCTGCCATTTTAACTTGGTTCTTACGTTGACGGCTTTAGTAATATCGGCAGGGGGGACTTCCGGGTTCTCCCAGAGCACCCAGGCTGCCTTGGCCGTGTCCAGTACCGAGCCCCCACCGAAGCCGATAACGAGCTGTGGGGCAAACTCCTGGAGCACCTTAAGGGCCTCGCCAGCACCCGCCGTCGAAGGCTCCTGCTCCGCTCCGTCCCAGATTTTAACCTCGTACCCGGCGCTTTTAACCGTCTCAACGAGTTCTCCGCTGAGCTTGACCATATTTTTATCGGTAATCAGGACAGCTTTTTTACCGCGGCCTTCAAGCTCAGCGCCCAACCTCTTCAGCATCCCCTTACCAAACAGGACCTTCTTCGGACTCAGAAAGTAAGACATTTTATTGCGCCTCCTTTTCCAAGTTTACTTCAGCGGGTCTTCCCTTTGGTCGATGCCCGCGATACTGCGGGCAAGGCGCTGCTTGGATTCCATGTCTGACTCGCGCTCAATCATTATCTTCTGCGCCTGCGGCGAACCGGCGCCATGCATGGACTCGGTGTGATAGCTGGGGGCAACCACCCCAAAGCACATGGCATGGATGAGCGTCAGCATCCGGTAGCGTTCCTCCGTGGAATAGGCGGGGTCGCCTTTTAGATACTTGTCAATTAATTTGCCTATCTTCGGGTGTTTGAAGTCCTTCTCGGAAGGGGTGGTGACCAGAATGCCGCCGGCGATGTCCTCAGCCAGCCGGGTAATTTCGTAGGGGAATCTGGTGGTGTTAAGCTTGCAGATATTGGACAGGAGTATGTGGGACTGGTAGTTGCCCGCCTTGGTCTTCCAGGCCTGGTGGGCACTGGCCAGGCCGCAGGCATATATCGTCTCGGAAAGGTGAATCATTTCCCCGAGTTTATCTCTGACATGAGAAGCCCGGCGCACCCCGTTGTAATCGGCCATGGAAGCGGCCGCGCCGATGATTACATCGGCAATGCCAGGTTTGCAGCCGCCGTAGCTCTGCCGGTGATAGGCAGCGAACCGCTCCACCAGCATAATAGAAAGGTCATATTCCCCGCACATAAAGACCCGCTCCCAGGGAACGAATACATTATCGAAGATGCTCAGAGTCTCGTGGCCGCCAAAGCCGTAGTTGCCAACGTCAATATCCCCTTCTTCGAGCTTGCGCGTGTCGCAGGACTGCCTGCCATAAATGTGGGTTATCCCTTCGGCATCAGTGGGCACCGCGCAGCAGACGGCGTAGTCTTTATCTTCTTCCTGCATCCTGAGGGTGGGCATGAGCAGCATTTCATGGGAATTCACCGTCCCGGTGATGTTTGCCTTGGCCCCCCTGATAATTATCCCGTCATCCCGGCGCTCGACGATATGGACGAACATATCCGGGTCGGCCTGCTTACTGGGCGATACGCCCCGGTTTCCCTTGACATCGGTCATGGCACCGGCAACACACAGGTCGTTCTCCTGGACATATTCCAGCCACTTTTTAAACCTCTGGTGGTACTCGGTGCCATGCTTCTCGTCAATCTCGTAGGTGGTGCTGAAAGTGGCGTTAATCCCGTCCATGCCGACGCATCTCTGGAAGCAGCAGGCCGTCCTCTGTCCCATCTCTCTCTGCAGCTTGATTTTACAGACCATATCATCGGGGCTCATGAAAAGGGAGTTGAACCTATTGACCTTCTTCCCCGTAAGTATGGACTCCGTAGCGGCCAGGGCTTTAGTTTTGGGGTCATGGGCAAGCTTATAGGTCATAGCCACCGCATTGGTTGATGGCTTGATGATGGGGTTATTGACCCAGTCCTCCACCTTCTCACCGAGTAGATAGAGGTTCAATTTAAGTTTTTTCAGACTCTCTACATACTGGCGGGCTGTCTTTAGCATATTGCCTCCTTCCTACAGGTTCTTCACCTATTCAGGAGCAGAAACTTTGTTGGGGTCGAAGATTGCCCTGATGGCATCTTCCTTTTCAGGGTAGTTACCCCAGACGGGCCCGAATACTTTGTTATCGGGTACCAAGGCGTAAGCGCCTCCTTCGGCGCAGGCATCCTGGCAGTCGTTCTTCCAATCTTCCAGCGCCTGACGGTCTTCCACGGCTGCCATGCGGAGACATTCCATCTTGGCGATATAGCCCAGTTCGTAGGGGCAGACCCAGTCCGTGGTGTTGTACTCCTGCAATATAGGAGGTCGATGCTTGTCCGTTATCTCATCAACGACCTTACTGTACCTCACGGCCTGATTGATGGATTCGTAAGATACCTCGGAACTGAACCTTCCCCCGACAACATTGGCGCAGATGGCATCGGCAGCCATGAAGTTCGTTTCATCTCGACATGGAGCCTCACGAGCGGAACCTTTGTAATCGGCGACAATATCCAGTAATACCTTCTCCTCATATGCCAGGCGCTTATTGGCTCCAATACCGTACAGCAGAACGCGGAGGTCTGTTTGCGACCGTGACAGTTTGGGGCCGGCGTCCTTCCAGAACTCCCAGAAGCCGCCGCAACCCACCCCTCTGGTTCTGGCGACACCCCTGAATATCGGAGGTACCGTCATCACCACCAGAGCTATTTCACACCTGCCGATTTCGAACATGGCGTTAATGGCATCATCCCGGGAACTAAAGCGGATATTGTACCACTTAAATCTGTTTGTCGGCAGATTCATGGTGGTATGATATGCCCAGCCCTCCGGCTTTAGCTCTTCGGAGACGAAGGGAAACACCTTGACTCCTATCTTGGTAACAATGCCAAGCCTGGACTGATGCCCGGCGCATCCCCTCAGCAGACCGCGAAGGTCGGGGCCGGGCCCTTCGCCCCAGAAGAAATCGTTGGACATAGACCGCGAACCCATCCTGAGTATTTCACCATCGGGGAGCACCCACTCAACACCCAGTATCCTCTGATAACCGAGGCTATGTCTCCAGCCGAGAGGGGCATCACCCATATTGATGGTATTCGCCACCACCGAAGCTTGGCCGCCGCATCCCGGGACGAAGGTACAAAGACCTCTCTTGAAAAGGTCACCCTGTAGGGCTGCGAAAGCCACCCCCGGCCCGACGATAGCGTACTGGTTTTGCTCATCTATCTCAAGGCTGTTCATGCGCTTCAGGTCGATGAGGATGGAGTTATCTTTTTTACAATAAGTGCCGGCACCGTAGTAAGTGCTGGTTGCCACGAAGGGCACCTTATACCTGTTGGCTACCCTGACGATGGCCTGGACTTCCTCGGTGCTGGCCGGCTCGATGCTGCACCCCGGCCGACGTTTTTCATCAGAAGGACTGGATAGACTACAATAGCGGTCGGCTTCACAGATGGCCGGGTCATCGCTAACCCATTCCGGCCCGACAATAGACTGCAGCGTCTGATAAGCTTCTTTAGGTATGCTCATCGTTATCTCCTTTACCTTTTTCTACTTGCTTGCCCGAAGCATTACCTCGGTAATATCATAAACCTTCATCCCGGTTTTCTGAACCTCGGCGGCTCTACCGAGGATGTCCTTACAGTTGGGGCAGCAGCTTACTATTGCCTCAACACCGGTTGTCTGGGCCTCCTCGACCCGTTCCCCGGCTGTCCACAGGGCAAAGTCTGGGAAGGCTATCCCCACCCCGCCGCCATACCCGCAGCACCAGGCATTATCCCGGACTCTCTGCATTTCAATAAGCTCTATCCCCCGGATTCCCTTGAGGATATTCCTCGGCGGCTCATAAACGCCTTTTTCGCCGCGCCGCCATGTCTTACCCACAGCGATGTTCGGCGGTTCATATTTCGGTTCCCAGTGATACCATGGTTCGGCCAGTCTGGACAGATTACAGGGGTCGTGGTAGGTTACCTTCATGGGAACGCTCCTGTTAAATTTGAACTTGCCATCCTTCATCAACTGGTCAATATACTCCGTTATGTGAAGGACAGTATAAGGCATATCTGCGGTGGACTTTTCTAAAATTTTGGGATAATCCACCTTGAGGGTCTTGTAGGCTTCAGCGTCACTGGTTATCACTGTCTTGGCACCCGAATTCTGGATAGCTTTAATATTGTGGTTGGCCATCTCTTTGGCGAGTCCCAGCTGGCCGGTGGCGAAAAGCTCGTGCCCGCTGCTCCATTCATCACCCAGGACCATGAACGGGACTCCAGCCTGGCTCAATAGCTTTACGGTAGCCTGGGCTATCTCCGGATGACGGTAAGAAGAGGGGTCGCCAACAAAATAAAGGACTTCCGCTTTCTGGGCCGGCTTAACGTCTTTCGGCATCCAGTTCAAGCGCTCTTTAGGGTCGGCACCGTAGATATTGTGGCTTTTCCTCACATTTTCAGCCATCATTTTGTGCTCGGGCATGGGCCCCTTTCCCTGTTCCACGCACCGGCGTCTGAATTCCTCGATTACCTGCAACACCTCGACATCCAGGTTTCGCTTGCATCTTATGTCGCAGCCGCCGCAGAGGGTGCATTGCCACAGGGCATCCATAAGCTTCGGAGAGAATTCCAGCTTGCCGTCCAGCTCGGCCAGGGCTGTATGCAACAGACCATGAGCCGAATAAAGATTGAACCTATACCTCGTGTCTATCGGGCACTGCCGGGAAAATCTGGAGCTTTTTACCCAGTTGAGGTCGATAAATTTGCAGTAGCTGCACCTCACACATGTCTCTGCTTGATGTTTATATTCTTCAACTTTCAGCATTTTTTCACCTACTAATGTTATCTAATTTGAACTAGAAGCATAATCTGCCGGGAGACATGATATTCTTGGGGTCAAGCAATTGCTTGACCTTTTTCAAAGCAATCGTATAACCTCCCGCTTTATCATAGACCATGTCCGCTGCCACGCCGTACGGCCTGGAAAAGTAGCCGCCCATATCCATGGCGGTTTCAACAGCCTCGGCATACAGGTTACGAATCATCACCACTTCATCGGCTTGGTCTGGACTGTAAGGGAAGCTGCATTCAAAATGACAGGCGCGTCCGTATTCCAGCGGTTGGATGTAGAAACCTATGTCGTCAAGACAGTAGCCATTCTCGGCGGCTACCTGGCTCATCACCCGGACAAATTCGGGCGTCTTGTTCAGTGTCGTGTTGAAGAAGATATCCTGGCAGGCGCCCTTGCTGGCAAACTTCCAGTAGGTCTTTTTCTCAGGCCAGGCTGTGCGAAGCATGCCCGGCAAATCCTTCTCCAGGCCGGGTAAACCGGGCAATGCCGTTGGCAGTTCCGGGATATGCAGCTCGGCGGCTGCCTCACGCAGCCCGTCTTCTTCGTATTCTATTTTCTCTTCGGGGCGTCTCCAGCCTCCACCCGAGACCAGGATTACCATCCAGGGTGCCAGCACTTTTATCAGATTATTAAAATCTACGGGCCATTTTTTAGCCAGAATCGTTGCCAGGTTGACGCTATTTAATATGAGGCATTCTTCGCCTATCATACGACGCTGCACATTGTAAACGAGCTGTACGGCATCCTCAAGGCTCTCGAAGGGAATAAAAAAGGTCTTGTCTATTTTGGGCCTGGGTGCCATCTTGACCTTGACCCAGGTTACCACCCCCATCGTTCCCTGCGCGCCCTGAACAAGCCAGTTATAAGACAGGTAACCCGGTCCGCCGGGGTTAACGCCCTCCGCCATGCTTTTATCAGGGAAACCAGGCACGCAAGCGGAGCCGGTGCGGAACGCCTGGCCGTCCGGGAATACCACCTCCAGGGTTACGAGACTGCCGGCATACTCGAACTTGGGTATCAGCATCGGTTCCCTCTCCAGGTGGCTGGTCAGCACGGACTTCAGCGGATGGGGCAGCAGCGGGCAAAGTCCCATCATTTTGTGTTTCGCCACTTCAGTCTGAAGTTGTCCCCAGGTAACGCCCGGCTCCACCCTCACCATTTTATTGTACAGGTCGATT
>Ga0315279_10004385_pt1 | contig 18969 bp, 17 predicted proteins | sample YL17G06_20_MG_FD_203694 | JGI IMG/M metagenome (GOLD analysis project Ga0315279, IMG submission 203694) | Sediment microbial communities from Yellowstone Lake, YNP, Wyoming, USA - YL17G06_20 | ecosystem: Environmental > Aquatic > Freshwater > Lake > Sediment | place: USA: Wyoming | collected... | reverse complement strand
TGCGCGATTCGAACGCGCGGCCTTTTGGTCCGCAACCAAACGCTCTGATCCGCTGAGCTAAAGGGGCAACTGGACAGTGAAGAGGATTTTAATCCAGAATCCAGGGCTGGTCAAGAGAATTACGATTGTTTGCCCGTCTTGAACGCCTGCGCGGTCTGGAGGACATCGTGCGCCGAACGCAACGTCCCCTCGTTGACCTCGCCGAGCATTTGCGCCAGCTCGAGCGTGCGCGCCTCGCCCTGCAGCCTGGTCACCTGAGTGACGGTGCGCCCATCCTGGATGACCTTTTGCACCTGCCAGTGATGGTCGCCGAAGGCTGCCAATTGCGGCAGGTGGGTGACGACCATCACCTGGTGCTGATGGCCAAGGCTCCACAGTTTCTCGCCGACTACGCTGCCGACGCGCCCCCCGATGCCCTGGTCTATTTCGTCGAAGATGAGGGTGGGGACCTGGTCGGCGCGCGCCAGCACGTTCTTGAGGGCCAGCATCAGGCGCGAGGTCTCGCCACCTGAGGCGATCTTCGCCAGCGGCTTCAGACCCTCGCCCGGGTTCGGCTCGACTAGGAATTCGACCTTATCCAGGCCGCTGGCGTCGAAGGCCAGGCGCTGGCCGTCAGGCGCGGGCAGGCCCTCTGGGTCGGGGTGCGCCTGGAAGTTCACTGCGAAGCGGGCGCTGGCCATTCGCAGATCGTCCAATTCGATCTCGATGGCTTTGCTCAATTGGTCGGCGGCTTCTTTGCGCTTCTGCGAGAGGAACAGGCCTTGCTCTGCCAGTTTGCCCAGGATTTCGGTTTCGGCCGCTTCCAACTCGGCCAGGCGCTCGCTGGCGTGGGTGATGTTCTCCAGTTGTCTGCGGGCATCCGCGGCGAAGGCGATCACGGCCTGGATGCTGCCTCCGTATTTGCGCTTCAGGCGGTGGATTAGGTCAACGCGCTCCTCGACTTCTTCAAGGCGCTTGGGGTTGAACTCGATAACCTCCAGGTAATCGCGCATACCGCGCGCCAGGTCAGCCAGGGTCTCCTCCAGGTTCGTTGCCTGGCCCGCCAGGGCAGACTGTGCCGTATCTATCTGGCTCAACTTGGAGAGGGATTGGGAGGCTCGCCCGATCATGTCGCTTGCAGCCGGGGCCTCCGGCGTGCCCTCGTCGAGCACAGTCAGTGCTTGCTGGGCCAATGAGGAAAGCGACTCGGCGTTGGCCAGGCGGTCGCGCTCCTGGCGCAGCTCATCGTCCTCGCCGGCGCGTAATTTGGCGGCCTCGATCTCATCCGCCTGGTAGGTCAGCAATTCGGTGCGCCGTTCGGCATCCACCTGGGCCTGGCGCAGCTCGTGCAACTCGCGGCGGATCTCCTGCAAGCGGGCATAAGTTTCGCGATAAGCAGCCAGCAGGGACTCGACGTCTGCGTAACGGTCGAGCAGGCTCAGGTGGGCGCGCACATTTAGCAAGGAAAGGTGCTCGGACTGGCCGTGAATGTCCACCAGCAGCTCGCCCAGCTCGCGCAGGAGGGTCAGGTTGACGGTGCGACCATTGACGCGGGCGACGTTGCGCCCCTCGCGGCGGACCTCGCGGCTCAAGGTGACGTAATTTGGGTCGTCGAGCAAGTCCTCGCGTTGGAGGATCTCGTTGGCAGGCTGGCGTTCGGGGCCGGCCAGCTTGAAGGTTGCCTCCACCCGCGCCAGGTCCGCATCGGAGCGGATAACCGTCAGGTCGGCGCGCCCACCCAGGATCATCTCGACCGCGTCCATGAGGATGGATTTGCCCGCTCCGGTCTCGCCGGTAAATATCAGCAAGCCCGGCCCGAAATCCAGGTCGAGGTGGTCAATGATCGCAAAATTTTGGATACGTAATTCGGTCAGCATAAATGTCTATTTGAGCAGGTGAATGCCCGAAAGACGGTAGTAGACAGTGGGCGCCACCAGCACCAGGTAGATACCCTGGAAGGCGATCCCGAAGAAATCCAATACCAAGAGGCGGGTCAAAAGGAAAGGCAGTGCGCCCAGGATGACGGCGGCCAGGACAGTGATGAAAAGAGAGCGTGAGCGGTGACCTTGCGTCACGAAACGCGCGGCTTCGGCGATGACAATCCCGGCCGTGGGCGCGCCCGCAATGACCAGGAACCAGCCGATAAAGCCGACGCCTCCGACAAGGATGGTCAAACCACTGGCGGCGAGCGAAAGCAGCCCGGCGACGACAAAGCCGAGCAGGTAGTCGTACCACTGGGTGGTATCGAAAATCTTTTGCTGGCCGCGTACGCATTCTTTGCAACGATAACCGGTCGGCGTGCGGACGGCGCACTTCGGGCAGATCGGTTTCTCGCAGCGATTGCAGCGCAGCGTCGTCGCGATAGCGGGGTGGTTGGCGCAATAGAGCAGCGTAGCATTCGTTGGCGGCGTTGTGTTTTCGGTCATCTCGTCAAGCCTATGGTGGTTGCCGATTGCGCAACCATGGTCGGATTCTGGTTCATGTGCGCGGTCAGGTTGCGGTAGAAATAACCCGGATCGCCAAAGCGGACGAATTTCGCGCTGTAATCGCCGGCGCGCACGTCAACACGGTCGTTCTCGGCCAGGTTGATGGGTGTCTGGCCATCAATGCACAGGACAGCGTTGCCGTCCACTTGTACTGTGATGCTGACCGACGAACCTTCCGAGAGGACGACGCCGCGATCTACGGAAAGGTGCGGGGCGATCGGGACCAGGAGGATGTTGCGCAACTCCGGAGGCAGGATCGGCCCCCCGGCGGCCAGCGCGTAGGCCGTCGAGCCGGTCGGCGTGGCCGCGATCAAGCCGTCGGCGACGTAGCTGGTCAGCAGACGCCCATCCACGCTGGCGGAGAGGCGCACCGGGCGGACGAATTGTCCGCGACAGACCAGGGCCTCGTTCAGCGCGTGCCAGTTCCCCAGCGACTGGCCCCCCCGCCAGTGCTCAGCGCGGATCATCATGCGATTCTCGATCCAGGATTCACCTTTCAGCAGCAAGTCGAAGGTCGCGTGCCATTCCTCTCGACGGATCTGGATGAGAAAACCCAGCCTCCCCAGGTTGACGCCCAAAATGGGTACGCCCCACGGCGCGCACAGGTGGGCAGCGCGCAGCATCGTGCCATCCCCACCGACTGCGATCAGCAGGTCGAACTCGGCGTTCTTGACCTGCTTCCGCAGGCTGGCGTCGTCCAGTGTGCCGGAGAGGGCTGCCAGGCCGCGCCCTCGGATGTGGTTGGCAATCACCTCAGCTTCGGTAATCGCTTCCGCCATCCTGGGATGGGCTGCCACCACGATGCGCTGGGGGATAAAAGGGGGTTCGGACATGAAGATAATTATACCTGTTTTGACCTAACCCCCCGTTCCCCCCTTCCCTGATAGGGAAAGGGGGACATAGGGGGGATAGATCACGCCAACCTCTGATCGCACACGCCACGGAAGCCACAGCGTACACAACGATGGGCTTCTTCGTGCGAACGTTCCATGTTGGCGCGGTACTCGTCGCGGCGCATGTCGGCCAGCACATCCAGCAGGGTGGCTTCGAGCTGGGGCGTGTAATCCACGGCGAAATCACGGTCTGGATAGTGGATGATGCCATACGGCGGACGCTTGCTGAAGATCTTCTCGACTAGCAGGCAGTAAGCCGCCACCTGGAAGATGTGCGAGTCGTAGGGCGCGTCCGGCGTCCGCTCAGACTTGATCTCCACCGGGATAACCTGCCCATTCTGCTCGACCAGGTAATCCGGCTTGCCGGTCAGATCCAAAAGGCGGTCGTAGAGTGGCTTTTCGACCGCGCCCCAGGCGCGCATATCGGTATAGATGACCCGTCCGCCAGGCAGGCCCGCGCTGCGTCGCTGGCGCGAGGAGAGCCAGAAGAGGGCAATAGCGAGCAGGAGGAGGGCAAGGGCAAGGTAAAGAGAAGTCATCAGTTATCAGCAATCAGTGATCTGTATTCACACCTGCACTCCCCGGCACTTGCCCTGGCGGGCAGCGCCGGGGCAAGTGTGTTGAAGGCAGTCTCGCCCTGGCGGGCTCCCGGCCCGCTTGCACCTGCGCAAGTGCAGGCGAAGGAGGTGCAAGTGTCCGTGGGTTATATAAGTTGTCTTGTGCAAAAGGCCGCCAGCAGCACCAGCGCGACCAGCAAGAGGACGAGCGCCACCGCCCGCGTAAACCCCGAGGCGATAACCCTTCGCCCGTGGGCGCGGTGGAGTTCCGTCCCAGTGGCCAGCTCGGCCTGGTTCTCCGGCTCGACACCTTGCAGCCGGTACCACCAGGCGCGGGCGCAGAAAAGGTACGAACCAATCTCAGAAGCACGGATAGCGCTCATAGCACATTTATTCTTTTTTATCAGATTTTCGAAAGCGGAGCGATAGTGCGGTCAAGGTATAGTCGCGCAGCATCGAGCCAAACCTGGACTTGCTGAAACCGTGCTTGCGTAAGGTGTAAAATACTGGCACCTCGACGATCTTCAACTTCCGGCGACAAGCAATATGGGTCAGGCGGATGAAATACTCCCCGTACCCTCGGAAGATCCCGTTTAAATCCAGCGAGAAGAGCGCCTGGCGGCGCATGGCAAAGAATCCGCTCAAGCTGTCGCGAATGCCGTGCCATAAGACCAGTTGGATGAACCAGTTGTAGACTAGGCTGAAGGCGTAGCGTTTCCGGTCTTCCATCCCTCCACCCTTGACGAAACGCGAGCCGATCACCAGATCGTACTCATCCAGGAGTTCGACTATCTGCGGAAGGTTGGCTGGGCTGTGGTTGAAGTCGGTGTCCATGACCACGATCCTGTCCCCGCTCGATTGCTGGATGCCGTACTGGATCGCAGTCGCCAGACCTCGTTCCTGCGTGCGGATGAAGCTTCTCACCTGGACCCCTGGCCTGGCCAGATGCGCCTGAACGGCCTCACTGGTCTGGTCCGGGCTGTTGTCGTCCACGACCAGGATTTCGATTTCTCGTCCCAGGGGGAGCAGGCTGGTTTCTATCGCTGAGATCAAATTCTCGATGTTATCCCGCTCGCAATAGGTTGGCAAAATCACCGAAATGTCCATATCAGGCCATTTCCCTGAGCGCCTGGACGATGCGCTGGATATCCTCTTCGCCGAGTGTGACCGCTGAGGGCAGGTTGATGCCGCGCCGCGAGAGGTCTTCGGCCACAGGTAAAGAGATATTGGTCTGATACGGAGGCTGGATGTGGATCGGGTAGAAGAAGGGGCGGCTGTCAATATTCTGCTGGCGCAGGCTTAGCATCACTTCGTCGCGGCTGAGGGGAAAATCGTTTGCCAGCAAGATGGAATACATCCAGTAGACCGAGGTCGCCCAACTGGCTTCCGGTGGCAGGGTGATAGAGTCAATCTCACGCAGGTCCTGGTTATAGGTCAGGGCGATATGCCGTTTCTTAGCAATGAATTCTTCGATGCGCTCCATCTGCGCCACGCCCAGGGCGGCTTGCAAGTTGGTCATGCGGTAGTTGTAACCCACCTCGGTGTGCCAGTAGCGCTTTTCGGGCGACATGGCATGGTCACGTAAGAAACGCACCTTCTCGGCCAGGATGTCGTCGTCGGTGGTCAGGAGTCCGCCCTCGCCGGTGGTGATGATCTTGTTGCCGTAAAAACTGAAAGCGTTGATCTCCCCCAGGCTGCCGACGCGCTTTCCCTGGTAGCGTGCGCCGTGCGCTTCAGCCGCATCTTCGATCACGTGGAGGTTATGCTGCTTCGCCAACTCGAGGATGGGGGCCATATTAGCGGGATGGCCGTAAACGTGAACGGGGATGATGGCCCTGGTGCGCGGGGTGATGCGGCGGGCGACATCCTGAGGGTTGAGGTTCCAGGTCTCGGCTTCGGAGTCAGCGAAGATGGGCCTTGCGCCGGTATAGCGGACAGCGTTGGCAGTGGCGATAAAGGTCAAGGTCGGGACGATGACCTCGTCGCCTGGGCCGATCCCCAAGGCGACCAGTGCCAGGTGCAGGGCCGCCGTGCCGTTGCTGACCGCAATTCCATGTCGCACGCCGCAAAAGTCGGCGAAACGCTGCTCGAATTCGGCGATGTATTTTCCCAGCGAGGAGACCCAGCCCGATCGGACGCACTCACTGACGTAGGCCTCCTCATTGCCGGATAAAAGGGGTTCAGAAATGGGGATGAAACGGTGGGGAGAATCCATAAAAATTTCTCGAAGTATCCTCGAAAGCGCGTAGAGAAGTGTGATGAACCTGGCTATTTTAATCCATGTTCGCCTCTTCCAAGTGACCAGTATTCTGGATTTCCTCACGGGAGGATAAACCGCAAAGACGCCACCCCCAACCCGCAGGGTGCTTCGCGAAGAACGGGGGCAGGCGAACGCGAAGAGAATAGAAATATATCTTAGCGGGCTTCGCGTCTTCGCGGTGAGTTTACTGACTGGCGCTCCACAAGCCCTCGGAAGGAAAACCATTGAAAAGAAAACCGCCGAGTAGGCCTTCGGCGAGTATAATCGCGGCATGACGGATAAACGCCCGATCCTAAAAACCATCCAGGATGGTTTTTCTGTCCTGGTCGAAGCCTTCTTCCTCCCCGCCCAGGGACGGTTTTTTGCCTGGTTTGACAGAATCTGGTCAGCGGCGATCTACCTGTTGGGGCTGCTCCACTGGTGCTATTTTTTGAACTGGGGCAATATTTCCTTCGACCTGCACGACTGGCTGGATACCGGCGCCTATTTCAGCTTCCTGCGCCAGGCTGCGCTGACGAACCAACTACCGCTGCACATCGGCTCGGCGCTCACCACCACCGACCGCTACCTGGCTCGCCCGGATACGTTGATCTCCCCGCAGGCTTACCTGCTGCGCTTCCTCGAACCGGGACCCTTCACCCTGGTCAACGTGCTGATCTTATATTCGGTCGGTTTCGTAGCCCTTATCTTGCTCAAAAAACGCTACAGCTTGGCTCCGGCAGCGTTTACCGCGCTGTTCGCCCTCTTCAACTTCAACGGTCACATCACCGCTCACTACGCCGTCGGCCACTCGGAATGGATCGGTTACTTCTTCCTGCCTTTCTTCATGCTGCTCATCCTAAAGGTACTCGAGGGCGAAAAACCCGGTTGGCGCTGGGTGCTGCTCGTCTCGTTGACGCTCTTCGCCATCACCCTGCAAGGTGCTTTTCACTTCTTCTTGTGGTGCCTGATTTTCCTGCTGGCCTGGGGAGTGTTCTCCCCAAAATTTCTCGTTCCAGTCCTCGAAGCAATCGCTTTCAGCCTCTTGCTTAGCCTGTTCCGCCTGCTGCCTCCAGCGGTCGAGTTCATCAGCGGCGGGAAAGGCTTCATCTCCGGCTTCCCGACCGTCACTGACATGTTCGCCGCGCTGGTGGTGCTCAAATACCCGGCGGAAGCCTTATCCGACCCGTTCAAGTCGCTGGGCTGGTGGGAAGTGGATACCTACGTCGGCTTGATCGGCCTGGCCTTCCTGCTATACTTCGGCGTCTACCGCACCTGGCGCCCTGGCCTAGCCGCCAGGACAGGCAAGCAGAGTCCTGTCCGGGCGCTGCTGGCCCCCATCGCCTTCTTGACGTTCCTATCTATTGGCAAAATCTACATCCTCATCAACCGCCTGCCGATCCCACTTTCGGACTCGGAGAGGGTGTCTTCCCGCTTTTTCATCCTGCCCGTTGTGGCGCTGATCATCCTGGCCGCTTTCAACTTTCAGGAATTTTTAACCGAAAGGGGCCGTCGCGGCCTGGCCGAGCGCATCCTGAGCCTGGGATTGCTGACCCTGATGGGGCACGATCTGCTCCAGCACTCCCGCATCTGGCGAGTGACCAACATGTACAAGCTGTTCCCAAGCACCCCCGCCGATATTCAATCCAGCGTCGTCAACCACCCTGACCCGGTCTACGTCACCGCGCTGGCGGTCGGTGCGGCCGGCACCCTGCTGACGTTGACCATCCTCCTTATCCTGTCGCTGCGGGAACGGCAGTAGGCAAAGAGGCGCATCGAGAAATAACCGACCATGTCAGGATTTCGCTTCTATCACCCTATCGAAGTCCGTTACGGCGACCTGGACCCGCAGGGCCACGTCAACAACGCCAAATACCTGACCTACTTCGAGCAGGCGCGCGTCCATTATCTCCTGCACCTGGGCCTGTTCGAGCCAGGCCAGTCTTTCTCGAATATCGGCATCATCCTGGCCGATGCACACGTGACCTTCCTGGCATCCATCCGGTTCGGGCAGCCCGTGCGTGTCGGTGTGCGCACCTCGCGGCTGGGCAACAAGTCCATGACGATAGAATACTGCCTGGAAGATGCTGAAACCGGTCAGGAATTGGCTACCGGCTCGACGGTGCTGGTGGGGTATGATTACCGGACGAACGAGACGATACCCATCCCAGAGGAGTGGCGAGAGAAGATCAACCGGCATGAAGGTTTCCAGGTTGCAGGTTGAAGGTCCAGCCAGCGATCTCAACCTTCAACACAAAACCTTCAATATTCAACACTAGACAGGAAAAACCTATGCAACTTCCATCAGTTGACATTCCCTATCTGCTCGACTTCTTGACAAAATTGCTCAACACTCCCAGCCCAACCGGCTTTACCGAGCCAGCCATCTCGCTGACCGAACAAACGCTCAAAGTCTTCCCGTTCCTGTCACTATCGCGCACCCGCAAAGGCGCGCTGGTGGCGCGATGGGAAGGCGACCCTTCGACCCGCTCAGGGGAGGACGCCCCGCGCGCCCTGACCGCCCACGTGGATACGCTCGGCGCGATGGTCAAGGAGATCAAAGCCAACGGGCGGCTCAAGCTGACCAAGGTCGGCCATTTCGCCTGGAACACGGTCGAGGGTGAGGGCTGCACCATCTTCGCTGCCAAGGGCCGCCAGGTGCGCGGCGCAATCCTGCTCGACAAAGCCTCCGGCCACGTGTACGGGGCCGAGGTCAACGAGACCAAGCGCGACGACGAGAACATGGAAGTCCGCCTGGACGCACGCACTGCCTCGGAGTTCGAGACGCGCGGCCTGGGCATCGAGGTCGGGGATTTCGTCGCCTTCGACCCGCGCGTCGAAGTAACCGCCGGCTTCGTCCGCTCACGTCACCTGGACGATAAGGCCGGCGTCGCCGCCATCGTGGCCGCGGTCAAAGCCCTGAGCGACGCCGGGCTGAAACCTGCCCAGACCACTTATCTGCACGTCAGCAATTACGAGGAGGTCGGCCACGGCGCGGCAGCCGGCATCCCGCCCGAAGTCCACGAGCTGGTGGCGGTGGATATGGGCGCCGTCGGCGAGGGCCAGGCCTCGGACGAATTCCACGCCACGCTGTGCGTCAAGGATAGCGGCGGGCCGTACCATCATGGCCTGTCCACGCGGCTGCGTGAGCTGGCCGAAAAGCAGAACATCCCCTACGTGGTGGACATTTACCCCTACTACGGCTCGGATGGCGAGGCTTTCTGGCGCGCCGGCGGGGATGTGGCTGTGGCGCTGATCGGCCCCGGCGTGGACGCCTCGCACAACTACGAGCGCACGCACACCGAGGCGCTGGTCGCCACAACCAAGTGGGTGCTGTCGTATTTGCTCAGTGGTTAAACACGAAGGTTTTTCCTTCGTGGTGAAGAAAAGAGGCAACCATGCTACTAGATGCCAGCTTGCCCCCCGTTTCGCTGAAAGATGTCCCGGCTATCGCCCGCGCCGCCGAAGCGATGGGCTTCGACGCCCTTTGGACGACTGAAACCCAGCACGACCCGTTCCTGCCCTGCGCGCTGATCGCCGAACACACACAGAAGCTGAACTTTGGCACGGCGATTGCCGTCTCGTTTGCGCGCAACCCAGCGAATTTAGCCTACACCGCCTGGGACCTGGCCGCGCAGTCCAGCGGCCGCTTCATCCTCGGCCTGGGGACGCAGGTCAAGGCGCACATCGAACGCCGATTCGGGATGCCCTGGCCCGAATCCGTGACCGGCAAACTGCGCGAGCAAATCACAGCCATACGAGCCTTTTGGGATTGCTGGCAAAATGGCACCAAACTCGACTTTCGCGGCGAATACTACAAGTTAACGCTCATGTCGCCATTTTTCAACCCTGGCCCCCTCCCCTCTTTCCCCTCCCCCAATGGGGGAGGGGATGGGGGCGCTGCCCTGAGCTTGTCGAAGGGTGGAGTCATCCCCATTTACATCGCCGGAGTCAACACCGGCCTGGCAAAACTGGCCGGAGAGACCTGCCAGGGCTTCCACGCCCATCCGTTCAATAGCCCGCGCTACCTGCGCGAGGTGATCCTGCCGGCCATCGAAGCAGGTACGCAGAAGGCCGGGCGTAAGCGCGACGACATGAGAGTCTCGGTCACAGCCTTTGTAGCGACCACACCCGAAGAACAGAACTTCTGCCGCGCCCAGATCTCTTTCTATGCCTCCACCCCGTCCTACCGGCCGGTGATGGCCTTGCATGGCTGGGAAGAGGTGGCCGAGAAGCTCTCCGCACACGCCTCCAAAGGCGAGTGGGGCGAGATGTTTGGGCTGATCAGCGATGATATGCTGCGCGAGTTCTGCCTGATTGCGGACGAAGCTGATTTGGCTGAGGCGTTGAAAGAAAGATATAAAGGAATCGCTGACCGGCTGACGCTGTACCTGCCCTTCACGCCAGGAGAGAAGGATGCATTCTGGCAAAAGATGGCAAAAGAGTTCTTTGTGTAAGGAGGTCCAATGACCACCTTTGATTGGATCGCCGCCGCCATTGTCATCGTCAGCATGATCTATCTCAGTTTTGTCCTGACTCTGGCCGAGTGGCTGGCCGCTCTGCGCAAGGGACAGGCTGTTACCTTGCTGCCCGAGCGCAAAGGCAGCACGTGGCCGCTATGGACACAGATCGGCATGGTTATTTTGGGACTGATGCTGTGCGTGCCTCTCTTTTATTACCTATGGATTCCCCTGGCGAGATTGTCTGTAAATACGGCACACATCCTGGATATTCTAGGGCTGGTCATTTACTTGGCAGGATGCGCTTTCGTGCTGTGGGCGCGGCGCACGCTCGGCAAAATGTGGGGCCTTAGCACCAGCCGGAACGTGAAACTGCTCGACGACCACCAACTCGTCCAGAGCGGTCCGTTTGCGTTCGTGCGCCATCCAATGTATTTTGGTTGGTGGGCCGCCATGTTCGGTTTGCTCCTGCTCTACCCGACCTGGGTGGTGCTACTCTTCGTGGTGTCCTCGGTGATGGCATTTTTCGGTCGCGCCCGCCGAGAAGAAGTCGCGCTGGCAGAAAGGTTCGGCGAGGCCTGGAAGGAATACAAAAAACGCACCAGGTTCCTGATCCCGTTTATTTTCTGATCCCCAAACTCTAATCTTCCTCATACAAAAAACGCCTCGCTTTTTGGTACAATCAATCCAGATACTTCTTGTCCGATTGTGTTCTAAACACAACCCCTAACCCGCAGGGTGCTTCGCGAAAAGCGGGGGCAGGCGGACACCAAGTGTCACGAAGGAAAAGATAAGAACTTTGTGTTCCCTTCGACTTCGCTCACCTGTGCCTGCGGCACTGGCGCAGGCAGGGCGAGCCTTCGTGCCTTTGTGTTTATTTCTTTTGGAGCCCACTATGGCTAACATGGAGCGTTTCACACAGCGCGCGCGCAGGGTATTGAGCCTGGCGCATCAGGAAGCCGAGCGCACCCGGCAGGGAATGATCGGCACCGAGCATCTCCTTCTTGGCTTGTTGGAAGAAGAAGGCGGTGTAGCCGGGCGTGTTCTACATGAACTAGGCCTGGAATCTGAACGCGTGCGCGAGATCGTGGCGCGCGTCTCAGGTGAAGGCAATTACCGGGGCGGCAAGATCGAACTCGCCCCCGATACCCAGTTGGTGCTGGAATTTGCGATTGACGAAGCTCGCCGCATGGGACACCAGTACATCGGCACCGAGCACATCCTGCTCGGCCTGGTGCGCTCTGAGGGCGCGGGGATGGGGATCCTGAAAAAACTGGGCGTGACCCCCGAACAGGTGCGCCGCCAGACCCGCCGCGTGCTTCAGGAATCCAGCCAATCGCCGGTGCCGGAAGGGGCCAAACCTCACGGCAAACAGGAACCCAAGACGCCACTGGTGGACCAACTGGCAACCGACCTGACCACCCTTGCCGAAGAAGGCAAACTGGACCCGGTCATTGGCCGCCAGATGGAGATCGAGCGCGTCATCCAGATTTTGGCCCGCAGAACCAAAAACAACCCGGCCCTGATCGGCGAACCTGGCGTCGGCAAGACGGCCATCGTCGAGGGACTGGCCCAGCGGATTATCGAGGGCGATGTCCCTGCGCCGCTGCTGAATAAACGCGTCCTGCAATTAGACGTGGGTTCGCTGGTGGCCGGCACGATGTACCGTGGACAGTTCGAGGAACGCCTGAAGCGCGTCATTGACGAACTCAAGAAATCCAAATCTATTTTGTTCATTGACGAAGTCCACATGCTGGTCGGGGCCGGCGCGGCCGGTTCCGCCGTGGACGCGGCCAACATCCTGAAACCGGCGCTTTCGCGCGGCGAACTCCAGTGCATCGGCGCCACCACGCTGGACGAGTACCGCAAGCACATCGAATCTGATGCCGCGCTGGAGCGCCGCTTCCAACCCATCGTCGTGGACGAACCCACCGTCGAAGAGACAATCGAAATTCTCAAGGGTGTGCGCAAGATGTACGAGGAGCACCACCACCTTGTCATCTCGGATGAGGCCGTCGAAGCGGCGGCCAGGCTCTCGTCCAGGTACGTGACCGAGCGATTCCTGCCGGATAAGGCCATTGACCTGATTGACGAGTCCGCTTCGCGCGTGCGCATGTACAAGTCCGACGCGGCCAAATCTGCCAAGGATATTTACAGCCAGTTGAAGCAGGTGCGCGCCGGCCGAGCCCTGGCCGTCGAGGAAGGCAAGCCGGAAGAAATCCAGACCTGGCAGGAGCAGGAAACCAGCCTGACCGGCCAGTTGGAAAAAATGCGCACCGCCTGGGACCGCGCCAACAGCCCGGTGGTCAGCGCCAATGACATCGCTGAAGTGGTCGCCATGTGGACGGGTGTGCCGGTCATGCAGATCGCCGAGGAAGAGTCGCAGCGTCTGCTCAAGATGGAAGAGGAACTGAACAAGGTCATCATCGGCCAGGGCGAGGCCATCCAGGCAATCGCCAAGGCCGTGCGGCGGGCGCGGGCGGGACTCAAAGACCCGCGCCGGCCGATTGGCTCGTTCATCTTTCTCGGTCCGACCGGCGTTGGCAAAACAGAATCAACCAAAGCCCTGGCCAGATTCATGTTCGGCAGCGAGGACGCCCTCATCCAGCTCGACATGTCCGAGTTCATAGAACGGCACACAGCCAGCCGACTGATCGGCGCGCCGCCCGGCTACATCGGCTACGAGGACGCCGGCCAACTGACCGAGGCCCTGCGCCGCCGCCCGTACTCCATCGTGGTTTTCGACGAGGTCGAGAAGGCGCATCCCGAAGTCCACAACATGCTGCTGCAAATCATGGAGGAAGGCCATCTCTCCGATGCGCGCGGCCATACGGTGGATTTCCGCAACGCCATCATCGTTATGACCACCAACGTCGGCGCGGAGGAGATAAAGAAGCAGACCTCGCTCGGCTTCCAGTTGAAACGCGACGAGAAAACCGAGGAACGCCTGACCTACGAAGAGATGCGCAAGAAGCTGACCGAGTCGCTCAAGAAGGTCTTCCGCCCGGAGTTCATCAACCGCGTGGACAACATCATCGTCTTCCGCTCGTTGAACAAGGATGACATCCGCCAGATCGTGAACCTGGAATTGAACAAGGTGACGGAACGCCTGGTCGAGCACGAGGTGACGCTGACCGCCACCGATACAGCCCTGGACCTGTTAGCGGAGCAGGGCTACGACCCGGAGATGGGCGCCCGTCCGCTGCGACGCATTATTCAGCTCAAGGTGGAGGATCCGCTCTCGGACGCGCTGCTCGCCGGGAAGTTCCACGAAGGCGATACGATTTTAGTGGATGTGGAGGAAGAAGAGGTGGTGTTGAGGCGGGGGGAAGTGGAGAAAGAGGAATTGGCGGAAGTAGTGTAAGTGTGAGAATGATAAGAGCGCAGAGGCCGCCTCTGCGCTCTTGATTTCCACTCTGACGAGGATTTACTTTTCCTTCTCGAACCAGCGGTAGACCAGTCCCGCCAGCAACGCGCCGGCGATCGGCGCGACCCAGAACAGCCAGAGCTGTCCCAACGCCCACCCGCCGACGAATACTGCCGGGCCAGTGCTGCGCGCCGGGTTGACCGACAGGTTGGTCACCGGGATGCCGACCAGGTGGATCAGCGTCAGCGCCAGACCGATGGCCAGCCCCGCGAATCCCGCTGGTGCACGTTTGTCGGTGGCGCCGAGGATGACAACCAGGAAGATAAAGGTCAACACGACTTCAGCGATCAGACCGGCCAGCATGGAATAGCCGCCGGGCGAATGCGCGCCGTAGCCGTTGGCGGCCAGGCCATTTGTTGTGATGGAATAGTCCGGATTCCCGCTGGCGATCAAATAGAGAACTCCCGACCCTACAATGCCGCCAAGGACCTGGGCGACGATGTACGGAAGCAATTTGGAGGCCGGGAAGCGCTTGCCTGCCCACAGCCCGAACGAAACGGCGGGATTCAGGTGGCAGCCGGAAATGTGCCCGATGGCATATGCCATCGTCACCACGGTCAGGCCAAAGGCCAGGGCGACGCCCAAGAGTCCGATCCCGACATTCGGGAAAGCCGCCGCCAGGACTGCGCTTCCGCATCCGGCGAAGACCAACCAGAAAGTGCCAACGAACTCTGCGACTGCTTGCTTGAAAGTTGACATAGGTTACGCTCCTTTTCTTGGGAATGGGTTTACGATCTTCTAAGATTATAACACTGGCTTGCCGTGGAAGGTGTTTCGAGCAGAAAACAACTCCCTAAGGGCCTGCTAATAACTGAACTTTACTTTTCCTGTTGACACGTCCAACGCGTAGATGTTCGCCTCCAGGGAAATGTAGAGTAAATTTTCCTGCCAGCCGATGACAGTGGGGACGGAGTAGAAGTCGCCGGTCACGGCTTTGAGCGTCACGCTGGTTTCGCCAGTCAGGGTCCCGTCAGCGGGATTCACTACCTGGATGACGAGCTGGTTGGGAGCGGCCTGGAACTGGATCAAAACCAGTTGACCAGCGAGCAGGTTCCAGGTCCAGCCCGCCTCCTCCTTGTCCACCAGGCCGACCAGTTCATGTGGCGGGTCAATCGGCTTGGCATTTTCCAAGTCCATCCGCCAGAGACGTTCGCCGGAAGCCGCATCCAGCCCCCACAGTTCGAAGCGCTCGCTGCCGCGCGTCCGCCGGGCGCGGACGACGAGTCGGTCGTCCGTCATTGCCAGCGGGATGAACTCGTAATCCTCGTCGGTCAGGAGCGTTTGCAGCTCACCGGTGGCCTTGTCCACGGCCAGCAATTGACTCTCGTTGCTGATGAAAAGGGTGGTATCCGTATTCAGCGCGTTGAAGCCATAGGACGAAAAACTGAAACTGTCTTCCGCGACGGTTTGCCAGGTAGTCTGTCCGGTGGCGAGGCTCATGCGCTGGACGCAGCCGGAAGAGGAATCGAAAACCAGGTAGAGGGCATTTTCTGCATCGTCATAGAGCAGGCCCGAATCGGTATTCAGCGTGGCGGAGGAATACTCGCTGTAGGGACAGGCTGGGGTGATAATATTCTGTTCCGCTCCGGTGACGGGATCGAGAAATACCAAGCTGTAGGTGTAGTCGTCGTCAGTGTAATCGAGCAGCACGAGCGAGCCGCCCATCAGCCGCAGGGTTCGGTCGTACCCGGCCAGCCGCCTGCTCCAGGCCAGTGCGCCCGTTTGGGCGTTGTAGGCCTGCACGGATTGGTCGAGGTTCATGGTCAACACCCGGCCGTCCGTGACCAGCAAGCTACTTTCGCCATAGTTCAATTTGTCGGGCATCTGGGTTTGCCAGGCCAGGCTACCGTCGTTTTTTCGATAAGCCAGCAGGTCGGTCTCGCTGGCGGCATAAAGCAAGTCAGCACTCTGGGCGAGGGCGTCCGAATACCCGTCCCCGGACAACGGCTCAGCTTGCCAGCGTAGTTTGCCGGTATTCCCATCCACAAGACCGACAAAACGGGTCTCCTTATCGGAATTATAGAAGAGCGTGGCCACATCCGGGGGAGCGCCGGCCTCGGAGGTCAGCAGGATGGCCGGGCTGATGGCGAAGAGTTGCGGTGTGAACGGCCCGCCGGGCTGGGACAGGGCAAAGGCGAGCACGCCTCCGACGATCACTAGAATGGTAAGGACAATCGTAATGCCCAGCCAGGATTGGTTTGTTGGCCGGGCGGGCGGCGTGACGGATGGCCGCCCCGGGATTTCGTGGTAGTCCCGGTTCCCGGACGGGGCGGGGCGGGGCGGGACCAGGCGGCCGGTCAGTGCGGCCTCGACCTGGTCTACCACATCCGTGGCTTTGGTCAGGCTCACGTCTGCGGCTTCACGATAGCGTCTGATGGCTCCGATCTTGTTCCCTGCCCGAAGCAGTTCCTGGACTTCTTCCAGCACGCGCCCTGTTTCATCGGGCGTCAGAGGACCAGTAACCACCCGGCGCGCCTCGGTCACGTTGCCCGCCTGTAGCGCCTCCACAGCGTCTTTGGCCTCTTTCAAGCCGACATTATATAGTTCGCGGTATCGCCGGATAGCCTCAACGATCTTGCCATTATTCACCAGTAGGCGGATTTCCTCCAACGAGGCGGGCGCGGCCGCGTCCAGCGCCGCTGGGAGTCCCGGAACGAGGGCGATGGTATTGCAGAATTTACAGCGGACGAGCGAACTTTTTCCATCCACCTCCAGCGGCGCGCCGCAGGAGGGACAGGTCAGGGTGGTGGGAGTGTCATCGGGCATAGGAACTCCAGTAAAAAAGGAAAGCACGTAATGATCAATACTATTATCCCCCATTTGGCTGCAAAAATGCAACCCCAAAAGAAATTCCTGTCAGGATGGAATCCGATGATTACGGTGGAGAAGTAAATGCTGTATACTTTGGTTATTGGACCTAACCCTGCCAAAGGCGGGGATTAGGTCGGAGGACAACATGCCCAAAACCCACACCCGTTACGTCTGCCAGCAGTGTGGACGCGTCTCCGCCGGTTTCATGGGACGCTGCCCGAAGTGCGGTTCGTTCAACAGCATGGTCGAAGAGATTGTCAGCACGGAACTACATGCGGCTCCGCGCGGCTTGAGCGGACATTCCGCCCCGCACCGGCTGGACGAGGTCAGCGGGGATGCTGAAGAACGTATCCCCGTCCCGATTGGCGAGTTCGCCCGTGTGCTGGGCGGCGGCATCGTCCCCGGCTCGATCGTGCTGGTCGGCGGCGACCCAGGCATCGGCAAGTCCACGTTGATGTTGCAAATGACCCTCGAAATGGCGAACAGGCTCAGGGTCCTGTACGTGTCCGGCGAGGAGTCCGAACGGCAGATCAAGATGCGGGCAGTGCGGCTGCTGCCCGAGGCAGCGAAAAAACCGTCGGTCTTACCTGAAAATTTATATCTCGTCACGGAGACCAACCTGGATACAATCCTGGAGCACGTACAGGAGGTCATGCCGTCGCTGCTGATCGTGGACTCGATCCAGACCGTTTACATGACGGAACTGGAATCAGCAGCCGGTTCGGTCTCGCAGGTGCGTGAGTGCGCCTCGCGCCTGCGGGAACTGGCCAAGTCGTCGGGCGTGGCGGTCTTCGTCATAGGGCATGTCACCAAAGAGGGGACGATTGCCGGGCCGCGCGTCCTGGAGCACATCGTGGATACGGTGCTGTATCTCGAAGGTGACCGCTTCCAGGCTTACCGCCTATTGCGCTCGGTGAAGAACCGCTTCGGGGCGACGGCGGAGGTGGGCGTCTTCGAGATGAGCGAACGCGGCCTGGCCGAGGTGCCAAACCCTTCGGAGGCTTTCCTGGCCGAGCGGATGGTCAACGCGCCGGGTTCTGCGATTGCAGTCACAATGGAAGGCACGCGTCCGCTGCTGGTGGAGATCCAGGGATTGACCAGCCCGGCGCAGTTTGGGAATGCGCGCCGCACCCCCAACGGCGTGGACATCAACCGCCTGCTGATGCTGGCTGCCGTGCTCACCCGCCGTTTGAACCTGCGTCTGGCCGAGCAAGACGTGTTCGTGAATGTGGTCGGCGGGATCAAGATTGACGAACCCGCCGCCGATCTAGCTATTGCCGCAGCGATCGCCTCTTCGATGCGGGATATACCCTTGCGCGCCGAGGCGGTGATGATCGGCGAGATCGGCCTGGCCGGGGAATTGCGCCTGCCGGGGCAAATGTCGGTCCGCTTACGGGAGGCGGCCAAGCTGGGCTTCAAGATTGCCATCGTCCCCAAGCGTCTGCGCAAGGGCGAACCCTGGCCGAACGATATCGAAGTGGTTGAGGCGCGCTCGGTCTACCAGGCGCTGGATGCAGGTTTTGGGATTCAGAAGGAGTCGCCGAAAGTGAGAAAGGTGGCCGCGGCGTAATTCTTTAGGCCACGAATTCCACAGATTCACATGAAAAGCCCGCCTTGTTGAAGGGACGGGCTTTTATTACAGCATTCATTTTCCTCTTATCTAACTCTATTAAAATTCTATGTAAATCTACATTGACGGGATGTGGGCACGTGATAAATTCATACCGTACTATTCAACACAACCATTCATGAGGAAGAAGAGATGCTCTTGAAACGCTTGCAACTCGGCCTGATCCACGCCGCCGTCGCGATGACGCTGGTGCCGATCAACAGCACCCTCAACCGGGTGATGATCAAGGAACTGGCGCTCTCGGCGACGCTGGTTGCCGTGCTGGCCTCGCTGCCTTATCTCTTTTCCCCCATCCAGGTGGCCATCGGATCGTATTCCGACCGTCATCCGTTGTTTGGGCTGCGGCGCACGCCGTATATCATGCTAGGGCTACTGTTTTGTGTCAGCGGCGTGATCGTCTCGCCACAGGTTGCTTACCTATTCTCCCAGAACTGGTGGCTGGGACTGGCTCTCGGTGTGCTGGTATTTGGGGCTTGGGGCATGGGTT
>Ga0315279_10004384_pt1 | contig 18970 bp, 15 predicted proteins | sample YL17G06_20_MG_FD_203694 | JGI IMG/M metagenome (GOLD analysis project Ga0315279, IMG submission 203694) | Sediment microbial communities from Yellowstone Lake, YNP, Wyoming, USA - YL17G06_20 | ecosystem: Environmental > Aquatic > Freshwater > Lake > Sediment | place: USA: Wyoming | collected... | reverse complement strand
CTACAGTTCCTGTGACCGAGAGATCTTCCTCCTCGCGAGCGTCCATAAAAAACACATCCCCGAGGAGCTCCTTGCACTCTCCCCATCGGTGCCAAAGGAGATCCTCGTACGCCGGCTCACAGGAAGGATCGTTCAGGAGCTCGGGTTTGCCGAGGAGCATGCTCTCTGGGCCGTGGTATCCTGGGCTCTTGCCCTCTCGGCCATCACCCAGGAAGATGCAAAGGCCATGGAAAGGAAGTCGGGGAAAAGACGCCGGGACGAGGGAGTCGCACCATCCGGTACAGCGATCCCCTGCCCCCCGGATAGCCTCATCGTCACGCCGGCAGGGGATGGCAATTTCCGCACCATCTCCGAGGCTATCGCTGCAGCAGCGCCGGGGACCCGCATCTTCGTGCGCCCGGGAGTCTACCGCGAAGCGTTAAAGATCGAGAAGTCTGTCGAGATCATCGGTGAAGGTCCGGCCTCCGGGATCATCCTGGAAGGAACCGGTGGGACGGTTATCCAGGCAAGGGCAGGGACCTTCTTCCTCCATGGGATCACTATCAGAGGGTCCACGGGGGAAGAGACGGCATCCAGGCTCGTGGAGATCCTCCGGGGGACCGCTCTCATGGAGGACTGCACCCTGACAACCGGGGATACGGGCATATCCCTGGCCGGAAGCCGGACCCGCGGTATCCTTCGGCGGCTGACCCTCCATACCTTCCGCACAGGTGCCATCCTTGTCTCTAAACGGGCTTCCGCACAGCTGGACGGGTGCAGGATATCCTCGAGCCGCTCAGGTATCACCCTGGGGGAAGGTTCAGAGGCCGGGATACATGGGTGTCATATCGAGGGAGGCCACTATGGCATTGAGTTCGGTTCACGGGCAGGGGGAAACCTTGAGGGGTCTGAGATCACGCGGTACGCCTATGCAGGGATCCTTATCCGCGACGGGGCGGATCCTGCTGTCCAGAAGTGCACCATCCATCATGGCAACTTCGGCATCGAGGTGAGCGATCGCGGGAAGGGGGTATTTGAGGACTGCGATATCGCGGGCAATGCCCGGGGTCTCTTCATCACCCGCTCCGGGAACCCCGTCGTGAAGAGGTGCACCATCCACGACGGGCAGTTCGGCGTGGGGGCAAGCGAGAAGGGGAAGGGGGTCTTCGAGGAGTGCCGGATCACCGGGAACCTGTACGCAGGTGTTTCGGCACGGGGAGGATCCCACCCACGGCTCACGAAGTGCCAGATAACCGGGAACCGGGACGTCGGGGTATGGGTCTACCAGAAGGCCATTGCCACCCTGGAGGGCTGCGACCTCTCCGGGAACGCCCGTGGACCGTTCACCATTGAAGCAGGTTCCCGGGTCACGAAGAAGGATACCCGGGAGGGATAGGGCCTCTCACCTGGTGCAGAGGGAGCGGACCCGCTCCGCGAGGTTACCGACTGCCCGCCGAGCAGCACTCCCTTCGGGGATCGAGATGATGGGTCGGGCATCGAGGTCAGCTCTCTCCACCTCCGGGTCATCGGGAATTGACGCGAGGATCCTCTTTGGATCAGCAACCTGTTCTACCCCGCATTCCCCGGCCCGGTTCATCACAAGGTAGATCCGCTCATCCGGTATTCCCAGGGTAATTGCCAGGTCATGGATCCTTCCCGCAGTACGGACTCCGCGGGCCCCGGGATCGGTGATGACCAGGAGGAGGTCCGGGATCCCGATGGTCCCCCGGGAGAAGTGCTCCATCCCCGCCTCCATGTCCATTACCACGAACCGGTAATGGCGCGAGAGGAGGTCCATGGCCTCCGAGAGGAGGCGGTTCGCGAAGCAGTAGCAGCCGGTCCCCTCCGGCCTCCCCATGGCGAGGAGGTCGATGCCCTCCGACTCCACGAGGACCTGCTGGAACCGGTACTCGATGTAGCCGGTCCGCGACATTCCCGGGGGGATGGACTTTGTGAAGGCATCCTCTCGCATGGACCCCAGGGTCTCGTGGAGGGGGAGCCCCAGGGCCTCGTTGAGGTTGGCATTCGGGTCTGCGTCAACGGCGAGGACCGGTGATTCTCCCATCCCGATGAGGGCCTGGATAAGGAGGGCGGAGATTGTCGTCTTACCGGTACCGCCCTTTCCCGAGAGGGCGATCCTGCAGGGTCCTTTCATCGAATCACCTCCTGCACACGCCTCGCGATGGCAGCAGCCGCCTCCATGATCGCTATCGCCTCTCCTTCGGTCCCGAGCTGGATCCCGCAGCTCGGCGTGATGAGGGAAGCCCTGTCAAAGATCTCTCCGTCCACATGTTCTGTCACCGTCTTCCGGATCTCGAGGTAACGGTTCGTCAGCGAGTCAACCGTCTCCCTGCCGAAAACCTTCGGATCAGAGGGGACAATTCCCCAGGCGACGACCCCTCCCGACTCCATGTACCGTGCAACGTCGTCCATGTAGAGGATGAACTCCTTCGAATTCCCGTAGGCATCGAATGAGATAACCGAGGGGCTGAGGGAGATAAGGAAGGACCAGTCTGTGTTCGAGCAACAGTGGATCCCGAGGCCTCCCTCGACGAGGGCCGAGATGTCATTCCAGTTGGAGATGACCGAGTCGCTGTCGATGGGGATCACCGAAGACCCGAGGGAGGCAAGGTACGGCTCGTTCATGATAACAAGGGTATGGGATACTGCAGTACGCTTCCGCATCTCCTCCTCGCACCACCGGGCGCGGAGGGCCATGAGCTTTCCCAGGACATCGGCGTACTGGGGATCGTAGTAGATGGGGCGTTTCGCCGCATCCACCACCTGCATCCCGAAGGTGACCGGCCCCGTCACCTGGCACTTGAGGACCATGGCGCCCCCGATATCCCGGGCCATCATCTCGTGAAAACCCGAACCGTACTCGGGGAGGGTCGCATACGGGGCGGTTGTCCTCTCCATGTAATCCAGGTAGATCCGCTCCATATCAGCCAGCAGATCGCGGGAGGTGTCGATCATGAGGCGCCCATCCCGGATCATCCGGCCTGGCAGCATGGCCGAGTCGGAGAAGACGATACTCTCCAGGAAGCCACGGTTCGGGAGGGTGGGGATGTACGGGAACCGGGGGAAGATCCGGAGGACCTCATCGACCGCCACCTTTGGGTCACGGTGAGGGAGGGCCCCGACGCCTGTGGCAAGGGTGCCAGGTGGGGGGATCATCTGGGACAACGTGGTCACCCCCTGCGGACCCTGCAGGAGTCCAGGATCTTCTGGACGCCGGGGAAGAGGGAGAGGTCGGTGTGGGGGAGGAAGGAGGCACGGGTGTACTCGTCCATGAAGGCGGGCTCGGCGTTCAGCTCGATGTAGGCCACGGTCTTTGCGATCTCGTCCAGACGTTTCCTCATCCTGCGGTTGATGAGGGCGATGTTCGCCCCCTCCACGGCCCCGTTCCCGATGTTCCTGATCTGCTCCACCGGGACCTCGGGGACGAGACCGACGAGGATGGCATTCTCCTTGTTGATGTAATTCCCGAATGCGCCGGAGAAGTAGATGTTCTTCACGGCTCCCCTCTCGATCCCGGCCTCGTTCATCAGGAGGATACAGGCCGCGAGGACCGAGGCTTTGGACATGATGAGGCTCTTGATGTCGTTCTCGGTGATGACGATGTCCTTCCCGATCCCGGTCTCCTCCTTCCAGGCCACCACGAACTCGGGGTGGTGGGCCCCCATGCGGACCCGATCGTCCGGGATATTCGTGTTGATCCGGCCCGTGCGGTCAATAACGCACGCCCGGAGGAGCTCGGCGAGGAGGTCGATGAGGCCGGACCCGCAGATCCCCTTTGGCTTCACTTTGTTGATAGTCTCATAGTGGGGCTTCAGGGTCTCCATATCGAGCGTGATCCGCTCGATGGCGCCCGGGTTCGCCCGCATCCCGAAGAGGACCTCGCCGCCCTCGAGAGCGGGGCCGGCTGCCCCTGCACAGGCGAACATCCACTCCCTGTTCCCGAGCACCACCTCGAAGTTGGTCCCGATGTCGATCATGAGGGAGACCTCCTCCGTCTCGCTCATCCCGCAGGCGAGGATATCGGCCACGATGTCCCCGCCGATGAAGTCGCTCACCGCGGGGAAGATGAAGAGCCCCGCGTTCCCGTTCACCGTGATCCCGAGGCGCTGGGCCGAGGCGGTGAGGTAGCGGCGGACGACGGGGACATAGGGCTCCTCGATCATGTAGGCCGGATCCATCCCCATGAGGATATGGGTCATGATGGTGTTTCCAGAGACGACCACCTCGTAGACATCGTCCAGGTCGATCCCTGCCGTGTTCGCCGCGCTCTTCAGAGCGATGTTGATACTCTCGGCCGCGAGGGCCTGGAGCTTCGGGAGCCCCCCCTTTCGTGCGAAGTTCACCCGGGAGAGGATATCCTCCCCGCAGGTGATCTGCCGGTTGTAGTTCGAGGCGACCCCCACCACCTTCCCGTCGACGAGGGATCGCACGTAGACCACGATGGTGGTGGTCCCCAGGTCCACCGCCGCCCCGTAGAGCTGCGCCGTCGTATCGCCCTTCTCCACGTTGATGAGCCGGTAGCCCCCGGGGACCAGGGCGACGGTGCCCGTCACCCGCCACCCGCTCTCCCGGAGGACGCGGGGGATGAGGTGGAGTACCTCGAGAGGGGCGTAGATCTTCTCGACCACCGGCCCTCCTTTCTTCTCGATCCCATCCAGAAGCCTTGTAAGATCCGGTGAGGGATCGTCGAGAGTCGGGGGCTGGAGCTCCAGCGCATACTTCCAGACGGAGGGGGAGAAGGTGGTCTCGAGCCCCAGGGCCTCGATCAGGATCTTCTGTTCCTGGATGAGCGAGCTCTCGGGTATCAGGACCTGGAGATCCCCGAGGACGGTCGTCTGGCAACTGAGGCAGCCACCCGCTTCGAGCTCCTCGCCCGAAAAGAACCTCCCGAACTTCTCCCTGTCAAAGGATGCGTCGCCGGCTTTTACAAAGACAACGCATTTCCCGCACTTGCCCTGCCCACCGCAGACGACATTCATCTGGAACCCCGCCTGCCGGGCGGCATCGAGGATCGTGGTCCCGGATTCGACGGTGATCTTCCGGTAGCTGGGGAGGAAGGTGATGACCGGCATCGGTCAGAGCCTCCCCTTGTCCCGCCTGCGGATGCATCCATCCCGTGCCATCATACTGATCTTGGTCGATGGTGCCTGATATATCCTTTCGGTCGGCGGCAGGAGCGGCGTTCTCCCGGGGACTGAGGGGATCCGGTGCGGGCCCGCGGGCGTGCTCACCTAAGTGTGGTTTTATGGTTGGGGAGCGTTCACCTAACCTGTATGGATAGACCTGGATTTGATGATCTGGTCTCCAGTTCCTTCGAATTCAACCTCAGGACCAGGACCAGGTTCGGGGTCGGTTCCGCCCGGAACCTGAGGAAATACCTGGAGGAACTGTCATACCGGAGGGCCGGGGTCATCGTGGACTCCGCCGTGGTTGCCCAGCCGTACATCCGGGAGGTTCTCGACGGCCTAGGCAGCGGGGGAGCCCCAGCGATCCAGTGGGTGTACGATCTCAATGCCGAACCCGATTACTCGGCCCTCGACCGGATCAGGCCCCTGTTCATGGGGGCCGACGGCCGGCCCGCGGTGGACTGCTTCGTGGGGATCGGGGGTGGGAGCGTCATCGACTTCGCAAAGGGCCTCGCGACTATCGTCGTGAACCCGGGGAAGGCAATCGCCTACCGGGGTTTCCCGAAGGACATCACCCCGTCCCTGCCGACCATCGCGATACCCACCACGGCAGGAACCGGGAGCGAGGTGACGTATAATGCGGTCTTCATCGAGTGGAGCGAGAAAAAGAAGCTCGGGATCAACACGATGTACAACTTCCCGGCCCTCGCGATCCTCGACCCCCTGGTCACCTTGAGCTGCCCGCGGTCGGTGACGGTATCCTCGGGAATGGACGCCGTGGTCCATGCCGTGGGGAGCTGGGCCTCCCCCCAGTCGAACCCCCTCACCCGGATTTTTGCCCGTGCGGCCTTCGGCAAGCTCTATGGCGCCCTCGACCGGGTGCTCGATGAACCGTCGGACATCGGGATCCGGGCAGACCTCCAGCTCGGGGCGTACCTCGCCTCGGTTTCGCTCATGAACTCCACCTCGGACCCGGCGGGGGTTCTCTCCTACCCGCTCGGGGTGGAGTTCCGGGTCCCCCACGGGATCGCCGGCGGGGTCTTCCTCCCCCACGTCGTCGAGCATAACGTGGGAAAGGGCTTCGACTACAGCGAACTCTACTCGCTTATCGGCGGCGCCCGGATGGATCTCGATGTCGCCGGGAAGAACCGGCATTTTGCAGACCTGATCCACGGGCTCTGTAGGAAGCTGGGAGTTCCCGGGAGCCTGAAAACCTTCGGGGTGAACGGGGAGAACGTCCATCTCCTCCTCAGGGCGGCGGAGCAGCGGGAGAAGTCCTTCGAGCTGAACCCCGTGCCCTTCACCGTCAAGGATGCGAAGGGACTGATCATGAGGATGATTGCCTGAGGTGGGATCCATGCCGGGATCGGAACTGATAGGGAAGGAGGAGCGCGACGCGGTCATCGCGGTATTTGACCAGGGTGCCCAGCTGTCGCGCAGGCCGGATTCGAGGGTGGCGAAGTTCGAGCGGGCCGTCTGCGGGAGGCTGGGCGCCCGGTACGGGCATGCTGTTCCCTCGGGGACCGCCGCCCTCCTCACCGCGCTCAGGGCCATGGGGATCGGGCGCGGCGACGAGGTGATCACCCAGTGCCATACCTTCGTCGCAACCGTCGAGGCCATCATCGAGGCAGGGGCGGTGCCGGTCATCACCGAGGTCGACCGGACCCTCAACATGGACCCGGACGACCTCGAATCCAGGATCACCGACCAGACCAGGGCGATCATCCCCGTCCACATGCTCGGGGTCGCGGCAAAGATGGACCGCATCCTCTCCATCGCGCGGAGGGAAGGCCTCCGGGTCCTCGAAGACAATGCCCAGGCGGCCGGGGGGACCTATAAAGGGAAGCATCTCGGCACTCTGGGGGAGGCAGGGATCCTCTCCTTCGATTTCGGGAAGCTCGTCACGACGGGGGAAGGAGGGATGGTGCTCACGGATTACCGGGAGATCTACCTCCGGGCCCGGGAGTACGCGGACCACGGGCACGAGCAGAACCCGGCCTTCCCCCGCGGTGAGGACACGAGGAGGATGGGCGGGTTCAACTTCAAGATGATGGAGATCCCCGCGGCAATCGGCCTCGTGCAGCTCGGCAGGCTAGACTTCGCCCTCGGCCGGCTCCGGGAGAACAAGCGGCGGCTGAAGGAGGGCATCCGGGATATCTCGGGCATCGAGTTCCGGGAGCTACCGAACCCCGAGGGGGACACCTGCGACACCCTCGTCTTCTTCCTCGGGGATGCGAAGACCGCGCTGGCATTCGCCAAGTCCCTCAAGGAGCGGGGGATAGGCACCAAGAACCTCCCGGATGCCGTGAGATGGCACTTTGCATCAACCTGGGACCACATGCTCCCCTGGTTCGACCTGTACCGTGGGAAGGACCTGGGATCCCTCTGGCCCGCCTCGAACGATCTCATCGGGAGGGCCATCGCACTTCCCGTCAATATCCTTATGACCGGCGCCGAGATCGGGCAGAGGATCGAGAGCATCCATGCCATCGCCCGCACCCTGCTCTGGTGAGGGTCCATGATCCTCGGCGTCACGCCCGCCCGGGGGGGTTCAAGGACCATCCCCGGGAAGAACATCCGCGAGATCGCGGGGAAGCCCCTGATCGCATGGACCATCGAGGCGGCAAAGCGGTCACGCTCCCTGGACCGCTACCTCGTCTCGACCGAGGACCCCGGGATCGCCCGGGTGGCCGGCTCTTGGGGGGCCGAGGTCATTTCCCGTCCTGCCGAGCTCGCGACCGACGAGGCCACTACCCTCTCGGTCCTCCAGGAGCTCCTGGGGAGGGTCAGCGCCGATATCGTGGTGCTCCTCCAGTGTACATCGCCCGTCAGGGACGATGGCCTTATCGATCTCTGCGTGAGAAAATTCCTTGAGACCGGCGCCGATTCGGTCGCCACGGGGTTCACCTGCACCCTCTTTGCATGGGGGGAATACCATGGCCGCCGGCAGGACCTCCGGGGCTTCTTCCACGACGACGGGAACGTCTATGTCCTGAAGCCGGAGAACATCAGGAGGGGAGATCTCTTCGGGGAGAAGAGGGTGCCCCTGGAGATCAGCCGGGAGCAGACCTTCGAGATCGACGAGGAGTTCGACTTCTGGCTCAACGAGCAGATCCTCTTCAAACGCATGGCCGGGGGGGTTTCGCGGCGGCCATGAAACCGGATCAGCCCCCCTCGTCTCCCGATTACCGTGACTATGTGATCAGGAACGGAAGATTCATCGGCAGGTTCGAGGACATGTACCGGGACGTCGAGGATCCCTGGCATATCGGGGATGCGACCTCGGCCCAGTACGATCTCATCCTCTCCCTTATCCTGCGGCGCGGCATCTGCAGGGAGCCCTGCCAGGTCCTTGACCTCGGTTGCGGGAAGGGGGCCTTCACGGGACGGCCGAAGCAGGCACTTCCCGGGGCAGCCATCCTCGCCCTGGAAATCTCGGAGACCGCCATCGCCGCGGCGAAGAGATCGGTCCGGTTCCCCGGGGTCGAGTTCCGGGTCATGGACTTACGCCGGGAATTCCGGGGCCTCAGGGGCGAATACGACCTCGTGCTCATGTCCCAGCTGGCCTGGTACATCCTGCCCGAGCTCAGGGAGATCCTCGGGCATCTCACCACCGGCGTCTTGAAGCACGGCGGGTACCTCCTCGTCAACCAGGCCTTCTACCGGGGGGACGAGCAGACCTACGGGAAGGAGATCCTCTCCACCGTCGAGGAGCTTGTGGCGATGGTGGGCCTCCCCCTCCTCGACCTCATCGAGACCGACCGGCTCTCGAACCACAATGCCATCCTCCTTTTCCGGCGGCCGTAGAGGAGGGATTACGGTATGCCCCGGCGGTACTCGGGGAAAAAGAAACCCTCCGGCCCGGCCTCTCCCCGGGAGGCTGCATAGCGGGAGCGGAGGAGGGACAGGCGTTCGTACCCGGCCTCGTCACGGACGCGGCAGTACACCGTGAAGTCCTTTGCGGTCCGGGAGAAGGTCTGCTTGAAGGCGAGGAGGCTGTCGGTCCCTCCGCCGAGCAGGTAGTACCGGTACCCCATCTCGCGTGCCGCGAGGGCCCCCTCCCACTTGAGAAGGTTGTTCGGCCCGAGCCTGAGGTACTCCGGGTCCGAGGCCGAGAGGTAGGTATGGGCGAATCCTCCACCGCCCAGGAGGAGGAGCCCGGCGATGACGGTGTCCCGGTACCGGGCGACCAGGAGCCGGGAATCCCCAGGGAAGCTGGAGAGGAGGTCGTCGAAGAACCCGCGGGGGAACCGGTAGAACCCCCCCGCCCCCTTCCGGTCCATGAGACCGAGGTAGAGTTCGGTGAATCCGTCGATCGCGTCCCGCGAGCTGTCGCGGGAGACGAGAACCCCGGCCTCCTGGCATCGCCGGATACGCTTCCGGTTGGACCGGGTCATATCCTCCCACATCAGCTCGACATCCTGGCCGAGATCGATGTATACCACCAATCCGCTCGTCCTGACCTGGTAGGACGGCGAGAGATGTTCCGGCGATCCGAGGAAGGGATGGAGCCTGCCGAACTCGCTGATGATGTGCCTGTCCCGGGAGAATGCATCAAAGGAGCGATGGAACCCCCCGAGGAGCCCGGCCCTTTCCCCGGCGTCGGCTGCATGGACGAGGATCCCGCCGTAGTACCACGGGGAGACGATATCGAAGGCCGCCTTGTCCGGCCCCGTCTCCCCGTAAAAGGGAAGCCGGGAGAGGTCGCGAAGGAAGAAGGGGTATGCCACGAACCCCTCTCCCTCCTCGTACACGAAGAGGCATCCCGGGTTCCCGAAGTGGTGTTCGAAGAGGCTCATGTACCGGGAGGTGTGGAAGACGTCGTGCCCCTCAGCCCGCCGGACTACGTTGTCCCAGTCGGAATTCCCGGTCGAGAGTACAGGGGATCCCGGTTCAAGACCTTCCAAGGGTCACCTGCATGGGTTGAATTCCTTGATCAGGAGCCCCGGCCCGAGATCCACGCCTGCGAGGATCCCTGCGATCCGGCCTCCTGTTCCCAGATCCTGGTACGGGGTATCCATGACGAGGATGCGGTCTCGGAACCCCGGGTCCCGGAGGATCTTCTTCACCGCCGATGCGATCTCCTGCCGGTCATAGCCCGTGTCTACGATGTTCCCGGTGTGTTCCCGGTTCTTCTGCCGTGTCCCGATATTGACGCACGGGACCCCGAGGGCCTGGGTCCGGACGATGCCCGCGCTCGAATTACCCACGAGGACACTCGAGGCAGAGAGGAGCGCGAGGAAATCCCGGTACGGCAGGTTCTCGGTCATCCTGATGTTCCCGCGTTCCACATAGGAACGGATCACCTCGATCATCTCCCTTCCGCCGGCGTCCGAATTGGGGAAGATGACCACGACCTGCACGCCGAGGCCGGCGACGGCCTCCATCGTTTCCCTCATCTGCTGAGCGGCGAACCCGCTCTCATAGGTCACGGGGTGCTGGAGGACGAGGATGAAGGGGACACCGGGCCGGATGCCGAGGCCGGCGAGGACCCGGTCGACCTCCTCCTGCCCGATATCCCGGAGCGAGACGAGGGAGGGGGTCCCGACCATGAAGATCCGGCCGGGGTCCTCTCCCATGCACCGGATCCTCTCTGCACTGGCCGATGTTCCGGGAAAGTGAAGGTGGGCCAGCTTGGTGATGCAGTGCCGGATCGAGTTGTCGATCATCCCCCCCTCGGTGACATCACCGCCGGAGACATGGGCGACCGGCAACCCCAGGTAAGCCCCGGCAAGAGCCCCTGCGAGGCTCTCCCCCCGGTCTCCCTGGACGAGGATGATGTCCGGGTGCACCTCCCCGATGGCGTGGGAAAGGTCCTGGATTCCCCTCCCGAGGCCCTGCAGCATCCCGCTAGGATTCTCGGAGGTAAGGTCCATGGGGACCCGTCCGGCGATGGTATACCCGTCTCGTTCGATCTCACGGACGGTATACCCAAAATCGGAGAGAAGGTGCATCCCGGTCACGATCAGGGACAGGGAGAGATCCCCCCGGTCCCGGATCGCCCGGAGGACGGAGCTCATGACCCCGTAATCCGAACGGGTCCCGGTGATATAGACAATATGTCTCACGGGATATCAGCCTGGCTGCGGGGCCGGAACCGCCGCGGGAATCCCTGCCCTGGCTCTCTACTCATATCTCCACCTGCCGTAATAAAGACACCACCGGTTCGAGGGCGGCGGGCTCGTACCTCTGGTCGATGGGGATGGAGAGTACCCGCCTGCTGAGGTCATGCTCGAACCGGAATTCCGGGGGGACCTCCGGGGGAAGGAGCCAGTGGACGGGCGGGTAGATCCCCATTCGGATCAGGGCACCCTTGACCCGTTCGCGGGATTCGGGGGTGGGGAGGAGGATCGGGGCAAAGAACGGGCTTGTGATCTCCCGGGGGTCGAAGAGCCACAGGGCCCCCGGGACGCCATCGGCGAGGAACCTGAGATTGGATCTCCTCCGTTCGAGAATCCTCCGGTATGAGATATTCCGGAGGATCTCGAGGGAAATCCCGGGTATCTTCTCGGGAATGGTGGGAGCGGCGTCCTTCCTCGCACCGTATGCCCGGTACAGGGCGAGGAACTTTTCCTTCACGGGCGCGAGATCAGGCCTGCCCGCCTCCTCCAGGTACTTGCGCTTGAGCCGCATCGCCTCGACCATCGGTTCGTACCCGGCCGGATCCCGGAGATCGCCCCCCTCCGTATTCCGGGTACACCAGACGATTCCGCCGTCGGGGATGGGGAAGATCTTCCGGAGGCTTGCCATGAGAAACAGGTCCGGGTCGGCGAGGGAGAACCGCGAGGCATCGAGGAGCGAGTGTGAGAGGTCGAGGATCACCACGTTATCCCGGGCGAGGAGATCCTCGATCTCACCGGGGGAGACCATGGGTGCACCGAAGGTATCGATGAGGAGGATGCATGCATTCCCGACCTGCGGGGGGAGGAGCGGTTCCAGAGGCGGGCGGTGGGGGTAGAATTTCACCGGTATCCCGAGCTCGAGGAACGGCTGGAGGACCGAGGCACAGAGGTATGCAGGGAGGTGGCACACCCGCCCCGATCCCTGGATGCCGGCCGCATGGAGGATGGCGTGTATCGCCTGCCTCCCGTCACGCAGGAAGAGGGGGTGGTGGTCCCCCTTTCCACCCGGCGAGGTAAGGGCGGTGCACACGGAATCCCCGGCCTCCGGCTCGTCGGACCCGGGGAACTCGAAGAACCCTCCGATCTCCATGCTCACCTGCTCCAGGATCGGCGGCAGATCAGGATTCCTGCCACTTGCGGCACTCGATAAGCCATTCGCGGATCTCGTAACTCCGGTTCTTCTCGGTCCGGATCACCTGGTCGACGTTCACGATCTCAAGCACCGAGTACAGGTCCCGCAGCTCATCCTCCGACGTGAACCGTATGATCCCGTAGCCCTTCTTCAGTGCCCCCTCAGACTGCTCGAGGTAGGTGTTGGGCTCCCCCGGCAGGGTCGGCCCCTTCCCCTCGCCGTAGGTGCCGGTCATGAAGGTCTTCGAGAAGAACCACCCGCCCGGCTTGAGCACCCGGGAGATATCACCGAGGATCACCCGCGAATCGGCGAGGCTGTTCGCATAGATGCACTCGATGTCGATGACCGCGTCGAAGGACCCGTCGGCGTACGGGAGATGCATGATGTCGCCCGTCTCCAGCCGGGCGACAAGCCCTTCCCGGGCGAGCCTTTCCCTCGCCCGGCCGATGGCGACGCTGCTCCCGTCGATGCCACAGACCGTGAAGCCCTCGCGGGCAAGGTACCAGATATTCGCCCCCGGGCCGCATCCCACCTCGAGGATGGAGACCCCGGACCGCGGCTCGGCGGCATAGAAATGCTCCGCGATGAACCGGATCAGCTCCTCCGGCGGATAGCGCCCCCATTCATGCCTCCGGAAGATCTCGTCCCAGCCCGAGTTCCAGGCCATCAGCATACCCCCCTGTGGGCCCTCATGCCAAGTCCTCCCGGCGGAGAGGTTCATCCTCTTCGAGATCCCGGTTCAGCCTCTTCCCGACGAGACTTTCCATCTCGAAGGGCTCGATCCCTGCAAAGGGCCTCTTTGCGGCGAGCATCTCCCGGGTGAGGATCGTCCCCCGGCGGAGGCCCCGGGCAGCCACCACCCCGCGGCGCACGTTAGGGAGGTTTGCCCTCTCGCTCCCGGTCGGCCTCTTGATGCCGTCCCCCAGGAGGCGCTCGGTGATCCGGATCGACCTGACGAGTCGGGAGAACTCTTTCGGTTCCATCGACGCACGGTGATCGGGTCCCGGCATCGAGCGGTCGAGGGTCAGGTGCTTCTCAATGACGCAGGCCCCGAGGGCAATCGATGCGATGGCCGCCTCCGGGCCGATCGTATGGTCTGAAAGGCCGACAGGAATCCCGAAGGCCTCCCGTATCGTGACCATCGCCCTGAGATTGACCTCGTCGTACGGAGCCGGGTACTCGCTCGTGCAGTGCAGCAGGGAGAACTCGCACCGGGACTGCTCCCTGAGAATGGCCACGCACCGTTCCACCTCGGCGAGGGTGCTCATCCCGGTCGAAAGGATGACGGGGAGGTGCTTTCCCGCGACCGCACGGATGAAATCCAAGTGGGTGACCTCGCTCGAGCTCACCTTGATGATGGGCATCCCGAGGTCATCGACGAGGAAGTCCAGGCTCTGGAACCCGTCTGGCGTGGAGAGGAAGAGGATCCCCTTCTCCCTGGAATAGGCCTGGAGGTCCCGGAAGGCCTCGTACGGGAGGGCGAGGCTCGTCGAGAGTTCGTACCGCGTTCCGGTGGTGCTGTCCTGCAGGTACTTCACCTTGGCCGCGAACCGCCCGGTCAATTCCCCGGGTTTCCAGGTCTGGAACTTCACGGCATCGGCACCCGCCGCCTGTGCGGCATCTATCAATTTCTCGGCGAGGCGCAGGTCGCCGTTGTGGTTCACACCGGCCTCGGCGATAATGAACGCCCCTCCGTCAGTTTTCAGGAAGCTCCTTCCCTCCATGTTACCCCCATCCCCCACCGGCCAACACCCTCGGAGACATGAACCGACTCCCTATCTCCCCGTTCCCGTGAACATGGGTGCCATGTCCAGCCTCTGTTCAAGGTACCGGTATTTTCCCCGTGAGGTCCTCGCGATGGCATCCACCTGCACCACGTCGATGGCGAAGCCGCGGCCGAGGATATGCCCGAAGCCGTCCCGGATCTTCGAGGCAAGCCTCCCGAACCCGGCCCCGGAACCGGGCTCCGGGACGATCCGGAAGGTGAGCCTCCCCGGGCTCTCCTGGAGCACCTGGAACCGGTCCACGCCGGACCAGTCGAAGTTATAGTCAAAGAGGGCAGGCGCCAGGGGGACCCGATTCCCGGATGCATCCACGACGTAGTCCTGCAGCCGGCCCTCGACCCGCTCCAGGACCGGGTACTCCCTGCCGCAGGGGCAGGACTCCCTCCCGAGCAACCCGATATCCTGGGTCCGGTAACGGATGAACGGGAGGAGCCGGTTGTAAAATCCCGTTACGACGATCTCTCCTTTTTTCCCCGGCTCCGTTACCGGGTTCCCGTCGGGATCGAGGAGCTCGGTGATTCCCACCTGGGGCACGAGGTGGATCCTGCGCGACTCCGAGCAGCTGATGCCGAGGACCGATCCCTCGGTATGCCCGTAGGTGTTGAAGACCCTGCCTGAGAAGACCCGCTCGATCAGGTCCCGCTGGGCATCATAGAGGACTTCGCAGTCGGTAAAAACGCACTTCATGGGCGCGTCCAGCCGGAGATGGAGCTTCTCGATGTAGAATGCGAACAGTGAGGCGGACGAGGGGAAGGCGTGGAGGTAGTCGGGCCGGTGGGCGTTGATGGCCTCGACGTAGAGGGGGGCGGTTTCCTCCGAAATGTGGTAGGATGACAGGACGAGCCGCCTCCCCTCCTCGCAGCTCCAGTAGATACCTTTCCGTATCAGGGACGGGTCCACGATATTCCCGTGGAGCCTCACCGACCGGTACCTCTCGGGGTCGAACCCCGCGACATCCATGTAATAATAGGTATTGGCGAGGTCGAGGGCATGGAATCTTTCATCCATCATCACTTTGAGGGGTGCCCCGGTGGATCCCCCCGTGGTCATATAATCATGCTCTCCCTCAAAAAGGGTCGAGGAGAGAAACTCATCGTAGTGGCTCTTGATAATCTCCTTTGTAAGGAGGGGGATCATGCGGATATCTGCAAGGGTATGGACATCTTCGGGGGATATCCCATGATCTGCGAACAGCTTCCGGTAGTACGGGACATGGTCGGCACAGTGCCGGAGGAGGGATCGGAGTTCGCCGACCTGGTAGGCCTCGAGGTCACGCCGGGGCCAGAACTGGGATTCCCTGAGGAACGCGAGCTGCTGCCGGAAGAGACCCGAACCCCGAAGGTCCATGTTCACCCCGTCATGACCGCTCGGGAGGGGCGGTGACCTTCCGTGCGCGAATTCCCTAGATCTTTCCAGAAACCGCAGGATATCTCAAGCACCTTCTCTTCAGAGCAGATATTGGACTTTGAGGTTGTTAAACTTTAAGTAACCCCTGAATAAATTGATCTGAGAGTATCCGGCTTATAGTATAGGAATGGTGGTTACCCTTGTGGAAGATTCCCCTCTTCAAGATCTATTCTGATGAAAAGGATATCCAATACGTGACCGAGGTCATAGCCTCCGGGATGAACTGGGCGACGGGCCCGAACGTGGGTCGCCTGGAGAAAATGATTGCCGAATACGTGGGCAGGGAATATGCGGTCACCTTCAACTCGGGAACGTCGGCGCTCCATGCGGCGCTCCTCGCCCACGGCATTCAGAAGGGGGACGAGGTGATTGTTCCCTCGTTCACCTTCATCGCCACGGCGAACTCCCCGTTCTTCGTCGGGGCAAAACCGGTGTTTGCTGACATCGAGGAGAAGACCTATGGCATGGACCCCGGGGATCTTGCCGAGCGGATCACCAGGAAGACGAAGGCGATCATGCCGGTCCATGTCGGCGGATGTTCATGCCGGATCCGGGAGATCCGGGAGATAGCAGAGGACCGTGGGATCCTGCTCATCGAGGACGCGGCCGAGTCCCTCGGCGCCCGGATCGGGAACGAGAAGGTCGGGACCTTCGGCTCGTCGGCCATGTTCTCGTTCTGCGCCCCGAAGGTCATCTCCACCGGGGAGGGGGGCGTCATGGTCACGGACGACCGGGGGGTCCTCGAGAAGATGCGCCTCCTCAGGTCGCACGGGAGGGCGGATTCCAAGGATTACTTCTCGACGAACGAATACCTCGACTACGTAACCCTCGGCTACAATTTCCGGATGTCCAACATCATCGCCGCCCTCGGGATCGCCCAGATGGAGAAGCTGGACAGGGTCATCGAGATGCGGCAGAGGAACGCCGCCTATCTCACCGCGGGGCTGAACTGCAGGGCCCTGGGTATCAGGACGCCCTCGGCCCCGGAGGGGTTCCACCACCTCTTCCAGATGTACACCATCCAGGCAGACGCCCGGGACGCCCTGAATAATCACCTAGCGGAGAAGGGGATCATGGCAAAGGTCTATTTCCCGCCGGTGCACCACTCGAAGTTCTACCGAGAGGTGCTCGGCTACAGGGATCGGCTCCCGGTCACCGAGAGGATGGCAGAGCATGTCCTGACCCTCCCGATGTACCCCCACCTCACGAGAGAGGAGATGGATTACATGGTGGACGCGATTGCCGGATTCTCCGGAGAGGGTTCCCATGGGTGAGCGAAGGGTCCTCATCACCGGTGGCTCGGGGTTCATCGGGAGCCACCTGGTGCGGAAGTTCTCGGAGCATGGCGACCGGGTGACCGTAATGGACATCCGGAGGCCGGACTACGAGCTCGATGACATGGGCACCTTCGTCCAGAGGGATATCTTTGACCCGAAGGCCCTGAAGTCCCTCGTGGAGGACGCGGACGATATCATCCACCTCGTCGGGCTGGCCGACTCGAGGCTGGTCCAGAACGACCCCATGAAGAGTTTCCGGCTGAACATCGTCTCGCTCCAGAACGTGCTCGAGGTATGCCGGGAGGCCGGCCAGAAGAAGATCATCTTCCCCTCCTCGGCGGCGGTATACGGCACCACCGACGACCTGCCCATCAAGGAGAATTCGCCCCCTAACCTCACCAACACGTATTCCTGGCATAAATTTATCTGCGAGCGGATGATCCAGGCGTACCAGAAGAACTACGACCTCCGGTACGTCATCCTGCGACTCTTCAACGTGTACGGGAAGGGGAACGAGGGGGTGATCGGGCTCTTCATCGACCGGGCGAAGAAGGGGGAGACCATCGAGCCCTTTGGCCCGTTCCAGTACCGGGACTTCGTGTACGCCGGCGATGTCGCCGAGGCCATCTACCACGCCGTCGTGTACGACAAGGCGGTGAACCGCACGATCAACATCGGCACGGGGAAGGGAACCCAGATCAGGGAGATCCTGGACATGATCTGCGGGATCTATCCCGGGGCGAAATGGAAGGAGCTGAGGACAAATTTCATCATGTACGATTCCATAGCGGACATAACCCTTGCGCGAATCCTCCTGGACTTCAATCCTCGGTCATCGCCGGAGTTTCTGAAACGGATTATCACCGAAGAGATGATCTGATCTGCGCGGTGGATCTGACGGACGGGGGTCTGCGCGTATCCCGGCACATCCCGAGATCCGCAAACGTGAGTCCGATGTATCATCTCAGGCGAAAACCCGCCTTGCAGACTCCCCTTCTCAGGGAAGGACGAGATCATCTAATGGCCTAGGCCCTTTGCCACCCATTCTTTCTCCAGGAACTCGCCGATATCAGCCGCATCCCTCGGCCCCACGAGGACCTTCCAGCCGGTTACCTCCTCGATCCGGCCGGAGAGGGGTGCTGCATAGCCCGGGATGATGAGGATCCTGTGCTTCACCTGTCCTGCCACCTGGAACCGTTCGATGGACTCCTTGATGAGCTTCTCGGAGAGTTTTCCCGCTGCAACCGCGGTGAGCACCGAGAACCCCTCGGTGTCTACGATGAGGAGGTGGCAGGGGATCCGGGAGGCCTCCAGGTACCCGAGGAGGGTGAAGTACGTAAGGGAGAAGTTCACGGTCGCGAGCACGGGTGATTCGGGGCCTGGTTCACCGACACGGTAGAGGCCCGGCGTCATCTGGATGGGTTTCTGGGGATCGGTGTAGATGTTCTGCCGGAGGGTGAGGACCATCCTCGCCGTGCCAGGGGAGAGGACGGAGGTAACGATGACCCCGGCGTACTTCAGGATGCCCGTCACGATGGCCGCTTCTTCGGGCACATGGGCCGTGGCATCCAGGTAGACCGGATGACCGAGCTCAGGATCGCTCCGGTTGATAGCCCTCTTCCGGATGGCAGTGGACCTTATAAGGAATTCCCCGAGGGTCGCCGGGGCGGGGTCGAGGATGAGATCGCGGACCCCGAGGTCTGTGCATGCCTTTCCAAGCTTCGTAAGCTCGCCCAGGTCCCCGGCCCGGACAACAAGGGGGCACCCGAAGCGCTTTGCGAGCGGCGCCACCTGCCGGTGGTTATCGAGGGTCGCGGCATGGATCACGGGCCGGTAGTTCCCGCAGTGGGCGAGGCCGGCAGCGAGGGCATCGGCAGAGTCCGAGATGAGGACCTCGGGGAACTCGGCCACCTCTTCGACGGCTGCCACGGCCTGGCCAAAGGCGAGAGGACTCCTGCTCTCATTCCTTATTGCGAGGCCGTTCCACCGGAGGTTCTCGCCCACCCTCGGGAATACCTCCCCTATCACCCTCTCTGCGGCAGCAACAATCCTCTCCTTCTCCCAGAGGTCTGAGACCGAGAAGAGGATGCCTGGGGGGTGGTAGAAGGTCTTCTCGTGCCGG
>Ga0315279_10004383_pt1 | contig 18971 bp, 13 predicted proteins | sample YL17G06_20_MG_FD_203694 | JGI IMG/M metagenome (GOLD analysis project Ga0315279, IMG submission 203694) | Sediment microbial communities from Yellowstone Lake, YNP, Wyoming, USA - YL17G06_20 | ecosystem: Environmental > Aquatic > Freshwater > Lake > Sediment | place: USA: Wyoming | collected... | reverse complement strand
CCTGCTGCGCCCCGTAGGGCCTGGATTCGTGTCTCAGAATCCATCTCCGGGCTCTTGCTCCCACAACCCGTACCGATTACAGGCTTGTTGGGCCGTTACCCCAACAACAACCTAATCGGCCGCAGACTCATCCTATGGCGGCGGACCTTTCGGCTACAGAGCATTCCAGCATCCATAGTCTATGGGGTATTATCCCCAGTTTCCCGGGGTTATCCCCCACCATAGGGTAGATTATCCACGTGTTACTGAGCAGTATGCCGAGGTCTTGCACCTCTCGACTCGCATGGCTTAATCGAACTCCGATAGCAGTGGCCTCTGGCAGGATCAACCAGAATTCACAAATTATACGCACACTTACTGAACTATTTAAGGAATTAGCGGTTACTAAACAAATTTCCGCATTGCCAGTATCAACGTCAGACACAAACACCGGTCAAGCCGGTTCTCGTTGGGTCTCCATCAGTGTGAGATTGAAAATGTTACGTCGTGTTTTTTTGGTTTAAACACGGGCTTATAGTGTAGGGTTTGAGGATATTTATACCTTGTTACCTGACACCACGTTCCATCGAAAGCCGCAGCGGCATGATGCCGTGACTGTGGGTTCGTCATCTGAATGTGAGGAACACATAATAGAGCGCTCAAGGATTTAAACATTGCCCTCATCGGACCATATTTTTTCCGTCGGAAAAATTCATACCAGATTATATTTTTTAATGGATGCGGCCAAATCTGCCGATTTCTGTTGGTATCCGGGTTGTTATTTACGTCGGGAGAAGACGTCATCACGGGAGAGGGTGGAGGCGCGCAGCACCACATGTTATCATTCATTCATCGCACCGATTATAACCATCACAGTAAAACAGCAAAAGACGGATAGGATAACCACCCTGAACCTGACTGGATTATTGCCGTCTGTGTTCGCGTCCGCTTCCAGAAGGCGCATTACTTTTTTGAATTCGTCTCAGGAGGATGGAAATTATTTGCGGTATGAGAGAGAGAAGGATTAATTACCATTTGGACGGAGTCGCGATAGAGTTTTTTTATCCAATTTTGTTTCAAATCGAGTTAATATGCGTCTTTTTTGTTTACAACATTGATACCCCAAATCATTTTTAAAATTTTGAAGCCGTTGAAGCCCAGAAAGCCCATACTTCCAAGGCTCCCATTTTCTACACCGGTCTGGTTTGGTATCATTTATTAAACACTTATACGTAGATTTATTCCTCTCTTTCCTTAAAAATGGACATTTACGTAACTTTTTTCCTCTGGGACTAAACCACAACCAAGCTTCTGCAAATTTAATTTGTTCTGCTTTTAATTCATCCCCACAAAACCATTTACCTTGATTCAATCGAACTTTTAAATGTCGAAGTATTTTGATTTGATTTTGATTAATCCATCTCTTTAAATCGTTTTTTTCTACCGGAAAATTATAGCCTTGGTTTATGCAGCAGGTTCCACACCGTCTACATTTCATTTCAATTTCATTTATTCGGATCTAGTATATCAAACGTTACAATGGCATTATGTTCCGCATCTAACACCAAACCTCGGAAAATCTCTGCCGACTTATCTCAATCTTCCCGTACATGTGATAGCCCCTCGATAGGCCGCACCCTGATCATGAGCGAGGCGTTAGGAGGACGTGGCCTGTTGCGTGCCATACCCCCTCATGTGTTGAGACCCCCCATGACCCCCCTAACCCCTCAGGCACCATCCACAACCAAATTTTCTGTCGTAAAACCACACTGAAATCTTGGCTAATAAATAAGGGGGGTTGGGGGGGTCGCACTCATTTTTGTTGGTAGGGGGAGGGAGGGTACCCCCATCACGACCACCCCCTGCCCGGCAATGACCTGCCTCGGTTTCAACGCCGGTGATTGTGGGAAAAAGGGGGCTTATGACCCTTCCGGAAGAGTACGCGGGGAAGGCCGCGACCGGAGCTGCGTGACCCCCGGTGACCCCCCACCAACCACCAAGGATTTATCGGAACCTCTCGTTGTCCTTTATCACACTTTATTATCAAAGAATACAGAACGAGTTGAACCATGGCAAAATTCCGGCAGAAGAAAGGAACAAACAGCTCAGTCCGCACGCTGAAGCGGCCTGTTCCAGATATATCGGCATTCGACACAATCATCCAGTCACTGATCCTCAAAAACCCGTTCGGGTGCAAGGCCTACATGAGCGGGAAGAAAAATCATCCGCCCGTTGAGAAAGTGCGGGAGATGTATACGGCGAAGTTCGTGTATGAGAATATGAATGGGAAGCGGGTGGGTTCCGGCTCGGAGACATACAACACGGTCGACGGCTATTATACCGGCATCGCCGCGGTGATCTCGAATATCGCAAACATCATAGCCCATGGCGGGAAGGCAAAACACATCCCGGGGGCTGACCTGTTCTCCGTGACTCTGACGTGCCATGATCCGAACGGCGATCTGTTCTTCCTGAGCATCGCCCGCGACCGGGTGACGCTCTCATCATACAGCGATGAGGGAATCCGCTCACGGGTCGAGGCATGGGCCGATGGCGTGCCGGCGCTGGTGTAAGGTGAGTCTCGATGAGACGAACCTCGAGAAAACCGAAGGTTTTCGCTGTGGCGAATCCTGAAAGGATGAGTCTGGAGAAGAACGAAGTTCTTCGACTTGGCGGGACTTGAGGGGAGGTTGCTAAAAACCGGCAAAGAACATGAGAGGGGTTCTGCCCATTTCATACCATTCTTCTACGCATATACTTCCTATCGTACGAGAGAGAACATGTCTTTTTTACAAAGCGCAAAAACTTACTCCCCCGCCCGGCAGATCCTCACGTGAATATCCCCGAAGAACTCCTCCTGCCGCAGGGCGCACTGGCCTTCGAGCATCAGGAAAAGCAACGGGATGTAGACTTCGGGGACGTCCCACCCGAGCTTCGTGCAGAGCTCGGCAAGCGTCATCTCCTCTTCACGCATCATGCACTTTAAGCATTCCTGGTATACGGTGACAGCCGAGTCCTGGTATCCCTCGTCATGGGCGATATTCACCACATCATCGGCTTCGATCAGGAACCCATCGCTCTCCGACATCCTGCGGCGTCGGCGCTCCTCTTTTTCGATGTTCTTTAATTCAATGATCAGTTCAAAGAGCGTGACCGGGCTCTTCCTCATGTTCTTGCGGTCGAGCCTGCGCTGGATCTCGCGTTCGAGCCGCTCGATGGGCCCGAGCCGTCCTTCGTATTCGAACTCCGAGTCAAGCGACAGGTCAAAGTCATCCCCATACCCTGCCTCCTCATCATCCCCCGGTTCTCCTTCCTGCAGGGTTGCATCGGCAAGGTGCTCGGACTTCATCCGGAGGAGTGTCGCGGCATAAAACAGTGTCCGCCCCGAGAACCGGAGGTTCAGCTGCCGGCAGCGCTCAAGTTCAGAAAGAAAACGGTCGGTGACCTCGATGATGTTGATGTTCCATGGGTCGATCTCACCCCGTTCTGCCATGCCGACAAGGATCTCGACCGGATCTTCAACCACGGCAGGATCGGGTTGCACGGGGATTTCCGGATTGGCGGGTGGGGTGCCGGCAGGAGCCTGCCCTTTTTGTTCCTTATCATCGGGCGCAACATCCTGCTTATCCCCATCAGGGGACCGCTCACCGTCTCCTGTCTCCGGCACCTTCTCATCACTCATTTGCTTTTACCCCGGTGACGAGTGTGCTCTTATCGGGGCGCAGTGTCACACCCATGATCCGCTGTGCCCCTTCAATCATCGGTTTACGCAGCGAGACAATCACGAACTGTGAGGTGGAGGAGAGCTGCTTGATCATCGTTGCGATCCGTTCCACGTTCGACCCATCCAGCGACATGTCCACCTCGTCGAATGCGTAAAAAGGGGCAGGGATGTGCTGCTGGATGGAAAAAATAAATGCAAGCGTGGTGAGCGATTTTTCTCCGCCGGAGAGCGATGAGAGGAGGTGAACCGTTTTGTCCCGGGGCTGTACGGCAAACGTCAACCCGCCCGAGAATGGATCTTCCTCATTTTCGAGTACGAGGTGCCCGCTGCCACTTGTGAGCCTCGCGAAGATCTCGCGGAAATTGGCGTCGATTGCCTTGAACGCAGTCGTGAATGCCTCGTACTTCATCTGTTCGAATTTCTGGATCCGTTCAAGGATGTTGGTCCGCTCACGTGAGAGCACATCTTTTCTTTCGGTTCTCTCATCGACCTGTTTCTGCACCTTCTCGTACTCCTCAATCGCAAGCATATTGACCGCCCCGATCTTCCGGATCGCCCCATCAGCCTCCACGATCCTCCCCTCGATTTCTGAGAGTGAGAGATCGGTTTTGGCTTCGCCAACCTGCTGGCGGAGCGTCTCGACTTCAATACCCAGACTCCGTGCACGCTCGTCGATTGCTGCCATCTGGATCCTGAGCCGTTCTTTTTCAGAGTCGAACTTCAGGAGTTTTTGCTCGGACTCTGATATATGCTGCGAGACTTCGCTTCGCTTGCCCCGCAGGTCATCAAGCTCACCGGAGAACTCTTTCTGCCGTTCCTCCAGCGCTGTGATATGCGTCCTGTGGGTGGTAATCTGCTCGTTCTGGGCAGCGATCTCCGTGTCGATCAGCCGGTTCCGCGCATCCTGCCGGTTCCGCTCATCCGTAAGTTCACCGAGTCTTGAATTAAAATGCGATCGCTCCCGGGTGGCGTCATTGATATCCGCATCCTTGTTCCGGAGGCGCCGGTCGAGCTCTTCGATTCCGCGCCTCTTTTTTTCCATCTGCTCAGTGAGTTGCGGGATATTGGTATCATCGAGGCGCTTTTTGATCCCCTCAATCTCGGCATTGAGGGCACTGATGGCTTCCGATGTCATGTCCAGCTCGGACTCAAGCGATGCAAGCTCTGCTGCGCCTCCCTTCATCCCCCCCTGCTCGCGGGCGACTGCCTGCTCAATCGTCTGCTTTTCCACAGTGATTGCATCAAACCGGCGGGTAAACTCCTCGGTAAACATCCCGTACCGTGCGATCTTCTGTTCAATCTCGCTACGGGCAGACCTTTTTGCCTCCACCTCCTCATTGAACCGTTTCACTGCTGCTTCAATTGCCGAAGCCTCGCTCATAAGCTCCGACAGGTGGGCACGTGCACGGACGATCTCGTCATCGACGGCAGCACCGAACCCGCGGACAGGCTTTTTCCCGGCACCACCAGTCATCGCACCACTCCTCTCAAGGAGCTCCCCGTCGATGGTGACCATCCGGTACTTGCCAATCAGTTTTCTTGCCCGCTCAAGGGTATCAACAATCACCGTCGCCCCAAGGGCAACGGCAAACGCTTTGTCAAACCCGGGTTCGTACTCGATGAGGTTAACGGCATACCCGATCACCCCCTGCTCTTTTATTGGGGGCAGGGCAGGGGGCCTGAGTTTGTTGAGCGGGAGAAATGTCACGCGCCCGAGCTTCTCATTTTTCAGGTACTGGATTGCCCCCGCCGCAATGTGATCGGTATCGACGACCACGAAATGGAGTTTATTGCCCGCAGCGATGTTGAGGGCGGTTGCATATTCTCCCGGTGCCTTTCCCAGTGACGCGATTGTGCCGTGCACGCCATCCATCCCGCAGACCGCTTCAATTGCCCTTCCTTCGGATTCCCCGCGTGCCTGCTGCGTTGCCTCAAGCCTTATTGCCTCCTGTTCAGCCTCTTTTATCTCACCACGCAGGCGCTCCAGCGTTGACCGCTGAGAAAAGAACGTGCTCTCAATCTCGGAGAGCGTGCGGTCGAGCACCTTTTTCTCTTCAAGAAGGTCGGAAATGCTCTTTTCAGAATCCGCAAGCTGGGTCTTCTTTGCTCCATACTCCTCGTCCTGCTGCCGGAGAAGACCCGTCAGGCGTTCGAGCTCTGACGTCCTCATCCGGCTTTTCTCAATCAGCAGGTCCTGCTGGTGGAGGAACGATGACCGAACACCCTTCTTCTCTTCGACCTGCTGGAGCAGGGAGAAGAGCTTATCCCTTGCACCTTCTGTATCCTCGCTGTGCTCCCGTATCTCGGCCTCGATCTTCTCGAGTTGCGCCTTTGCTGTCGCCAGCTCCATCGCTATATTGGTGCGGTCGATCGAGAGGGTACGCACCTGGTCTGAACACTCCGAAACCCGCGCTTCCGCACGTTTCGTGTCCATATAGACGCGGTTGATCGCTTCAAGGTTCGTTTCCTTCTCCTTTTTTAAACGCACAATCGCCTGTTCAGCAACCCTGATGCCCCCTTTTGCCTCCTCAAGTTCGGCAATCAGCTTGAGATAGTCCGACCCGCTTTTTTTGTTGATCAGTTCATCAATATCCTTGAGATCAGCCCGCAGGTATGAGAGTTCATTTTCCTCGAGGCTCCTGTCGGCATCAATGCGGGAAAGGGCAATCTTCTGCTCATCGGTCACGTGGAGCAGAGTGCCCAGTTCCTTTTCACGGTCGTGAAGCTGAGCCGCAGAGCGGCAGTTCTGGAAGAACAAAAGCTCCTTTTGCCATTTCTGGTACTCGAGTGCATGCTCCCGTTCGCGTTTGAGTTCGTTTGTGCGTTTTTGCAGCTCGATAAGGAGCAACTCCTCGCGTTCGATCCGCTCCCTGACGATGTCCAGTTCCCGCAGTGCCTGTTCCTTCTTCTGGTCGAACTCTGCGACACCCGCGATCTCGTCGATAATCTTCCGCCGCTCAGAGTCACTCATCTCCATGATGCGGGTAACATCTCCCTGCATGACGACATTATACCCGTGAGGCTTGATGCCGTGCCGGGACAGGTATTCAACGATGTCACTCTGCTTGCAGACACGGTCGTTTAAATAATTGTAACTGTAATATCCGTTACCCGTCCGCTTGATGCGCCGGCGGATCTTCGTGCCGTCGGAGAACTCCAGCACCACCTCTGCGGTGTTTTTACCGGAATTGAGGTTGATGAGGTCGGTGAGTTTCTCCGCCCGCAGGTTCCGGGCGGTTGACAGGGCAAGGACAAAGAGGATGGAGTCGATGATATTGCTCTTCCCTGAACCATTGGGTCCGGATATGACGGTAAAACCCTCAAGAAAAGGAATTTTTGTCTTTTTCGAAAAAGACTTGAAATTATCGATCTCCAGCTCTGTGATATGCAAAGACACAGGCTCCGTTACTTCTTTGCAGGATTGGCTTTCTCATCATCAACGGCGTAGATGAGATCGCTTGGTTTTTTGGCAGGCTCTTTGCCCTTCTTCCTGCCATAACCCGCCGACGCGACGATATAATTCTTGTCGCCCCTTCTCTGTTCGAGCTTCATGGTCCCGTCAGGCTGCATGATCATGTCCATCGACGGTTCCTCGGGTTTCGCCGGCTCCCCCTGCCGTGCGGACTTGGGGCGCATCACAACGGTGCTCCCGCCTGTTGCAGAACCACCGGCTGATGGCTGCTGGGCGCCCTGCACAATAGGCTGAACCCGCTTTAACTCCTGACGGCTGCGCTCCTCGCTTGCCTTGGAGAGTTTCATTACGATGGATTTCATGTCGAGGAGCTCTTCGGTAATGCCCTTGACAAGGGCCTCCAGCTCCCTTATCTTCCTTTCCAACGCTGCAACGCGGTCATCGCCTGCAGCCCCGCCTGCTGATCCGTTCGTCATACTTATCAATTACTCCTGTTCTGCTGATACCTGGTCACAAGATGTGATCTTTGCACGATTTTGAGCCGGTATACGCCTATACTGGTCAGTATGGACGCGTTCATACTTTTTAATAATAATATTGATCGCCTGATAAGGAAAAAAGGTTTGTGCTCTTTTCCTCGGATTTTGCACAAATTCCCGTGGGTTTGCAGCCCTGCATGGTGCGCTGGGCTGGTACAGTACAGGACGCGGGGTTTTTATATTTCAGATGGGGGATGGGCTTTTGGCAAGAAGAGAACAAAAATGTATTACCTGATTGGAGCGAACCTTTCTCTATATGTCTTATCTGGCAAAAACAGATCCGCAGATCGCAGATATCATCGAAAAGGAACGGTTGCGGCAGTTAAATGGGCTGGAACTCATCGCCTCGGAGAACCTTGTTTCCCGTGCAGTACTCGAGGCGATGGGATCGGTCATGACCAATAAATATGCGGAGGGATACCCCGGCAAGCGATACTACGGCGGATGCGAGTTTCACGATATGGCAGAGAACCTCGCCCGTGACCGGTTAAAAAAACTCTTCGGGGCACAACACGCAAACGTTCAGCCGCACTCCGGAACCCAGGCAAACATGGCGGTGTATTTTGCGTTCATGAAGCTTGGCGAAGGGCTGATGAGCATGAAGCTGACGCAGGGCGGCCACCTCTCCCATGGCTCACCGGCCAGTTTTACCGGGCAGTTTTACAGGGTATCCCAGTACATCCTTGACCCAAAGACCGAGATGCTGGATTACGGCATGGTCGGGGAGATGGCAAAAAAAGAGAGACCGAAGCTCATTGTCTGCGGTGCTTCGGCATACCCCCGCACGATCGACTTTGCGGCATTCCAGGAGATTGCGGACGGTGTCGGTGCGTACTGCATGGCAGACATCGCCCATATCGCCGGGCTCTGCGCAACCGGCGTCCACCCCACCTCGGTTGGCGTCACAAATTTCACCACCACGACCACCCACAAGACGCTCCGTGGGCCACGCGGCGGGGCGATCATGTGCAATACCGAATATGCACAGGCAATCGACAAAGCGGTCTTCCCGGGCATGCAGGGCGGTCCGCTCATGAATACGATTGCGGCAAAGGCAGTCTGTTTCGAGGAAGCGCTGCGCCCGTCATTCAGGGAATACAATAAACAGATCGTGAAGAATGCAAAGGTGCTTGCCCAGACCCTGATGGACAGTGGGCTGCGCCTGGTTTCGGGCGGGACTGACAACCACCTGATGCTCATTGACCTTACAACACAGGGCATTACCGGGCTCGAGGCAGAGACGGTTCTTGGAAAAGCCGGTATCACGGTGAACAAGAACACGATCCCGAATGAGACCAAGAGCCCGTTTGTGACAAGCGGCTTGCGGATCGGCACGCCGGTAGTCACCTCCCGCGGGATGAAGGAGGCAGAGATGCGCCAGATAGGCAGCTGGATTGCAACTATCATAAAAGATATTCACAATGAAGCGGCAATCAGGGATATAAAGGCCGGGGTCACTGCGATGGCCGGCAGGTTCACGCTCTATCCGGATTGACCCCGTGCCTCTGTACTGCACCGGAACCTGACATGATCCTCGATGGAAAAGCCTGCTCGGAAGAACTGCTTGAAGCCCTCAAAGAAGAGATCGGGAAGTCCGGACTCCATCCCCGCCTCGCCACGCTCATGGTGGGCAGTGATCCCGGTTCGCAGATGTACATCAGGATGAAGCACCGCGCCTGTGAGAAGGTCGGCATCGGTTCGGTCGCGATCGACCTGCCTGCTGGCGTGACGACCGACCGCGTGCTTCAGGATGTCCGGCGCCTGAACGATGATCCGGATATCGATGGCATCCTTGTCCAGCTGCCGCTCCCCGCCGCAATTCGATCCGGGCAGGTGATCCGGTCGATCCGTGCTGACAAGGATGTGGATGGTTTCCATCCGTGTAATCTCGGGCTCCTCTTTTCAGGTTCACCACGGTTCGTCCCCTGCACACCGAAAGGCATCATGACCCTGCTTGAAAAAAACCATATCGGTGTTGCAGGGCAGCATGCGGTCGTGGTCGGGCGCAGTATTGACGTGGGCCGGCCGATGGCTGCACTCTTTACCAATGCCGATGCAACCGTAACGCTCTGCCACAGCAGGACCCGCAACCTTTCAGACGAGACCCGCAGGGCAGACATCCTGGTCTCTGCCGTCGGTAAACCACATACCATCACGGCAGACATGGTGAAGCAGGGCGCAGTTGTGGTTGATGTGGGGATCAACCAGCTCAACGGGAGACTGGTGGGTGATGTGGACTTTGCACCGGTCAGGGAGATCGCCTCAGCGATCACCCCGGTACCCGGTGGCGTCGGCCCGATGACGATCGCGACACTCATGGAGAACACGTTCCTTGCGGCGAAGTGGAGGGTATGCGACCCTGTGTGGTGAACGGGCACGCCATCGGCGGCGGTGACCCCATCCGGATCATGGGTGTGATCAACTGCAGCCCGGAATCTTTTTATTCAGGCTCTTTTGTTCCACCGGAAGCCGTCCATAAAAAAGCGGTGGAGATGACCGAACAGGGCGCTATGATTATCGATATCGGTGCCCGAAGCACCGCTCCCAATACCCAGCAGATCAGCGGGAAGGCCGAGGCGGAACGGATCGATACAGCACTTAAGGAGATGGACGGGAGCGGGATCACGGTCTCAGTTGACACGATGCATCCTGGCGTGCTCGCGGTCTGCCTGAACCATGATGTCCACCTGGTCAATGACATCAGCGGGTTTGCATCTGATGGATACGCACGGATGGTCGCAGAGGCGCGGTTGCCCGCGATCCTGATGGCATCGTTCTCCCAGCCGGGCGATGCGGTCGGGCTTGATGCCACAATCCGGGCGCTCTCTGTTGTATCCGGACGCTGCGAACGTGCCGGCATCACGGAATACATCCTTGATCCGGGTATCGGGCTCTGGACGCCGCTGCGATCGGCGGAGGACAACTGGGAACTCTGTTCCCGCTTCGAGGCGTTCCGGCGGTTCGACCGCCCGCTGCTTGCTGCTGTCTCGCGGAAGACGTTCATCGGTTCGTTGCTCAATAAACCCCCAGAGGACAGGCTGTACGGATCCCTGGCTGTGACCATGATGCTGATTTTAAAGGGCGCTTCCCTTGTCCGCACCCACGATGTGGCAGCGACTGCTGATACGGTGAGGGTATATGAGCGGATGGTGAAGGGGGCGTGAACACCTCCTTCTCTGTTTTCGGGCTGAAGACCGGGCTGATCACATCGGGTGACGATGTTGCAGATCGGATTATTGCCTCCGCAAACCGGGCAGATTGCATCGGTATCCGCGATGGCGACATCATCGTGCTCGCGGAATCGATGGTGGCGACCGCAGAGGGGCGTGTTGTACCACTCGCAGCGGTGACACCATCACAGCGGGCACAGGAACTGGCACAAAAATACGACATGGACCCCTGCACTGCCGAGGTTGTGCTCCGCGAGAGCGATGACGTGGTCGGCGGGATCCCGCACTTCCTGCTCTGCATGACAAACGGCACGCTGCTTCCCAATGCAGGAGTCGATGGTTCCAACGCACCGCCCGGCTGCCTCGTACCGTTGCCGGAAGACCCCGATACGAGCGCGGTGAGGATCAGAACGGCAATCGGACAGCAGTGCGGTGCAAAAGTCGCCGTCATCATTGCAGACAGCCGGACCCATGCGATGCGCTCAGGCTGCAGCGGGGTTGCCATCGGGTGCGCCGGTATCACTGCGGTCATCGACGACCGTGGGCGAAGCGACCTCTTTGGCCGGAAACTGGAGGTCACAAAAAGGGCGGTCGCTGACAACATCGCGTCTGCAGCGGAACTGGTCATGGGAGAGGCGGACGAGGGCATACCGGCGGCGATCGTGCGGGGGCTGGGGCTCCCCATATCAGATGATGCCGTTGGCATTGAGTCGATCGATGCTGATGAGTGTTTGTTTATGGGGCTCTTGAAGAGTGCCCATGAGAGATAATGGGCCCCTCTCCTTTTACAACGTAGTTAAAGCAGGTTTCCCGAATATTCATCCTGCCCATGAGACTGGCACTTCACCCACACGCCGGACAGAACAAGAACGGGGTGATCCTGCAATCATCCTTCCCGCCGTACGAGACCCGTTCCGAATCCACAAGAAAATCCCTCAAGCCGGGCACCGGCGTTCCCGTACGTAACTTACGCTTCGCGAATAGATCTGCCCATCGACCGGCGAATCCAAGCAGGAGATCTCAGTGGCCATAATCAGGGAGACCCTGCGGGAGCGGTGAACACAGTGATGAGCGCCCGCAGTTCTCGGGACGCCTGCTGAAGACGACGGATCCGGTCCACAATCTCATCCGCATGTTCCTTTCGCCGCACGTACGCGGCAGCGATGGCCCCGTGCGTGGCTTCAATGGTGTGGGCAAGGTCTTCGTCAAGCTCCCGTGAAAAGACCCGGAATGCTGCGTCAATGTTCTGCAACGTAGCCCACCGCAGGTTCTCAACATTGTGAATGACGAGCGACTGGATCTCTTTCCCGATACGAGCCTTGATCCGCTGTTCCCGCAGTGACCTAGGAAGGGCCCGCTCGATCAGGTCCGGTGATATCGTCCCCAGCATTCCGGACCAGGACTTCCGGGAGACCCAGTACGGTTCCCGTGCCAGGACCAGGAACTTACTGGTCGCCGGGGCATGGTGGGGGATCTCGAAGAGCGTTGATGCAGCTACCCGGATGGATTCAACCAGTGCAGCAGCCCTATTCTGGTGGCCTGATAAGATGGTGACCACCTCCTCGTCAAATGTTTTGGTGACTTCACCAAGGGTATGCTCAAAGTAGACCGGGATCTCCAAGGCAATGGCGTTCTCCGCAATCTGGGCATCGAGTTCCGGGGTGGATGCAATTGCAGAGGTGGCGATAGCCTCCAGATGCTGATGTGACTTCTCCCGTAATTGTACACACTCTTCTTCAAGAAGCGCAACGACCCTCTTGTTGTCGCCGTTCAGGATGTCTTGGGCATGCTGGCGCTGACGCTTCGCTTCATCGATCTTCTGTCTGAAGAGCATGAGGCGTTCTTCGAGGTCGGTGATGGGCATCTCCAAGGATCGCATCTCCAAGTTGACCTGAAGTGTGGCATCAAAGATAACGTCAAGCGCCTTCCGCCCCACGGCTTCCCGGAGAACACGGCTTTTTTCCCGTGCCAGGAAATCGATGAGGTGGTCGGTGACGCGGGTAAGGCCGCTTAAAGCAAGCAATGCCGGGTCACCGGTTTCTTTTGCCATGAGAGCCTGCTTCGCAGAGACAGGAAAGATCTGGCCGTCGGGTAGGATGCCGATACTCTCAGTAAGGACTTTGCGGAGGAACGCAAGAGCGGTCTCCCGCTCGGTCTCGGAGAGGTAGTCAATCTTGTTCAGGACAAAGAACACCCGGGCAACCTTTTCCCGCACCTGCCAGAGAAAGTCCACTTCCACTTCCGTGATCGGGGGGTCAGCGGAGACCAGGAAGAGTGCCGCATCACACTGGGGAAGGAAGTTGAGGGTCATCTCCGTGTTATGGCGGTGTGTGGATCCAATTCCGGGGGTGTCGATCAGGACCACATCTTTGAGAAGGGGGGAGGGATGCGTGATCTCCACGTAGGAGACTCCCTTCGCATTCTTTGGGTTCACGACCTCGGAGACATATCCAAGAAGTGTCTTACTCATCCAGTTTGCGTCATCCGAAGGGTAGATCTCTTCTTTCCGCTGGTCCTGGAAGTGAACATGGACGGATCGTCCCGGTCCGTAACGGATGAAGGTGGGAATTGCCGTGAGCGGGATGACCGAGCTCGGGAGGATGTCCTCCCCCAGCAGGGCGTTGAGCAGGGTGCTTTTCCCCCGCTTGAACTGGCCGAGGACAGCCAGCTGGAACCGACCTTCGGCTAACCTGTCCCGAAGGCTGGTGAGGGTCTTTCCCTGGGTTTCCATGACCGGGCCGAGTTCATGAAGAAGAGCGATTCCCTTGTTCATGAGAACCGGGAGGTCTTCAAGGACTGAATCAGGGAATTGGGAAAGTGGATGCCCTGGAGATCCTGTGGGTTCGAAAGAAGCGGGGGATAGATGGGTTGATGATTTGTGCACGATACTCCTCCTGTCCTAGTATTGAATGCAGGTCACAAAACCTGGAACGGGCAGGAGTTATCAGCACAAAAGGCGGTTATGTGGTGAACTCCATCACCTTATGTACAGAAATTGGAGTTTCCGTTACATAATCTTTTTTAAAACATGACAGCAGAGAGATACTGATTTAATAATCCGGGACAATAACGGTATAGATTCAAAAGGCGATGAGGTCCGCCACGAACCGCCGGTGTTCCGGCTGATGACTTCTGTTTTCATGGCGATGAAGTCCGCCATCAACCGCCCTCCGGCTGATGACTTCTACCCATCTTGAGAAAGGAGGAACAACATGGATTTATTCTTGTTTGCACCGGTGTGTGCAGTTCTGGGGTTGATTTTTGCGGGGTATTCATTCATCTCCATGAGGAGAGAACCCGCCGGAAACGAACTGATGCAAAAAATTGCTGGAGCGATCCGACTGGGATCGATGGTATACCTCAAACGGCAGTATACGGCCATCGCGATCTTCGTGGTTCTACTCGCAATCGTGCTCGCCCTCGTAATCAGTCCGCTTACCGCCGTCTGTTTCATCGTAGGGGCAGTACTGTCTGCCACGGCAGGGTATATCGGGATGAATGCCGCCACTCTTGCGAATGTCCGGACAACTCAGGCGGCTCAGGATGGGATGGCACGGGCGTTCCGTGTATCCTTTTCCAGCGGTATGGTAGCAGGCATGACCGTCGTGAGTCTGGGGCTTTTAGGTTTGTCAGGACTTTTTTATGCCATCAGCTATCTCACCGGTCTTGCCCCGTTTGCGGTCATCAACATCCTGACCGGATTTTCCCTTGGAGCAAGCTCCATTGCCCTCTTTGCCCGCGTAGGGGGAGGTATCTTTACCAAGGCGGCAGATGTGGGAGCAGATCTCGTGGGGAAGCTGGAGGCAGGAATTCCTGAAGACGACCCCCGGAATCCCGCGGTCATCGCGGATAATGTCGGAGACAATGTCGGTGATATCGCTGGGATGGGGGCGGATCTGTACGAGTCGTACGTGGGGGCCATCATCGCTACCATGCTCGTGGGCGCAGCAACCGTAAGTATTCAGTTCCCGGGGATTACGGTGATGAACGTGATCGTTCTTCCCGTCCTGATCGCGGCAAGCGGGATCCTTGCATCGATTATCGGCTCCTTCTTTGTCCGGTCCTCCCGCAACGAGGCGAGCGCCATCCATCGTGCTTTTAACCAGGGGACCTTTATCAGTCTCATCCTCACGGTCTGCATGACTTATGCACTTGTCCTCTTGCTCCTTGGCAGCCAGTTTATCGGGGTGTTTTACGCCACCATCGCCGGCCTTGTTGCAGGATTCCTGATCGGTCTGGTGACTGAATACTATACCTCGTATGACCGCAAGCCTACACAAAAGATTGCTCTGGCCAGTGAGACGGGTGCAGCGACCAACATCATCGCAGGTCTTGCCACATCAATGCGGAGCACGGCGATCCCGGTGATCATCATTGCAGTTGCGATCATTATTGCGGCGCGGGCAGCAGGGCTCTACGGTGTGGCCATTGCGGGTGTGGGGATGCTTGCCACCCTCGGGATTACGCTGTCGGTGGATGCCTACGGTCCCATTGCGGACAACGCGGGGGGCATTGCCGAGATGTCCCACCAGAAACCCCAGATCCGGCAGATCACCGATACGCTCGATGCCGTAGGGAATACCACGGCAGCAATCGGGAAAGGGTTTGCCATCGGAGGGGCTGCCCTCACTGCTCTCGGGCTGTTTGCAGCCTACTCTCAGGCAGTTCAGTTGAATCTTGTAGATATGATGGATCCAATGGTCTTTGTTGGGCTTCTGATCGGCGCGATGCTTCCATACCTCTTTTGCTCGTTCGCAATGGAGGCGGTCGGTTCTGCCGCAGGTGAGATCGTCCAGGAAGTCCGGCGACAGTTTAAGGAGATCGCGGGGCTGATGGAGGGAACTGCGGAGCCGGATTATACAGCATGCATCACCATTTCCACGAACGCAGCCCTTCGTCAGATGATCGCCCCGGGAATCCTTGCCATTGGAGCTCCTATTCTTGCCGGCCTGATCCTCGGACCTGCAGCCCTCGCCGGACTCCTGGTAGGATCTATTGCAAGTGGTTTTGTCCTTGCCGTGATGATGGCAAACGCGGGTGGTGCGTGGGATAACGCGAAGAAGTACATTGAGCAGGGAAATCTTGGGGGCAAAGGCTCTGCCGCCCATAAAGCAGCAGTGGTGGGGGATACTGTCGGAGATCCATTCAAAGACACTTCTGGTCCGGCGCTTAACATTCTGCTGAAACTGATGGCAATTGTTTCGGTGGTTTTTGCACCCCTTTTCCTCTAAATTTTTGATAGGTGATATCATGTGCAACTCAGTGCCCTGGCACAAACCGTCCCCTTTCATCAAACCCAAAAGTCGAACGAAACAATATCCTCATAGGGTGGACGGTATCATCACGATCGACAGAGTATCTCTATCAGTATTGAATGTGTCACGGAAAGGAGACACGACCCATGAATGAAACGATCATCACCGCACTTCATGCACGGGAAATTCTTGATTCGCGGGGCAACCCGACGGTCGAAGTGGATCTTATTCTCCATGACGGGACCCGGGGCCGGGCTGCAGTCCCCTCCGGGGCATCGACCGGTACCCATGAGGCAGTAGAACTCCGCGACCGCGACCCGAAACGGTTCGGCGGGAAAGGCGTACTCACTGCAGTCGCCAACGTGAACTCCCTCATCGCCCCTGCTCTCATGGGACTGGACGCCGGTGAACAGGAACAGATCGATCGGGCAATGATCACGCTTGACGGCACTCCCAACAAAGCCCGGCTCGGTGCGAATGCAATACTCGGAGTCTCGATGGCGGCAGCTCGGGCCGTTTCCATTTCGCGGGATATCCCGCTCTACGAGTACCTGAGCGAAGATCACCGCTATCTCCTGCCAGTTCCGATGATGAACGTGCTGAACGGAGGGGTACATGCCCAGTGGCAGGGAGCGGATTTCCAAGAGTACATGATCGCCCCGTTCGGTGCCCCGGATTTCCGGACCGCCCTGCAATGGGGTGCGGAGACGTATCATGCATTACAGGATGTTCTGAAGAAGAAGGGGTACCCGACCGCGATCGGAGACGAAGGCGGGTTTGCACCGAAGGTCCTGTCCAACGAGGAGCCGCTCGAACTCATCACCCAAGCCATCGAGCAGGCGGGGTACCGGCCTGGCACGGATATCGGGATCTCACTGGATCCGGCATCGAGCGGTTTCTGTCATGAGGGAAACTATGAACTTCGGCGCGAAGGAAGGACCCTGTCGCCGCAAGAGCTGATCCGGTATTACACGAAGATGGTGGAAATCTATCCGATCATCTCGATCGAGGACGGGTTGGCCGAAGATGACTGGCAGGGCTGGATGCAGCTCACCAGAGAACTCGGAAACAGGATTGAACTGATTGGTGATGACATCTTTGTTACATCCCCAGAACTTGTGAAACGGGGAATTCAAGAAAAAACTGCGAACTCGGTGCTGATCAAACTCAACCAGATCGGGACCGTGACCGAGACCCTCGCGACCATCGATCTCGCGAAGGAGGCCGGCTGGGGCATCAACGTCTCCCACCGCAGTGGTGAGACGGTCGATTCGTTCATCGCCGATTTTACCGTTGCAACCGCTGCAGGAAAACTCAAGACCGGTGCACCCTGCCGGGGCGAACGCGTTGAGAAATATAACCAGCTTATGCGGATCGAGGAAGAACTGGGTAGCGGGGCGGTCTACGCAGGCCGGGATGCATTTATCCGCCGCCCGGCGTGAGTGCCCGGCCTGCCTGGACAATGGTGAGCAGGAACCCGGCTATTCTCACGATGCAGCAAGGGCATCCGCAGGGAGGACAGAATGGACAGAGAAATAATTCCCGACAACCCGGCACCCGATACACCGCGGCTGAATGAGAACCAAGTGCGCCGGCTCCGCATCACCTGCCAGCATATCGACGAGCTGCTCTGCAGGGTTGAAGAGACCCTGAATGTCGCTGCATCAAAGGCCGCATTTCCGCAGTACACCTCTGATATTACCCCGGTTCAGCGGAAGACCATTGAGGACTATATTACACGCATCCGCGCCCAGCTCATCCGGGTCCTTGACGGCCAGCAGATCTCCCGGGATCGGCGGAAAATCACGGTCTCCCGTGCGATCGACGCGACGCTGATCTCCGTTGACATTGCCGTGGAAGAACTCAAACCGAAATACATGCGGGGTTACGGGGAACTCCCCGACGCCACGGCGACCGAGCTGTACGGTATCTCCGGGGAACTGCACAACCTTGTCATGCAGATCAATCGGTACCTTGCACAGGGAGCGGGGCAGGATCTCAAAGAGCGCCTTCAGCGGCTGGAGCAGACCGGCAACGATCTGGCGCTCCTTTCTTCCATTGAACATGTTGTGGCTGACCGGGGGCTGGTCGAATTCCGGGGGACAATCGCTACAATCCTCGACAGGGCCGAGGACAGGAACTTCGAGATCGCCGTGTTCGGGCGCGTCAGCTCCGGGAAGTCGTCCCTGCTGAACGCGGTTCTCGGTACTGAGGTTCTGCCGGTTGGCGTTACCCCCGTGACGGCAGTCCCCACCCGGATCACGTACGGGGAGAACCCGTCGCTTACCGTTTCCTTTGCAGACGGTCCGGCAAAAAACGAAGAGATTACAAGGCTCGGGGAATATGCCTCGGAACAGGGCAATCCCGGCAATGCAAAACATGTGACCCGGATCACGGTCGCACTCCCGGTGTCACAACTCGGCGACGGCATCACGTTTGTCGACACCCCGGGGCTCGGGTCGCTCGCAACGCACGGCGCTGCGGAGACCCTTGCCTATCTGCCCAAGTGCGATCTCGGGATCGTCCTGATCGATGCCGGATCGACCCTGACGGAAGGTGACCTGCACACCATTCTTGCGCTTGAGGCGGCGGCGGTTCCGATGCACGTCCTGCTCAGTAAAGCGGATCTTCTGAGTCCTGATGATTGTAAAAAGACCATTCAGTATGTGAGGCAGCACATCGCATCGGAGTGTCAGCTGGACCTGCCGGTCCACCCGGTCAGCATTCGGCCCTCCAACCGTCACCTAGTGGAGGAGTGGTATGCGGACCAGATCCGCCCGCTCTCCAGCCACTCGCAGGAGCTCAGGGCAGTGTCGCTCCAGAGGAAGATCGGCGCATTGCGGGAATCCGTGAGCGCAGCCCTCAGGGTCCGGATCCAGCGGAGCCGGCATG
>Ga0315279_10004382_pt1 | contig 18976 bp, 15 predicted proteins | sample YL17G06_20_MG_FD_203694 | JGI IMG/M metagenome (GOLD analysis project Ga0315279, IMG submission 203694) | Sediment microbial communities from Yellowstone Lake, YNP, Wyoming, USA - YL17G06_20 | ecosystem: Environmental > Aquatic > Freshwater > Lake > Sediment | place: USA: Wyoming | collected... | reverse complement strand
TGCACAGAATTTTCTTTTCAACTGCAGCCTAAATGGCTATGCGGGGGCAATACAGTTCAGCGATTCAAAATACTTCAATGTAACGCAAAACACCATCACAGAAGGCGGCCGATACTATGGAAGCGCAGCGATAGCATCGGGTGGCGAATACCACAACATTTCCAACAACCAAATCTACAATATCTACCACGGTATCAGTATCTCATCACATGACAGCATTGTCCAAGGCAACATAATAAAAAATGCCAGTAATGACGCAATTATGGTTCTCGCTGCCCAGGATACCCTATTCTTGGACAACAATGTCTCTGACTCAGGAGTTGGATTGGACCTTGGCTTCGAATCGCAGAGCAACACGATTTCCGGCAACATTGTCAACAACAGTCGCTACTATGGAATTAAGCTGAGTGGGGGCTGCCAATATACGACAATCATTGAAAACAACGTAACAAACACGTGGGATACAGTCCAGGGATTTGGCTTTGGTATTTACGTGCAGGCTCCTTCGTACTACGTTACTGTCTCGAAAAACTATGTAATGAACAACGCCGCCTATGGTGTTCTGATCAGTGGCGAATCGGGGCAGTCAGTAACCGAAAACTACATCGCGAACAACGGTGTAGCTGGTCTCCGCTTCGAAGGTGGCAACCAGCCTGGGACGAATGGCATGATATCCCGAAACTTCGTAACCAACAACACCCTTGGAGGAATCCAAGTTGGTTCATCCAACTACACGACTATCTGGGGTAACACTGTGGTGAACAACAAAGGAACCTATAGAGGCGGAATCGAATTGTACAACGTCTACCACAGCAGAATATATGACAACAAAATCTTGAACAACACACGCGGGCTTTACCTTGACAATTTTGGATACAGCAGCATCTACCATAATCATATCACCGACAACTCATTACAGGTGTACATACCCCCCTATCCAGGAGTATTGGCGAACACCTGGGACGACGGCTACCCTTCAGGCGGCAACTACTGGAGTAACTACACAGGCGCAGACCTATACAAGGGACCAAACCAGGACATTTTAGGCAGCGACGGAATAGGCGATACACCCCACATAATTACAGCAGAAAACCTGGACAGATACCCCAGAGTCTCAGAACCATCTCCTGAAGCACTTGCTATTTCACCAAACTACGGCGGCAACACAGGCAACGTAACCGTAAGAGTAACAGGCATCGGATTCAGCCAAGGCATAGTGGCTAAACTCGCCAGATCAGGCTTCTCAAACATAACCGGCTCACAAACAAACATAATCCACTCCACGCAACTCACTACCGCGTTCAACCTCGCCGGGATCGAATCCGACACAATATGGGACCTAATCGTGATTTACCCAAACGGAACCGAGCTGAATCTTGAATACGCCTTCAAAATCATGCTCGGAGGAGAACCAATAATATATGCAGACATAATGGGTCGCGCTCAACTGCGGATTGCAGACTCATTCCCCTACACCGTCAGAATATATAATAAAGGAAACATAGATGCAACTGATCAGTTAGTAACGCTGTATACGGATTCAGCTCTCAAAATCCTCAGCGTGAAAGACCCAACCGGCAAAACAGTCTGGAACCGAACAGCCCTGGAAAAGACAATAACAGACGGACAGCTGCAGCATCCTGAACTCTGGCAAGGCAACTCAACACAGACAGTATCAGAGTTCCTGGACAAGGTTGTTCTGTATGCGCCACTCATCGGAGCAGGAGATTGCCTGTCGCTCGAAGTTCAAGTGTACGCCAAGATCCAGTGGAATGGAGACGACCCAATCTTCCTGATAATCGCGAAAGTCGCAATGGAAATGGCGCTCACACACATTCTGTCACAGATTATTTCGAGCGAACTCATTTACCAAGGCGTAGACAAGTTGATAGCCGACCAGTTGCGGTCTGGAAGCTACCCTGTAACAGGCTCGCTTGAGTTCACCCAGATACTCGTTGAGTACCTGCTGGAGGAGTTTGGGGCAAGCGTTGGTGCAGGCGTCAGCAGCTTTGGGCATTGGGGTTCAGGCGCTTTAACCGGCTTGGGTTTGGTAATGGAAACTGCTAAGAAAGTAGGCGAGCACAGCAGACGCGAAACGAGCGCCGAGAAACCCGTCCAGCCAGGACGCTCTTGTGACCCCAACGACAAAACAGGACCAACAGGCTACGGAACCGCAGCGTATGTACCAGCTGACACGAACTTCACCTACACGATCTACTTTGAGAACCTTGCAAATGCAACTGCTGAAGCCGAGAACATCGTCATAACTGACGTGTTAGACGCGGACCTGGATTGGTCAACCCTCTCGATTGGAGGTTCAAGCCATCCTGACACGATGAGTTACAGCTTCAACTCCACGACTGGCACGATCACATGGACTTTTATAGGCATCAACTTGCCTCCAAACCAGGCTCCGCCTCAAGGAGAAGGCTGGGTAAGCTACAGCGTAAAACCAAAAACAGGATTAGCAACAAGCATTGAGATCCGCAACAAAGCCACAATAATCTTCGACATCAACCCTCCGATAGACACGCCTGAAACCCTCCACACAATCGACGCCTCCTCCCCGGAAAGCACCATTCAGTCTTTGCCTGCCCAATCGAACAGCAGCTTCAGCCTAAGCTGGTCTGGAACAGACGCTGGTTCAGGAATGAAAGCATATTCCATTTATTACTCTGACAATGATGGCCCGTGGGTTGTGTGGCTCCTGCAAACCCAAGAAACATCAGCCACGTTCAACGGTCAAGTCAGTCACACTTACAAGTTCTACAGCAGGGCAATAGACCAAGTTGGCAACCAAGAGGAGACTCCTCAAGATCCTGATGCTACGACAACCGTTGACTTTGACAACACGCCGCCAGAAACGCAGTTGTTAGTTGGCAGCCCAAGATACGTTGATCTGGTAGGAACAGAGTACGTCACGGCTGCGACACCGTTCAGTTTTATAGCCACAGACAATGAAGGAGGATTTTCTGGAGTATCCTCAACCAGTTATCGCTTGTTCAATTCAACCTACGATTCGGGATGGCAATCGTACAGTAGTGCCTTCCACCTCAATGGAATGGCAGATGGCAGCTGCAGCTTAGAATATCGAAGCACCGACAACAACGGCAACACCGAGACAGCTAAGGAGACTGGTGTAGTTCTTGACAGCAAAGCTCCAGAACCGTCCGTGGTCATAGACAGCGGCGCAACTAACACAAACTCCACAGCAATTGCGCTTCAGCTAATAGCGACTGACCTGCTTCAAAACACGATTGAAGTTCGCTTCTCAAACGATAACCTGACCTATACTGAATGGGAAGCATTTGCACCGACGAAAAACTGGACGCTCGGATCAGGTTACGGTGAGAAGACAGTCTACGTCCAATTCAAAGACTTCCTGGGGCATGTGTCAACATATTCGAGCTCGATAGAAGTTATCCCGGAGTTTCCATCACTGCTTGTTGTGCCATTGTTCATGGTTGCATCACTGATAGGAGTTATAATCTACAGGAGAAAACGCCATGAATCTTTCGCAAAATAGAAAACGCACGCGCTGGCTCATCCTTTCTCGGCATCTATGAGGTGTGCGGTGGTTTAATCCAGATTTTGACTTTGCTTTCTATTCTGATTCTCGCCTCTGTTTGCATCAGTTCGATTTGTGCTTGAATAGATCTGTCATCTTTATACCTGAACTCTCTTCTTACTGCGTCTTTCAGCTTAGGTAACGAAATATGTTCGATAGAGCCTACTTCGTTCCAGAAGTGATCTTGTATTTTTTCCCTTTTCTTCAGGTCCTCTGGTTTCGAAGTTTTGATCATAGTAATCATTGAACGCATTAGATTTGTTGTATATCAGTCTTGTTAATCAAACCGCTAATGTTAGACAGCTCAGTCAAGCGCGCGCGCTATTTTAGACGCTTAGAAGATGTTTTAGATTTCCTATTCTCTCATTGCCAACAACGCGCGCGCTAAGGAGGTCAATTCTCGATCATTTTACGTTTCTTTTTCTTTGTTAGTTTTGCAAGGTTATCTTGGCTGTAGTGATATTCATAGCAGCTGTCTCGTCCATCATTGAAATCGCGCGCGCATGTGGAGCCTCACACCTCTGTTTAGCGTTCATTCATTTAGTCTTTTTGTTGTTGCCAATGGGACGCGCGCGCCAAGCGTAAACCGCAACATTTGAAAGCGGAGCAGTGAAACATCAGGTCGAGGTGGTGACTTCATGAGCAGCCCTTGGAGAACTGGACCCAAGATTGGGGGACTTGATACTCTTCCCGAAATTGTTGAACTTGCAAAAGAAGTGTTGACGGTTGAACAGCTTGAGAGAGTAGACGAGATGGCTATGACACTTCTAACTCGCAGAAAACAAAGAAGACAGATACAGTGGGAGCTCATTCGAATGATACCACTTAAACCAAGTCGTCCTCTTATGTACCTTAAGCCTATCATTTTGCAACTACCTAACGCAACGCGAGAAGTCATACGATACCTTGGAGACTATATCGACCTTCTAACTAAGGAAATGACACATGAGTTTCTGAATGGCAAGGCACGCTTTAGCTCACTCGGCGTCAATGCAAAAAAGTTGGAGAAAGCAACATCCGTCCCACGAGACCTTGTGGACAAGCTGCAAAGATACAACAGCTTTCTCTACACACCAGGAAAGCACGACTTTAGCCTTCCTCCTGAAGGACGCAAACACGGATTCACCTGCAAAGAGGCAGTGCTAACAATCTATGCCTCAGTAGAGTTGGGCGAGAGGATAAAGGCAGTCTCGAAACTCGCGACGGAAGCTGTGGAAAAAGACAACCTGTACATGATTGGAGGTCGATGGGGACCACACAGAGTCAAGTATGCTGGCGAATCCTGACCGGTCTGCATGACGAGTGGATGTTGAGAAAAAGAGAAAAGCATTCAGGCAAACTGATTTGGTGCGTGCGCCTTCTCTCTGGATCCATTTAGCGCAACTGATTAAGCCTTGGTTTCACATAGTTCGGGCCATGAATGACAAAGTTGCTGAATGGAACACCTTTTTTGACCAAACGTTTGACTTCGCCAAAAGGACTATTTTAGAGTGGTACAGTGTCGAAAGAGATGGCAGTGGACCCCCTGAAACACTGGCAATCAGGAAGGCTACGACTCTTCTTCCTTGTCCTGTCAGAATTGCTGAACTCAAGATAGACAGAGAAAAACATGGACATATAAAAGACGAACTGTGCCAAGTCATAAAATACGATTTTTCGAGGCTGGGGACAAAAGCAGACGTAGACTACTGCGGAGTCATAGATACATGTGACGAAGAGAGACTGAAAGAACTCTTGATGAAAAGGTTTGATCTAAATGAAGGGATTTTTGATGATCTCTATAGAGACTTCAGAATGACAGGCTGGTGGGATGATGAAACAACATTCTACGTCCAACTGCCACTTTATGACGTCCGGAGCAACCTCCGAAAGTTCGGAAATGATTTCGCGCTCTTATTTTTGGACTCTTATCTCGCTGAAAAGATACGTCACGCATCGGGACAAGCTGTTGATTGGAGTTCAAAGTTCAATCTGCCGCCTGATCCAATACTACCGATGTCTGAAATAGCCAAGATGGACGAGACTTTGGCTGCGTTCCTTCCTACCCCTGAAAGTGCAGGGATAAAACAACTCCAGAAAGACATTTGCGGTATTCAGCTAATTCCAAGCGTTCCTGGAGATGTAAGGGAAATCTTCCAGCATGCAAAGAAGCTGCACATCTATGGTTTTTTCCACTACATTTTCTTCACTATCTCTCAACATTATGCCTACCTCACATTGGAGTCTGCCATCAAAAACAGGTATTATCTGTCCTTTGGCGATACGAATGTCTTAGCAAACAAGAAGGGTGAAACCGTAAAGATAGGAAAAATAGACCATCAAGTTATGTGGGATCTCTGCCACGGACGAGGCTGGCGTATGGAAGAACTAACCATTAACGGAGAGAAATTTGCAGCGAAAACCAAGGATCTTCTTGATTGGCTGGTCAAGAATGAGATTGCAACAGAGTGGGAACGAAAGCTGTGTGCAAAAGGGATGAATTTTAGAAATGTTATGTCACACCTAACTCATCCGTTAGTGTTTCCTCCAAGCTACAGTGTGAGAGCCCTCAGTTTTGTAGCTGACATTATCAATCGCTTATATTTGTCATGTCCACCCCGCACTAATGACAAATCCAGTAAGGTGTTTCGCGTAGACTACACACCATAGACTGGGGACCGCGCGTCGAGGAGTGATCCACCGATGGGGGCAATACGTGTATATCGTGTCTGTTCTGCTGAAATCATTTCGGAAAAGTGTGTGAAAATAGGAAAGGTTCTCAAAGGTCCTCGCGGTGAAGGGGACGTCGATGTGGAAGTAATCAAAAAGAGGATAATTCCATATATTGAAGAGAGTCACCTCAACTTTCCGATAGTTATCTATGATTATTGGTCGAAATATCCTTCGTCAAAAACCGGTGTCGATCACATTGTTGATGGGCGAGGGCGCCGTTTTCGGCCAAGGAAACCCCTTCCAGATTCTAAGTCATATCGGTGGGTTGTTGATGAGAAAAGAAGAATCTTCGACCTAAGCAACTTCAAAATTCTGCAGGAATAGGCGTGTGCTCACTACAATGTCGTTGCTGCCAGACCAAAGTGGGCCGCGCCGAGTTGCATCCAGAACCCATATCGCCCTTAGACTTGTGTGATAGGCATCGTCTACAGTATTCGTTTTAGAGCGGATATCTGGTCTTCGATTTCCATTGAGCCTAAAGAGCGCGCGCGCCGTCGATTGAAGAGTCAGAAGTCTTAGACTTCAACTCTATTCTGATGCATGAACACAGGTCGAAAAAAGGAGTTGCGGGTGACAAACAATACTCTTAAGTTACTTGTCACCAGGTAATAAAGCAATTCTGAGTGATTAAAACCATGAAAATGAGAATGATAAAACTGCGCCCCGAGTTCCTTATAGAAACATTGCAAGGAAAAGTGTCATCTTTCACTTCCAACCTGCCAGACGATATTGAACTTTTGGATATGAAGTACGACTTGTTTTCCAAGCAAGTATTCGCAATCGTAAGAAGCGACAGTTTTGAAGACGTTGCAGAATCCTATCCAATTCCAGAGTTCAATTTAGTCTACACGGCAAGCTCCAAAACCGAATCTCAGCCCACGATAAGCTTCAAACCTGAATCTAATCCCACAAAGAAAACGCCGATTCAACCAAGTCGAGACACAAGCGGAGTAGAAAAAGAGTTCAGTCCAGAGCAGCGCAAGTTGCTGAGTTTCACGGTAGACGGAGAATACGTCAAAGTGACGCCAATCCAATACTTGAAGGGTGAATGGGACGAAATTAGCGATGTTGTTAGAAGTTTGGGCGGCAAATGGGTGAAAGGCGACATCGTCAGCTTTTGGGCAATTCCACTGCAACAGAGCTAACAAAATGAGTTTTGAGCGCGCGCGCGTTTTAATAATCGCCGCTTAAATAAAGCACCATTTTTTTCTTGGGCTGTGAGCTTTAACAAATTTTAAATATAAATTACTGACATATGTAGAATCCCGAGGTTATGTTAGTGTCCAAGAAACCAGTTAAGAAAGAAGAGAAGAAAGCCCCAGAAAAGAAAAAGTAAAACCTCGGTATAAGCACATTTACTTCTCTATTTTTCTCTTTTTTCCATGCGTACTTCACGGTTTAAAGTGAAAAGTTCCTTGGAATCAGCATGCTATACGAAAGAAAGAATCTGTTAGGCTACAGATATTAAGTTGACTTGTGTCTTTTCTTGAAAGCGCTGATTAGAATGAAACTTAGTTTGCTTGTATGCAGGAATGATAATGTAAAAGACTATTCTTTGGGCAAGCGTTTTCGCTTTGCCGTCGTTGACTTGGATAAGTCCAAGAGTTATCCAGCAAATTTTGTCTGCATGTTGCCCACGCAAATAAGCGGTAAAACGAGATTGGTAGGCATTTTTATGCAGGTTTTTGGAGACAAGAGCACCGAACAGGCAAGAGCGCTATTGAACAAGGCTTTGGAAACGGAGGAAGAACCTGAGGTTAAGGCTGAGATTGAAAAAAGGCTAAGAATGCTTGAGCCTGAACCAGTCAGTCAAATCAACTGCAGCGGTTGCGGAAAGCTCTTTCAACCTCGGCGAGTCCGAAAATATCAGCAGAATTTCTGCGAAGAATGTATGAAGAAAAAGTTCGGTAGCCGAGAATGAGGCCCTTTGTACGCTGGAGAGAAGGAACGCACAAACTGATAGAGCAAACCCGTGAAGCGCGCGCGCTACATCCTTAGGATCGAAGAACAGAAACGCTGTTTCCTTCCTTTTGTCTTTCGACATATTTAGTTGCTGCTTCAAGATACTTCGTTCGTCTGAAAGCACAACCCTTGCAAAGCTTAGGCTTTGAGAGAATAATCGGAAATAGCTTGCTTCCCGTCTGTGTCAGCATTTCTTTTTCGACAAGTTCCTCATCCAGAGAGTTGAGTTTCAAATGGTTTTTTTCATGGGCAATTATGTAAAAACGAAACTGGCACTCATCACATTCTTTCCTTATAATGATTATCCCGAGAAAGTGCAAAATGAAAGCAACCACAAAATGACCACCAACATAAATCAACCAGACCATCATTTCTATTACAAGAACGAGATTCGGATAAAAGGCATTCAAAGTGAGCAAGAACAATTCAGGAACAAAGAAGATTATGCCAGTCAGCCAAACACGTGCCAAGGGAGAGGAAGCCCCAAGAGCTTTGTGTAGAGGATATAATATTCGCAAAAACCATCCAGGTTTCTTCACTATTTTCACTTTTTCGTTACTCGGCTCCAAGTCGTAGCCTTCAATCAGGTTTTCGTATGCTTTCCTTTTATTTGTTACCTTCAACGGTTCTTCTGCAAAACTTATGGAAATAAGTTCGTTGTTGATGAGGAGCCTGAAATCTTTACTTCCAGTCTGATCGTCGATATAGCTCTAAATGAAAAAGGGGATTGTGCGGGTGACATTTCACGCGTGGTCCGTCGAGTGCGGCAGATAGAAAAGCAGGTATCGGCAAACTTGTGCTTAGGGATAAGAGATGCCTAAGCTGACTTTTTATGGTGGGGTAAACGAGATAGGTGGCAACAAGATTCTTGTTGAAGACAAGAAGACCCGACTGTTTTTTGATTTTGGGCAGTCTTTCACCTTCGGTGCAGACTATTTTACAAGTTGGCTTGGACCAAGGACGGCGAATGGCTTAGGCGATTATTTCGAGTTCAACTTGGTGCCGAGAATAAAGGGTCTCTATTCAAAGGAATTGTTGGCCTCAACTAATCTTCCATACGCCGAGCCTCAAATCAACGCCGTATTCTTGTCCCACGCTCATTTTGACCACATAACTCACATCCAATTCATAGATCCACAGATTCCAGTGTTTCTTGGCGTTGGTACCAAACTGTTCATGGAATCAATGGAGGAAACAAGCAGCTTCTGCAAATATGGCGAACACGAGTGCCGAAAGTTTCGGACGGGCAAGAGAATCAAGATTGATGATGTAGTTGTTGAACCTGTCCACGTAGACCATTCTATTCCAGCGGCATACGGTTTCATAATCCACACCTCCAAAGGAGCCATCGTCTATACTGGAGATCTCAGGATGCACGGCCCTCGAAAGGATCTCACCGAAGACTTCATAGAAAAGGCCAAGGAGTGCGAACCCATCGCGTTGATTTGCGAAGGCACAAGAATGGTTGAGAAAGAGACCCGAAAGAATTATTCTGAAACAGAGGTAAGAGACCTCAGCAACGACGTGGTCTGCTCAACGGACAAAATGGTGTTTGCAACGCATTACAGCCGAGACATGGATAGATTCCGCACTCTGTATCAAGTGGCAAAGAAGAACGATAGGCAAATTGTCGTTTCGCCAAAGACCGCGTATCTTTTAAGCAAACTCTCAGATGACGAACACCTTGATCTGCCCGATCCGTCAAAAGACCGAGACATTCTTGTTTACTATAAACGCAAAAAGTCATGTCAATTCGACGAAAAGGACTACTATGTCTGGGAGCGAAATTTCATGGATAAAATGGTGACACACGAGTTTATCCACAAGAACCAGAAGAGCCTCATTATGGATTTGGATTTCTATCAGTTCGGTGAGTTGGTCGACATTAAGCCAGATCCAGCCAGCCATTTTATTCACAGCATGAGTGAACCTTTCAGCGAAGAAGACATTGAAGACCGAATTATGCACAATTGGATAGACCATTTCAAAATGCGTTTTCACCAACTGCACGCTTCAGGACACATGAAAAGAGAACAACTGGAAGACCTAATAAGCAGAATACAGCCGAAAAAGGTCTTTCCGGTTCACACGGAACATCAACAACTGTTCAAAGAGCGTTGCCGAAACGTTCAGACGGTTGAATACGGCAAAGAATACGTGCTATGAGATGGCTTCCGCACAAACTGAAAGCATTACTTTCTTAGCGGTGTGTTCATCAGTCCGCAAGCGTCTCAAGAAGCGGGGGCGTCCTACTCCATCTTCGCCGTAATCCTTCCATGTATCTCCGCGCCATATTTGTACTCAAGCTTGTTTCTGATCCTTTCCACTTCTATCTCTGGATTGGCGCCCAAAGGCACTTCAACCCCTCGATCCAGCAAGAACTTTGCCCATTCCTTCGTTACACACTGCAATACTGTATCAGCCAAAATCGCGATCGCATCAACTTCCTTGTCCTTGTTCAGCTTTTCTTGATTCTGTCCGAAATACTTGGTCAGTACAGGCGAGTTAACGTGCACATAAACAATGCCATTTTCATAGCTCGCCCGTTGATGACCATCTCTTTCCTTGTCCATCTTGAAGTCGTTCAGAAATTGCTTTGGCGGTTCCTTTTCAACGATTTTCACTGAGCAGAACGCTTCGACTTCACCATCTTGCGCAATGGATCTGGCGGCAATTTGAGAGCGCCCCCCTTCAGATCCCGCACACACTGGTATCCATTCTTCTCTCAGATTATCTCCCAAGTTTGGCGGCAAAACGACGAATTTCGAGTACAGGACCGTGATCTTGTTGTCTTGAGAGCTTATTGTGACTACCCGACCACGTCGCACTGTTCTTGTGTCAATTATGAGTTTCAGCTTTCTGGTTTTTCCTTTGGGGATTGTCACATTTTCTGGAGAGAAAGCAAAGCCATTTTTGGGCAAAAACTCTGTCTCAGAAACGACGCTGATTTCGACTTCCGTCTCGACCTTACTATATGACGCCTTCAGAGTTGCAAGTCCATTTTCCCTGATGCCTTTTGCCTTTAAACGCAAAAACGGGGTCTTGCCTTCTTCATACTTAGAAGGTGTATTGATTGTTGTTATGGGGCTGATTTCAACTCCCTCGCCGCTCAGTCTGAGAAGAATAACTGAGCCAGGCGGAATCTTGTCTGGGTTAACGTAGAGGTAAAGATACTTTTCCTGACCAAGCAAGAGCTTGAGAGAAGATTGCCAAAATTGCAGGGTCTCAGGCTTGAACCCTTCGGGTTCTTGGTCACCTTCGTAACCTCCCTCAGCTTCTTTCTCTATGAGCTTGTTGATATATGAGAAGACGTTTCTAATTCTCTTCTTTAGACCTTCCTCCAACTCTGGAGTTTTCTTATATTCTGTTGAGCCAGCTTCTATCAATGGCTTCAGAATCTTGCCTATTTTTTCTTTTAGTTGCTTGTTGAAGGGATTGCTGAAATCCAGTCCTTCGCGATTGTCCGTCAAAATTGTCTCATCAATCTTGTAAAGGTCTCGCCAATCATGTATGATTACTCTGCCAAACAACTGATTTGCCAGTTTGTAGTTTTCAAATCCGAACATTGTGTTGTCGAGGACAGCTCCTTCGCTATCTTGAACCAATAGATTATACCCGACGTCTCGCTCCTTAGACAGCGTTTTCTCACATTTGCAGATTACGGCGTCGATTTGAAAAGGTCGTCCACCATGGGACAGAGCCAAGCTGGAACTGTGGATCTGCTCTCCTTCCATGGATGTGTGGGAAATCCGAGAAGAAGCCCCTTTTTCGATGTTGACAAGGGTAACTTTTCGTGAATTGTCTTCTAATATGTTGCGCAAAGTGTAGTAGTTTTCAAGTCGGTTCTTGAGTCTTTCAAGATGTGGGTGGGGGGCATTCTTCGGAATTCTGAACAGCACAACGGTGCCATTCTTGCTGCAACTGAGTGGGTCGCTCAGAAGACGCGTCTGCTTGTTGATCATATCCAGAGTTTGCTGACTTGCCTCTTGGGCACCTGTGCATTCCAGAATCCCGTCCTTGGTCGTTCGGATGGAAGTGTAAGCAACAGCTTGGTCCTTGACTGACACTATGTAGCATCGTTCCATCCCGTATAATGCGTCCTTCCCTCCGACTCCGATAGCAGCATTCCTTCCTCCCCATGCCGTATCTTCACCATATGATTCGTAAGCCTTGGCGATTGTGTCTTCAGCCATTCCCTCTCCCCAGTCTCTCACATAGAAACCGGTCAGAACGCTCCTCTTCTTCATCATTGTATGCCAATAGCCAATTTCAATGTCACCTCGGGTCGGCAATCCCCGGTTCTCAAGGCGGTAATAAGTGTCGTCACTGTTCTTGATTAGCTCAGCCAAACACTTCGCAGGGTCGCCCCGCGCTCCTCTGCCCCAAATTCTTGTCTTGATTCTGTCTGAAAACTCGACTGGCTTCCACGTCTCTTTACTTATGGGTGATACCTCCCAACTTGGATTCAATGAAATCGAGAAATTCAACTACTGGGACCGCTGTTTCATGGAATTCCTTCAATCTCACAAGGTCTCGTGAATACTGCTTGAGCAAGTCCAAATTCTTTCTTAAGATGCTGCGATCTGTGTCAAGTGTTGCATGTAGGACGTCGCATATGTCGTAGCGGCTTATCTCATCTTTCTTTCCCGAAGCATACTTTTGGAATGCTTCAGATTTGCGAACTTCACCTATCAACCTTGTTTCTCTATTTCTTCTCATGCCACTTAGGGTCGATTTCTGGTCCTGGGTGGCAAGAATACCCTTTCTGGATCTTAACTGCGCCAGAGCTTCCTCAGCCATAGCTTTGCCATGACTGGTGAGTGCAAAACCTTTCACTCGGTTCCCTATCACCAAATGTGCGTGTTTGCAGTCGAGCCTCAATGTATTCTCTGTACGGATGAAATCAGGATATTCGGGAAAGGAGACAAGTTTAAACTTCTCTGGAAACATCCTGAACAGGGCAACTGCAACATTATCAAACGTTCCTTCGATCTCAGCTTCCTGAAGAACGAATAGAGCAATGGAGACCAGTGTTGCGAGAGATGCTTTGAGATACTGTTCAGACTCGAATGGTCGCAAGTGGTCCCAAAACATCTTTCGGTTATTGTGCTGGGACATCATAGTAGGTTTTCAATCCTTCTGCTCTACTTAGAACTAAGCTGAGTTCCCTCATACGTGCTAATTCAGTCGAGACTCTCTGCTCGACGTTTACCTGTTCTTGTGTCAAACTAATTGTTCTGGTAAATTCCGCGCATATTTCTGGGTAGCTGTGCTTGGACCTTACTATTTCCCTAATTATCTCCACAGTCCGCGCTTCTTCCGGGAGTCGTTTCTTGACAAGCGTCATGTAGAAATCTGCTTCTTCCCTCGCCAGGCATGATTTCAATTCTCCGTATTCTGACTCAGGTCTGTCCAAGACAGGGTTCACTAATTCTGCGAACTGCAATCCATCCACAGTGATTCCCATTTGACCTGCCCTTGGCATTCCAACCAGTCCCAGAGTGAACAACATTCCATGATACTCTCCTGCGTGTCGACTTCCACCGACCACATGTTCCAAGAATCTCCGAACTGCAATTTTTTGATCTCCCCTTTTTGCAGCCGGCAGACCAGTTGATAGAGCTTCGAGCCGAAAGCTGCGCCCTTGTTTCCTGTCTATAGACTTCAGATAGGTTCCGAGCCCGACTGCTACGTGCGAAACCACTTCTGCATACACGCCGTAGTCTACTGTTTGATTTTCCCCAAGAGTATTGCACAATACCCGCGCTGCAACTTTTGCTGGGAAGATGCGATTGCTGAAGGGCATAAACTGGGTTCCCAGACTCTCCACGGGAACCGGTTCTACTGTCAACACCCTTCCCCAGTTCCTTCCAAATTCCTTGAACTCTTTGACTGTCTCGATTTGATCTCTCGCAGCGCTCTTAGGACCTCTCTTGGCTGGATGTGACCGGTCGAGGGCTTGTTCTTCAAGATACAACTGGTTTGTAATAGAGACGTCAAGGAAATCCTGGAGTGCGGTATACTGACCTCTACGAATTAGGTCGCTTATGCGCTTATAGTTCTGTTCAGTCATTTCGTATATGATACGCATGTGCTTTACCTTAAGGCTTAATGCATTAACGTACACTTAAGCGTTACGGTATAATAGGATTAGTCTCTTTAAGCGTGGACTTCGTAAGGTGCGCCGGTATGCGCGAGCTACGAGAATACGACTTTGCACGAACGTATGAACAAATGAGAAAAAGAGGGGAGCTGTGGGAGTAGTACCCCAATTAAGAGGGCTGTATCTCTACTGAGGATAGTGGCTTCACAACTGTAAAAGGACAGTGAAGCCTGAATGGAGCTTAGCGCGATTTCATTGGGCAAAGAAAAGAAAAGGGCGAAAAGTCTCAAAGCATCCAAGCAACTGACTTTGGATAACTTACCGAATGCTCCCAAGAAAGCATCAGTCGAAGCAACTGGGCTTGTTCAAAAAAAGCAGATTATCATAACCGGGATAGATACAGTGACAAAAGAGGATGAGTTGCTTCTCAAGGTCGGGTTCAGGTTGAAACCTTCAAAAACTTCTTTTTCAAAGATAAGGGCAGATTTGTTTTTCAACGAACAGAAACTGAACTCCGTCTCAATCACCATACCTCAGAGTCCCCTTGCAGCAGACGATTTCGAGTTAACGCCCGTGTTGGACATGAAGGGAATAAATGCTGGATCCCACACCATAAGAGTTGAAATATATGAGCTATGGTCTTCTGGAGAGAAGCTTTCCTGCACCTCCAAAGAGGTCACTGTGAAATATGTTCCTCAGACCAGAGAGTCCAAGTTGATTAGAATCCCAACTGTAAAACGCTTTGAAGGCGTGGATATAACTGTGATTTCCGAGTCTGACAAAAACATCTACCATGAAATTGAGGAAACAATTAAAAAGGAATTAGTCAGCAAACGCGATGAATGGTAAGGCGCGCGCGATCCCAGTCGTCAGCTCATACCGCTCGTATACATCTCAAAATCCTATTATCTTGCCCAAAAAGAGTAGGCAATATTTGTCTCTCAACATACCACACAAAACACTCTTCCCATTTATTGTTGATAACTCTTCGTTTGTAATGACTATAACTCGTATTTTCTCTGATAACGCTTCGACCAGAAGCCGCGTTGCGTCGCGATCGAAATCTCCCGTAACGCCGTTCATTGCAACGAAGATGCCGTTTGTTATCCCTCTTCGACGCATCTTTGTTAGGAACCATGCAATTTCTTGAGAGCCTACTGGGGTCTGCCAGTTCTTGCATTCAACTAAGATTATACTGTCCCAGGGCTTGAGAAAAGGATGTGTCTGTGAGTTCCATAGGACTAAGTCTATCTCTTCTACTTCACAGCGGGGATCCCTGGCTATGACGCGCACTCCTGGAATCAGGTTCATTAGATATTCAAATAGGTCTTCCAGCGCACTACCTTTTTCTGTAGAGCCTGTTGCATTTCTCACGCGATTCATAAGACGTGCATAGCGCTGTGAAGAAAACGACATATCAGAATCTACTCTCTTATGCGATCAGAATGCCGTAAAAGTAGAGCAGAATCAGTTATTTTTCTGCTCAATAGTTCAATGAAGGCTTCACGTTCTGTTTCAGAAGTTAGTTCATCAATGTCGAGAGTAATAATCGAAACTCCATGTCTCCGAGATTCCCCTGAAATTCTCTCTTTAGTTGCGTCATCTATGCGGGCAGACGTGACTATCAAGCCAGTCTTCAACTGATGACTATCTAAAAGAGCGGAGAATCGAGTGATATCCATTGAAGTCAAAGGGCGGTTTTTACACTCAACAAGTACTAAACCTCGTAATTCTGGTGGAAATTGCTCATCTGATGGCCCCCATACGACGATATCTACAGGCCAGTCTTGCAATTTCGTCTCTTGAGAGATTACTTCAAAACCGAGAGTCTGCAAAATCCGAGTGATCAGAAATTCAAAAGTTGCCCCAGTCTTTGGCAAACCAGAGTCAAGTTCCCGGATTTGCTTAGCAGAGTTCAGAAACTCTTTCTTCTTTGCATTTATTTTCTCCTTTTTTCTCTTATGATAGACAGGGATGTTTTTGGCTGGTTCCATTAACATTAACAAAGTTTCTCGCAAGCTCGTTCTCAATTTTTCTAAACCCTGGGGCGTCTTATCGAACAATATTATGGGCTGACTTAGAACGTCAAAAGGAGGTGGTGATTCAAGCTTTTCAGCGATTATTGAAACGGACTTTTTCAAAGCATAGCATATACCTAACTCATACATGACATTAGGATTCAACCCCGAAATATCGGCAATAATGAAATCGGCTTCTTCTATCAGTCTGCGCATCTTTTCCATTATCGAAAAGCCAACATCTGGCACTTCATATATAGTTAGGGTTTTCAGTCCGAGCGATTCTACTGTTTCCTCAATTACCTTTCGATAAGTCTCCATTCTTTTTGGATAGGGGCCAATTAATAAGCAAGTCTGTTGAGTTCCTGACGCTTGCAATGACGTTACCTATGGCAAGTATCCAAGTCTCTTCTAATAAATTGTGCGCAGCTGCAGAATTGGAACTGCTTTCTTGCTTTTTCGGTCGCTTATTGCAGCGCGCGCGCTTAGCTACGCTATCACAACGATGTAGCGACGCGATAAAAAGGAGGAGATGATGAGAACTCCCTCGATGCACAGTATGAGTGAACCTTTCAGCGCGGGCTAACTCGTTTTTCCCACAAATGCTTTAACTGGTTTCTTTCAAACCAGTCCTTATGTCTGGTGACTCTCACTTGTCACCTGACAAACGTCTCAGGATTCCCCAGATTCTGAGACAAAGCGCTCAAGCATTTGAATATTGATTCGGAGAAGGTGGCAATATGAAAGAACCAATCAGAATTGAACCCATAACATTTCAAGACCTAAAAGGATTATTCGAGAAAAGAGTTTTCGCTATCCCTGAAATCCAGAGGGATTTCGTATGGACCAAGACCAAAATTTGTGATTTGCTCGACAGCATAAGAAAACATTACCCCATTGGCAGTTTCCTAATTTGCAGAGTGCCAGCTCAGAAGGCAATGCACGTTAGAGAGAGCACAGTGCTTCCTCCCTTTAATTCACATGCAAACAAAGAATGTTACATTGTTGTTGATGGTCAACAAAGACTTTCAGTTCTATACTCAATTCTAAATGGAAAAACAATATCGAATACTCGCAGATATCAGGGTGGGATAGACTTCAAGGAGATATGCCTTTCGCCTAAGCAGGAAAAGGAATCAGAATTTGATTTTTACAGAACCAGTGAAAGCTCCCACATTAGGTTGCATGAGGTCTTGAACGAAACGCGAAAATATAGTGTGGGTAGAGGGAAACAAAGAAGAATCAACGAATGCAAGAATGCCTTCCATAGCTACAGTTTCCCATTCATACTAATATCAGGATTTGACGAACAAAAAATGAGGGAGGCTTTTATTAGATTAAACAAAGGTGGCACATCTTTGAGCTCCGAGGATAAGATATTCGCGCTGTCTTATCATAGAGACACTGATTTCAGAAGACACTGCGCCCAGCTATCGCATGATCTCAAAAAGGGTTTTGACGATTTGGATAGAATCCATTTCATCAAATCAATTGCAGCCAACTTGGGCGTCAAAGATTTTGTAGATTCAGGTTCTCTTAATACCTTCGCCAAGAGAATTAGAAATCCAAGGAATGATCTGCATTCAGAATACCGGAAACTGCATAAAAAGATATTCGAATCAATAAAACTGGCGGCTGACTTCCTGACACTAAGATTCAAACATGCCTCTTACCTCCCATACCCGGCTATGTTGTCTATGCTGTCAATTTTCTATTATCACAACAATAATCACAATCCAACTGACAAGCAGATTAGAGAGATCGAAAGATGGTTCTGGACCACAGGTTTTGCAAAGCGCTATTCAGGTGCAAACCAGCGATATAATCAATTGAATGATGCACAGGAAATGAAAGCTCTGGCCGGAAGTAAGAAACACAAGATAAACTTGGCTGGAAAAGCCCGGATAGAGCCAATATCTATGAAAGAAATCGCTAAAATAGGATACAATAAGACTGGGGCAATAAGAAATGCTTTCTTCTGTTATCTGATAAGCAAGAAACCGCTCAACTTCAGCAATGGAGAACCGTTACAAATAGAAGATGTTTCCTCGGCATTTAATGTCAAAAATGATCACCATATATTCCCCAAAAACATTCTCAGAGACTATTTCTACAGAGATGCGATCAATACGATACTCAACATCTGCTTCCTGACCTTTGGAGAGAATATTAGAGTAAAGAATAAACCTCCTTGGGTATACTTAAAAGAGTTTGAAAAGAACAGCAATTTGGAAAGAATTTTGCATAGTCATGCCTTACCCTACAAGCAGTGTCTGTTGAAGAAAGGCAAAATTGATGAAAAGTATGAGAACTTCAGAGAAGAAAGGATGTCACTCATTAGGAAAGATTTAGCCAAATTAATCGGAGAGAGATACGTGGCCAATTAGCGCACGGGCAGAAACAAAACAGAAAAAAAGGGGAAATAGAAGTATGCAACGGTACAAATTCGCACTGTGGTTGGCGGGCCCGACGGGAATTGAACCCGTGGCCTACGGATTAAGAGTCCGCCGCTCTAACCTTACTGAGCTACGGGCCCGACTCTTATGGAGAAAGAACCTCGAATGGGAAAGCATATAGAGCTTTCGGTTGACGTTTTTCAAGGGATGCAGTCCA
>Ga0315279_10004379_pt1 | contig 18978 bp, 16 predicted proteins | sample YL17G06_20_MG_FD_203694 | JGI IMG/M metagenome (GOLD analysis project Ga0315279, IMG submission 203694) | Sediment microbial communities from Yellowstone Lake, YNP, Wyoming, USA - YL17G06_20 | ecosystem: Environmental > Aquatic > Freshwater > Lake > Sediment | place: USA: Wyoming | collected... | reverse complement strand
CAAGATCTCCGACGAGGAGATGAAACGCGTTAAGATCGTAAAGGACAAGTTCCATGGCGAATGGAACTACACCATTCTTCCTACGTTACACTAACTTGGAGCGGTTATTTTGTGTCGACTCCTAAGGAGACCGAGTTCATCGAGGACTATGTCGCCCGCGGCGTGCAGGCAATCGTGATCACGCCCGAGTCGACCACGGCCTCGGTTCCCGCGCTCAAGAAGGCGTTTGAGGCAGGGGTCAAGATCGTCTGCTTCAACACAAACATCAACCCGGACGACGCTAAGAAGTACGTGTCGGCCTTCTACGAGACGGACCAATCCTCCCTCGGCTACCAGACCGGGCAGTACCTGGCAAAGTGGCTTCCTTCGCACATCAAGGCCGCTGTGAACGTCGGCATCCTCCAGTGCGACCGCTTCGAGGCGTGCCAGCGCCGCGGCGAGGGTTTCCGCAAGGCGCTGTCCGACGCGAAGGTGAAGTGGACGGAGGCCGCCAACCAGGAAGGTTTCATGCCCGACAAGGGGTCCTCGGTGGCGGAAAACATCCTCCAGGCCAACCCCAGCATCAACATCCTCTGGTCGGAGAACGAGGGCGGCACGGTGGGAGAAGTGATCGCCGTGCGCACGATGAACCTGACCGGGAAGGTGTTCGTGTTCGGAACCGACATGAGTACGCAGCTTGCCGACTTCCTGCTGGACAAGGACAACGTGCTCCAGGCGGTCACGGGGCAGTCGCCCCAGGCCATGGGTGGCGACTCGATCAAGGCAGCGATCTCCGTGATCAAAGGCAACAAGGTGGACTACTACCACGTCGTGCCGAACGCGTTCTTCTCCCGGGACAACCAGGCGGCGGTCAGAGCCTTCAAGGCGGCAGCAGGCCAGTAGCCGGATCATGAGGCGGCCTTGCGCGCGGCACACGCGCGTGCGGGACCGCCCCTTTTCAGCCGAATCAATTGATCGAGGAGCAAAATGAGCACGGTGCCGATTCTGAAGGCCCAGCAGCTGCGCAAGAGCTACCCCGGCGTGCAGGCGCTCGACGGAGTGGATTTCGAGCTCGCGCCGGGAGAGGTCCGCGCGCTCATCGGAAAGAATGGCGCCGGCAAGTCCACGTTCGTGAAGATTCTCAGCGGGGCGACTCTCGCGGACAGCGGCACGCTTTCCGTGGAGGGAAAGCGGACGATCATCCGGAGTCCCGCGGACGCCTTCGCGACCGGCATCGCGACGGTCTACCAGGAGATGAGCCTCGTGATGGGGCTGTCGGTCGCGGAGAACATCCTGCTCGGCCGCTGGCCGCGCCGCGGCCGCCTGGGTCTGCGGATGATCGACAAGTCCGAGACGGTCGCCATCGCGAAACAGTCCATGGACATGATGGGCGTCGTGCTCAACCCCCGTGAGATCGTGCGCCGTCTGAGCGTGCCGGAACGGCAGATGGTGGAGATCGCCAAGGCGGTATCCTTCAAGCCGAAGGTACTCATCCTCGACGAGCCCACCAGCTCGCTGCCGGCGCACGAGGTGGACGCGCTCCTCGCGCTGGTGCGGCGGCTTGCGGAGAGGGGGGTCGCGGTCATCTACGTCTCCCACCGGCTGCAGGAATTGCCGCGTGTGGCCGACAGCCTGACCGTGTTCCGCGACGGCCGGCAAGTCGGCACGGTGCCGATGACGGACGCCTCCCCTGAACGCATCGTGCAGATGATGATCGGCGGAGAGTGGAAGAAGAGCCGTACCTCGCACCGCGAGGCGTCGAGCGGAGTGCGTCTGTCGGTGCGTCACGCCGAGCGCCGGCACCACCTGCACGATGTGACGTTCGACCTGCACGAAGGGGAGGTGCTCGGCATCGCCGGCCTGCTCGGGTCGGGGCGCACCGAGCTCCTTCGGGCAGTTTTCGGCCTGGATCGGCTTGACTCCGGCTCCATCTCGGTCGACGGCAGGGTTGTCTCCCGGCCGACGCCCATCAGGATGAAGTCACTCGGTGTCGGGATGACGCCGGAGGACCGCAAGGGCCAGGGGCTCGTCTCCGTCCTGAGCGTTGCCAAGAACCTGACGCTTTCCTGCCTGGACCGGGTGAGCAGGAACCGTGTGATCATGCCGCAGCTCGAACGCGCCCTTGCCGGCGCCATGGTGGAGTCTCTGTCGATTCGCACCCCCGGCCTGGGCGTAAGGGCGCGGGCATTGAGCGGCGGAAACCAGCAGAAGCTGGTCATCGGGAAGTGGCTGAACTCCCAGGTGAGAGTGCTCTTGATGGACGAGCCCACCCGGGGCATCGACATCGAGGCGAAGAACCATGTCTACGAGCTGGTGCGTGATCTCGCCGGCCGGGGCATCAGCGTGATATTCGTCTCTTCGGAGATCGACGAGGTTCTCGAGGTCTCCGACAGGATCCTGATTATCAACCAGGGAAGGATCGTGGCCGATGTGCGCGCCGCGCAGGTGACGCTGGAGCGGGTGCTGGCAATCGCGATGAGCAATGAAGAGGTGCAATCACTGGCATGAAAACAGACAATGTGGAACCCGTGGCGGCAAAAAGCGGGGGCGCCGCTGTGGCGCAGGGGCAGGGCCAGGCGGGCGGGGTCCGCGGGTTCATCGGCAGATCAGGGCTGCTCCTGGCGCTGATCCTCCTGTTCGTTGTCCTCGCCGTTGTTGCGCCGAACTTCTTGTCCGCGCGCAACATGTTCAACGTCCTGCGGCAGGTGTCTTTCGTCGGCATCATTGCCTGCGGGATGACCCTCGCCCTTATTGGCGCCGAGGTGGACCTCAGCGTGGGATCGGTCGTCGCGCTCACTTCCGCCCTCCTCGGTGTGCTGACCGTGAAGCTTGGCTGGCCCATCGTGCCGTCCATCCTGGTGGTCCTCGCCGAGGCCACGCTGGTCGGGGCGTGTGCCGGCTGGATCAGGGTCCGCTGGGACGTTCCCGGCTTGATCGTCACCATCGCCCTGATGCTTTCGCTGCGCGGTCTTGCCTTCGTGCTGACCAACGCGTATCCAATTCCCATCACGAACGACAGCTTCGCATTCCTGGGAAGCGGCAACATCATCGGCATTCCCTTCCCCGCAATCACCTTCCTCGTCATGATGGCGTTGTTCGGTTTCATTTCGACCCGTACCGTCTACGGTCGCTCAGTGTACGCCGTGGGGGGCAATGCAGAGGCAACGCGGCTCTCTGGCATACCCGTCAACCGCGTGCGGATCATCATTTTCGCCACCACCGGTTTTCTGGCGGCGATAAGCGGGGTCCTGCTGACCTCGCGCCTGAACTCCGGTTATGCCGGGGTAGGGGTGGGCTGGGAGTTCGATGTCATCTCCGCCGTCATCATCGGGGGCACGAGCCTTTTTGGCGGAGAAGGCAGCATTCTCGGGACTCTCCTGGGCGTCCTCTTCATCGGGCTGCTGGGCAACGGCATGGTGCTCCTGGGCGTCAACCCCTACCTCCAGGACGTCGCGCGTGGGATGATCATCCTCGCCGCGGTTCTCCTCAGCGCGCTGCAGCGTCCCAAGACTTCGGCCTGATCTGTTTAGCAGGCGTAGGACGCGAAGGCCTCGTACATCGCCCTGACGTTCTCGAGCGGGATTTCCGGACCGATCTCTCCACAGGCGATGATCCCACCCTTCTGGGTGCCCAGGTGTCCGAAGACGTCAAAGACATGCCTTTTGACATCCTGCGGCGTCCCGAAGGGCACGATTTTCTGCCGGTCCAGGTCAGTCCTGAAGCAGAGGGTCCCCGCAAATCGCCGCTTCAGGATATCCAGGCCGATCACGTTAGCCTGACAATTGAGCACGCGCACCCCGATATCGATCAGATCCGGGATGATGTCGATGATGTTCCCGTCGGAATGGAAATGAACGTCCATCCCCGCGCGCTGGACCCTCTCGAACATCGTCTTGTAGGCGGGCTTGAAGAACCGCCTCCAGAGCTCGGGGGCGATGAGCAGGCGGCCCTGCTCGCCCCAGTCGTCGGCAAAGTGGATCCCGTCGTACGGCAGGGCGCACCACTTGTCGAGCCAGCGCAGGTTGAACGCAAGCAGGTCGTCGCGCAGGCGAAAGACCTCGCGCGAGCCTTCCGCCAGGTCCATCAGGAGATTCTCCATCCCCCGCAGCTGCTGCATCTGCTCGAAGAACGTGATCCAGCCGCCGCGCGCGTAGTAGTCGCCGTTCTTCCCAGCCATGTGACCGCTGTACAGGCGGCCGACCGGTGGGCCGGCCGTAAACTCGGGCCAGCGGTAGCTCTCGTACGCGCTCCAGTCCGCGAACGGCCACTCCACCGGTATTCCGCAGACGCCCTCGGTGTGGACTTCCCAGAGAGTGTTAAAATCATCGTGGTGACGCCCCTGCTTGTAGAGCACGGGGTACTCTCCCCGCGCGAGATCGGGGAGATACTCCCACCCGAAGTCCTCGTGCACGGAGGCGAGGATCTCGTCCAACTTGCGCCCGAACTTGATCTGGGCAGCGGGCAGGATTGCGTGAGAGATCGGCGGCCGGTCGGGGTTGTCGAATCTGATCGCTCGAAACACTCTCTCCCTGCTGTTCATGGGTTCAATCTATCCCCGAGTCGACAGCGGGATCAAGCCAAAGTGGGGCGCCATTTCGAGGAGATTTGCTTTCGAAAGCTGAAATGGATATGCTCTGCGGTGGAGCACCGGGCATGTATACTGTACGCGTCGAGGACGGTTTCGCCGCCGCCCATTTTCTCACTCGCTACCACGGCAAGTGCGAGAGACTGCACGGCCACAACTACAAAGTCTTCGTGACCGCCGCCGGGAGCACGCTCGACGACGGCGGCATGCTGCTGGATTTCGGCATCCTGAAGGGAGCCCTGCGGAAGATCACCTTCGAGCTCGACCACACCAGCCTGAACGATCATCCAGCCTTCAGCGACGGATGTCCCAGCGCCGAGCGGATCGCATATTTCATCTACGAGAAAATGCACGCAGAGATGCCGGATGCCAACATCACTCTGGTCGAGGTCTTCGAAACCGACAGAAACCGGGCGACCTACTCTCCCGACTGACCTCCCGGTGGACTCCGCGGTTTCCTACCTCAGCGATCAGCTCATCGCCTACATCGGGAACAAGCGGGCTCTCCTGCCGTTTCTCCACGGAGTGTTTGGAGGTCTCCCCCTCGAGCGGTCGGGGAGCACCTTTCTCGATCCTTTCGCCGGCTCGGGGGCGGTCTCCCGCCTTGCCCGGACGATGGGATTCCGGGTGGCGGCTAACGACTGGGAGCCATACTCCTTCGTGATCAATTCCTGTCACTTGCTGATGAACCCTTCCGAGGTGGACGACCTCTTCCGGACGCGCGGCGGAATCGATGCTGTGCTCGAGGAGCTGAACGCGCTGCCGCCGCTGCCCGACGCTGAATGCTACATCAGCCGCCACTACGCTCCCCGAAACACCGAGGAGGCGGACTGGAAAACGGAGCGGCTGTTTTACACCAGAGAGAATGCGATCGCGATCGACGCGATCCGGCAGCGCATCGAGGAGTGGTATCCGGGGACTCCCGTGGAGCCGGCCGAGTGCCACCGGAAAATGGCCCTGCTCGCGCCGCTCTTGTACCAGTCCGCCACGCACACCAATACCTCGGGCGTGTTCAAGGCCTGTCACAAGGGCTTTGGGGGACACGGCCGCGACGCGCTTCGACGGATCATGGGGCCCATCAGGCTGAGCAGACCGGTGCTGGTTGATTCTGCCGCACCCGCAGAGGTGGTGTGCATGGACGCGGCCGCGTTCCTTTCGGGAAGGACTGCTGACATCTGCTACCTCGACCCTCCCTATGCCGTGCACCAATATGGAAGCAATTATTTCATGCTCAACACCATCGCGCTCTGGGACAAGCCCCCGGTGAACGAAGAGCGCTCTCCCGATGGGAGACTTCGCCACAAGGCGGGCATCCGGCCGGACTGGACCCGCACCCGATCGGCATTCTGCTACCGCGACACAGCCGCCGCCGCGATGAGGGGGGTGGTCGAGGCGGCAGATTGCCGGTGGCTCGTCGTGAGCTACAGCAACGAGGGTTTGATCGGGTTGGAGGAGCTATACGACCTGCTGGCGGAGTCCGGCGAGCTCACGGTTCAGTCGAAAGGATACGCGAAGTATCCCGGGGGGAAACAAAGCCTTCATCGCACGACGAGGAACGTGGAGCTGGCGCTGGTGGTGCGCCGCGGCGTCCCGACGGGCACGACGTCACGCGCGAGGGATGCCCTCCGAGATATCCGTATTGCACGGCTCCTCGCGCTCTCCTACCACCCCGACAAGATACAGCGGAGCTTCCCTGTCGAAGGAGAGGCTCTGATCCTGGGTGATGAGCCCGTGGTCCGCCTCCCGATGCGGCATTTCTGGCAATTTCTGCCAGATCCGCTGATGCCCCGGTTCCGGTCAGCAGAAGCTTTGGAGGCTTTCATTGCGGCCCTCTCTGCGTGCGCCGTGCGCGACATCAGCGAGGAGATAGACATCCTAATCGGGATTGCCCTCCGCGTCCCCGGCGCGCTGGAGCAGGAGCGGCTTCTCCGAGAGATCCTTCGACTGCTCAACAAGCTCGCGCACCGCAAGTACAGGGTTGAGTTCGCCTCCGCGTTGGTGAAGCTGCGTGCCGGCGCGAAAATGCGCCTCGGCGCAGGCCCTGCCTTCAGTGCTGGTCTGGATGCGATCGAGGACAAGGCAAAACGAAGAATCGCGGCGGCTCGCCCCCCACTCCACGCGTGACAACACACCATGAAGAATGAACTTGACACGTTCATTTTTCATGGTACTCTCAATGGATGATCGAGCGGCGGAAAAGCCTCGCAGCCCTACGGGCCGCTCTGAAACGAAGCCCGGTCACGCTCCTTGTCGGGCCGCGCCAGTCGGGAAAAACGACGCTTGCCAGACTCATCGTTCCCCCGAGCTCCGTAGGGTATTTCGACCTCGAGGATCCGCGAAGTCTCGCGCGCCTTTCGGAGCCGATGACGGCCCTGTCTCCCCTGCGGGGGATCGTGGTCATTGACGAGATCCAGCGGCGGCCTGATCTGTTTCCCCAAATCCGCGTGCTCGTCGACAGGAAACCCCTGCGTGCGCGGTTTCTCATCCTCGGGAGCGCGTCACCGAGGCTCCTTCGCCAGTCGTCCGAGACTCTTGCCGGAAGGGTGGAGGTTGTAACACTCGGAGGTTTCAGTCTCACCGATCTCCGTCCCGGTGCCCTCGCGCGACACTGGCGTCGCGGTGGCTTCCCGCGCTCATATCTCGCGCGAACGGAATCAGACAGCCTGATCTGGCGGCAGCAATTCATCCAGACCTATCTGGAGCGCGATCTGCCCGAGCTTGGCGTATCGATGCCGGCGCCGACAATGCTGCGCTTCTGGACCATGCTGGCGCATTTTCATGCCCAGGCGTGGAACGCGGCGGAGCCGGCAAGATCCTTCGGCATCAGCATGCCCACCGTCCGCCGCTACCTGGATTTTTTTGCTGGCCTGTATCTCGTACGGCAGCTTCAGCCGTGGCACGAGAACCTCGGGAAGAGACAGGTGAAGGCGCCCAAGCTCTACATTCGCGACAGTGGAATATTCCACGCGCTTCATGGGCTGGCATCGGAGAAGGACATCCTTTCCCATCCGAAAGCGGGTGCATCATGGGAGGGGTATGTCCTCGAAGAGATTCTCAAGGCCGTTCCGAACGAAGGGAGCTATTTCTGGGCTACCCATACCGGCGCGGAGCTTGACCTGCTGCTTTTCAGGAAAGGCAGGCGCTATGGGGTGGAGATCAAGTATCAGGACGCGCCGAAACTCACACCTTCAATGCGCATCGCCTTGCAGGACCTCGATCTCGATCATCTGAGCGTGGTCTACCCCGGCGACCGAGCCTATCCGCTTGCCGACCGCGTCGATGTCGTCCCCTTCGTGGATGCCATCGGGAACGCCGACCTTATCGCTCCTCTTCGCGCTGGCAGGCGATAGCCGCCGCTTGCCCAGGCCTACTCGAATCGAGGATGGTTTGGATCTGATGCACGCCAGTCTGGCGACTAAGGCGGGCGTGCCCTGATTAGGCTGTCGTGGTCGCCAAATAAGGACACCTTGGCCAAACACATAGTCTTGCGACTTTCCAAGAGCACTTTTTTCTTGCGTCTTTTTGTCCATATGTTATAATCTCTCCAAAATATGGAATGTGAAAAGCAAAGATCTGAATGCCCCATGGCCTTGGAACCGCTTCTGCTTGCGCATCCGGTCGGACTTGGGAAAGCAGAAGGTGGCCAGGACCTGACGCGGGGAGCCCAAGTCCCGGTGAGCTTCGAGACTCAGTTGCACCCGGTACTGGAGCGAATCGCGGCAGCGGCACGCTTTCCCCGACAGAAATCTCGTGCGATGATGTCCACCTCCGCGCCCAGCCGCTCAAGCCCCACGGCTATGGCATTACTGCCGCCGGAGGTGACGCCGGCCGAGCGACAGAGAGTGCGCCCAAGATTCTGGTTTGCAAAGTTGGCGAAGGTATGTTCTAGCGGAGCAAAAAAGTGAATCGAGGATCCTGAGATGTCGGCAGATGATCGCGCCGCATGGCCCGATAGGAACCTTCTTCTTCACCAGCACTTCTTCTGGGCGAAGACGGAAGGGGGCGGTCGGGGAGACTCTGGCGTAACGCACCCGGTTTACTTGCACTTAATCGACTGCGGGCTTGTGTTCGGTGCGCTCCTGTCGGCTCTACCGCGCGCTGTTTCAACACGCATCCGCGGGCTATTTCCTGAAGTAAGTCCTGAAGAGTCGGCCAAAGCCCTGGCCGTGCTTACGGGCATTCACGATATTGGCAAAATTTCGCCGGGATTCCAGGCGCAGCGGGACGAGAGTCGAGCCACGCTCGCGAAGCTTGGCCTGGAGATTCCCCCAGGTGCCCTACGACGACACGACATCGTAACCCTCAAGGTTGCTCATGCTCTGTTCCGGGATCTAGGCGCCTCAGACGAGCGCGGGTCGGCTCTGGCCGGCGCCATCGGAGCACATCATGGATCGTTCCTTACTGTGCCGAGGGCCGCGCTTGCCGGACGCGGGGCGTGGCAATCTGCAAGGAGTGAAGCGATAGAGATTGTGAGAGCAGCGTTGGCACCCGGTATCGGGAACTCGGTATTTGCCTCGTCTCCGAACCTCGTCCCGATGGCCGACGCCCTCCTCGTCTACGGAGGCGCAGTATCGGTCGCGGACTGGATAGCGTCGAACGAAACGTGGTTTCCGTTTCAACGCGAGCCTCCGGATCTGGCCTCATACGTCCGCGACAGAACCGACCACGCACAGACGGCTGTTGCCTTGCTGCATCTGGACGCGCCCGGCCTTCGGACGGGCTCATCGAGCTTCGACTCGCTCTTTGGTCTTCCGGAAGGTACCGAGCCCAACGAGATGCAACGCATCGTTGCGCACCTTGCCGACGATGCAAGGGCGCCAAGGCTCTATTTGATTGAAACGCCCATGGGATCGGGAAAGACCGAGGCTGCTCTCTCGATCTATGGCGCTGAGACAACGCGAGGCGCGCGTGGGTTGTACTACGGACTGCCGACGCAGGCAACGGGCAACCGCATGTTTGACCGAGTCTCCGGTTTTCTCAAGCGAGCGTTCGAGGGTGTCATCGAGATCCATCTGCTTCATTCCGAGGCGTTCATGCACGACGCGTACAAGGAGATCCGGGAAAGCAAGAACGGAACACAGGATCCCGACGGCGGGCTCGTGGCGACCGAGTGGTTCACTGGTTCGAAACGCGGTCTGCTGTCGTCCCACGGAGTCGGCACGATCGATCAGGCTATGCTCGCGGCTTTGAAGAGGAGGCATTTCTTCGTGCGGCTCTTCGGACTTGCGGGCAAGGTGGTCGTGCTGGACGAGGTGCACGCTTACGACGTCTATGTCAGCGAGATTCTCCGTTACCTGCTCGCGTGGTTAGCGGCGGTGGATGCAACAGTTGTGCTCCTTTCGGCAACGCTCCCGGCCAGGAAACGCCAGCAGCTCATCGATTCCTACGCGCCGGAGGCCAAGGTGTACACGCAGCCGTATCCGTGTGTGACCGTCGTAGGTGGTACTTCGGGGGAATCGGTATCCATAGCGATGGAAGCCCGGGAAGTTGCGATCGTGTCGACGCCGGTCGACCCCGAACACACTGTGGATTGGATGGCGACCAAGGTTTTGGAGCTGTCGGCGGAGGGTGGGTGCATCGCATGCCTATGCAACACGGTCGGCCGCGCCCAGGAGGTGTACCGGGCGATCCGGAAGCGGGACGAGAGCTGTCTGACTCTGCTCTTCCATTCGAAGTTTACCCGCGAAGACCGCAGAACCATAGAGATGAAAGTGACCGGGCTTTTCGACAGAGATGGGAGGAGGCCCGTGCGTGCGGTCGTGGTTGCGACGCAGGTGATCGAACAGAGCCTGGATCTGGACTTCGACGCAATGGTGACCGAGATAGCGCCCGTGGATCTCCTTCTCCAGAGAATCGGCCGAGTCCATCGCCACCGTCGGACGCGGCGGCCATCGGCGCTGGGGATCGCCCGACTGACGGTGGCCGTTCCTCCGGAGATCGACGCGCGCTGCTACGAACCTTCCTCCTTCGTGTACGAACCCATTGTGCTCGCGCGTACGCAGTTGGCTCTTCGGGAACACGGTGAGCTGGTGAAGCTGCCAGATGACGTTCCCAGGCTCGTAGAGCGGGTATACGGAGATAGCCTCGCGCCTGTGCCGGCAGTGCTGGTGGATCTGCTGAACCAATGGGAAATGAAAGACGCAGGCGACACCCAGGCCCAGCGCTGGGTTGCGCGGGACAGCGTGATACCCCGGCCTGCCGAAATCCATGAGGATCCAATGTTGCTAGCGATGGACACACTCAGCAGCGATGCAGACCCGCCAGTGGTGACGCGATTGGGGCGACCTTCGATCCCGATTGCGGTCCTGGATTGTGAGATCGTCAGCAAACCGGATGCCGAGATGATCCGGCGAATGTGGGACCTCGTGGTCCGGATCGACTGGGCGGGCTGGTACGGGCACTTCAAGGACCATCCGTGTCCAGACGCATGGAGACGCACGGCGATCCTTCGGGACGTTCGGCCGGCGATCTTCGTGGACGGAATCTATAGGGACGGGGATCGTGAGCTTCACTACTCCCGAAATCTTGGTCTCTATCAGACACGCAAGGATGGCGACGATGGAACATCGCTTTGACCTGGCGACGGAAGAATGGATTTCGTGCCTGTCGGTGGACGGCTCGCTTCGAAGGCTTGGGATGGCAGAGACGCTGCTGCAGGCGCACAGGCTGGTTTCCGTCGAGGACCCGAACCCTCTCGCCGTGCTTGGAATCTACCGAGTGCTGATAGCATTGCTGCATCGAGCGGTGGATGGCCCCCGGACGGGAAAGGAATGGAAGCAGCGCTTCGCGGAGAAGCGGATGAGGCCTGACGAGATCCAACGTTACTTCAATCGCTGGCGCGACCGATTCGATCTGTTCAGCGAGGACCACCCCTTCTACCAGACCGCAGGACTGACCCTCGTGGATGGCCAAGGTGCTCCAAGACCCGTGAATATCAGCATAATCCAGCATCCTAGCACAGTGAATCTCACGGTGTTCGAGCACCGCAGTGCGGGTCAACCGTCGGGGATCCCGCCGTCCGAAGCGGCAAAGTCTTTGATTGCCTGGCAGCTTTACGGGTTCGGCGGGCTCAACAAGAAGACTACCAACCTATTCGGGTATCAGCAAAGTTTCTTTCATGCCCCCTTGGTTGGTGGAATCGCAACGATCATTGTAGGTCAGACGCTTTTTGATACTCTCTGGCTCAATGCCCTGCTACTGCAAGGCAACGAACCCATGCCCGAGCTAGATCCTTCGCGCAACAAGCCCCCGTGGGAGCTCGAGGCGGAGAAGCGACAAGGCACGTGCAAACCTGCGGGGTATTTAGACTATCTGGCGCCGTACTCGCGTCATATGCGGCTTGTTCCGGAACCTGACGGCAGGCAAACGATAGTGAGGCACCTTCACATCGCGCAGGGGGCGAAATACGAACAGGTAAGGGATCCGATGCACCATGAGAAGCAGGATCCGAAAGATCCGGAGAGATGGTATCCGCCTGCGCTCAGACCTGACCGGGCGCTGTGGCGCGAGAGCTCGTCACTCTTCGCGTTCACGCAGATGACCGGCGGTGACCGCGCGAGCGACCACCGTCCCAGGGCATTTCTGCAATTCGAACGATTGGGCCTGGCAGAAAGCTCGGATGCTCGGCTCTCAACGGTCCGGTGCGCCTCCTTTGCGCTGAGTAGCGCGAAGGCGAACCCACTTTTGTGGCGCCACGAATTGCTGTCGTTCCCGTCCCGTCTGCTAGAAGACCCGAACCTTGTGGCGGAGCTTGTCGATGGCCTCAAACGGGCTGAGCTTGTCGGATTCGGGCTTTCGAAGGTCGCCGAAATTTATGCGCGTGAGGTGCTGGGAAAGAAGCCCGACGAGAAGAACGTTGCACTTCTTGCCATGGCGACCGGAGTGAGCGCGACTTACTGGGATGCCGTGGAGTCCCCGTTCCGGCGGTGGCTGCCATTAATAGGTCATGAAGAGAGCCGTAACGCGTTCTTTGTCGCTGTCCGGCAGGCGGCTGAGAGGGCATACCAGGGTTGCATCGAATCGCGGCAATCCGGCGTAGACCGGTACTATCGGGGCGTGGTTTTCGCTCAGCGCGCCCTCCGCGGTATCCTGATGCGGCACCTTCCGGAGTTGCATCAGGAGGTGAATGTATGAGCATAGACTCGCTGGTATCGTCGCTGACTCGATTGGCAGATTCCGGCACGAGCAAGGCTGGGGGTACGTCCCAGTCCCGCGGCGCCTTGGCGCGGCTACGGCGAGCGACACTTTCGCCCAATGGAACCGTTGCAGCCTACCGCTACGTTGCACCGCATATGCCCGCGGATGAAGATGCTTCGGACTACCTTCTGATCGGCTCGCTCTTTGGCCTCAACCCGCGGCACGTCGGTGACCGAACGCGAAACTTGGGGACAGTGTGCGCCGACCTGGGCCGCCAGGAAGACAGCTCCATCTCCTCAGCCGCGGATCGCCGGTTTACAGCGATGCTGTCATCCCGCCGTTCCGACCTCCTGCCGCATCTCAGGCGCGTGGTCATGATGGCGGACAGACAAGGTCTTGCGATCGACTACGTGCGCCTTTTCTACGACCTACGGAGGTGGGAGAGCGAGGCAATGGTAAGTCAGCTCGCGTGGGCTCGCAGTTTCTATCCGATGAAGGCGGAGGCACCGTCGCCGGAGCCCGGCGACCAGGACATTTCAACGCAGGAAGAATAGCAAGGAGGTTACTATGAGTCTCACGCTCGACATTCACATCATCCAGAGTTTTCCGTTGTCCAACCTGAATCGAGACGATACGGGCAGCCCAAAGGACTGCCTCTATGGCGGCTCACGTCGGGCCCGCATTTCGAGTCAGTGCATCAAGCGGGCCGTTCGATTGCACCCGGCCTTCGAGAATCGCGTACGATCGGCAAACGGAGACGTTGGGAAACGCACGAAGCGGTTGAAGGACCAACTCGTGGAGGGACTTCGTAAGAAGAAAGTTGCCGAGGCTGAGACCATTGCGGAAGAGGCAGTAAAGCGGCTCGGACTGGGTTTTGACAAGAAGAAGCCAGAACAGACGGAGACCCTCCTGTACCTCGGCACTCGCGAGATCCAGGAGCTGATCGAACGCATCGCAAAGCCTGAAGTACTGAAGGCTCTGGCTGTCGGCGGCTCTTCCGAGGCCAAGGGTGATCCCAAAGGCAAGAAGAAGTCCAAGGTGGACGTGGGCATTGATGTCGCAGGTGAGCTGAAGGATGTCGTGGGTCCCGCGCGACTTCAGCGAGGAGGATATGCTGCCGACATCGCGCTGTTCGGCCGGATGATGGCCGATGACAAGGACATGAACGTCAGCGCTTCGTGTCAAGTAGCCCACGCGATCTCAACCCACGCCGTGGAGACGGTCTTCGACTACTTTACCGCCGTGGACGATTTCAACACACAGGACTCCGGAGCTGGCATGCTTGGTATCCAGGAGCTCAACAGTGCCTGCTACTACCGATACTCGAACGTGTCCATCGACGCGCTGTCAAAGAACCTTGGCGGTGAGAAAGACACTGCCATCGCTGCCGCGCTTGGATTCGTCGAGGCCAGTGTGCTGGCAATTCCCACAGGGAAGCAGAACAGTACGGCTGCGCTCACACCCCCCGTGTACGCTCGGTTCGTGCTGCGGACAATGGGAAGCCCATGGTCGCTTGCGGGAGCCTATAGCAACGCAATCCGTGCCGAGGCGGATACCACATCGTCGCTCGAGCAGAGATCTATTGTCAGGCTCGAGACGCACCTTGCGAACTTGTACAGGGTCTATGGCAAAGATGGTGTGATTCTCGATACAGCCTTCGACATTAACCTGGCCGACTCACCCGCGCTTGCGGACCTGCTCAAGCGTCTGGAGGACCAGCTTCGACGGCAACTGGGAGCGTGACAATGACGGTGCTACTCATCCCTCTTGTAGGGCTCATGCAGTCTTGGGGAACTAGAAGCCGATTTCAGGAACGCGATACCGAACGGAGTCCAAGCAAGAGTGGGGTGATTGGACTTGTAGCGGCCGCGCTGGGGCGCACACGGGATACCGCGATAAGCGACTTGGCGGAACTCCATTACGCATTGCGGGTGGACCGAGAGGGCACGATTCGACGTGACTACCAAACCGTGTTGGATGTGGCAAAAGCTGACGGCGGCGTGTCAAATTACGCCCAGCTGTCCAATCGATACTACCTGTGTGACGCAGCCTTCCTCGTCGCTCTCGGAGGTGATGGGGAGACACTCCGTGCTGCGCACGGGGCGCTTCGTTCTCCGGTGTGGCCCCCCTACTTGGGGAGGCGATCCTTTCCCCCGAGCGTCCCGGTGTACTTGCCTGACGGTCTGATCGAATCGGAGAGTCTCCGCTCGGCTCTCTTGAGCCGCCCGCTTCTGGTTGAAGCTGAGCCAGGCGCGCGGATTCGGTTGGAGCTGCCGGGGGAGATGAGCGATTTCGAGATGCGAGCAGATCAGCCGGTCTCATTCGCGATCGGCCGGCGATCGTACGCCGAACGAAGGATCCGTTCGGAATACATTGCGGCGGACACGATCGGTCAGGGCATGGAGCATCAGCATGTACCTTAGCAGGATAACGCTATTGCTGTCTGAACGAACGGCACTCAACATCGCGGCCGACCGCTACGTTGCGCATCAGTTCGTCGCGGCGGCGTTCCAGGACCGACTAGCAGCACGACCACTCTATCGAGTAGCCCTAACCTCCGACCGGCCGCAGCTGCTCATTCAGAGCCGCCTTCAACCTGACTGGGCTCGCGCAATTGGGCCGCTGCATTTTCAGGCAGTCTGCGACGTGAAGGAGATCCCAAAGCCCAAGCTGGCAGCCGGCCAACTTCTCCGCTTCCTGTTGGTGGCGAACGCTGTTCGGACCATTAGGCCTGAAGCAGCTGTCGGCGCTCAGAAGCGCGGGCGGGCAGTCCGTGTTCCGCTCATCCGCGAGGAACATCTCCTTGAATGGCTGCGGAAGCAGGGCGAGAGAGGGGGGTTTCGGCTCCGCTCCGTGCGCGTTGTGCCGGAGCGCGAGCGCGTAGAGATGCGCGCCCTTCGAGGACGTGCGCCCATCGTCCTTTGCGGGGCGGAGTTCCAGGGTGTAGTCGAAGTGACGAAGCCGGATGCGTTCTGGTCAACTGTCGAGAATGGAATTGGGCACGGCAAGGGCTTCGGGTTCGGGCTTCTGTCGGTCGCCCCGATAGGCAGAGGAGACCGAACATGACGGATAGGATGCCGGGCATCCCGCCGGCCCGGCCGATCATGATCAAGGAGCGCCAGAGCACAGTCTTCCTCCGGTACGGAGAGCTCGACGTCATTGACGGAGCGTTCGTCCTCGTGGACTCCAAGGGGGTGAGGACTCAGATACCGGTTGGGGCCCTCACATGCATCATGCTGGAAACCGGTACGACCGTAACGCACGAGGCGGTCAAGCTTGCGTCGCGCGTTGGATGCCTCCTGCTTTGGGTCGGGGACGGCGGCGTGCGCTTGTATGCTGCGGGGCAGCCCGGGGGCGCACGTGCGGACAGACTGCTCTTCCAGGCCGCCCTCGCATTGGACGACACCGCGCGGCTGAACGTGGTCAGAAAGATGTATGAGGTTCGTTTTGGCGAGGAAGCACCCAGAAACCGTAGCGTAGACCAGTTGCGCGGAATCGAGGGCGCGCGTGTTCGCAAGCTTTACGAGGTAATAGCCGCGCGTCATGGGCTCCAATGGAGAGCCCGGAGGTACGACGCGGGCCAATGGGATCTGGCGGATGTACCCAATCGATGCCTGAGTGCTGCGACGTCGTGCCTTTACGGCATCTGTGAGGCGTCAATCCTGGCTGCGGGATACTCTCCGGCCATCGGCTTTATCCACACCGGCAAGCCGCAGTCCTTCGTTTACGATATTGCCGATCTGGTGAAGTTCGAGACCGTCGTACCCGTGGCCTTTCGGATTGCAGCCGGCAAACCAAAAAATCCGGAGCAGGCCGTTCGCCACGCGTGTCGCGATAGCTTTCGAGAAACCCGTCTTCTCAAGCGCATCATCCCGATGATCGAGGAGGTCCTCGATGCGGGAGGCCTGGAGCGTCCAAAGAGCGCAACGGCGGAGTCGGTCGCGCCCGCGCTTCCTAATAAGCAGAGCATTGGTGATGCTGGTCATCGTTAGCGAGGGCATTCCGCCGCGTCTGCGCGGCAGATTGGGCGTCTACATGATTGAGGTGAGGGGCGGCGTCTATGTCGGCGAGCTGTCGGCGAGGGTTCGTGAGATGCTCTGGAAGACGATCGAGCTGGAATCCGAGGACGGCAACGTTGCAATGATTTGGTCCACCAACACGGAGTCAGGTTACGATTTCAGGACTCACGGTCCCAATAGACGCATGCCCGTTGATTTCGAGGGTCTCCGGCTCGTTGCATTCGAGCCGGGTTTGGACGGAACGTTGAAAGGAGGGTCTGCCGGTGCCGGTAGGACGCCGACGGCCGGTCTTTGACATAAAGGCGGACAAGAAACGTCGGTGTCCAGTCCATCGGTCCGTATCTCTTTGTATCAGTGTAAGTTGCGAATGGTCTGTTCCCCGCGTGCGCGGGGATGAACCGACTTCCGTTGATGATTCTCACCCGCTTCCCACCTGTTCCCCGCGTGCGCGGGGATGAACCGTCGCTCGCGATCTGCGCGTTCCCGCTCGTGCACTGTTCCCCGCGTGCGCGGGGATGAACCGGGGCTGATGGTCATGACGGTCGGCGACCTGACCTGTTCCCCGCGTGCGCGGGGATGAACCGTAGCTGGTCAGGGTCTCCAGCAGCAGGGTCTTCTGTTCCCCGCGTGCGCGGGGATGAACCGATGGTTGCGTTCCATCGCACCATTGATGTATCCTGTTCCCCGCGTGCGCGGGGATGAACCGGATTGGCTTACTCTGGCGGCTATGAGTGCCACCTGTTCCCCGCGTGCGCGGGGATGAACCGGCGGTGCGAGGTGATCATTTTCGATCAGCTTTCTGTTCCCCGCGTGCGCGGGGATGAACCGCCCTCATCGCCTTCAATTTTAGATATAGGGTCCTGTTCCCCGCGTGCGCGGGGATGAACCGAAGCGCAAGGGCCAGAGCGAACGCCAGAAGGCCTGTTCCCCGCGTGCGCGGGGATGAACCGAGGATACAGCGCGAGCTCGCCGCAATGACCCTCTGTTCCCCGCGTGCGCGGGGATGAACCGACCGATCAACCAAGCTAACCAGCGCATCACTTCTGTTCCCCGCGTGCGCGGGGATGAACCGCCTATGACGAGCATGGCGGGGGGATCGGAGACCTGTTCCCCGCGTGCGCGGGGATGAACCGACTGATGCGCTTCGTCTCAACGCTGCTGGTAACTGTTCCCCGCGTGCGCGGGGATGAACCGATCATCTCTGCGATTTGAGGCACAATCGAATTCTGTTCCCCGCGTGCGCGGGGATGAACCGACATGCCCTCAAGCCTCCGTTGCCGCCGCAGACTGTTCCCCGCGTGCGCGGGGATGAACCGCTAGGGGGGCATGTCCGGATCAGGTGAAGAGACTGTTCCCCGCGTGCGCGGGGATGAACCGCCGTGAGCATGCCGGGTGGGCGCACGAAAAAACTGTTCCCCGCGTGCGCGGGGATGAACCAATCCTTGGCTACCCGGTGGAGGAGCTGGAGAACTGTTCCCCGCGTGCGCGGGGATGAACCGGCTTGCGAGATTGATTTGCTCTGCGCCGCGCTCTGTTCCCCGCGTGCGCGGGGATGAACCGTCGCAGTGGGAACGATTGTCTTGCTACATGATCTGTTCCCCGCGTGCGCGGGGATGAACCGTTAATTATTACGGTCCTGCACCGGGAGATGTGCTGTTCCCCGCGTGCGCGGGGATGAACCGTTTCTAGCGCCATTCACTGACATGCCCGGGCGCTGTTCCCCGCGTGCGCGGGGATGAACCGATTTGTCTTGACATATCCTGAGCGGTGGGGTACTGTTCCCCGCGTGCGCGGGGATGAACCGTCGTCCAGCTTCGCCGCCGTGACCCATTGACCCTGTTCCCCGCGTGCGCGGGGATGAACCGCTGGATTGCGGTCTCTATCTGACAGACAATTTCTGTTCCCCGCGTGCGCGGGGATGAACCGGCGACGCCATGGATCGTCCGGCAGCGGAAGATCTGTTCCCCGCGTGCGCGGGGATGAACCGAAACTCGCCATTTGTTTGATCTGCCACGGCGGCTGTTCCCCGCGTGCGCGGGGATGAACCGCGTTGTGTCACTTGTGAAGCACCCGCCTTCAACTGTTCCCCGCGTGCGCGGGGATGAACCTTCTGCCGAAGGACATCCCATGGGCCTAGTGTAATGTCCCTCAAATGACTATACAGACGTGGCATCTTATGATAGACTTTTCCCATGCCAAAGCGAAGCATTCCTGTGGTATTGAGCACCGTTGACCAGGCCCAACTGCGACAGTGGGAGC
>Ga0315279_10004378_pt1 | contig 18978 bp, 14 predicted proteins | sample YL17G06_20_MG_FD_203694 | JGI IMG/M metagenome (GOLD analysis project Ga0315279, IMG submission 203694) | Sediment microbial communities from Yellowstone Lake, YNP, Wyoming, USA - YL17G06_20 | ecosystem: Environmental > Aquatic > Freshwater > Lake > Sediment | place: USA: Wyoming | collected... | reverse complement strand
ATCGGCCTGGAGGATTGCGGTGGAATCTTGGCTACGATCCAAGGGATATATCAAAGTCCACATCAACCAAAAGTGTCACCCAATTTTACCCCCTTTTTTAGCTCATGAATAGGTAGCGTGTACAATCATCCGCGCCTTTATATCCGCGGGCCATTGCCTGTGCCTGCTGGTGTTTGTATCTCTTTTTTCGGGCTTCATCATAGCAGGTTTGGCACCAGTATTCGATGGCAAACATTTCATATTCAGGCGCTTTACCAGTTCGCCTAACCCAGTCTACTGTCTTATCTTCTGCCTTGCAGTGCTCACATTTAAAGCTACCACCCGACGTGAAACCCCTATAAGGATCGAATTTGTGGCTACAATCAGGGCAAATGACTTTTTCTCCAGTCTCTTCTTTTAATGATGAAGGATTAGATGAAATCCACTGAATACCATAGCACTCCGGACAAATAATGGCGTCCTGGTCATTTTTGTTTGCCAGGCGAAATGAGTTGAAGAGTCGAGTTTTCTTTCCACATGATGAGCAGCGTATGGTTTTGACCCAGAAGATATACATCACGTCTGCTTCATGGCCATGAGGACAACGAGCGCGATACCACTTCAAAATTTCGGGAGCGAGGGTGGCTTCAAGGTGTTTAAAAGCGGTTTCCAGTTTCTGCAAATCCACTGGTTCAATGGATTTCTTAACAATGAACCAGGCCACTGGATTGACATCCACCCCAATGACCTTACACCCTAACCGCAATGCCTCCACAACTGTCGTACCACCGCCCATGAAAGGGTCAAGAACGATTTTGTCTTTACAATAGCGCTCAATGAGTTCAATGGCGCAACCATGGCCGGTATGGTCGGCATCGTGATGGTCTAAATGGCATTGGCGGTAGTAGAACCAGTGCCAGGCAGTCACTCCCTGTTTTCGAGCAATGGTATCAAGACGCTTCCACTCCTCGTCTGGAATAAAAGAGGTAAGAACAATCGTACGGAATACGCAACCAAGCCTTCGCGCCCACCATTTGTGGAGCATATAAATGGGGCGCTTAGCATTGGCTTCCCTTTGGGCCAGTGGGTTGACTTGTTCGATAGGAAAATCTGCTTCGATTCGGTACATATTTTAACCCCTGTTGACTTTCATATTTTTATCAAATTATAGAGGGGTGGGTCAAATAAAATCAGGAATGTTCAAAAATTTTACTCTTGACAATTTAAAGATATAGGGCTATATGTAGTCTACATATGTAGACCATAAAAGGGCAATAGGGTACAGGAAATGGAGAAAGATCTAACTACAACGCAGGAGAAAGTCCTAAACTTTTTAAAAAATTACCTTAGAAAAAAAGGATTTCCGCCAACGCTTCGGGAGATCGCCTCCCACTTTGGATTGAAAGGACCTAAGGCTCCTCAAAAAACCATCGCCATCTTAGAGAGGAAGGGTTATTTAAGGAGGATCCCAGGAGGTTCGAGGGCCATTGAGATTCTGGGTGGTTCTCCTTTCCATGCAGGTCAAATACTCTCCCTTCCGATTCTTGGAAGGGTGAGGGCAGGAGAACCTATTCTTGCTATTGAAAATATAGAGGGGTACATCAACCTCGACAAGAGTCTCGTCTCTTCAGAAGATGTCTTCCTCCTTAGGGTCCAGGGAGATAGCATGATTGAGGCCCACATTCAAGATGGAGATTTTGCATTGGTGAAACCTCAGCCGAATGCAGAGAATGGGGAGATCGTTGTGGCCTTGATTGAAGATGAAGCTACCATCAAAAGGATCTTTATGAAAAAGGATTTGATTCGCCTTGAACCAGCCAACCCCAGTATGGAACCCATTGTCGTCAGAAAGGGAGAGAAGAAGATTAGCATTGTTGGAAAAGTGGTAGGGATTTTTAGAAAACTCTGACATCAATTGCGGATTGCAGAATGCGGAATGCGGATTGCGGATTGAACAAAATTTAAACCGCCATTCAAATTCAAACAGGTGAGAGATAATGGATCAAGAAACAATGAAACGAAGGACAAAGTTATTTGCTCTCGGTATTATTCAACTCGTGGAATCACTTCCCAAAGAGCGAACAGCAGAAGTGCTTGGTAGACAATTGTTGCGATCAGGGACTTCAGTCGGGTCAAACTATCGGAGTGCTTGCCGAGCCAAATCTATTGCAGACTTTATTTCTAAGATGGGTATTGTTGAAGAAGAGGTGGATGAATCATTGTATTGGATGGAGTTATTAACCGAAGCCGGAATAGAAGTTAGCATCAATATGGAAGCATTGATGAAGGAAGCGAGGGAGCTACTATCCATTACGGTTGCCTCAATCAATACCGCGAAAAAGAACAAAAAAATTAACAGGAGTCGAACATAGATCAGATTTTAACATTTAATTCGCAATCCGAAATCCGAAATCCGAAATGAAATATGTCTAATCGCATCATTCTTCACATCGATATGGATGCCTTTTTCATCTCTGTGGAGCAGAGGGATAATCCTTCGTTACGAGGCAAACCTGCGGCGGTTTGTGGTTCCCTTTCTCGAAGTGTAGTCACTTCAGCCACTTATGAGGCAAGGCCGTATGGGATTCGGGCGGGAATGTCGATTCAAGAGGCTAAAAGACGATGCCCTCAATTGATTCTCGTGGAAGGGAATCATTCCAAATACACGGAGACAGCCAGCCGAATCTTTTCCCTTTTAAAATTTTTTACACCCATTGTGGAGGTCGCTTCGATTGATGAAGCCTATCTCGATATCACTCAATCACAACTCCTCTTTAAATCTCCCCTCCACATTGCCCAATCGATCAAAGATCGAACTCGGGAGAAGGAACAACTCACCTGCTCCATTGGGGTGGCTCCGAATAAACTCCTTGCGAAGTTGGGGAGCGGTCTAAAAAAACCGGATGGCTTGGTGGTCATTGAAAAAGAAAGGGTGGAAGAAATATTAAGAGATCTTCCCGTTTCGAAACTCTTTGGAATCGGTCCGAAACTGGAAGAGGAATTGAAATCGGTTGGCATCTTCACCTGCGGTCAATTGGGAAGATATCCGGTTTCGGTTTTGAATGAAAGGTTTGGCGCCATCGGCGAGAGGCTTCACGAGATGGGTTTGGGACTAGATGATAGCCCTGTCGTGCCCTTTGATGAAGAGGAAGATGCAAAATCTATCAGCCACAGCGTTACCCTTGAAGAGGATACCTCTGACCGGAACCTCTTGAGAAAAGTTCTCCTCCAACTTTCGGAAAGGACCTCAAGGAGGATGAGGAGAGAGGGGTTTTTCGGGAAGAGAATCACCCTTACCGTCCGTTATTCCGATTTTTATACCTTCTCCAAACAGAAGACCCTTTCCCAGTTGGTCAACAGCGGCAATGAAATATTCCTTCACGCCGTTGAAATCTTCGAATCGATCTCCCATCCCAAACCGATTCGGCTCTTGGGGGTGGGGGTGTCCCTTTTGAAAAAAGAATGGTGTCAATTGGACCTTTTCGAGAGAAGGGAAAAGAAGGATAAATTGCTCAAGGCGATGGATCGGGTGAACGAACGATTCGGAGATTGGACATTAACCTGGGCCTCACTTTATTAAAGGAGAATGCGCCCTGAACCACGTGGGGTTCAGGGCTTCCATGCATCCAATGTGGTGCATGGCGGAGTGGGGATTGCGGAATGTGGAATTACTAATAAGGCCGTAATTGTATAGACATCAAACTCTTCTTCTATACCACTGGATTCCGGCTTTCGCCGGAATGACGAAAAGGGACGATGCCTCAAATTCGTCTCTCCGGCGAAAGCCGGAATCCAGCCCAAGGTTTTCAAACGGGCAAGTCTTCAATTCGAGGATGTCTATCCTATTATGGACTCCTCAGTAAACGGCTTCCAATAATTTTTCCAACTGATAGCTGGATTTCTTTTCTGCCTGGTGTAATGTTTTAATGATTGTGTAACACTCCTCCACATCTTTCACTACTTCATGGGCAGACCGCAGAGGATCAGAACTGATTTCCACCACAGCCACCAGAAACAGCCACCAACGCAACTCATCAAACGCTTCCCTGTTGAACCACAGAATATCATTGTAGCGATTCACCTGTAAGAATTGGTGAACTTCGCCATCCTTCAGCAGTGACTCTAATACCCGGTATGCTTGATTTTGGTCAGATCGTTTTACCTCATACCATCGTTGGTGCTTGGCGAGTAGCTTGACCACACTGACCGATTTCCATGCAGCTTTCTCTTCCAGTCCTAAATCCCCTAACACACTGGCGATGGTTTTGCCCAGTCTCCATTCATCAATCCAACTGCGACTCCGCTCTTCAAAGTCCGTTTGACTGACCACTCTTCCAAGGGCATGGACAAATAACCAATTAAAGATAGTGTACCAAGAAGACGTTTCACCGATCAGTTTCTCCATCAGATATTCTGCTGCTGTTTTACCTTCTGGTGGTACAGACCAAGGGAAGCGGTTCGCCATGGTCGGTAAATGTAGGATAACCTCCAGTTTGCGTCTCATCTCCGGGGAAACGGTTAGCTCGTCTTCCATACCTTCGCTGAACCGTTTGGCTTCCTGTAGAAGGTTTATTGTTTTCTGTTCCATTTCATTCATGAGGTCCTGATCAAGTGGGCCTTCTGGCTCCTTCAAACGGGCATCCATTAACCGGTGGAACTCAGCAACATTGACGAGTTCCTTGAGGGCATATTGAACAGGTTGTAAGAACATTTCTTTCAATGCTTCTTCGAGATTGGGTACTCCGCGGCCATTTAGGTATGCCGTTAAGTTGGCATATTGATGCCACTCGTTATCTCGGATTTCTCGAAAATCGATGAACACATGATATTTATATGCCCCAAGTTCAACATACAAACCTTTGTCGCAAAGCTCCTTGCTGTTCCGAATGTACTCCAAACCTGTCACATTGTCCCGAAAAATCGAGAAATAAGCCTGATCGGCGGTCAATCCAAGACCTTCTCCTAAATCCTTCTGCATCAACCTCCGCTCATCCCCCTCTCCGGCCTTGACGGAATAGGCGGCTGACGATCGAACCCATCCCCTGACAGAGTCATATTTGTTATGGTAGATGACCAACGCCCGCTCATCACCCGCACGATTGGAGTAGGTAAACACATTTTCATTGACATACCCTTCCAGAGTGAAGAAATCATACAAAAGGAAATTCTCCACTCCGGCAAATAAATGACGGCGCTTCATCAACGGGAACATTTCCCGTTCATGCCGTCGTATCAGATCCGAGTCCGGCTGCTCATCCCATTTGGCATATCGGTATTCCATTCCGTATTTTTCGGTAAACCCTTCGATCTGGCCATGGGCGAACATCGGGAGTCCAGGCATGGTCGCCATCATCGTGCACACACCAAAATACTTGTCTCCCTTGCCGAATTGGAACACAGCCGTCTCCTCGTCTGGGTTGCTCATAAAGTTAACAAACCGCTTGAGGACCTCTGGATTAAATTCTAAGGTGTTCTTCATGACGGAACGGTATTTTGCGTTTTCCTCGTCTTTCAACATATTCATGAAGGCGCTGTTATAAACCCGGTGCATCCCCAGCGTACGGACAAAGTATCCCTCCAACAACCAAAAGGCTTCGGCCAACAACAAAGTGTCAGGGGCTTCTTGGGCCACACGGTCCACCACTTGGCGCCAGAACTCCTCGGGCATGAGATGATTGAACTGTTCTTTTGTCATGCCATGTTCCGCTCGCGAAGGAATGGCCCCGCCTGTGCCCGGTTCCGGAAACCATAAGCGTTGATAATGCCTCTTTGTCAGGGTCATGGCCGCATCAAAACGGATGATGGGAAATTTCTTGGCGACGTGCAGGATCGACTGGATGACCGCCTCTCGCACCTCTCCCTTCAGGTAATTCAATTGGACTGTATCGTTCCAGGGCATCCGGGTGCCGTCATTGCCGTGATAGATGTACAATTCATTGCCGCTTTTGTGATCCACCCGCTTAAAGACGACCGCTGCATCACTTCGGTCAAAATAGTGATCTTCAAGATAGATACTTACGTCTCCATGCCAGGACAGGTTCGGTCCGCTGAAGCGGTAAGCGGGAAAAGGACTGTAATCTAAGGAAATGAACCAGTCTGGATGCTCGATCAACCATCTGGAATCGATCCCCATATGGTTAGGCACCATATCGCTTGCCATGCGGATGCCACGCTCCCAAGCCCGTTTTTTCAAATTCTGAAAGGCTTCTTCACCGCCCAAGTCGCTTGCAATCTCATAGTCGAAGAGGGAGTACGCAGAAGCCACCGCTTCAGGATTGCCCAATTGCTCCTTGATTTTTTTTGATGCCAGGCTGCGCTCCCACAGACCGATGAGCCACAAGCCGCTGAAACCCCATTGAGCTAAGATGTCCAGTTCTTCATCGGGGATCTGGTCGAGCCGGTAAAGTGAGCGCTGGTATTTTCTGGAGAGCTGATGGAGCCACACATAGACGTTTTTCGCCATCAGGACTAACCTGGGCATCCAATCAAGATCTCTGCTGAACCGTTCCGGTTCGGCTTCGAGACCGGTGAATTCATAAACCTGAGCAGGAGCGCGGCCCCAAAACGCCATCCTTCGCTCCTCTGCGATCTCCTCTTCTTTGATCAAGTCGAGACTGCTGAGCAGACGGTAGAAATACTTTCCCAACAAAAAGCCCCATTTTTCTCGGATATATTCCAACTGTCCCGAAAGCGAGTGGGGGACAGCCACGGCAGGGGTGCGAAGCATATCCATTAGATTCTGTTGATCGGGACCGAAAAAAGGTTGGATATTGAAGAATGCGTGCAAACTGGCGATGATTTGCAGGTAAGAAGTTCCCCTTTCCAGTGTGGAGTCATCGAATAGCTCGATGAAGGGTGAGAAGGCTGGATTCATATTGGCGAGCCAGAGCATGAACAACTCTTCCAACACAATCCGGCGATGGGGTACCCCTGCGGTTTCGCCCTCCAGGTAGGTATCGAGTCCGATCTCACGGCGATAGAGAGCTACGGTCGGAAATTCGTCTGCAAATTTGTGAAGGGCCTCATCCACTGCAGGTTTGCCAAATTTTTCATAGAGCCAATCCAGTGCCTGTTTCATGATTTGCGAATTTTTCTGATCGCGAAATAACCCGACGACGTAATGCAGGATCTCATCAATTAGCCCCATAGCATTAATCTGTCCGGCTTTAATGGCCTGCTCTGGGAAATTGATCAGGTCCCGTTTTTCGTTGATTTTTTGTGATAAGACCCGGGCAGCATGGAAGTTGGGAAAAATGACATTCCCGCTAAGGGAGAACAGGGAGTCATCAAACTGGTAGAGATCCCGTGCCTTGCGCGAGACATGAAACTCCATCCATATGGTATTATTTCTTTTTTTCATCGTGAATTACGTAGAAAATAACCCCTCCCCTAGTGGGAGGGGATTCACCCTGTTAGATAAGATTGTCTATTCAGCCCTGTTATTCAGCAAACATTCTATCTAACAGGGTGAAGGGGAGGGGGACGGATTGTTTTTATTCACCCTCACCCCAACCCTCTCCCGTCAAGGGAGAGGGGAAACTTTTAATTTTCATGATTTGTGGGTACCGAACTCTCCATGTAAATTTTTATCAAAATGTGCCAGAATACCCCCCAGCAAAGCTGGGGGGATGAATGGCCTTCCCTCTCCCCTGGGGGGAGAGGGTTAGGGTGAGGGGGAAATGATCTTATCATCACCCCCACCTTAATCCCCCGTCAAGGGGGAGGAAAGTTTTTTCGAGAATTGGATGCCCCGCAGCTCTGCTGCGGGGCACTTCACTTTGGATTTTGGGTGTTGACATTTAGCATTTTCTAATTACTATAGGCCATTCCTTTGATGGACTCAAGGAAAATTATAGATCATTGATGCAAACTGGTCTATAATGAATTTACAATCAAAATTGAAAATAAGAGGAGAACAATATGGTCCATAAAGAGATCTGTATCATCGGTGCTGGGAATGGCGGATCAGCGATAGCCGGTGATATGACTTTGGCAGGCCACCGCTGTCGGCTTTTTGAGTTTCCAGAATATGCCGAAAACATCAGGCCCATCGCTGCCCAAGGAGGAATTCACGTAACAGGAATCGCACGAACTGGTTTTGCGAAGGTAGCACTGGCAACCATGAATCTGGGGGAAGCCGTTCAAGGGGCAGACCTGATGATGGTAACGACACAGGCCTTGGCGCATCAGCGAGTGGCACAAGAGCTGGCATCCCACCTGTCGGATGGCCAGACAGTGGTCTTATGGCCAGGTAGTGGCGGCACACTTGTTTTTCGAAAGGTGTGGGATGAGACAGGGATGAGCCGCCGAGTCTTTCTGGCCGAAGCAGTAACATTTCCTTATTGTTGTCGTCGTCTGGAAGGACCGGGTACGGTCAACATTCACAGGATAGATGGCCCAAGAATGTTATTGGCAGCCCTGCCCGCAACAGATACGGAAGCCGTTTTGGAGGCTCTATCAGGAACCTATGCAGATGTGGTGAAGCCGGCCTTCAGCGTATTGGAACCTGCACTCTACAACGTCAACATCATCGTCCATCCTGTGGGTGCCCTGCTCAACATGGGACGGATCGAGCACTCGAAGGGAGAGTTCTGGATGTACAAGGAGGGGCTGACGCCTTCGGTGAAGAAGATCATTTACCGGATGGATACTGAACGCATGGCCCTTTTCAGGGCATTCGGATACCGTCCTTACACCTACGATGAGATTTTTTGGGGTTCTTTCAACATGGATGTCGAGCAGTTTGCAGTCACATCCAGCAAAGGGCCGTTCAGCATGCAGGATCGCTATGTCACTGAAGACATCCCCATAGGGGTGAGTCTCACGGTATCGATCGCTCGCAAGGTGGGGGTGCCAATGCCCACGTATGAAACCATGATCCATCTTGCTTCAGTGGTCAATGATACTGATTTTTATGCTACTGGCCGCACTCTGGAAAATCTGGGGTTGGCTGATCTAAACTTGGAAGATTTGAAGCAATACTTCCTAAGTGGTAGGAGACCATCGTTTCTATAAACCTCGAGATGTATCCCTGGAAAAATCTCTGATACTTTCATCCCGAAAGAGTGATTTTTTAAAATCCTCTTTTCATGCAACCTTTCATCGAGGATTCCTATCGTTAGGCTAAAGACCTTTACCCCGTTAGAAATAATGCCCCGCTGCTCTGCAGTGGGGGGTATATTTTGAATAATTCCGGCCGGGTTTAACGCTCCCTGCTTGAATTTCTAACGGGGTTTACTGTCATTGGATTACGTTTCATCTCAAACCATATTCTGCCAGTTGAACAAATTTAAACCCTCTCTTTTTTAATTGGGGGATGGCCTCGATTACGCCATCCGCGGTTTCTCTCTCAGGATGGTTCATGTGCATGAGAATAATAGATGAGGGGGGAGCATTCAATAATGCCTCTTTCACCTGTTTCTTTGAGTAGGTGGCACCCGCATCTCCAAGAACACTGAAATGCACGACTTCATACCCTAAGGCATTGGCCACTTCTACACCGACTTCATCGCAGTATGCGGCCCCAGGCCGGTAAAATCTTGGTTTGCGGCCGGTCAGGTTTTGAATTTTTATTCCATTTTGTTCTATTTCATCGATGAGTTCACCCACGCTTCTTGTGCCTTTTATTCCATAAACAGAGCGACCATTGACTGAACAGGGTTTGTGGTTTAAACCGTGGTTTTCTATTTCAAAAAGAGGCTTCTTTACTAAGTCATGAAGAATATCAAGATTCTCTTTAATCCACCTACCACTTATAAATAAGGTCGCAGGAATCTTCTCGCTTTCCAAATAATCGATTAACTTCGCGTCATAACCACTCCCCTTTGGGCCTCCGCAGGCATCGAAGGTAAGGGCTATCACTTTTTGGTCTGTGTCGAGCCTGGTTTTCACACCCTTTACTGTCTTTCCCCATTCTTGTGGAACCCTCGCTGTGAATGCTGAAATGATCCGTTCTTTGTTCTGTATTGTCTGGCACTGTCCACGGTCTGTCATTCCTGGGAAACAGACAAAGAAAAGAATTAATATTACAAGACTCCTTTTCATCATCTGTTTTCAGCCCTCACTAATGCCATAATATCAACCTTAAAGGTTCAAGTTACATAACCATCAAAGATTTTGTAGCGTCCCCATTGATTGGGGACGAGTAAAATCCGTCGGCAATAAATGCCGCCGCGACAATTGCTCCTGTCAGGGAATATGTTATTAGCCATCCATATTTTACTTCTTCCACCTTATCTTGACAATCCCACCCCTTTCGTCTATTTTTAAAGATGTCGGGCTGTTGAGCCCGATTCCGCTTTGTGGGAAAGAGATGATCAAAATTGGAACGAGTGGTTTTTCCTTTCCGGACTGGAAAGGAACGGTTTATCCCGTAGGCATTCGGGAGAGTGATATGTTATCTTTCTACGAAAGAGAGCTGGGGTTTAAAGCCCTGGAGGTCAATTTTACCTATTACACCCTCCCTTCCCAGAAGAGCTTTGCTGCGATGTCGAAAAAGACTTCCGAAGGATTTGAATTTGTCGTGAAGTCTTTCAAAGGAATGACTCATGAGATTCGGGATAAGAAGACTGGTGCGATGATCGATAATCGGGAGACCTTTGAAAAGTTTAAATATAGCCTTATCCCTCTGGTGCAGGACGGGAAGCTGGCCTCTGTGCTTGCGCAGTTTCCCTACGGGTTCTTCCCGAATCGAGAGAATTTCGATTATCTCGAAAGGTTCAAAGAGCAGATGGGAGACATTCCATTAATTTTTGAATTCAGAAACCGCACATGGATGAAGGATCAGACGTTCCAGTTCTTAGAAAAGAATGGAGTTGGATTCTGCATCGTCGACGAACCCAAACTATCACAGCTGATGCCTTATTTTCCAAAGGCTACCTCCGAGATCGGTTACTTCCGATTTCATGGGCGAAATCCCAATTGGTTTAATGTTCCAATCAAAGTGCGGTACGATTACCTCTATAGTGAGGGAGAGCTGAAGGAGTTCATCCCGGACATTCAGAATATCTCTCAGAAGACGGCAAAGACCCTGGTTTTTTTCAATAACTGTTATTCCGGCTCAGCGGCCAAAAATGCTGCTCAGATGGCAAAGCTATTGCAAATGCGGAATGCGGATTGATGATTGCGGAATTTGAATTCAAATAGAACATTACGAATTCGGCAATTTTTGAAGAGAGGGAGGCGTTGTGATCGAGATCGATTTTAAAAAAGGGGATGGGCTCATTCCAGTAATCATTCAGGATGCTTCAACGAATGAGATCCTGATGTTAGGTTATATGAACCGAGAGGCATGGGAGGAGACGCTCGCAACCAAGAGATCATCCTTCTGGTCGAGGTCCCGCAAAAAACTTTGGGTGAAAGGGGAAACATCGGGTCATTTTCAGGAAATCAAAGAAATCCGTCTCGATTGCGACGGAGATACCCTCCTGCTCAAAGTGGACCAAATTGGAGGGGCTGCCTGCCATACTGGGTTTCGGAGTTGCTTCCATTACCGATTTGAAGAAGGTGGATGGAGGGTTTTAGGGGAGAGGATCTTCGATCCGAAGGAGGTATACGGAAAGTGAAAGTGCTCAAGATTGGAATTCCAAAAGGAAGTCTGGAGAACGCCACGATTGAACTCTTTAAAAAGTCGGGCTGGAAGATTACGATGAGTTCAAGAAGTTATTTTCCCACGGTGGATGATGATGAGATCCGCTGTACCTTGGTCAGGGCTCAGGAGATGTCCCGATTTGTGGAGATAGGGACCCTGGATATCGGGCTGACAGGAAAGGATTGGATTTTGGAAAATGGCTCCGATGTGGTGGTCGTTCAAGATCTCGTCTACTCAAAAACGAGTGCATCCCCTGCCCGCTGGGTCTTGGTTGTGGCCGAGGACTCGCCCATCCATACATTAAAAGATTTGGAAGGAAAAAAAATCTTCACAGAGCTGGTCAATTTCACCAAGAAATACTTTGCCGAGCGTCACATCAAGGTCGATGTGGAGTTCTCCTGGGGAGCGACGGAGGGAAAGGTGATCGAAGGATTGGCAGATGCCATTGTGGAGGTGACTGAAACCGGGAGCACTCTGCGTGCGAATGGCCTCCGTACTGTTGAAGAGCTAATGAAGACCAATACCCAACTGATCGCCAATCGTGAATCCTATCGAGATCCCTGGAAGAGGGAAAAGATCGAACAGGTCTCGCTTCTTCTTCAGGGAGCCCTCCGAGCAGAGGGAATGGTGGGGCTCAAGATGAACGTTTCAGCAAACGATCTCAAAACTGTCATCGAGATTCTCCCCAGCATCACTGCGCCCACCGTTGCCAACCTCTTTCAGACCGATTGGTTTTCTGTGGAGACGATCATTTCGGAGAAGGTTGTCCGGGAGCTCATTCCAAAGTTGCAGAAGCGGGGAGCGGTAGGAATTATCGAATATCCGCTCAACAAAGTCATCTAAGGTTGAGGTTAAGGCTAAGGTTAAGGTTGAGAAGAAACCTTCTTCCTCAACCTCAACCTAAACCTTAACCTGGGACTGTGTGAGCAGTCCTACAACTTCCATATGGTAGGTCTGTGGGAACATGTCAATGAGGCCAAGCTTCTGGAGATGGTATCCTCTCTCGGAAAAGAGACGAAGATCTCTTGAGAGATGAGTGGGTTCACAGGAGACGTAGACGATTTTTTCCGGTTTCAATCCAGCGATCTGATCTGCGATCGCCTTGCAGCCTGTCCTGGGAGGGTCAAGGACGACGAGATCTGGCCTTCCCTTTTCCCAACGTTTTAAAATATCCTCCACCCTTCCAGGGATAAAGTCGCAATTGTTGATCCCATTTTTCTCCGCATTGAATCGAGCATCTTCGATGGCCATCCTGTTCTCCTCGATTCCAAAGATTTCCTTGGCTTCGATAGCCAAGGGAAGGGTTAAGTTTCCGATGCCAGCGTAGAGATCCAGTACTCTCTCGTTCTCCTTCACATCTGAGAAATTGAGAACAGTCTCAATCAATGTTTGGTTCTGTTTTAGGTTGACCTGGAAAAAACTCTCTGCAGAAGCTCGAAGTCTGATCATTTTTCCCCACCGCGGTCTGTTCAAAGGGATCGAGATGTTTAAGAAAGGATCACCCATGAGCTGGAAACCTCCTCTCCTTATGATGGAGAGACCCCTTATCATCGGATGATCCCGAAGAAACGCTTTCAAAGAATTCTTAAATCCTTGACGGAATGAAAGAGGGTGCAAGATGAGAACGCCTTTCCCTTCCTCTGGTGAGACGTTTATATCGATCTCCTTCAACGGGGGAAAGGAGGAGATTTCTTTCTGTAGGAATAGGATGATCTGATTGACCAAAGGATGGGAGATTGGACAATGGTCGATTTCGACGATATGGTTTGATTTTTCCTGATAGTAGCCAATGGTGTTTCCCTTTACCTTCAGTTGGACCCGAACCCGATAGGCATAAGGGTCATGGGATGATGTCACAGCGATGGGAGGAATTTCCTTCGAGCCGCCTAATCTGATAAGAACCTCCTTCAGAATCTCTTCCTTTAACTCCCCGTGAATCGAGTAGTCGATATGCTGCCACTGACAGCCACCGCACAGACCGAAGTAAGGGCATGGAGGATCCACTCTCCAAGGGGATGGTTCGATGAGCCTGGTTAACCTCCCAGTGAGGTAGTTCTTCTTTTCTTTGATGATTTCAACCTGTGCTTTGTCCCCGGTCACGGAATGAGGAATGAAGGCCACTTTGCCATCGATCCGGGCCACTCCATACCCTCTAAAAGCCATTGACGTGATGTGGACCTGGACTTCTCCAACCATGAACAAAAGATAGCATGGAGTGCGACGAGATTCAATCGGCTCCATTGGTATCGCATAAAAGCGGTCTTATTGTTGAACGATGGCAACTGAGTCTTTGAATCCCCCTTTGATAAAGAAGTTTGGATAAATCGTGACCCTCCCTATGAATTGACATCTCTCCTTTATTTTGTTAGGTTTACCCTGTTGTTGAATCAGAATGTGTATTAAACTGAATAAATACCTTTATATATCTTCAAAACTCGGATCTGACATTAAAATTTTTTCAACAACAGGGTTTATTAATCCTGATGTTTCATAAAAGGTCGGACAGATGAACCTGCAAACCTTTACCAAGCGGATTTTTTTAATTTTATGAGTAAATATCTTTTTCACTGAGAGGGGGATCCAGGATTACTAAAGAAACCGGGGTAGCTAAGCGCTGAAAGGTCCCGCTGTAAAGCTTTGGAAGTTCCCTGCCCTTTGGGCAGGACTTCCCGTGGCCGGCCCGGCCCACCTGTCCGGCCTTTTTTAAGGATTTTTTGCAACATTTGGGTTAACTCAAAAGAGAGGGTGATCTGAGGAGATGACCTGGTTCAAAAGAAGAGAAGAAGAAGAGAAAGAGGGAAAAGAGAAACGGGAGGAACTGAAGCTCTCCGACGAGCTCTGGGTGAAATGTAAATCCTGTAATGAGATCATCTACCGAAAGGTCATCGAACGAAATTTCCAGGTTTGCCCCAAGTGTAACTACCATTTTCAGATTCCAGCCCGGAGAAGAATTGATTGTGTGGTGGACCCAGGCACCTTCATCGAATATGATGCAAATCTCATCTCCGCCGATCCTTTGGAGTTCAAGGATTCGAAGCGATATCCCCAGCGTGTCAAAGAATCCCAGGAAACCACCGGACAGAAAGATGCCATCATCTGTGGAGAGGTGAGGATCAAAGACCAGCCAGCCATGATCGGCATTTTCGAATTCAATTTTATGGGAGGGAGTATGGGGTCGGTTGTGGGAGAGAAAATCACCCGCCTGATCGAACGGGCTATTGAAAAAAGAATCGGTGTGGTGATCTTTTGCGCCTCGGGGGGTGCAAGGATGCAGGAGGGAATCCTTTCCCTGATGCAGATGGCCAAGACGAGTGCTGCCCTTGGCAAACTCCGCGAGGCAAGGATTCCATATATCTGTGTCCTGACCGACCCTACCACTGGAGGGGTTTCGGCCAGTATCGGAATGTTAGGCGATATCATCATTGCTGAACCAAAGGCGATGATTGGATTTGCAGGGCCGATAGTTATCAAAGAGACGATTCGAGCCGAGCTCCCAGAGGGATTTCAACGGGCGGAATACCTTCTCGATCACGGGATGGTTGACCTCATTGTGGAGCGAAAGGATCTCCGGCACACTCTTGCCCAGCTCTTAGAAATGCTCAGGGCAGATGGTCGTAATCAATAATCCAATGCAAAATGAAAAATAAAAAGTGTAAAATATAAACTATTTCTCAGTTTTAATTTTGACTTTTACAATTTGCAATTTTCAATTGGTAATGGGCTGTAGTACAGGAAATTCATCGATGAATCAAAACGCTTATCAGCAGTCGCTGGACTATCTTTACGGTCTCGAAAAATTTGGGATGATCTTTGGCCTGACTCAGGTGGAGAGGATTCTGGAAGCGATTGGAAATCCCCACAGAGAAATCCAGGTCGTCCATATTGGGGGGACGAACGGGAAAGGGTCTACGGCTGCGATGATGGCCTCGATCTTACGGAAAGAGGGCTACCGGATGGGACTCTATACTTCACCCCATCTCATCCGATTCACCGAACGGATCAAGGTGAACGGGAAGGAGATCGAGAAAGAAGAGGTGGCGGCACTGGCAGGATGGATGAAAGAGAGAATAGAGGCTGCCGGCATCTCCCCTCCCTTCACCTTCTTTGATTTCACCACCGCAATGGCTCTTCTTTATTTCAAACAGAAGATGGTCGATCTTGCGGTGTTAGAGGTCGGGTTGGGCGGAAGACTTGACTCGACGAATGTCGTTGACCCGCTGCTTTCCATCATCACCAATATCGCCAAAGACCACGAAGAGCAGTTGGGGAAAAGCATCTTGAAGATTGCCGGGGAGAAAGCGGGCATTATTAAGAAGGGCCGACCCCTCATCACCGCTGCCACACAGCCCCAGGTACTCCATCTTTTTTCAAAGGTCTGCCGGGAGAAAAGGGCTCCTTTCTTTCGAGTGGGCAAGGAATTCCGGTATGTTCAAAGCGGAGAGAGAAACTTTAATTACGAGGGCCTCCACCGAAAGTTGTGGAGTATTTATCTGAATCTTTCGGGATCTCATCAGATCATTAATGCGACCACGGCCCTCGGAGCGATGGAGGTTTTGGAAGATTTAGGATACCCCGTATCAAACGAGGCTATGATCGAAGGCTTAAAAGAGGTTGAATGGCCTGGAAGGCTGGAGACAGTTTGTCCCTTCCCCAAGGTCATTCTGGATGGGGCTCACAATCCGGCGGGAGCGCTCGTCCTGAAGGAAGCTTTGGAGAAGGAGTTCGAATACCGACACCTCATTCTTCTCATTGGGGTGATGAAGGATAAGGACATCGCTTCCATGCTTCATCTCTTGGCCCCATTGGCCGATCACATCCTTCTCACCCGACCCCATCTCGACCGCGCAGCTCCTCCGGCCTTACTCAAAAAGGCATTGGGAAAGAACGGAGGAAGAGCAGAGATCATCGAAGATCTCAAGGAGGCGATTGATAAAGGTCTCGCGATGACCAAGGAAGAAGGTCTTCTCTGCATCACCGGGTCCCTCTATACGGTTGGAGAGGCGAGAGCCTATTTCCTTCCCAGGGAGGGATTATGAGATATCGCCGGTTCCTTCTGAGTTCCTTTGTGATTCTCTTCATGGTCTACCATCCCCATGTCACCCATGCAAAGGTGGCCGATGCGAAGATCCCAGATTTGAAGATCACAAAGGAGGAAGGGCCTGTCGAGATCGAGGCAGACCATCTCGTCTACGAACAGGATGCGCAGCTCTACCAGGCTCATGGAGATGTAGAGGTGAGCCGGGGAGACTTCTTTCTTAAAGCGGACCATGCTCAACTGAGTATGGCAACCAAGAATTTGATGGCCTGGGGAAACGTTCTACTCAGAGAGGGAGAGGATGTTCTCGAGTGCGAACGGCTGGAAGTCAATGTGGATACCCGATTGGGGAAGGTTTACCAAGCAAAGCTTTTTTTGAAGGATCAGAATTTCCATATCACCGGCCAGGAAGCAGAGAAATTGGGAGAGAGCCGCTACCGGATTCGAGATGGTTCTTTCACCACCTGCGATGCCAAACGTCCTCCGTGGAAATTTACAGTAAAGGAATTGGAAGTGACCTTGGCAGGGAAAGGGATCGCTAAAGGACCTGTGTTCTATATCGAGGACATTCCGGTCCTCTACCTTCCTTCAGCCTTCTTCCCTGTGAAAGAGGAAAGGCAAACCGGTATCCTCCTCCCAGAAGGGGGGTATTCCAGTAGGTATGGTCCTGAAGTGAAAACCGCCTTTTTCTGGGCGATCACAAAAGACATGGATGCGACACTCTATCTCGACAGATGGGGAGATCGAGGGTTTAAAGAAGGTTTGGAGTACCGGTATGCCTTTACAAAGGAGACCGTGGGAAAGGCCAATTTCTATTTCATCGATGATCAAGTCTACAATAAAGATCGGTATGCCTTCTTCCTTCAGCATCAACAAAAGTTTCCCTATGACCTTTACCTTAAAGGCAATATCAATTATGTCAGCGACAGATTTTACCCTCGTGATTTTGACGATGACCTTACGCAAGGGGCGAAGATCGACTCCAGGAGTGTGAGGCAGTTGAAGTCGGACCTCTTCGGGGGAAAGAACTGGGACCAATTTAGTTTCTTAGTGGATGGTACCGTTTTCAACGATCTGACCAAGGAAAGTAATGATGAAACGGTTCAGAAACTTCCACAGATCAGTTTTTATGCCCATCCTCAACCCCTTTTTAAAACTCCCCTCTTCTACGACCTCGCGTCCTCATATACCAATTTCTGGCGTGAGAAAGGTGTTGAGGCATCCCGGGGGGAATTCTTCCCGCGGATTTCCTATCCGATGAGGCTTTTCAATGTGCTGAAGTTGGAATCAAGTATTGGGCTGAGGGAAACCCTCTACGATTCCTTTAACGACTCAACCGGCCAGCTCAAGGGGTGGAAATCGAGAGAGACCTTCGAGGCAAGCACGGAGGTTTCTACGGAGTTTTACCGTGTGTATGAAGGGAAGACGGACTCGAAGATTTATAATCTTTTTGGGGTGGCCAAATGGATGCATACCATAGAGCCCACCGTGAGTTACCGTTATAACCCTCCGGTTGATCAGGATGATCTTCCGCTCTTCGATGAGGTAGACCGGATTCCCTTTACCAGTCAGATTACTTATGGCATTACTCAACGTCTTGTGGGAAAACCCAGGAAAGGGGGAGTTGATTCTGGGCCTTACGAGTATGGAAAGTTAAAGATCTTTCAAAGTTATAGCCTTGGAGATTCTTTTGAAAGGGAAACAAAAGGGAAGGACAGATATTTTTCGAATATCCGGGCAGAGCTATGGTGGAATTTCAGCCCTTATGTGACTGCTCGAGGAGAGGCAGAGTTAAACCCCTATCAGGGAAATCTCGATCGTTTGAATACCCTCATCAGAGCTAAGGACGAAAGAAACGATGCGGTTCAAGTACAATATCGGTACACCAAGGACAATATTCATGCGGTCAATCTCCATACCCGGTTGAGGACGATCAACCCTTTATACCTATACGGTTCAATTCAATATAACCTATTAGAGAAGATGAGGGTGGAGAACATCTATGGTGTAGAATATCAGGCCCAGTGTTGGACATTGGGTCTGACCGTCGAAGATAAGAACCGATCTCCCGATGGCACCCAGAAAAAAGAACTGAGGTTCCATGTCTATTTTAATCTGCTGGGTATTGGTTCGGTGGGACACAAACCCAATTTTATAAAGTTATAGCAGAATCCCCCCTTTAATAGGAGACTGTGTCATAATCATGATGGAGGGTGGATTCCGGCGGGACAGGCGGTCAGGCTCCTTAGCTTTATGAGCAGCCGGTAAGGCCGCTGATCTTGTGGGGTGAAAGTCCCCAAACGTCAATTGCCCGATTCGGACGTTTAGCATATCCGGGGCATGATAAGGTAACGAGTCATGAGATGCTCGGGCG
>Ga0315279_10004377_pt1 | contig 18981 bp, 14 predicted proteins | sample YL17G06_20_MG_FD_203694 | JGI IMG/M metagenome (GOLD analysis project Ga0315279, IMG submission 203694) | Sediment microbial communities from Yellowstone Lake, YNP, Wyoming, USA - YL17G06_20 | ecosystem: Environmental > Aquatic > Freshwater > Lake > Sediment | place: USA: Wyoming | collected... | reverse complement strand
ATATCAAAATCATCAACATGAGCCTGGGCGCTGGCCGGTACGCCGATGTGTGCGACGCGCAAGACGCCAATACGATGTTACAGGCTGCGGCGCTGGAGGCTGCGCGCCAGGCCGGCATCGTCACATTTGCCGCATCGGGCAATGAAGGGTTGACCGGTGGCATGGTGGCCCCGGCTTGCATTTCCAGCGTCGTCTCCGTGGGCGCAGTGTATGATGCCAATCTCGGCGCTGTCACCTGGCCGCCTTGCTCCGATGCCAATGCGACGGCCGACCAGGTCACTTGCTTTAGCGACAGCAGCTCCACGTTGGATTTGCTGGCTCCGGGCGCGGTGATCGTCTCGACCGCGTTGGGCGGTGGGCAGGTGAGCAAGAGTGGAACCTCGATGGCTTCGCCGCACGCCGCAGCAGTAGCCGCGTTGACGTTGCAGGCCTATCCGACTCTGACGCCGGCCGAGATCGAAGCGGTGCTCGAGCGCACGGGCGCGCCGATTACAGATCGTCGCACTGGCCGCGTTACGCCGCGCATTGATGCGCTGGCGGCGGTCACGCGCGTCATCTCCGATCACGTCATTGCCTCTGTCGGTATTGTGCCATCCAATTTGCAACTTGCCGTCGGAACTGCGGCGACGACCACGCTGCAAGTAGACGCCATGCGTGACCTCTATAGTGTGGATTGGCGTCTCGCTTTCGATCCGAACTTGATGCAGGTTGTAGACGCTGATACCAACACGCCGGGCGTGCAGATCGCGGTGGGCGCGTTGATGCGCGGGCGGGATTACGTGGTGACCCGCAATCAGACGGACAACGCAACCGGCGTCGTAGAGTTTGGCGTCGCGTTGCGCGCGCCTGCTTCGCCGATCAATGGCTCTGGCGCAGTGGCTAGCATCACCTGGCGGGGCAAGGGCGTCGGCCAAGCGGGGCTCACATTCCAACACTCGCAGTTGGCTCGCGCCGGCGGTGGCGTCATCCCGCACGCGATCAAGAATGGCACAGTCCAGGTTCGCGCCGGTCCGATATCCGGCACTGTGTTGCTGCAAGGCCGCGCGAGCCAAAGTGACACCATCGTTTATCTGACCCAAGGACGCTGCGTGGTCCGGCCCACTCAAGTCGTCACCCCCAGTGTGCCATCTGCGGTCACCGACGCTCAGGGACGTTTTGAAATCATCCCTGAGCCGGCAAGCAACTATCCATGTCTGCAGACCATTCGACCTGGTTACCTGGTCGGCCAAAAGAGCGATCCCCAGGGAGATGTGGGGACGATCACGTTGCCCGGCGGTGACGTGACCGGCGATAACGTCATCAATATTTTTGATCTGGCGTTGGTTGCCTCGCAATATGGAGGCAGCGATCCGCTCGCCGATGTGAACGGCGATGGCGTCGTGAACATTTTCGACCTGGCTCTGCTGGCCAATAACTTTGGCAAGACAGGACCTGTCACCACTTGGCATTAGGTCTCACCCTTGCGAAGGTTTACGCGGAATGTGCTGCGGAATCGGCGCAACTCTTCGCAAGGGTCAGATTCCGAAACCCAAGCTTTACTCGTTCGTAACCCAATCGGCACACAGCATATTCTGGATTGGGTGTATTATCAAATGGCGACATTGCTCAGGCATCCTTCGAAGGTTTTTCATGAGACAGGTTGCGAATGTAATTGCAGCCTTGCCAGCTCGGGGCAAGATCGGTCTGGCCGCCGGCCAGTTGCCTCCGAGCCAGCCCGTGAGCGGCAGCGGCGCTCTGGTTGTGGTCTGGGCACTTGCGGCGGCTTGAGTCTAAATCTGCTTGGCTTTCAACTTGCGGCAATCGAGTTTTTGTGCGATGATTATGAGAGGAAAGGACACGGAGGCTCTCCATGCCCACAGCACTTGATTTGGACCTTTGGCTGGCCAGCGCTTTCCCAGGCGGCCGATCTCCTCCGCTGTCGCGCAAGTCCGGTTTTATATTTGCTGACCGGAGACCTCGTTGAGAAGTGAGCGTACAGGCAGCCTTGTCGAAAATACCCGTGTGCGCTCATGCGCGGTGCGGCGTTTCCCACCAGGCTCACATTGATCTGGAGAAATCAAAAATGAAAAACAAGACCTTGAAAGGAATGTTGGCACTCGTCGTCCTCAGCTTGTCGGTGGGCGTAGCGCCGGTGATGGCCGATTCGACCGTCGTGCGGTTTAATCCCTCTCCGGCCAACGTAGCGGTTGACCAGGTCGTCACCGTCAATATCCAGATAGATGACGTGACCGGCCTGGCCGGCGCCGAGGTGAATATATCCTACAACCCGGCCCTCCTCGAAGTGCAAGACGCCGATTCGAGCAAAGCCGGTGTGCAGATTGCGCCGGGATCGTTTCTCAAACCGGATTTCGTCGCACTGAACACCGCAGACAACGCCCAGGGCAAGATCAGCTTTGCCGTCACTCAGGTAGCGCCGACCCAGCCCGTGAATGGCAGTGGTGTGCTGGCCACCATTTCGTTCAAAGGCAAGACTGATGGAACGTCGGCGCTCACGTTCAATGTGGTCCACCTGTCCACTTCAAACGGGACTGCGATTAGCCGCGCTGTCCAGAACGGGCAGGTGAAAGTCGGCAGTGGCGGTCCAACGCCGACGCCGGGACCGACGCCGACGCCAGGGCCCACGCCGACGCCAGGGCCAACGCCGACGCCTGGCCCCACGCCGTCGGGCGGAATCCTGGGCTATCACACTGTGCGCTCTGGCGAGACGCTGATGTGCATGGGGCGGGCCTATGCGGTCTCGCCGTGGGCTATCGCCAGCCACAATGGACTGGCCTATCCGTATCGGTTGTACGTGGGTCGGCGGTTGTCCATTCCCAATGTGCCGTGGAAGGTGAGTTACGGACCGGTCTGCGCGCGCCAGTTTGGTGGGGTGACGCCGCCACCGCCGAGTGGCGTCTGCCGGGTGAACTATGTGGTGCGCCGGGGCGATACGCTGTATGCCATCGCCTGGCGTTTCCGGACGTCGGTGTGGGTCATCGTCGCGGACAACAACTTGCCCAATGCGAATTTGATTTTCGCCGGCCAGATGCTGTGCATTCGCTAGACGAGGCATTGGCTGAACCCTTGACCGGATGAGGTGTGGTCTTCGCCTTTGGCGATCAGAACCCCGACGGGCTGCTCCGTCGGGGTTCTTGTGTTTCTTGATGTTGGCCGCCGGGCGGGTCTGGCGAATTCTCCGATTGGGTGTATGATAAAAGACGGCTCGCGCAGTTCTGCCGGACAACGTTCTGATGCGGAGGACAGGATGACACAACGCACCCAAGCCATTATTGCCGTGGTGGCTGGATTGGCTCTGCTGGCTTTTGCGGTCGGGTTGATTTTTTGGGCCTTTCAGCCGGCGGCTGCTATATCGGTGCAAACCGAGCCGCTGCTCGAACGATCCGGCGCGACCATTATCGTGGCGGGAACGCGTTTTCCGGCTAACCGTGAAGTCTATATAGGGTTGGCCGATCCCGGCGTTCCACCCATGGCCGGCACCTCGTTCGTGCGAGTGTTGAGTGGCCGGGATGGCAAGTTTCAAGCTGCGTTTCTCTTTCCTGCCGATCCCCGTTGGACCGAACTGCCCGAGGTGACGGTGTATGCCGGCACGCCGGAAGGCGATGTGGTGGCAACCGCTCGTCTTTCGCTGGATAGTCTGGCGCGTCTGTTGACGCCGGCCTCTTTGGGCAGCGCGACGCCGTTGCCATCTGCGTCTCCGACCTTGGTCAAGCCGAGCGCCACCGCCACTGCTTCCGCGACCGCTTCCGCGACGCCGCCGCCCACGACGGCGCCTATTCCCGCCATCAGCTTGAGTCCGGCCACCGGGCGCGTTGGCACGGCGGTCGTGGTGACAGGGCGCGGCTGGCGCGCCAACGAGACGCTGCTGGTTAGTTTGCTGGGATATGGCGCGCAGTCCACGGTGGATTTGGGCACGGCCGGCACGGATGCGCAGGGCGGCCTCGCCGCAACCTTCATTTTCCCGGTTAATTGGATAGGCCCCTCTGCGACCATCGTTCTCATTCACAATCAAGATAACAGTGAACAGGCTATGGCAGTGTTTCAGGTGGTGGGGCTGGTGACGCCCACCGCGCAAACGCCAACACCGCTCGTGATCACCGGTTGGCTGGGGCAGTACTTTAGCAACCAGACCTTGTCTGGCGCTCCGGTGTTGATGCGCAATGACGACAACCTTGATTTTGACTGGGGAAACAGCTCACCGGTGCCGGGCCTGATCCCAGACGATCACTTTTCCGCGCGATGGACACGGACGATGTATTTCCCGCCGGGCAGCTATCGCTTGTGGGCGGCAGCCGATGACGGCGTGCGGGTCTGGCTGGACGGCAATCTTCTCATTGACGAATGGCACTTGGCCGCCAACTCCTCGTATAGCACCGATGTTCTCAACCTGGTGGAAGGACAGCACACCCTCAAAGTGGAATACTATGAGGAGGCTGGTTTGGCGAAGGTGCACATTTGGTGGCAGTCGCTTTTAACGCCCACGCCGACCGCGACGGTGGTGATTACGCCCGCTCAGTAAGCAAACCTTTGCGTGGGGGATGAACAAAAAAGCGGGGACCGGATAATCCCGGCCCCCGCGAGATATTTCACTTTCCTATGGTCAGGCCATTTCCGGCTGGATCAGGCCATAGTTGCCGTCCTTGCGGCGGTAGAGCACGTTGACCGCCCCGGCCTCGGCGTTAAAGAACACGTAAAAGTCATGGCCCAGCAATTCCATTTGCTCGATGGCCTCTTCCGGGTTGATCGTCACCATTCCGAACCGTTTAGTGCGGACGATGCGTCCAGGCCGGATCTCTTCCGGCTCGATAGTCACAGGCACCTCTTCGCCGCCGATTTCCTCAGCGCCGGCCCGCGAGCGGTCATGATGTTTACCCTTGTAGCGCCCGATCTGCCGATACATCTTGTCTAGCACGGCGTCAATCGCTGTGAACAGGTCTTGATTGCGCTCCTCCGCGCGCAGGATGGAGCCTTTGCTGCGAATTGTCAGTTGCACCACTTGGCGGTCCTCGGCGCTGCGTGTCTTTTCGACTGCGATGTCCATATGAGCTTCATTGATGGTCGGCAGATAACGATCCAGCTTGCCGACCTTTTTCTCAACATAGTCCTGCAACCGTGGGGTGACTTCAACATTGCGACCTCGAATTGTGACTTGCATATTTTTCTCCTTTCGACTATATAGGATGCGGGTAACCACCCCGCTCCGCTAAACCTCTGTTTCCAACGCAGGTTTCCTTCACGGTGCTCGCGCCAACGTCAAGGCCCAGACAAAAGTGGCGCCCGCCTGCCTCAACGCGATGCTGGAGGACTCGAGTGTGGCTCCCGTGGTGCAAACATCATCCACCAGCAAGACTCGCCGGCCTCGCACCAGGTCACTGCGCGCTTCAAACGCCGCACGCACGTTGGCTTTGCGCTCGGCTGCGTTGAGTGTGACTTGCGGCGTGGTGGCCTTGACTCGTATCAGCGCCGGCTCGACCACGGGCAGCTTGCTCGCACGCGACAATTGTTCGGCCAAAAGCGTTGACTGGTTATAGCCGCGCTCCCGCAGGCGCGCTGCATGAAGCGGCACTGGCACAATCAGGTCGGCTGGCTGTGACGCGGTTCGCCAGTGCGCTTCCAGGTAGCTCCCCAACGGCGTGGCCAGGCTGGTTCTCCCGCTGTACTTGAGATGGTGGATCGCTTCGCGCAGAGGTCCTTCGAACAGCACGGCGGATCGGATGCCGTCAATTTCGAGCGGGGAATGGCGGCACTGTGGGCAAAGCGACGAGTCGCGTTGAGGACGCCCGCAGTGTGAGCACACTGGGTCGCGCACCGGCTGCACCTGGGCCTGGCATGCCGCGCACCACAGGCTCCCGCGTTGGCTGCATCCGCCGCAGCGCGGAGGAAAAACTGCATCGAGTAGAGCGTTGCGGAATTTGCCCCACCGCGCCTGCCACGCCGGGGGCAATGTCCCGCCGACGAGAGCGTGCATATTCACCCCGTGTGGGTGAGATGGGCTAAAATATACCCTTAGCGCCGCCTCCGATCACTGTCAAGACGGCCGGGCCGAGCAAGACCAGATAGATGGTTGGGAAGATCAAGAACACCATCGGAAAGAGCATCTTGACGGGCGCCTGGTGCGCTTTCTCTTCTGCGCGCTGCCTGCGCCGCACACGCATCTGGTCGGATTGGATTCGAAGCACTTTGGCGATGGACACGCCCAATTGGTCCGCCTGGATGATCGCCGCGACAAAGCTGGTCACGTCGGTCACGTCCATCCGGTCGGCCATGTCACGCAATGCCTCGCGGCGCAATTTGCCGAGGCGGATTTCTTGCAGGACGCGCCCAAAAGCGAGCGCGAGATCGTCCTTCCATTTTTCGGTGACTTTTTGCATGGCTGCGTCAAAGCCCAGTCCGGCCTCCACGCACACCGTCAACAGGTCCAGCGCGTCTGGCAGCGCCTTGATGATCGAGTTCTTGCGGCGCGTGATTTGACTGGACAGCCACAGGACCGGCAAAAAGAAACCGAGCGCGGTGGCAACCACGGGATACAGAATCCGTTGAGTCCAAGCGGCTTTGGTGACAAACATCAGCACCGTGATCAGCCCGCCCAGGATGACGGCGGCAGCCGCGCGGGCCGCCCAGAACTGCGAGGCCGTCAGGTTGTACGGATTGCCGGCCAGTTCCAGGCTGTGGCGCGCCGACTCGAGTGATCGCTGCGGCGTGAAGCGGGCCATGAACTGGGCGATGCCGTTGAGGAGCGGCAGGACGATGCGTTGGCTAAAGGGCAGCGATAGCTCGATCTCTTCCAACGTGACCGCTTGCTCTCGCGCACCGTATTCGGCCAGCCGCTGCTGGAGCGTCTCTTGCGGGTCGGGCGCGTTCATGCCGACCACAATCAACACAATCGCAAAAGCGACGACTAGTCCGACGCCGATGAGGATCGCTGGCATTTCTCAACCTCCCCACTAAAAACTTGGGTTAGACTTCGATCGTCACGATTTTTCGGATGATCAGGAACCCACTGACGATCAAGATGCCGGCTGCGATGAGCATGGCCCATCCGCAGATGCCCCGCGTCCACAACAGCTCGACGTAGGGCTTGTTCACCACGTACAGGATCATCAAGAGCACGACCGGCAGGAAGGTGATGACATAGCCCGTGATCATGCCCTGCGCGGTCAACACACGGACTTCGCCTTTGATGCGCACGCGCTCACGGATGGTGTGACTGATGACCTCCAAGATTTCGGCCAGGTTGCCGCCCACCTCGCGTTGTACATTGATGGCGGTCACGACCAGGTCCAGGTCGTCCGACTTGACGCGGCGAAGCATGTTCTGCAAAGCCTGTTCCAGCGTCAGGCCGAGCTGGACTTCTTTCACGACGCGGTCAAACTCGCCGGCCACGGGTTGGGGCAATTCGTGCCCGACAGCTTCCATGGCTTGCAGCACGCTGTAGCCGGAGCGCAGGCCGTTGACCAACAAATTGATCGTATCGCCGAGTTGATCGTTGAATTTGTTGAGCCGCTGGCTCTGCTTAAAGCCGACATAGAGACTGGGCGCAAAGTAGCCCCCCACAGCGCCGAGGACGGCAAAGATGATCGAGCGGCCGCCAATCACGTAAGCGACGGCGCCTACACCCACGATGGCGATCACAATCAGCGCCAGGTACTCGCCGACGGTCAGTTTGAGATCCGCCCGGGCGAGCTGTGTTGAAATCCTGTCGGCAAATGACCGTCCGGCCAGCGCCCGGTTGAAGGCATCGCCGAGGGGCGACCCGCGCTTGGCGCCCGCGACCTCTTGCACCGCTTCACGCTCAGTTGAAGCGAATCGCTCCAGTCGCTTCTCGACGGTCCCACGCTCGCCGGATATCGAGAGCACAATGCCGACACCCAGGATGACGACCGCGACCGCGCCGACGATCAGGATAATCGGGTTCATCGTCGTATCTTCCTCACTCTCACCGCCGACTGCCGATGCCAAAGATGCTGGGCGGCAGCCGGATGCCGGCTATCTCGATTTGCTCGATGAACTTGGGCCGCAGGCCGGTGGGGATCAATCGCCCGATGACTTTGCCGTTCTCGACGCCTTGCCTTTCGTACACAAAGATGTCGGACATGGTGATGATTTCGCCTTCCATGCCCTGCACCTCGGTGATGTTGGTGATCTTGCGCGTGCCGTCGCGCATGCGCTCCTGGTGAACGATGAGGTTGATGGCCGAAGCGATTTGCTCGCGGATGGCGCGGTGTGGCAAATCAAAGCCGGCCATCAGCACCATCGTCTCCAGGCGGGACAGCGTGTCGCGCGGGCTGTTCGAGTGCAGCGTCGTCATCGAGCCGTCGTGGCCGGTGTTCATGGCCTGCAACATGTCCAATGCCTCGGCGCCACGACATTCGCCCACGATAATGCGTTCGGGGCGCATTCGGAGCGCGTTGATGACCATGTCGCGGATGGTGATCTCGCCTTTGCCTTCGATGTTGGGCGGGCGTGTCTCGATGGTGATGACGTGCTCCTGGCGCAATTGCAGCTCGGCGGCGTTTTCGATCGTGACGATGCGCTCGTCGCTCGGAATGAACGACGACAGAACGTTGAGAAACGTCGTTTTGCCGGAGCCGGTGCCTCCTGACACGACGATGTTAAGCCTTGACTGCACGCAGGCTTTGAGGAACTCGGCCGCCTCTGGCGTGAGCGAGCCGTAGGCGATCAGGTTCTCTATGGTCAAGGGAATTCGGGAGAACTTGCGGATGGTCAGCACCGGGCCGATGAGCGAAAGGGGCGGGATGACGGCATTGACGCGGCTGCCGTCGGGCAAGCGCGCATCCTGGTAGGGTTGGCTTTCGTCAATGCGGCGGCCCAAGGGAGCGATAATGCGATCAATGATGCGCATCAGGTGGTCATTGGTTTCAAACATGGCGTTGGTGAGTTCGACCTTGCCTTTGCGCTCGATATAGATCTTCTTGGGGCCGTTGACCATGATCTCGGTGATGGTATCGTCGGACAGGAGCGGCTCCAGCGGGCCATAGCCCAGGATCTCGGCGGCGATCTGCTCGAACAAGCGCTGGCGCTCCACCCGGCTGAGGATGATGTTTTCCTCCGCCAAGGTGGTGTCGAACATCTCCTCGATTGTCGAGCGCACTTCGTCGGTCTTGGAAATGTCCATCGAAGGATCCAGCTCGGCCAGCAGCTTGTTCTGGATGCGTGTCTTGAGGTCCAGGTAAGCGTCGCGGCTCGGCGCGACGGCCGTGGGAGCGCGACGCGCTCGGATTTCGCTTAGTTTAGATGGCGCTTCGGCGGGCGCGACGGCGCCCTTTTCGATTCGTTTGAGTAGCGACATTTACGCACTTCCTTGATCGACACAGGGCTTAACGATTGAATAAACGCCCCAGCCGCTTGCGGGCTACGTCTTCCGAGGTCTCTGCGGCGGCCACCGGCACGCTGACCATTTCCTCAACCGGCTGAAGCTCAACCACCAACTTGTCGGCCAGTTGAATGACGGCTTGAGCCAGCGCCGTGGATTTGCTGCGCGGGTCGTTGACGAACGGCACGCCTTTATTGATCGAAGAAACAGCGGTCACCTCGTCCATCGGCAATTGCGCGGCGACGGGGTGCTTGATGTGAGATTCGATGTCTTTGGCCGAGATCAGGCTCCGGCGATCCATCTTGTTGAGAACGAACAGGGTTTTGTCCGGCTGGTACGCCAACGCCTCGGACACTTCGAAAAAGGTGCGAGCGTTTTTGATGGAGGGGATGTCGGGCGTGCCCAGCAGCACAATCCGGTCGGCGTTGTCGAGGACGGCCAGAACTTCGTCCTTGAGCGTGCGGGCGGTATCCACGATGATATAGTCGAACATCGTGCGCATCTCGGTCAGGATGGCTTTGAGGTGCTCGGCGCTGACCAACTCGGCCAGCTCGGGCCGGCCCGGGGCCAGCAAGGCCTTGACGCCTGAAGAGTGCGGCGTCAGCATCGTCTCAATCAACTCCGCGTCCAGGTCAGAGATGACTTTGGACACGTCCGCGATGCTGCGCGTGGCTTGCAAGTTGAGCAACACGCCCACGTCGCCAAAGTGCAGGCTGGCATCCACCAAGGCCACTTTGCGGTCTTGTCGGGTCAAAGCCACGGCCAGGTTGATCGCCACCACGCTGGTGCCGATGCCGCCTTTCGCTCCGAACATTGCCACAACCTTGCCTTGTCTGTGCCCGCCCAGCGGTCCCGCGAAGGGCTGTCCGGCGATGGGCGCGGCCGGCATCACGGGCGGCGCTGCCGCAGCCCGCGCCAGGCCCATCTTGTGAACGCGGTGAATGGTGGAGATCAACTCTTCGGCGCTAAAGGGCTTGGTGACAAAGTCGCGCGCCCCGGCCAGCATGGCTCGGCGCAGATAATCGGCTTCGCTTTGCACCGAGACCATGATCACCTGGGCCGTGGGCACTTCTTGGACCACCTTCTCGGCTGCGGTGATGCCGTCCATGTCCGGCATGTTGATGTCCATCAGCACGATGTTGGGCTTGTACTGGCGGGCACACTCGATGCCGTCGTGGCCCGTGCCGGCTACGGCGACCACTTCGATGTCGTTTTCGAACGCCAACAGCTTGCGGATGTTTTCCCGCATTTCCGGGATGTCGTCCACGATCAGCACTCGAATCTTGTCAGTTGAACCGCTGGGCATATCCTACTCTTTAAAAGGGTTAAAGTCGTCCGGGTGAATCAAGGGTTGCCATATCACGAACCGGTCTAGGGAGCCTTGGCGCCGACCGGCACGCCGCCAGCGCCGCCGATGCCATAATCCAGCTTGGGCGGCACCGCCACTTTGAAGCGCTCGAACATGTATTGCAGCGTGACGGCTTCAGTGCTGAATTTGGATTCCTTGTCGCCGGCTGCGCGCAGCACCATGTCCAATTGTGCGCCGGTCTCGCGCGCATACTTGAGCACCAACGCATCCTGTGGGTCAACTTCCAATGTGGCAACCTGAGGCAGAGATGGCACCGGTGTGGGTTGCTGTCCGCCACCCCCTTGAGGTGCGGGAGTGGGGGGCACGGCAGCCCAGTCACCCAGCTTCAGCACGCGCGCATTCTGGACGGTCCACTGACAGACCATGCGCGGCAGTTGCGGTTCGGATGGGACCTCGAGGCCACCCAGGCCCGTCGCGCCGGTCGCAGGCCGACCAGCCGGTATTTGAACCGGAGACTCTGGCTTTTCCGGATTAATATAGAAGAACTTGTTGGGTTGCCGCGTTTGAAAGTCCTTGTCGAGTTCGTACACCCAGAAACAGGCCAGCACGTCTACCCGGTCATTGGGTTGCGCCGCAAACGCTACACTCAACAGGCGCGGCAGCACGTCTGTGTCGCGCCGGTCGTACGGCAGGTTTTCCTTCTCCGGGTAGGTGGAGCGCAGCGGGAACGCTACCGCCACCTTGCCCGGTTGGATCGCCAGCGATGCATCCCCGCCTAGGATGGTTCCGGCGGAGCTTTCGGCGATTATGCTCTGCAAGATGGGCAGCCCCTGCGGGATGTCTATCTTGGCGAACTTGCCGATCGCCTTGCTGACGTCGGTGAGAGCATCGGGTGGCACTTTAGATGCCGGCCAGTCAAACAGTCCTACGGCCGCAGTGATGATCTGCCCTCCGCGCGGAATGGGTTGGAAGGCGATGACGATCTGGGTCGTGGGGACGGCCTGGGCCGTGGCTTCCGGTTTCTTGGGAGGAGGAGAAGTTCGGCCTAGCCAAACAGCCGCCAGGACTGCTCCCACCGCCAATACTAGCCCCAGAAGAATAAAGGTTCTGCCGCGTCGCATGTGATGCCTCCTTAGAACACTAGGTGTGGAGCGTATTCACTGTATACACCTACTACTATAGTTACTTCCGACAAAATGTCAAGGCGGGTAACTGCGCCGGCAACCCCTTGCGAAGGCGCAAATCTAGCCTGAACGTTTGCACGGGTGAGTACTCGACACGACGGCACCCATAAAAAAGGAAACGGAGGTTCTCCGTTTCCACTCGATAGCACGGTTTTTCTGAACGGCCTGATTAGTCGCGCTGCCCGTCATGTGATGCTTGCCGGTCGTGACCGTGCTGCCATCTACTTTTGTTTCCGGACAACCGGCAAGTAGATACGATACCAATCGCAAGTCGTGAGGATCGGCAATATGACGCTTTGGCTCGGGTCATTGTGCGAAGATATTGTAATAGTTGCTGTGTCTGATGTAGGGGGATCATGAACAGCAGCGCAGTTCGTCGTAACTGTAACTCTCTGAGTTGGGCTCAACATGTTGTTGTTCCGCACCGGCCCAATGCTTGTTGGCGGCACGGTTACCGTAAATGTGCCAAATGTAGCGGTGATATCATAGGTGTCCGTGAGATTGCCCGTGTTTTGCACATTGAGCAGATAGATGGCCTTTCGCCCCGGCGGCGCTTTCAGGTTGCTGTTGTTGAACCATGCATCGAGCCGATAGGTAGCGGAAATATAAAATGTTTGCCTCAGGGTGGAGACATTGTTTTCTTCCGGGTAAGGAGGGATGCCGTTCCCTTCAGCGTTGCTGCCGTACCATGCGTAAAACTCGGACGCGTCACCCTGGTAGAATGTGTCCACCTGCGCGTATGCTTTATAATCGCCTGCGTCGGTAGCGCTTGTAAGTGTGATCGCGGTAGCCAGAGTGATACTCTGTCCAGGCCCAAGATCTCGCACCGGCCAATTGCCTGGCTGGTCGGGGTAGTGAAACAATGCATCGCCCTGGTAAGTGATGATGCCCCACGAGTGATCCGCCGCATCTTTCGGCGGTGTGTCGGATATCGGCTTGACGTACAGCTCTGTAGCGAACCGGCGGGAAGCCGTGACTGTCCCGATGTTAGTGATCGTAACCGTAAAGCTGGTCATACGGCCAAACGCCGGCGGCGGATACATCAGAAATTTAGTAACTGTAAGGTCCGAGCCGAAGAGTGGGTCCTTCAACGTCACGCTGCCGCTAAAGCTACTAGTGGTCGTCACCCATCGCAGCCAACCTTCTACGGGTGACTTGTCTGTCGTTATAGGTGAAACTGATTGCAGTTGGGCGTACGTGTGGCCCCAGTAGTCGGATTCTGCTTTGGGCGGGAAGGGACGGGTGTAAACGATGGTGGATGTGAGTGGCTCATAGACTCCTTGGCTGATGCTGGCTTTCCCTACCACTGTGACCAGCGGGCCAGAGCGCACAACGCGTTGACGCGTATGATATGTGATTGTAACCCACTCGGGCGTACCAGGGATGATTAGCGTAGGCGTAATTCCATTGGTCCGCGTGAGTTCCACTGTGCCCGTGGGTATGCCCGCGCTTATGTCCCAAGCGTCAACAGGCAATGGCCAGTCACCGCCTGGGGAGTTAATCTCTAACTCCTCTTGCCGCACCGGCCAAGTACTCGACATGATGTCCGCCGGCATCATTTCGAGCGTAATGGTCTGCACTCGCTGAACCAATGTCACCGCCGGCGGTGCCTGAAGTGATAGGGCGTCAGGGCTGATCTCACTGTCGCGATATACTGGCACAGGGACGGGTGTGGCGAACAGTGCAGAAGCGATGTCGCTTGACCCGGTACGCAACCCGGCCAGGATGAGGATCAATCCCGCTGCGCTGATCAGAGCCAGAGTTGCCAGGTGTGTTTTATTTTGCATGGCATCGAGTCTGTCCCAAAAGTCGCTAGAGGGCAATAGCCATTGCCCTGGGCGCAAGTGGTACATGTTGCGCCCAGGGCAGGTGAACTCACAGGCGCGAGATATTCTGCCTCAACTGCCAGCGAGCTTGATGGCTCTCGCCGGCATGGGCCCCTCGCCGCCTAACAGCCGTCCCGGCACGCTGTGGGTGGAGGTGGTGGCGTCGGAGCGGTTGGAGGGATAGGCGTTGGAGTCTTGGTTGGTGTATTGGTCGGCGTTGGCCCCTTTGTCGCCGTGGGCGTGTTGGTTGGCGTGTTTGTAGGGAGCGGCGTTGGCGTATTCGTCTTGGTGGGTGTCCTGGTTGGCGTCTTGGTCTTTGTCGGCGTGATGGTGGACGTCGGCGTGATCGTCGGCGTGTTTGTAGGGAGCGGTGTAGGAGTGTTGGTCGGCGTCCGGGTTGCCGTCGGTGTGCGAGTGGACGTCGGCGTGATAGTGGGCGTCGGCGTCCGAGTCGGCGTCGGCGTGATGGTGGGCGTCGGCGTGATAGTGGGCGTCGGCGTCGGCGGAGGCGTCGGCGTTCGAGTCCGTGTGGGCGTCGGCGTTGCCGCGTAGATGGTCAAAGATTGATAGTCAACGGCGTACGAATCCTCGTCGCTAGGCTCAAAGGGCGAGGAGTAGCTCCCGCCAGAATTTCTGTCCTGGGCTATGGCGACGACGACATAGTTGCCGTTCAAGATTGTGGACCCATTAGACCATTTATCCGTAAAGGGCCTGCGCGTAGTGCATGATGTTCCGTTGTCACCAAAGCTACAATATGGACTTGACCCCTCTGCTAGATAATGAATCTGCGCGTTGGTCAAGTCGTATACATAAAAGTAGACCTTTCGGATCCCGCTGGCGGCAGACGCATTAGCTTGTATTGCGAATGGGCCTGTAACCGTTACACTGGCTTGGTCGGGAACCATGGAAACAGTCGGTCCGCTAAGGCCGTCCTTTTCAACCACACACGTGAGGCCGTTGGCGAAACTAAAGGTCGCGGCCACAGTAAAGTCGGCGCCGTGTACAAAGTTCTGTGCGATGCTGGTTGTGCTGCCGACCGTGATAGGACCATTCAGGCCCGGTACCGTCACCGCGCCAAAGTTTGCAAAAGTAGCGATAAAGGTCGCGCTGCCCGTTTGTGGCAAAACCAGGCCGGTGGGATTGACCACGACCGACGCGTCTGTCCGATGAGTGCTATAGAATGCGCTGCCGCGCCAGGCAAGGCTGTCCAGATAGGCTGCTCCGCTTAGCGGCGGGAATTGATCGGGCGGCCAGGTGAAGGTTACCTGGGTCAGGCTGGGGTTAAATGATCCCGAGTTGCTAAACGTCGTGCCGATGCGAGCGCCGCTCATCGTCAGCGGGAATGCCGAAAGTTGGCTGCAAGCAGGCGTGGGCGTCGGCGTGGCCGTGGGTGTTTGGGTCGGCGTCGGCGTTGTCGTTGGCGTATTCGTCGGTGTGGGTGTATCGGTCGGTGTTTGGGTCGGCGTCTCCGTCGCCGGCGGCGTATCGCTAGGTGTCGGAGAAGCCAGTGGGACGAGCGGCGGCAGGCCAAACACGCGCGCCGTGCGGAACTTTTCCACCACCATGGTGCGGATGGCTTTGAACTGGATGTAATTCCCTGCGTTGTTCGCGACGCCGCGGATGGGCGTAATCAACGAATGGTTAAAAATCACCTCCAGGACAACCTGGTCGTTCGGCCCGCCTGCATCATCTTCTTGCCCCGTGTGGGCGCCGCTGCGGGCTAGCCGTGTGCAAACCGGATCGCCCCAGAGATAGCCGGCCGGTGGAGGAGTGGCGGCAGGGCTATGATCATTCTGCGGGTAATGGCGGCTGCTGCACACCGCGACATGATAATAGCCGCGCGTGTTAGACAGGCCCCCCGTCGCGCGGATGATGTCACCCGAGTTGGTCTCGTCTATGCTGATGCTGGGCGAGGACTGCCGGGCCACCTGGCGAATGGAATAGAGGCGCGCAGCATCCTGCATGGCGCCGACCACCTCTTCAAATTCCAGCGAGTTGGAATCGCAAATCACCGGCTGGGAAAAGCCTTCGATGGGAAAGAGCGCATTGCACAGGTCCGCCGGCGAAGTGTTGTTGTCCGCGACTTTCCAGTGTGCTTTGCCGTACGAGTCTCGCGCAATGCTCAGGTCACAGTTGTCAGTTTCACTGTCACCCCCTAGAGTCGCAAGGCGGCCATGGAAAAGATCTTGGCAATACTGGGTGTTAAACTCCCCGGTGACAGCATAGCGCGCCGCCGTGCGCGCGCTGTTTTCGACAATCATCCAGGCCGAAAAGATGCGCGCGAATTCGATGATGCCGAAAACCAACAAGAGCAGGATCGGCAAGGCTAGAGCAAACTCTACTAACCCCTGGCCTCGGGTTGGTTTGTGTGGCCTATTGGACGCCTTGATTTGCTTCTTCATAGTTACCTCTTTGAGCCGGTCTTTGGCGGGTAATTTTATCTCACGCCAGCCTGACCTTTCCCGCTCATGATACAGACTCTTCCCTAATGTGTGATCCGAGTAAAGATTCGATTGGCAATCGCATCGAAAATCGCTTGCAGCCCACTGCCCGTAGACGCGTACCAATAATTGCCGCACTGCTGTTTGGTTGGATATTCAGTTGGATTATCCCAATAGTTGCTGCGACATTGCCATGTGTTGGGCTGCGTCCCCACATCGGCGATGTAGCGCAGCAATCGCTCGCCCGCATTCGGATCACGCTTCGCAGTTCCGTCGGCCATGCTCGTGTTGTTGGCATCGGATACCTGCGGTCCCAGGCCGATGACAAAGGCCACGATGCCGTTCTTGGACATGTAGTCGGCCATGTCGCGCGCAAAGTCAACAGCATCGTACTTGAAAACAAGACCGTTCGTGTCGTAGATGGTCGTGCCTGGCCCGCATGTGCTGGTGTCTGTGAAAATGCACGCGCGTTGGATCTGGTTATACGGCAGATTTCCCACGCCGGGCTGGTAGTTGATGCGCAGACACAGTGAGTTAGCATAGGGCGCTCTGCCATAGTGTTGATCCACGTAGCCCGGTATGGTATAGGGACCGTTGGCAGCGATGGGAGGACCAGGCGGCCATGTTTGCGGTGGACAAGAACCGGAAGTAAAGTTCTGGGCCCAGTCGGTATCGGTCGCGTTGGGCGCGCCGTCGGTCAAAAGCAGCATCATCCAAAGTGCGCCCCGCAGCCGGCCCTTGACAGCCAACAAAGTGGTGGCCGCTCGCAGCGCGCCGCCGATGTTGGTGTTCATGCAGTAACTTTCCATCCCGGTTGGCGTCGCGGCGGTTATGCCGGGGCATTGGGAATCTAGCTCGATCGTAAACTGGTTATCCAGCGCGTTGTCCACCGAGGTCTTGTCAGACATCATGAACTCGGTCCCGGAGAGATCAAGGCCGCTTGACCAGGTGACGAATGTGCCGGCGGACGGATTATAGATGCGGGCCACGCGGTCAAAGGCGATGATGGCAACATGGTCGTAAGGAAATTTGAGCCGGCTGACCAACGTCTTGGCGTTGTCGTGCACGTCTTGAAAAGGAAGACAACTTTTGGTGGGTGCACAGACGTCGGATGGTACGCCGCTTCCGCTTGACATCGAAGCGGAGCGATCCAGCACGAGAACCAGGTCAACCGTGGCGGCTTCGGAGATCGTGTTGGCTACTAGTGGAATGGACCTGAAGCCGATGATGGACAGGAAAGGCAGGCCCACATCGGTCCAGGCATCCACCCGTACCAACTTGCGGGGAGGGCTAAAGCACAATTGCGGTATCAACTCTGCGTCGGTTGCGTCATGGCCTACGGCCGGGCTGCTGACGATGCTGCCATTGATGCAAGCAGATAGGCGCAACTTGGTCGCGTCGCCCCCTTGTGCAGCAAAGACCTGCTCGGCTGAGCTGTACATGTCATCACCGTTGCCGGTGTACACATCACGAAACTCGCGGAACTGGTTGGCCGCCTGGACGCCGGCAGCATCTACTGCGCGGCGCAACTGGGCAAAGCGCAACAGGACGGTTCCTACGTCCACGACCAGACCGCTAAACGCGACCAAACCGATGAAAACCAATGCGACGAGGACAATAGCCTGGCCCTTATCGGACCGATTTTTCGCCCATGCGCCGATGTGGTTTGTCTTGTGTTTTGGGAATATGTTCTTCGGCAATCCCATCATGTGCACTGCCCCTCTTTTCGAAGGTGCCAATTCTTGACCTCTGATTATTTAGGCTCAATTGCAGGCAACGGAAATACGGAATACGTGTGAACCGGGATCGGATCCGGGATAACGGCTGTGCTTCTCGCCAGTCCATTCGCAGCCGCAAACAGCTTGGTGAGCTGCGGGTGCGCGTGATACACCTCGACGACGACCAGGCCGGTAGCGGGCGCGTTAGGGTAACCACCTATAATACTGGCAAAGTTCGTATCCACGAAAGAAGGATAGGCGGCCGTCGGCTGGTTGCCGTACAAGGACCAGACATGCTTACCGACATAGTGTTTTGATTCAAAGTCCCAACTGGGCACGATGGCGCCGTCTTTAACAGGAATGGTTGTGACGACGACATCATCGCCCGCGTAGTCATTCGCCGCCCAAATAGACTTGGGGTTTGGATCCAGTGCGCCTTTTGGCAAGTTCCGGACCGCCATGCACCCTGCGATATAAAAGAAATTCAAGGTATTGGACGTTTGGCAGCGGTCGTAGACGAGGTCAGCCCCCCAACTCTTGACAATCGCTGCCCGGTCGAGATAATCGGCATCCGAGCAGTCCTCAGTGAATTCTTTATCGAACCACCCTGTCTTAGGATCTGTGGTACTATCGCCAAAAGGCTGACACCGCGTTACAAAAGGATCAAGGGCGCTGACATAGCGCGCCGCCGCGCGACTAGAGTCCGTAGCGAAAATGTAGGCGTTGACCAGTACCCCCACCTCGATAAATCCTATTAGGAGGAGAAGCAAAATGGGTATGAACAATGTTATTTCAACTAGGCTTTGTCCGCGCCCATCCTGCAGGCGTCGGCGAATTGCCCATTTCCTCATGTAGACTCCGCATTGCGTTGCGACTAGGTTGCCCAATACTGTGGGGCGACAAAAAACACAAGATACATTAATCTCATGAAAAATTATACTCTAAATGGTAGGGGCTGACAAGAGTCCTCTGGTACTGGTCAAAATCCCTTCATTTGTGCTCGTTGAGGGCAATCTTTCCGGTCGTTTGTCGTATCTTTTCAAAACGTAGGGGCGCACCCTCGCGTAGCGGGTCGCCCCGTTGTGCCCCTACCCCAGGTTATTGAGAAGATACCGTTTGTCCTTTGCGGGCCAGAAATGTGGATGTGAAGGGCGCATCTGAATGCCTTTTGC
>Ga0315279_10004376_pt1 | contig 18984 bp, 15 predicted proteins | sample YL17G06_20_MG_FD_203694 | JGI IMG/M metagenome (GOLD analysis project Ga0315279, IMG submission 203694) | Sediment microbial communities from Yellowstone Lake, YNP, Wyoming, USA - YL17G06_20 | ecosystem: Environmental > Aquatic > Freshwater > Lake > Sediment | place: USA: Wyoming | collected... | reverse complement strand
ATGAAGGTATTCTCCGGGGGCGACTACCTCATCGCCCACACCCACGACAGCTATCTTTGGCCGCCGGAAAATACTTACCCGATTGATGCCGGCAGCCGCTGCCAGTCCCAGATAACCTGGTAAAAGCCTTCCCCCTTTCCGCACGATACTACCCCCGGCTTTTACCTCTCCCCCGGTACGCAGCACGTTCCGCCCCTCCCCCGCATCAGCCTTGACCATCACTTCATCCGGAGATATTTCTTCACATAGCTCTTCGGATACCACCGCATCCGCACCCCGGGGTATCGTTGCCCCGGAGCATATCTTAATAGCCTTACCCCGCTTGACCTCGCCCTCGTATTTTAAGCCGGCGTACACCGAACCGGTCACTCTCAGGCGCACCGGCTGCCGCGCCGAGGCATTTTCCACATCCTCGGACTTAACGGCAAAACCGTCCTTAAGCGATACATCGGTGGATGGATAACTCACCTCCGCCATGATATCCTCCGCCGCTATCCTTCCGACACTCAAAGCTAGAGGCAGCTCCTCAATCCCTACCGGCCTGACATTCGAGCTGATAAGGTCAAAGGCTTCCTGGTAACCTACGTAGTCCGCACCTTCATCAATCTCTCTAATATCTCTATCCATATATACCTTTTACCCCCGGCTTCCAGAATCCAGTATATACTCATGACCCGGCCTTATTCAAATGAAAATACCTTTCCATAATTATTGACTTTGCCGACAGGCAAGAGTAGAATTCGCCATGTGTCAAATGCACAGAACGCACAGATTGCACACCTGATAATATCTACCATCATCATACTGCTTGTCCCGCTACTGAGCCTTATCGCCGTTATCCCCGCCCAGCGGGTATCGGCGTCTCCCGAAGCGGTCAAATGGTCGAAAGTGAATATCCCCACCGAAGGCGAGGCAGGAAGCTGGGTACTGGCTGAAGGCTCTGATATCCAGCACCTGACTATAGCCGGGGATGGGACTTTCTATGCCTATGGTAAAGGACTCACCTACACCCTGTATAAGTCAACCGATGGCGGCCTTAGCTGGGCTTATATAGGTAAGGTGCAGGAGGCCATAACAGGTATCGCGGTATCTCCCCACGACTCTGGCACTATTTATTACGCTACTTCATCGTCAATTTACCGGTCGACCAATGGCGGCAAGACCTTCGTAAAGATACCAGGAAGTCCCGGAGAGGCCGGGACCGGCCATAGAGCAATAACCTCGATTGCCGCTGCCTGGTTAAACCATAACATTATCGCCGTCGGCATTAAAGACGCCGATAGCTCCGAGTTCGGCGGTGTCTACACTCTGGACGAGGCAGAAATTATCCCCGACTGGGTAGATACTCACGTCGGCAGTTACGATGTCTACACTGTGGCTTTTTCACCCAATTATTCTTTGGACCGGCAGCTTGTGGCTGTAATGACCGATGAGATGGATACTTTTATCGCCAGTAAAATCGGCGATGGCGACTGGGGTGCCAGCATAGGTTATGCCAGACTGAATGCCGTTGTCGTTGCCGACTCGGCGGCGATTGCCTTCCCCGACGACTTTGATGCCGATGTCAGTTCGGAAAAGAGCGTTTTCTTTATCGGCATTGATACCGGCACCGGCGAAGGAGATGCCTATAAAATCAGTTGCGCCGAGGCGCCCGCCACCTCGACTGCCACTGACCTGAACGTCGGTAGTGTTTACGGGCAAAGCAATACCGACATTGCCGGACTAACTGCTAACGGTGATAACTCGTCCATCATCCTGCTGGCTGGCGCTGCTGATAGCGCCCGGACCTATGTCAGCATAAACGGCGGCGTCAGCTGGACAAAAAGTCGCAAGGAGCCGACCGGTGATTCCGGTACATGCGTGCTTATACCTCCTGATTTCGCCACTACCGGCCGGATATATGCCGCTACCAGTGGTAATTGCAGCGCCCTCTCCATAAGCCGCGATATCGGCGTAAGCTGGAATCAGCTCAGCTTGATTGACACTTCTCTTGATACCATCGTCGACCTGGAGCCATCTCCCGGCTACAGCCAGGATAATACCTTATTCATGATTACCTTTGGTGGCGGTCCTTCTACTGAAGGACTCTGGCGCAGTATCGACGATGGCTCTACCTGGGAAAGGACTTTGTCCGGTAATCTGGCCAGCGTGGACAGCCTGAAGTTCGTTGACCTTCCTCCGCAATACGGCAATGATTGCCACACGTTATTTCTTGCCGGGGAAAGCAACGGCAGCCCGGTAATCTGGGAATCAAAAGATAACGGCCAGACCTACCGGCGACGATTTACCCAGGACCCCACCACAGGTACGGCGCTTCCAGTTGACGCCTGGGCAATCGCCGATGAAAATACCCTTCTCATCGGTAGTTATGATGGCAGCCACGGAGTAGTCTACTGGAGCATTGACGATGGCTTTTCCTATTCTGAGGGAGTCCCGGTGGGCAGCCAGTCTTTATACTCTTTAGCCCTCTCACCCGACTATGAGAATGACGGGACCATTCTTATCGGGAATACCAACGGGTGGGTTTTCTGGTCCGGTGACAATGGCACTTCGTTTCAAGCATTACCTAAGGACGCCACCTCACCACCCCTCTCCGGCCTCATTACCGTCGCCTTCGACCCCGCATTCAAAACCAACCGTACTATTTACGCCGCCAGCGATAACGTCGATAGCGGACTCTTCCGTTTCGTCATCGGCCGCAGCGCCGCCTGGGAAAGCATTGACGATACCCTGCCTGCTGGAGCTATAGTCAACTGGCTGGCCGCCGCCGGCAATGGCACCTTATACGCTGCCAACTCTGATGCTGATGGTGGCATGGAACGCTGTCTTAACCCCACCTTTGCCTCCAGCCCGACATTCGAAACGGTAACCCACGGCCTGAGCGGTGGCGCCACCCTATCCGGACTGTGGCAACGCGACCGCCGTTTATGGTCGATAGATACCACCAGCTGTAAATTGATGACCTTTCTTGATACTCTGACATCGCCGGCCACCCAGGTTTCCCCGGATAACGGAGCATCGGGCATCGGCAGTCTGATTGACCACACTATCAGGGACATCAGGCTCGACTGGGAAACGATGGATGGTGCCACGAGCTATAAATGGCAGTGCGACTATGATACCGATTTCTCTTCTGTCCCCAGCGGCTTTGAGGACTCCACTTCGTCCAGCTCTGCCCGCCTGCCGACTCTCGAACCGGCCACTACTTACTACTGGCGCGTGCGCGCCAGCGCCCCGGTACTCGGTCCCTGGTCGCCGAAACGTTCCTTTATCACCAGCCTGGATACGGAGGTTGTCGCCCTCAAGCCGGAAATCCCGGCCGCCGGCGCTACCGGAGTATCTATCAGGCCGGTTTTCCAGTGGACGGCCGTAGTCGGGGCAAGCGCTTATGAATTGCTGGTATCCGCCGATGACGATTTTGACAATCCTTCCATCGTCAGGATAAATGATTACGCCCTGCCGACCAACGCCTGGCAGTGCGATGTCAGCCTGGACTACGACACGACCTATTACTGGAAGGTCAGGGCAACTACCGCCAGCACACACAGTAGCTGGAGTTCCGCCGGCATCTTTATCACGGAGCCACCCCCGGCTGCGGACAATGAGACTTCAACCGCACCACCGGCACCAATCCCTCAGAATAATCAGGAACCAATGCCAGAGTTGACTCAATCTATAAAATTACAACCCGTGCCGACCACACCGGCTTTGATGGAAATAAAACCCCCGTCCCCACCAGCGTCCCAGACCTCTGTCCCGCTCCCGAACCTCAGCCAGCCGCCGAGCGTACCCGGCTGGATAATCTACCTTATCGGGGGCCTGCTATCGGTAATTATCATGTCGTTAATCGTTATCCTGGCTATCGTCCTTAAAACAAGGCGCTTTTAATGCGGCGCCCGATTAAAATCGAAGTTTTTAAAACTATCTTTTTCGGTTTTTGCTGTTCAGGTATTATCTTAACCTCACCCCCTTTATCCCCCTCTCAAACCATCAAGATTGAATAAGACCCTTGGTGAGTCTGTTTGAGAGGGGGAGAGAATATGAGAGGGGGCTAAGCCCCCTCTCTCCTAAACTCCCCTCTCCAGCCAACAGTTGCTTGGGTATCCAATATATCCGGGCTGGAGAGGGGTCTGGGGTGAGGTAAGACCATCAACTAAATGTAAACAGAACCAATACTATTATTTATTTGACTCTCCATTTATTAAGCATTAAACTCTTTCTATAAAGTCAACAGGAAAGGAGAAGTACGCATGCCACTCGTAACCATAAAAATCATCGAAGGCAGAACTATCGAACAAAAGCGGGGTATGGTCAAAGACGTCACCGAAGCGATTGTGAAGAATATCGGGTGTCCCCCTTCGGCAGTACACATCGATATCGTGGATTATAAACAGGAAAATCTCGCTCAGGGCGGCAAATTAAATATTGACGGTCGTTAACCGGGAGGTTGCTTTGAAAGTCCTGGGTATCATGGGCAGCCCGAGAATCAAGGGCAATACCGACCTCCTTCTCGATGAAGCCCTCAGGGGGGCGCAGAGCCAGGGGGCGGAGGTCGAAAAAATAACTGTGGCTAATTTAAAAATTGCGCCCTGCCGCGAAATATACGTGTGCCTGAAAGACGGCAACTGCGCTATCCGAGACGATATGGATGGGATCTACCTCAGGATTCTCGCCGCCGATGCCATCATAGTTGCCTCCCCCATATTTTTCTATACTGTCAGCGCCCAGCTTATGCCGCTTATCAGCCGCTGCCAGGCACTCTGGTCGAGAAAATACGTCCTGAAAAACATGAATATCCCGCTGAAAAAGGGCGCTTTTATTGCCGTCGGGGCGACGAGGGGGGCAAAACTGTTCGACGGGCCGAAACTTACGATAAAATACTTCTTCCAGGCAATCAACGCCGAATATAAGGAAGAGCTTTTAATAAGGGGCATCGACAAGAAAGGCGAGATTAAACAGCATCCCACCGCCCTCGTCGATGCCTACGAACTGGGCAAAAAGCTGGTTTCCGCTTAGCCCGCCTTCCGTTCGCCCCTGATACTGATGGTGATATCTCTGAAGGGAACGACATTGCCGCTGGCAAGAATCGCCTGCCTGGACATGTGCACCAGGCCGGAGCAGCAGGGCACCTCCATGTGCAGCACGGTCAGGCTCTTAATCCCAGATTGTTTCAATATTTCGTTAAGCTTTTCCTGGTGGGCTTGAAAATTATCCAGCTTGGGACAGGCCACCAGCAGGGCGGCGTTATCGCCGAGGAAGTCCCGGTGAAAACCGGCATAGGCAAAGGGAACACAGTCCGCCGCCAGCACCAGGTCCGCCCCTTTAAGGAAGGGAGCTGCCGGGGGGACGAGCGTTAACTGTACCGGCCAGTGACGTAGCCTCGACCTGGTACCGGCTTCAGTGATAACCGCTGCCGGAGCCGCAGCATCGGTTTTTCTTTCAAATTGGGTAACACTGGCAGAAGGACAGCCGCAGGGAAGCTTATCTTCCGTCTCTTCTGCGTGTAAATGCTCCTCCGTTGCCCCTTCGTCAAACTCCCGGGCTTCCCTCTCCTCGATAGTAATAGCGTCCTGCGGGCACTTCCCGAGACAGGCACCTAAACCGTCGCAGTATGTTTCGCTGATAAGTCTGGCCTTGCCGTCTATAATCTTCAGCGCTCCCTCGGCGCAGGAGATAATACAGTCTCCGCAGCCGTTACATTTATCCTCGTCGATTTTGACTATTTTTCTTAAAGTCCTGGCTACCACATCACACCTCCAGCAATCATTCGCTAACTCTCGCCCTTCAGAGCCTTCCATCTTTCCTCCCCCAAGCACTGGCGCGCCGAGGGGCACCACTCGATACAGGAAGGCGTCTGCTCCTTATAAACGTACTCGCCGCACTTCTTGCACTTTATCCTGAGTTCGTCGGAAAACATTTCCACCTCAGCGCCACACTTCGGGCACTTGTAAATCGCAGCTCTGAGATTGTTTATATCCTGTCCGGGGCACTTGGTATTCATCGCCATTACCTCCTCGCCCTTTAGGTTCTCTCTTTCACTGACATTATTATATTACATTAACCCATATCCATTGCTATGACTTTAGTCACAACAGAGATGCAGCAAAGGGAAAACTTGATTTATTTACTCAGGACACAATCGTCTAAGGAACGAGAATAATGACCGCATCATTCGTAGAATTTACGTATTACAGGACGAAAAGCTGCGTCTTCAATCATATCGGTGTTATCGCTGAAAACATCGATGCTGCCAATCGGACTCCGTTTCATGAGGGGTGTAATCTGCGGGTCTTTAATTCGTTTGAGAATAGCCGTAGCGAATCTATCGCCCCTGATGACCTTAAAAGGACGACCCCAGAACCGGGACACCTCATCGGAAAGCGGCTCGGTGATTCCCAGAGCATTGTGCATCTCTGCCAGTATTGAATAAGCTTTAGAGAGATGCGTTTCACGTTCTTTCCAGGAATGTGCCTGCAATACATCCGTTAAAACTGGCTCCAATTTCACGGCAGCTTTTAATTTATGAAAAGCCGTACCCAACCATTTGGCGTATGGTGGATACTCTCTCTCCATTAAAAAAACCAGCCGCATAATATCGCGGACGAGCCTCGAGGCGATAATAGAGGAACCGTTTTCGTCCCCCTCAAAGCCTGCCCGCCCCATCAGGTGTTCTTCCTGTCCGATTCTTGCCCATACCGAGGCAAGAATGTAGAGCCAGACATCGTGCGGATACCATGAAAGCCGCTCCCTTATCTTTTCCAGGCCGAGCCCGTCATGGAAAACGCGACCCGCCGTGACTGAACGGAGCTTCTGCTGCGGCAGCGTCAACCAGTCAACTGACTCCAGGTCCTTCTCAATGTCAATATTTAGATAGTCGGTAAAAAACCCGCCAAGCGTGTAAGTCTCAACATGATGATTTATGGGCCCGGAAGCAACAGGGCGTAGAATTTGTGTTCCGTTATCCTCCGGGTCAGGCTCTGAGAAATTGGTCGGGTAACCCCGATATGTTACGGGGAGCTTGTTGCTGAGAACTGCCCGAATAGCATCTCTCTTCGACTCATAATCATCGGGGCTCAGGAACAGCATCATCCGCGGACCCCAGTTATGGTCGGCGGACATTTCCGTATCCAATTCCATCACCTCGGAACCGCCGCCGATAAGAGCGGCAGAATATCTCAGATTCGGAAAATGGTCGGCCAGAATCGGTCTTACTTCCTCTTGATAAAACCCTTCCGCCAGCGCCAGCCCCGGCACGAACGCTGGTCGTTTCCTATCGTTTTTCATTCATTTTCAATTCGTATTAGATATAAATCCAGCCGCCGTATAGAACTCCATGATTATAACATATTCTATAATTTGACTTATGACAGCTTTTAGTGCTATATAAAAATAGCCACCACTCGAATCGCTACCAATCATCATCCGGAGGATATTTTATGAAGATTACCAAAATTGAATGTATTCCGGTCTCCCTGCCCTTCGCCAAGCCTATCGTCATGTCGGGCGGTGCCGCCAAATGTGCCGATGCCGTTGTCGTTAAGATATACACCGATGAGGGCATTACGGGCATAGCCGAGACCGGAGATACGTCTCCGTGGTACATGGGCGAGAGCCAGGATTCCATCATGCACAATATCAACCACGTTTTCGGACCCCAGATACTTCTCGGCGAAGACCCTTTTAATATCGAAAGAGTCGTGGCGAGGATGGACCGGGCCGCCAGGGTCAACAACCAGTCCAAGGCGGTCATCGACTACGCCCTGCACGATATCATGGGTAAAGCGCTGGGAGTCCCCGTCTATAAACTCCTGGGCGGTCTTGTCAACGAAAAGATAGCGCTGGCTTTCGTGATGTCTTCAGGAACGGCCGAAGAGGTAGAAGCGGAAGGAAAGAGCCTGGTAAAGGCCGGTTTTAAAGGCTTGAAGCTGAAGGTCGGCGCCAGGACGCCCGATGAAGATATAGAGCTGGTCGGCGCTTTAAGGGAAGCGGTAGGCAGCAAAATCAAGATAATGATTGACGCCAATGGCGGCTGGCAATATCACCAGGCGCTCTATGTCCTGAAGAAGGTAGCTAAATACGATATCTTCGTCGCCGAACAACCCGTGCCCTGGTGGGATATCGATGGCCTGGCGCGCCTCCGCCGGAAGGTAGATGTGCCGGTATTCCCCGATGAATCTGCCGCCGAGCTTAATGACCTGATAAAAATTATACGGCTGGACGCGGCGGATGGGCTCTTCCTAAAAGTGCCCAAGGCCGGCGGTATATTGAAATCGCAAAAGTGGGTATCTATCGCCCAGTCGGCCAACCTCCCGGTAATGTGCGGCTGCATGATTAACTCCGGTCTCGGCGCCGCCGTCGAAGCGCACTTCCTGGCTGCCACCGAATGGATGGGCAGGATTGAACAGGAAGCCATCGGCCCGCTGAATCTCTATAATATACCCGATACGGTCAGCACCCCGCTGAAGAACGACCTCGCGGTGAAAGTCCCCAGGTACGAGAAGGGCTTTCTCTATCCGCCCGATGGGCCCGGTTTTGGCGTGGAACTTAACGAGGCTGCCGTTAAAAAGTTCGCTACTCCCGGTAAGAGCCCGACCATAATCGGTAAATAGGCAGGATATAAAGCGCCAACAGAGCTGTATATTTCTGGCTGATATTTGTTTGACAGGATTTCTCGCGGTGGTATAATTTATACATGCCAAAAAGGAACGTCAGTTCCGAACTGCGTAACACCAGCGTGCTCACCGTCCCGAAACCGCTCAAGGGTAACCAACATCGCTATAGAATTACTATCGATTGCCGGCTGTACCTTAAAAAATATGGCAGACATTTTTCAAACAAAGGAGGTAGGTGCCTATGACAGGATAGCAGCTTGAGGAATGATGAAATGAAATTTTTATGGAGGTTTATCACACTAATGAAAAAAATATTTATATTGTTTATCCTGGCTGCGATTATTTTGATGTCTATCGGCAGTTTTGTTTCCTGCGCCGCCAAAGAAGCAGCGCCTGCCAAGGTTGTCACATTAAGACTATCAGGGCCCTGGCCACCTGGCGACCCCGTGACAGACCAGCTACAGGGGTTGGTGGATAAGTTCAACAAACAGGCTGCCGGTAAGTATCAAATCGCCCTCCATCCTGGATCGGAACTGGTGAAAATCCCGGAAAGCGTTGATGCGGTGAGAACCGGAGCCATCGAGATATGCGGCTGGCCCATCGGCGTTTTTGGCAGCATCGACCCGAGATTCGCCGCCGCCGAACTTCCTTTCGCAGCCAACAACGTAGAAGCCGACGCAGCTATGGCAGTGACCTTGCTACCGAAGTACAGCGCCTTCATGGAGGAAAAATTTAACTGCAAGGCAGTATTCTCCTTTACCTGCCTTGCCCTGGATGTTTTAAGCACTAAGCCGGTAAAGACCGTGGCCGACTGGAAGGGCCTGCTGGTACAGGCGGTATCCCCCCAGGCCTCCAAGTTCATCGAGAGCCTAGGCGGCGCGCCTGTCCCCATGGACTTCCCCGAGGCATACCAGGCACTTCAGAAGAAGGTCGTCGATGCCACCATGCAGTCATCCTCGATGATGATAATGTTCAAACTGAATGAGGTGGCTAAATACGTTACCCGCGGCTACCTTGTCCCGGCCAGCATCATCATCGCCATCAACCTGGACACCTACAAAGCCATGCCCAAGGACATTCAGAATGCCCTGGTTGATGCGGGCAAGCAGCAGCAAAAAGAAGCCAATGATTTCTTCATCAAGGTGGCGCAGGAAAATACCACGACGCTAACCAAGATGGGGATAGACGTCTATAGTCTGCCCAAGGCAGAGCGCGATAAGTGGCAGGCAATGGTTCAACCGTACACCGATTCGCTTATATCGGCCATGGGTGATTTTGGCAAGGACGTCCTGAAGGCTTCTGACGACGCCAACAAGAAGTATCCTTACAAGTAAGCGTGGTCTTAAGGTAACTCGCTATCAAGCTGGATTGAAAGAAGGTGCGGCGACCGTAAAGCCGGTGCCGCACCTGTAAGGTAGGTGTGCTTTGTTCAAGAAAGTGATGAAGGCCGCGGACCAGGTACTTGAACGTGCCAGTCACTATGCCTTACTGGTCAGCGGCGTCCTGATATTGATAATGGCTTTTCTCAGCACCTATGCCGTGACAAGAAGATACCTGTTGCATATCCCGGAGCCCTATTCTTATGAAATCGGCATGAGCATGTTAATCGCCTGTGTTTTATTAGCCATTGCCGGCCTGCAGAGGCAAGGTAAGCATCTCAGGGTTGATTTTATTACCAACCGATTTTCCGAGGATGTACAGGCTGCCCTGCTGAATATTTTTGTGCCTATCCTGGCGCTTTTTTATATTGGTATCTTGACCTGGCAGAGCTGGGACGTCGCTTTATACTCATTTCAAATCCATGAAACGAGCCAATCGGTCTGGCAAGAGCCATTATTCCCGATAAAGTTCGTCGTTCCCATCGGCTCAGGCCTGCTCTGGCTGATACTTCTGGCTCAACTTATTCGCGGTGTTACTTCGCTGGCACAAAGTCTTAAGAAGATGAGACAGTAGCGTCGACCCTGACATTGCCCGAGTTTCTTGTTGAAGGAGTTTTAGCTGTCATGGACCCGATGCTGGTATTTGTTTCGTGCATTATCGGCCTGTTTGTACTTATGATGCTAGGGGTACCCATTGCTTTTTCACTGGGGTTCGTAGGAATCATTGGCGGGCTTGTTGCCTTCGGCGGTAACATTTTATCCAAAGTGGGCTGGGCCCCTTTTTCTTTATTGTTCAACCTGTCCTGGACCCCGCTGCCGCTGTTCGTGCTGATAGGCTCTTTAATTGCTGAAACCACCATGGGCAAAGACCTTTTCAACGCGGCTTCCAAGTGGCTATCACGTATCCCCGGCGGTCTCATCGCTTCCGGTATCATCGGCGAAGGCGTTATGGCGGCCACACTGGGTACCAGTGCCGCCTGCATCATGGTGGTGGGCAAGGTGGCGGTGCCGGAATTCGAGAGATACGGCTATAACCGGTCGCTCGGCCTGGGTGCGTTACTGGCCGGCGGCGTCCTTGGCCCCCTCATCCCACCCAGTGCCACCATGATTATTTACTCCTGTCTGACTAACACATCTTTAGGCCACCTCTTCATCGCCGGGATAATGCCGGGCATCCTCCTGGCGGCCATGCTCGTATCACTGGCCGTAGGGATTTGCCTGGTAAGGCCGCAACTGGGTCCCCCGGCAGGAGGATTTAGCTGGCGGGAGAGGTTCGCCTCCATCAGCAGGGTCTGGCCGGTAGTTGTCGTGATATTATCAATTCTCGGCTCGATTTACCTGGGAGTGGCCACCCCCACCGAGTCGGCAGGAGTCGGGTGCGTAGTCGTCTTCCTTTTAGGCATTTTTCTTTTTAAACTACGATGGGACGGCATACGCCGCGCCCTGATAGACGCCGCGACGATAAACGCCATGATTCTGCTTATTCTTATCGGGGCTTCCTTCTTTACCTATATCGTGGGAAGTACCAACGTAGCCCAGCACGCCTTCAACTTCGTTCAATCATCAGGGATATCCAAATGGATGGTCATTATCGTCATTAACATCATCTATCTGTCTCTGGGCTTTATCCTCGACCCGCTGACCATCACATTTCTGACCATACCGATTTTTTATCCGTTGATTGTCAAGCTGGGATTTGACCCCGTCTGGTTCGGGATAATCTTCGTCGTCAACACTCAAATAGGGCTCATCACGCCGCCCATGGCCATAGACCTGTTTGCCGTGAGGACGGTCTTTGATATACCGACCGGTGACCTCATCCGTGGCGTGACGCCTTTCTTGCTCTGGGAGATAGTCTTCCTAGCTATTATCATAGTATTCCCCCAGATAACCCTCTGGCTCCCCGGCCTGATGATAGGAAAATAAATTAAGAGGTTGTCTATGAATAAAGCTACGGAAACCACGGCTATCGAAAAACTGGCTGCAAATGCGCTGGACACACGCTTTGAGAATTTCGACAGGGCCACCCTGGAGAGCACCAAGTACCGCATTATCGATACGCTGGGCTGCCTGATAGGCGGCTCTACCGATACCGGCAACCCGGAGTTGGCCAAGCTCCTGAAAGAGAACGGCGGCAAGGAGGAGGCCACTATCCTTATTCATGGCGGTAAAGTGCCGGCGGAAAACGCCGCCCTGGCCAACTGCGTTATGTCACGCTCTTTCGATTTTGAGCCGGTAAGCCCCCTGGTAGACGGCGCTAGCTGTCCGGGGCACGTCAGCGGCACCACCGTGCCGACGGCCCTCACCATGGCTGAGGCTGCGAATGCCAGCGGCCGGGAGATGATTACCGCCCTGCTCGTCGGCGATGATATTGCCTCGCGCACCCTGGCAGCCTCTGGCTTCGGCTTTACTCTAGGCTGGGACGGCACCGGCACGGTAAACGCTTTCGGGGCTACGGCCATCGCCGGTCGGATGCTCGGCTTGAACAAACTCCAGATGAGAAACGCCCTGGGCATCGTGCTCAATCAGCTGGGCAGCACCTTTCAGATAATCTGGGACGGCACCACCGCCTTCAAACTGCCCCAGGGCCTTTCCGGCCGGGCCGGCGTTTTCTCCGCGCGGCTGGCTAAAGCCGGCTGGACGGGGCCGGAGGACGCCCTACTCAGTAAATTCGGCTATTACAAAATGTTCACCGAAGGCTGCCAGAAGCCGGAAGCCCTGACTAAAGACCTGGGTAAGGTCTACTGTGCGGACGGCACCATCAAGCCTTATCCCTGCTGCCGTATCCCCCATGCCGCCATCGACTGCGCCCTGGCGCTCGTCCGTAAACACCAAGTGAAAGCGGACGATATACGGGAAGTTAACCTCGACCTAGCCCAGGGCGGCATCGACCACATCTGCGGGCATCCCTTTAAAATCGGGCCTTTCCCGCACGGCAATGCCGCCTTCAGCTATCAGTACGTCGTGGGTACGGCGTTCATACATGGGGCTGTCAAGCCGGAACACTTCACCGAGAAGGCGATACGCGACCCCCGGATAAATGACTTCATCGATAAGATAAAGCTCACCGCCAGTCCCTATGTTAAATTCGAAGCTGCCAGAATGACCGTAACCCTGAAAGACGGGCAGCAGTTTATCGAGTCCTGCGATGCGGTTAAAGGCGACCCTCTCCATAACCCCATGTCCAGGGAAGATATACTCGCCAAGTTCTGGACCAACGTGGATTTTTCCGGGAAGATAAGCAAAAAGAAAGCCACGGAATTGCTCCAGATGCTGGAAAACCTGGAAGAACTGGACAGCGTGAGAAAGCTTATCCCGTTGCTGGTGGCGTGAATGCCCGAATAAGCTTATCAGTTATTACTGCCGGGTGATATCCATCTTTATATTCGGTATTTTGGGACCGGACGAGGCTCTCTGCACCAGCTCTATCAACACGTTTTCCGCTGCATCGGGGTGAACAAAGGCTACCTTCGCATCAGGAAGAACCATCGGCTCTTTATTAAGCAGGTGCTTGCCCTTGGCTTTTAACGACTTCAGTTCTCGGTTGATATCATTGGTGGCGAATGATACATGGTGCAGGCCGCCGCCTTTCTCCTGCAGGAACCTGGCAATGCTGCCTTTATTCGTTAACGGCTGGAGAAATTCCAGCGTAATATCGCCCACCCTGACGAGTACGGCTTTAAATTCGCCGCCCGGCCCGCCCATCTTTTCCACGGCCTCAAAGCCGAACATCCCGGAGTAGGTTTTCAGGGCTTCATCAGCATCTTTAACGACGATAGCTATGTGGTCGATTTTCTGTAACATGGTTCATCTCCTTATTCAATATAGTTTGTTGTCATTCTGGCCCCGTATCGGGGTACGGGGTAAACTCCGGCCAGAATCCACTCCCTTTATCCCCTCCTCTGGATTCCAGCTGTAGTTTACCCCAATTTCATCGGGGCTGGAATGACATTTCTAGTATTTAGAACGGGAAGATAGCCGGTAAATCGTGGACTTTGTCTCTGGTCAGCGTCCCCGGCATGGTCTCGGCCAGCTCTTCCGGCGTCCACCGCCCGTTCTTCCAGAGCACCTGCTCCACCGGCGGCGGGTCGACGTAAATACCGATATGTCCGTGCCAGACTTCGAAAACGCAGCCGTTGATATTGTGGGCTTTCTCGCTGGCGAGGTAGACGACCAGTCCGGCCACATCCTCCGGCTGGTTGAGTTCCAGCATTTGCTTTAACCGCCTTTCCGCAAGCTCGGCGCCCCACATCTTGACCCACGCCTCTTTGAGCCCCTTATCCCTGACCAACTCTATAAAACCCCTCGTCCCGGCTACCGGGCGTATGACATTGCAGGTCACGCCGTACCGGCTCATGTCCCGCGATACCGTACGCGTCAGGCCAACGATGCCTTCCTTAGCGGCCCCGTAGTTAGCCTGGCCCATGTTGCCCAGTCCGGCGTGAGAAGAGGTATTGATAATCCGTCCGTAGTTCTGCTGCCGCATTAACCTGCAGGCGGCCCGCGTGCAGTAGAAAGTGCCGTTGAGGTTCGTTTTTATTACCGAGTCCCATTCATCGTCCGAGGTGTTATACACCATGCGGTCCCTGTTGAAACCGGCATTATTTACCAGCACGTCGATACGCCCGAAGCTGTCGACAGCCGTCTTGATGATACTCTCCGCTCCCTCTACGGTGGCCACGCTGGCATAGCTGGCGACGGCATCGCCGCCGGCGCTTTGTATCTCACCGACTACCTCATCGGCCGGCCCCCTGGAGACCCCGCTGCCGTCGGAGGCTGTTCCTAAATCATTGACCACCACCCTGGCTCCCTGTTGAGCCAGCCCGATAGCCTCGGCGCGCCCCAGGCCTTTGCCCGCCCCCGTCACCACCGCGACTCTCCCTTTTAATAGCTCGCCCATCGTCGCCTCCTTTTGCCGGATACTTAGTAGTGTAAGCTCCTCTCCCTTGACGGGAGAGGCAAGGGTGAGGGTGAAATCCTGAATCTGCCCCTCACCACGTTCACTTCGTTCAGTGCAGGCTTAATCCTCTCCCACGAGGGGAGAGGAAACAAATACTCTAAAATACCGTCATCACCGTATGACCCCTTTGTCTTTCAATGCAGCAACTTCGTCCCAGCTATAGCCGAGAGTCTCGGTAAGGACCTCCTCCGTGTGCTGGCCGAACTCCGGGGCGGTGCTGCGTATGGTCGGCGGTGTCTTGCTGAACTGCCACGGCGGCATTATCATCTTAAGCTTTTTCCCCGCCGGGTGGTCAATTTCCTTAAAATATCCGTCCGCCCACGGTGTCGGGTCGGCAGCCACCTCGGCTGGCGTCTTGACGAACGTCCAGATAGCGTTTTCGCGGGCAAGCCGCTCCGCCCATTCCTTCTGGGTTCTGGACTTGAAGACCTTATCCAGTATCTGGATTAAAGCCTCGTGGTTTTCCATGCGTTTCTCGTGCGTGCAATATTTAGGGTCGTTCTCCAGCTTTCCCAGCTCCAGCGCTTTACAGACCCCGGCCCAGTACCTGTCCCCCTGGATGCAGGCAAGCTGCAGCCATTTGCCATCGGCGCACTCGTAGCTGTTGAAGATAGGGTTGCTCTGGACCTTCCGGGAAACGCGGGGATATTCCATTCCTGTTGCCAGCACCGAAGACAGCACGATGCCCATCGACCATATCCCCCCCCCGACGAGAGAGACGCAGACTTCCTGCCCCTCTCCGGTGCGCTCCCGGTGAAAAAGTGCCATCATAACAGCGCAGGCCGCGTACATGCCGGTGGTATTATCCCCGAAGCCCGGCAGCTGGAAGGACAGCGGTGTGCCCGGCTCGCCCAGGGACGCCATGACGCCGCTGCGCGCCCAGTAGCCGACGAAGTCATAAGCGCCAACATCTTTTTCAGGGCCGTGCAGTCCGTAGCCGCTGAGGTGGGTATAGATAATGCGGGGGTTAATTTTGGAGATATCTTTGTATTCCAGCCCCAGGTCCTTAAGGGCGTGAGGTCGGAAGTTACAGACGAAAACGTCGGACTTTTCTATCAGTTTATACAGGACCTGCTGGCCCTCTTTCATCTTTAAATTCAGGCTGATTCCCTTTTTATTGAAGTTGTAGAACTCTAAAACGTAATTGATATCGTAAATCGGCACGTTGCCGCTTATCTTCAAAATACCTCTCGTCTGGTCGCCGCCCTCCGTCCGTTCTACTTTAATGACCTCGGCGCCCATGTCCGCCAGGATACGGCAGCATACGGGAGCCAGTCCCGCCTCACTAACGTCTAATACTCTGATTCCTTCGAGAGCCATTTTCATAAGCCATACCTCCCGTTAGTGTTGTTCAGTAATAACGCTGTCATTGCGAGACCCCGACACCGGGAGGCTTCAGCCCGAGTTCAGCCCGAGGGCGAAGCAATCCCGTAGACTAGATTAATGCAACCAGTGAGATTGCCACGTCACTTCGTTCCTCGCAATGACACTACTTCTCATTGCCCACGATAATGACGCTGCAAATGCCCGTCCCGGCGTTGCCCCCGAGGTTATGAGTCAGACCCAGACGCGGATTTTTCACCTGCCGCGGCCCGGCTTTGCCCTGGAGCTGCTTGTACACCTCGTACATCATTCTCAGGCCGCTGGCGCCGAGGGGGTGCCCGAAACATTTCAGGCCGCCGTCGGTATTTACCGGCAGCTCTCCCTTGAGTGTAAATGTCCCGGCTTCGATATCCTCCCTGGCCCGGCCCCGCGGACTGAATCCCAGGTCTTCATAGACTATCATCTCGTGGATGCTGAAGCAGTCGTGCACCTCGGCGATACTTATCTCTTTGCGCGGATTTTTCACGCCGGCTTCGGCATAAGCCCTCCGCGAGCCGAGGACATTCTCCTCGATATGCACGAAGTCGTAGTCCTGTTTCATGGCGCCCTGCCGCGCACCCACGCATATTTGCAGCCCTTTAATATAGATGGGGTCAGCCCGAAATTTTTTCGCCATATCGCCGCGGGTAACGACGGCCACCGCCGCGCCGTCGCTGACGCCACAGCAGTCGAACAGGCCCAGCGGCCAGGCGATAATCGGCGCATTCACCACCTGCTCAATCGTAATCTCGTTCTGGAAGTGCGCCTTGGGGTTCAGGCTGCCGTTATGATGGTTCTTCACCGCAATCTGCGCCAGCAGCCGCTTGCCCTCTTCAGGTTTGATATTGTAGTCATGGAAATACCTCGTTGCCAGGTAGGCGAAAGAGGCCGGGGCGCTATAGCCGGGGCCGATGCCGGAGCTACCATCCTGGTTATCCCCGACGACGCTGGGGCCCTTGACGCCCGTTGCCCCTGAGTCCTTCAGTTTCTCCACCCCCACCGCCAGGGCAATATCGCAGACTCCGGCGGCCACGGCATAGCTCGCCGCCCGCAGGGCTTCTGAGCCGGTGGCGCACATGTTCTCCACCCTGGTCATCGGTATGTATTGCAGCTGCAAGGGTGACAGCGTGATGGCGCTCAGGCCGGAAAATACTGTGCCTATCCACGCCGCCTGGACATCTTTAGGCTCGATACCGGCATCCTCGAACGCCTCGTAAGCAGCTTCGACGATTAAATCTTCCACGCCTTTATCCCAGCGTTCCCCGAATTTCGTGCAGCCCATGCCCACGATGGCGACTTTATCTTTTATACCTTCCATATTAAAGCCTCCATTTCATGTCATCCTGAGTCCTTTATTGGAAGGACGAAGGATCCGTCAACAGGCTGTAAGGCAAACGGATTCTCACGGTCACTGCGTTCCCTCAGAATGACAGCTACATTTATTCAACCGGCTTCGCCTTCCAGAAATAGTTATGTATCCCCCGACTAAAAAACATCTTCCTGAAGGTCATCTCAACGGGCATACCAATCTTAACTTTATCAACCTCGCAGTCGGTAAGCTCGCATATCATCCGTCCGCCTTCGTCGAAATCGATGACGCCGTTAACGCCCGGGGGATTCAGCGTGGGCTGTAGCTGGTCGATGGTATAGCTGAAGAGCTTTGCCTTTTTATCGGAAAACTTGTAAGGCTCGAAGTCGTCTTTAGCCTGGCAGTTGACGCATATCCTCGGGGTCTGACCTATCTGGGATATCTGCGGGGTGCCGCACTTTTTACATTTAGCTCCGTACAGAGCGGAAATCACCCTTCTTTCCCGCCACCGACTCGGCAGCGAGAGCGCCGCACGCTCCGGCAACGTCGAAGCCTCAACCGGGACGAGATTGCGCCAGTTGAGATACTGCCCGTAGCTTATGGCTGTTTTCCGCGCCAGTTTATCGGATATAACAGATTTCTTCTGGAACTTTTTAATTTCATCGGTAACGCGCAATATAAAGGCATCGGCGCCGTCCCCGTAACCGACAAAGAGAATCCGGTCGCCCGGTTTAGCTTTTTCCAGGGCCGCCGCCAGCATTAATAACGCCGCCGCCGTCCCCGTATTGCCGATGTCATTATAAAGCGGGTCCTGCACCTGCGCTTTTTCCAGCTTCAGTCTTCTCGCCAGGGCGGCGTGCTGCCTCGCATCCGATGCATAATAGACGACTGTGGCAAAATCGCCTGCTGTGAGCTTGTACCTTTTCATGAGGCCCGCAATTGCCGACTGCATAGTTGGCAGGTAGCCCACCTCATCAATGAAGCGGCCCTCGGCGGAGCGCGAGAACTTATCATCCTCGGTCCGCCAAAGATCGGTAAAATCGTTAAATATCGAATAGCTGCCTTCCACCTCGGCGATAACCTTCTCCGAGCCTATCATCAGGGACGCCGCGCCGTCGCCGAGCACCTGCTCCAGCGTGCCCCTGGCGGCTCCCATACGGCAGTCCGAAGCTGTCACCACCACGTTCCTGGCCGGGTCGGCCTTGACCGCATCAATGGCCGATTTCAGGGCAGCCGTCGCCGCTCTGAGCGAATCGGTGAAATCAGCCGCATGGCATTCCATGGTAAGGTCGGCAGCGCTGGCCACAATAGCCGCCGATAGCTTTTCCCTGTATGGGGCTGTGGTCGTCGCCAGGGATAAGC
>Ga0315279_10004375_pt1 | contig 18985 bp, 22 predicted proteins | sample YL17G06_20_MG_FD_203694 | JGI IMG/M metagenome (GOLD analysis project Ga0315279, IMG submission 203694) | Sediment microbial communities from Yellowstone Lake, YNP, Wyoming, USA - YL17G06_20 | ecosystem: Environmental > Aquatic > Freshwater > Lake > Sediment | place: USA: Wyoming | collected... | reverse complement strand
GCGACTTTGCGCATACGGAAACCTAGCGTGACCCGGTGAGCGAGTCTGCCCCGATCATAGGTCAGGACCGCGACCTTCGGCTTCTCAACTAGTTACTTTCGGCGATAGCCGATGTGCTCTTGACGCGCAACCCCGCCGGAGAGGATAACGATGGCGAAAGAGTCCACGCTTCGCGGCGCTGCCAGCCCGGCGGCGACCGTCGCGGAGGCCGCCGTTTGAGATGACTCCTGCGCTACCCCAAACTGCCTTCTTCCGGCGGAGGCGCTTTCTCATCGCCGCTCTCATCGTGGTGGCGGCTATCGGTGCCCTCATCTACATCGGCGTACGCGGCGGCTCCGTCTATTACATGACGCTGGCCGAGTTGAAGGCCAAGGGCGACACCGCCTACGGCGATAAGATACGGCTGGGGGCGACAGTGGTGGATGGCTCCATCCAGTCGGGCGCGGACGGCGTCACGCGCTTCGTCGTGACCGACGGCGCCAACACCCTGCCGGTGTCGTACGGAGGCGGCCTGCCCAGCACCTTCCAGGACGGCGCCGGCGTTGTCCTCCAGGGCAAGCTGACATCGTCCGGCACCTTCGAGGCCTCGTCTCTGCTTGCCAAGTGTCCCAGCAAGTACGAGCCCGGCGAGTAGCCGGAGCCCGGGGAAGAGCGCGGCATGGCTGACGTCGGCTATGTGGCCCTGAGCATCGCGTTTGTCCTGGCTGTTTACGCAGCGATCATCTCCCTGATTGCGGTCAGGAGCGGTCAGGGCGACCTGTGGCTGAGCGCTCGCAACGCCGTCTGGGCCGCCGTCGCCCTGACCAGCGTAGCCTCGGCAGCCCTGGTCTACGCGCTGGTCACGCGCGACTTCAGCCTCCGCTACGTCGCAGAGTACACCAGCCGCGACCTCTCGATGCCTCTCACCGTCTCTGCCTGGTGGGCCGGACAGGCCGGCTCGCTGCTCCTCTGGTCCTGGCTCCTGGCCGTCTTCGCGGGTGTCGTGCTCATTCAGAACCGGCGTCAGAACAAGGAACTGACTCCGTACACGATCGCTGTGATCATGGCCGTCCTGGCGTTCTTCCTGGGGATTGTCATCTTCGCCGACAACCCGTTCGAGAAGCTGCCCGCCACGCCTGCTGATGGCCTGGGCCTGAACCCTTTGCTCCAGAACAAGGGCATGCTCTATCACCCGCCGACTCTCTACCTGGGCTACGTCGGGTTCACGGTCCCCTATGCCTACGCGATGGCTGCCCTCATGAGCGGCCGCCTGGGTAATGAGTGGATCCACGCCAGCCGGCGCTGGACCCTCTTCGCCTGGGTCTTTCTGGGGGCGGGCAACCTCCTGGGTGCCCAGTGGGCCTACACAGTCCTGGGCTGGGGCGGCTTTTGGGGCTGGGACGCGGTGGAGAACGCCAGCCTGATGCCCTGGCTGACGGGCACCGCCTTCCTGCATTCGGTGATGATGCAGCAGAGGCGGGGGATGCTGAAGTTTTGGAACCTGGCCCTCATCATCGTCACCTTCAGTCTCTGTCTCTTTGGGACGGCGGTGACCAGGGGGGGCATTCTCTCCTCGGTGCACGCCTTCTCGACCGGCCCCCTGGGCTGGGCGCTGGTCGGCCTGATAGGGGCCGTGCTCCTGGCCTCACTGTGGCTCCTCTGGAGGCGGATGCCCGCGCTGCGCAGCGAGCACGAGCTGGACTCCTTCGTCTCCAGGGAGAGCAGCTTCCTCTTCAACAACCTGATCCTGGTGGGCGCTGCCTTCGCCATCTTCTGGGGCACTATCTTCCCCTGGCTCTCGCGGGCGGTGCAGGCCGGCAGCATCACCGTCGAGCCCGCCTTCTACAACCGGGTGACAGGCCCCATCTTCCTGGCCATGATCGTGCTGATGGGGCTCTGCCCCCTCATCGGCTGGCGGAAGGCCTCCCGCGAGAACCTGGTGCGTAGTGCCCTGATACCCGTGGCTGCGGCCCTGGCGGTGGCTGCTCTTCTCTATGGGCAGGGCGTGAGATCGCCGCCGGCCTTGCTAGCGTTCCCTGCGATGGCCTTCGTGGCGGCGGCCGGCCTCCAGGAGTTCTACCGCGGCGTGCGGGTGCGGGTTCGCGGCCACGGCGATAGCCCGCTCTGGGCGCTGCCGAGGCTGGTGTGGTCCAACAAGCCCCGCTACGGCGGTCAGATCGTCCACCTGGGCCTCATCCTCATCGCCATGGGGGTGGCGTCCTACTTCATGTACTCCACCGACGCCAGTGGCGTACTGGCGCCGGGCGAATCGCTCTCTGTCGGCGGGTACGAGCTCACCTTCAATGGCATTGAGCAGCGCTCGACGGAGAGCCGCGACATCGTAGCCGCGAACCTGGCCGTTACCAGAGATGGCGAGCCGGACGGCACCATCGCCCCGGAGATGGTCCTCTTTCGCAACCAGCAGAGCGTGATGGCTGACATTGGACTGCGTAGCGGCCTGCGAGAGGACCTCTACGTCGTTCTGAACAGCGTCGGCGAGGATGGACGGGTTGGCATCCAGGCCTTCGTGAACCCACTGGTCACCTGGATCTGGATCGGCGGCGGCGTGATGCTGGCGGGCACCGCCATCGCCTTCTGGCCCGACCGTCGGGAGCGGCGAGTTGCCCTGCACCTGCCTGAGATGGAGCTCCGCGCCCTGGAGGCGAGCCGTGCTTAGGTGTATCCTGACGACGCCGAGTTCGGGTGGGGAGACGTAGGTGGTTGTGTTCGTCGCCCTGTTGATGACGGCGGCCGTCTTTGCCCTGGTGGGCTATCCGCTGGCCCGGCCGGGCCGTGGTGAAGGGGAGCTCGTGTCCACCGACCGCCGCGAGGCAGAGGACATCCTTGCCCGCCGTGACGACGTCAACATCGCCATCGAGGAGCTGGAGTTCGAGTTCCACTTGGGCAACCTGTCACAGCGGGACTATAAGGAGCTGAGGGCGCGCTACCGCCAGCACACAGACGATATCCTCCGAGAGCTGGAGGCCGTTCAGTGAGGATTGACGGTTCGCAGGCAGGCCCGGCTGAGCGAGCCATGCCGTCCGACAGCTCTCAGGACGGCATCGAGGTCGTCGGGCTGCGCAAGTCGTTCGGGCCGCTCTCTGTGCTGCGCGGGGTCGACCTGGCGGTCCTGCCCGAGGAGAGGGTCCTGCTGGTGGGGCCGAACGGCGCCGGCAAGACCACCCTCATCAAGATCCTGGCCACCCTCCTGCGCCCCACGGCCGGCTATGCGCGAGTGGCCGGCTTCGACCCGGTGCACCAGTCGGACATGGTGCGGCGCTGTGTGGGGCTCGTGGGCCACCAGACGTTCCTGTACGGGGAGCTCACGGTGAGCGAGAACCTGGCCTTCTATGCCCGGATGTACGGCGTTGAGGACGGCGACCGCTGCCGCGAGCTGCTCTCGCTTGTGGGCCTCTCGGAGCGAGCCAGCAAGCAGACGCGCACCCTCTCCCGTGGCATGCAGCAGCGGCTGGCGCTGGCCAGGGTCGTCCTTCACCGGCCGCCGGTCCTGCTCCTGGACGAGCCGGACGCCGGCCTCGACCAGCAGGGCGTGGCGGTGCTGGACGGAATGTTAAGAGACGCCGGTGAATCGGGCTGTGCCGTCCTTTTCACCAGCCACAACCTGCAGCGAGGCCTGGACATGGCCAGCCGGGTGGCCGTCCTGTCGAAGGGGCGCATCGTCTTCCAGGCGCCGAGGGAACAATTGAATGCTGGAGACTTTGAAGAAGCCTACCGTCGCCATATCGGTGCCGCGTCCTGAGGCGCAGACGCGTGCAGGGAGCCCAGACGGGCGTAGCCTGCGGGCCTTCCTGGGCCAGGTCTGGGCCATCGTCAGCAAGGACGTGCGGGCCGAGCTGCGCAGCAAGGAGGTGGTCAGCGCTACCTGGGTATTCGCGCTGCTGGTGCTGGTCGTCTTCAACCTCGCCTTCGACTTGGAGAGGGAGGAGATGGGCCCTGCTGGGCCGGGGATGCTGTGGGTCGCCATTGTGCTGGCCGGCATGCTGGGCCTGAACCACGTCTTCGCCAAGGAGAGGGAACAGTCCTGTCTGGAGGGGCTGCTCCTCTGTCCGGTGGACCGGAGCGTCATCTACTTCGGCAAGCTGGTGGGGGCCCTCATCTTTACGCTGGCCCTGGAGGTGGCGGTGCTCCCCGTCTTTGCTGTCTTCACGAACCTGCCCGTCTTCATGCCGGGGCCCCTGCTGGCGCTGCTCCTGGGCACAGTGGGCTTCGTGGCTGTGGGGACGCTCTTCGCGGCTATCGCCGCCAACGCCAGGACGCGCGAGGTGCTGCTGCCGATCCTGCTCCTGCCCATCGCCACGCCCGTCCTCGTGTCGGCGGTGAACGCCACCGGCCTCAGCTTCGACGGCGAGCCGTGGTCGGAGCTGGCTCCCTGGCTGGGCATCCTGGCCGCCTTCGATGCTATCTATCTGGTCCTCAGCCCCTGGCTCTTCGAACAGGTGGCGCAGGAGCTTGGGCCGGAGTGAGAGGGTGGGAATGCGAGTGGTAGCTGCCCCCTCGAATCTGAGCCTTACCGGAGCCGGCAATCGCCTCCACCGGGCGCTCCTGTGGGCGACGCTGGCAGCGGGGCTGCTGGCCCTCTACATGGCCTTCGTCTATGCGCCCAAGGAGGCCACCATGGGCGATGTCCAGCGCATCTTCTACTTCCACGTCGGAGCGGCCTGGACGGCCCTCCTGGCTTTCTTCGTGGTGTTCCTGGGCGGGCTGGCCTACCTGCGCACGCGCGACCGGCGCTGGGACGCCCTGGCCCTCTCCTCGGCCGAGATCGGGGTGGTCTTCACGACTATCACCCTGGCTACGGGCTCCATCTGGGCCAAGCCGGCCTGGGGTGCCTGGTGGACCTGGGACCCCCGCCTGACCACGACCACCGTTCTCTGGCTCATCTACGTCTCTTATCTCATCCTGCGCAGCGCCATCGACGAGCCGGAGCGGCGGGCTCGCTTCGCCGCTGTGGTGGGCATCGTGGGCTTCGTGGACGTGCCCATCGTGTTCCTGTCTATCCGCCTCTGGCGGACCATCCACCCGGTGCTGGTGAAGTCGGAGGGCTTCGAGATGGCGCCGGGGATGGTGCACGCCCTCCTTGTCGCTCTGCTGGCCTGCACGCTTCTCTATGCCTACCTCCTTCTGGTACGCACGTCCTTGGAAAGGCGGCGCCTGGAGGTGGAGGCGGCGAAGCGGGACCTTGGCTTCTACTAGGGGGTAGGAGGAGGACAATGGGTGACCTGTGGTATCTGGCCCTGGCCTATGGGGTCATCTGGGTGGTCCTCCTCGCCTACCTGTACAGCATCGCCCGGCGCCAGGAGAGCCTGCGGCAGGAGGTGAAGGCCCTCGAGGAGGCCCTGGAGGGCGAATCGGAGGCTGAAGAGGAAACGGGGGAGGCCGAGCATTTCCTGACCCTGATCCAGGGCGAAGACGCCCCCAGAGAGGGACCCGCTCGGGCCCGCTCGGCTGGCCGGGGCCGCCGCGACAGTTGCTAGCGAAAGAGCGCGCCGCACCTCGATCGTCGGCGAGCCGGGGCCTGGTTTCGTGGTCGCTGCGGCTCACCCCGGACTTCAGGCTGTGGTGTACAATGGGCACGCGGCCCGTCCCCTCCTGACAATGGGGCCGCGGGACGGCATGGAAGCATGAAGACGCTTGAGAGCGGGCTCGTGCAGCGCATGGCGACGGCAGGAGCCCTTTTCCTTGTCTTGCTGGCGTTTGGGGTTGTGGGCTACGCCCTCATCGAGGGCTGGTCTTTCCTGGACGCCCTCTACATGACCGTCACCACGGTATCCACCGTGGGCTTCCGTGAGGTGGAGCCCCTATCGACGGGGGGTCAGATCTTCACCTTGTTCCTCATCGTGTTCGGAGTGGGAGTGTTCTTCTATGCCTTCACCGCCGTTGTGCAGATTGCGGTGGAAGGCGAGGTAGGAAGGCTGCTGGGGGTAACGCGGATGAAGGCAAGAATCGGCGGTCTCGAAGGCCACTACATCCTCTGCGGGTTTGGACGCGTGGGCGAGGAGATCTCGCGGGAGCTTAAGGAGCGCGGTACGCCGTTCGTCATCGTCGACTCCAACCCCGAGGCCCTACAGCGGGCACGCCGCCATCGCTACCTCCTGATCGAGGGCGACGCTACCTCAGACGTCACTTTGCAGGAAGCGGGAATCAGCCGCGCCGCCTGTCTCCTGGCTGCCTCGGACTCTGACTCCGGCAACACGTATATCACCCTCACTGCCAGAGCCCTCAACCCTGGGATCTTCATCGTCGCCCGCGTCGGCCAGCCCGCCGACGAGTCCAAGCTAAAGAGGGCGGGCGCCGACCGTGTTATCTCTCCCTACCTGCTCGCGGGCCGCCGCATGGTACTCTCGGCCCTTCAGCCTTTGATGCTGGACTTCGTGGACACTCTGGCCCGCGGCCGCCACGGCGAGCAGATGCTGGCAGAGCTGGAGGTGACGGAGGACTCCTGCCTGGCCGACGTGCCGGTGAGGGAAGTCCACAGCCTCTGTCCCTCCGCTACCATCCTGGGTATCCAGAAGGAGGATGGACGCCTCATCGTCACGCCCCGGCCCGACGAGGTGCTGGTGGTAAAGGACCGTCTGATGGTCTTTGGTGAGGAGGAGGAATTGGAGCGCCTAAGTCGCCGCTTGCCGGTACTCGAAGAAGCCGGCGTCGAAGCCAAGGCCCCTGCCGCCAGGCGCGAAAGAGCGACGGGCGTCTAGCCAATTCCCCATGACCCGACGCGCCCTGCTCGTCGTTAATCCGTCGGCACGTAGGTTGCCGCCGCTGCAGCGGATCCAGGAGGCGGCCGATTGGCTGCGGACGCGTGGTTGGGACGTGGCCCTGGAGACGACGAGCGCCCCCGGCGAAGCCACCCACCTCGCCCGCCGCGCTGCCTCACGCGGTCACTCCGTGGTGGTGGCCTGCGGCGGCGACGGCACCATCCACGAGGTCGTCAACGGCCTCGCCGGCAGCGAGGCGGTGCTGGCGGTCATCCCCGGCGGCACCGCCAATGTCTGGGCCAAAGACGCCCGCCTGCCCCGTGCGCCCCTTGAGGCCGCCCGTATCATCAATGGCGGGCGCTGCCGGCGTATTGACCTCGGTCTCATCGAGTGGGAGGGGCGCAGCGGTCGCAAGGCCGAGAGCCGCTACTTCCTGCTCATGGTCGGCGTCGGCCTGGACGCCCACGTGGTGGCCCGAGTCTCTCAGGGCTGGAAGCGCCGCCTGGGGGCCGCCGCCTATGTCCTGACGGGGGCCCGCGAGGCTCTCTTCTACCGCAGCCAGCCTGTCGAGCTGGAGCTGGACGGCCGGGAGCGGCTGAGCCTGCGCTTGGGGTGGATGCTCGCCGGCAACACTCGCTGCTACGGCGGCGTTAAGCGCATCGCCAGCCGGGCACTGGCCGACGATGGCCTGCTGGAACTCCTTATCTTCCCTGGCTACAACCTGCTGCGGGCGACCGGCTACGGCCTGGCCATGCTCACCGGCCGGCACCACGGCGCACCCGGCGTCATCTACCGGCAGGCGGCGGAAATAGAGGTCGCTGGCCCCTCCTCGCTGCCGGTCCAGGCTGACGGCGAGTTCGTCGGCTACACGCCCCTCAGGCTGCGGGTGGTGCCTGGCGCTCTCCAGGTCCTGATGCCCGACGAACCGAACCCGCTCTTCGGTGCGACCTAGACCCCTGTCGAGACGGGCGCCCGTTCTCGCAGGCGGCGGCTGGTCACAAACAGCGCCCCCAGGAACAGCAAAGCCACGGGGGCCATAACAGCATAGACCACCAGCACCAGGTCCGAGTCGCTTAGCCCCTCCCAGGGGATGACGAGACGCGAGCCCACCAGCACTATGAGGCCGTTCCAGAGCCCGTGGAGGGCGACCGCCGCCGCGTAGTAGAGAAAGCCGCTGACGTGCCTGCCCGAAGCCAGGACCTGGTACCAGCCCAGGCCCACTAGCCCGCTGGCGAGGGCATGGGTGGCGGTGGACCCCGCCCTCATCAGCATCAAGGACCACCAGTCGGTGTCGGCGTCATTGAAGCCGCCGAGCCCGTAGAGGAGGGCCTCGACGGTGCCGAAGGAAACCCCTGCCACCACTCCCAGCACGAAGGCCGTGGTCTTCGAGGACTGAGGCGAGATCAAGAGACGCACGCCCAGGCCTTTGGCAGTCTCCTCCACGAGGGGCGGTACGACCGCCACCGTGAGCAGCGCCAGGGCCAGCTCCTCGCGGTTGTTGAGGAAATCTTCGAAGTTCCTGAGCACGTCGGTCACCTCGGTGGAGGTGGCTGCTCCCTCGAAGGCGCCCTTGCTGGCCAGGAAGGCTACCAGGATGCCGCCATCGAGCAGGAGTTCGGCCAGGGATGCGAGCATGGTAGCTATGGCCATCGTGAAGCCGATGGCGAGGAGTATCTGTCGCCAGGTGGGCTGGCAGCCCGGCCCTCGCCAGCCGAGCCCACCTCGAGCGGCCAGCCCCGCCAGGGCGACGCCGGGCAGGACGGCCGCCAAGAGGTGTAGAGGAGGCATGGCCGCCGCCAGCGGCTTCTCCATTGCCATCACCAGCCCTCCAACCACCAGCGCCAGAGCGAAAGGCGGTACCACCAGCAACGCCGGCGGCAGCCAGGAGGGGCCCGAGACCTCGCCCATCAGCTCAGAGACCCCGTGATATGTCAGAGCGACGCCGGGCATGAGCATGAGGAAGGCAAAGGTGGTTAGCGCTATGGCGACTCCGAGCGTCGCCGACTTCCCCACCTCGCCCGTTTCACCGTCGGTCGCCATGAAATGGGAGAAGAAGATACCCAGGGCCGGGCTTAGGCCGTTGAGTAGGAGCACGGCGCCGTAGACCGTGCCGGCCCAGAGAACGACCCTCGCGAGGACGCGTCGCGGCTGCTCCTGGCGGCTCCACAGCCATGCCAGGGCCAGCAGGGCGAGCCCGAGCGCCAGGAGGGCGGGCCCGGCGATGAGCACGGCGGCCGCCGCCCGGTCTGGGTCCATGTCGGGGTTGTCGATCTGGCGCAGAAGGGGTGCGGCCACTATGAGGCCGCTCCCCACCGGCACGAAGGCCAAGCCTAGGATGAAAAGGGCGACCAGGGCTGCCATGCGCTGCCCCAGCCAGAGGAGGAGGAAGCCCACCAGAGCCGTCACCTCGCCTGCCAGGGAGAGGACGCCCGCTGTAACGAGGGCGTTCTCCCGGCTGGAGGCGGCGGTGGCGATGGCCAGGCCTGTCAGGGAGAGACCCGTCGCCAGGAGGAGTGCACCGGCGACAACGGCTGAAATGCGGGCGCCGATCACTGCTCACCACCGTCGGCGGCCTTGGGCCAAGGCTCTACGCGCCCCGCCGCGACGCGGTAGAGAGTGGCACCAGCCAGGGAGGCTTGTCTGCCGGCCGCGCTGGCCATGTCGAATCGGTCGGCGTCCACCGAGGTGATCAGCACCTGCTCGAACTCGGAAGCGGCGGCTAGGACTCCCGCCCGCCGCGACTCGTCCAGCTCCGAGAGGACATCGTCCAGGAGCAGGACGGGATGCTCGCCTCTGCGCTCCAGCAGGAATCGCGCCTCGGCCAGGCGCAGGGCCAGGGCGGCGGTGCGCTGCTGCCCCCGCGAGGCGAAGGCCGCCGCTGGCACGCCGTTCAGAAGGAACAGGAGGTCGTCGCGGTGGGGGCCGGTGAGGGACATGCCTGCCGCCACGTCGCGCTGGCGCCCGGTGGCCAGGGCCTGAAGCAGGGCAGCGACCAGTTCATCCGTGGAGGCGGCCGCGACCCGCTCGCCGTCCCAGGCCCGGGAGAGCTGCGGCTGGTAGACCAGGGACAGTTCTTCTTCGCCACCGCTAAGCGCCCTATGGGCCTCCTGCGCCAGCACCGACAGGCTGGACAGCGCCCGGCCGCGGCTGCCGGTGATGTAGGCGCCCTCTCGGGCCATCTCCTCATCCCAAAATGAGAGCTGGTCGAGGCCGGCGGTGCCCTCTTGGATGCGGCGCAGGAGGGCGTTGCGCTGGAGGACTATCTTGCCATAACGCTGGAGGGCGCGCAGGTAGGCGGGGTCCACCTGGGAAAGGGTGATGTCCAGGTAGCGTCGGCGCAGGGAGGGGGCGCCTCCCACCAGGTCGATGTCCTGTGTGGTGAAGAGGACGGCCGCCATCTGGCCCACGGTCTCTGAGGCGCGGCGTACGACGCCGTTGACACGCAGCCGCTTGGAGGCGGGCAGGCGGCTCGCCGCAGGTTGCTCACTCGGCGGGCGGGTCATGATGGCCACCTCCACCTGCACGCTCCCATCGCGGCGTTGCGCCGTGCCCAGCAGGCGGGCGACCGCGAGACCCTCGCGGCTGGCCTCCCGGTTCACCAGCTCGCCTTCGCTGTTGGCGCGCACGGAGCGGGTGGTGGCCAGGAGGTAGATGGCCTCCAGCAGGTTGCTCTTGCCCTGGGCGTTGCCGCCCACGAAGAGCAGCAGGCCGCGGGGGAATGCAATATCCAGGTGGCGGTAGTTTCGGAAGTCGCGGAGGCTCAGTTGCTCTATGTGCATGGCAGGGCGTCGGCGACCCATTATAGCAGCCAGCGAAGTGTCTGCCTGCCGCAGACAGACATTCGTGGGTCCAGCGTGATGGCGCGAGGAGCTAGGTCTCGCCGCTGAAACGCAGGTGGAGTCGCAGAGCCTCAGGCCGAGTCTCCTCAATCGTGAGGGGCTCCCCGATGTATTCTGCCAGGCCGTCGGCGATGCGGCGGGCCGTCAAGGGCTCGCGCAGGAGGAGGACGATGCGCGCTTCGCCGTCCAGATACCGCTCTACCGAGGCACCTTCGACGGCGGGCATGTGGGTGAGGGCCCGTTGCACCTCCATCAGGCCCTGGAAGCCGGGGACGGCGCTGATGAGAAGCTGGATGCCCTCGCCGCCGGCGGCGAACTGGGGCTCGGCTCGCCCCTCCTTCTTCTCCGGCGGCGCTTCGACTACGGGGGCCTTGGCCAACTCTGCCTCAGGCGGTGCTTCCGCAGGCGGTGCTTGGGTGGGGCCGCTGGGGACGGCGAGCTTCGGGAGCTCATCCAGGCGCCGCTCGAGGCGCTGCACGGCCTCGGTCAGGGTCCGCACCTGCTCGGAGAGGCGGTGGCCCTCCTCACCCATGAGGTCCACTACGCTGCTGAAGTAGTCAGAGACGGCACGCGTCGCCGCCTGGACATCGGGTGGTAGAGGCTCTTTCTTGGGGGAGGCGGGAGGTGTTGGCGGCCGGCTGGCGCGCCCCATCTCCTGAGCCGCTCTCGTCAGGACCGCCTCCGCGTCGGTGAGGGCGCGTCGGAGGCTGGCCAGCTTCTCGCGGGCGGCCCTCTTCCTGATGTCCGGTCCGTTGCTGCGCTGGCGGCCGGTTGTGCCAGAGGTCATCGAAGGTTGCTTCTCCATGGGGCAGCCGGTATGGCGGCACTATCCTGCACTGAGTCTCCCTCCTCGTTGGGGCGCCAACGGAGTGGAGCCCGGTCAAGGCGGCTGGCAGCACCGCCGTTGGCCCGGTCCGGACCCAGGCCCGCCTGCCTGCCAGCAGGCGATGACGTGTCACCCCAAGGATTATCGGCAGTAGGTCGACCACGTTGAAAGGCGATCCACCGCCATGCAGGTAGAAGTATTATACCGTTAGCTCTGGCTGGCGTGCCGCCGCGAGTACGCCATGCATTAGAATCGGCTGGTGATCGGATATCGACGGCGGCGCGGGCCCTTCCGCCCGCGTTCGCCTCAAGAGCCGGAAAGGAGAGAGTCGTGAGTCTCCCCAACCTTCTGCGAGGCGAGGAGTTGAGGCTGGGCCAGTTTCGCGCCTTCGACCCCGAGCGAACCATCTGCTTCATCCCTGTTAGCTCTCTGGAGGTGCATGGACCGCACCTGCCGGTGGGCATGGACGTGTTCATGGCCCGCTGGATGGCCGAGGAGACGGCCCGCCGCTTTGCAGAGGCCCACCCGGACTGGACGGTGGTCGTCTACCTGCCCCTAACCGTCGGCACCGATGAACTGCCCCTGCCCGGTTCCATGCATGTCAGCCAGCCCACGTTGTACCGCGTCCTGACCGCCCAGGGCCGGTCGCTGGCGGAGGCGGGCTACCGCTATGCAGTGCTGACCAATGGCCACGGAGGCGCCCGTCATGCCGCCGCACTGGAGGCGGCCTGTCGTGCCGTGAGCCGCCGCCACGGCATCAACCTGTTTACACCTTCTATCGCTGTCCTCCACGCCATCGTCAGTGGCCGGCGTTTCGACGCCATCGAGGGCGCTCTGGGGCGCTCGCTGACGCAGGATGAGCAGGCCCACTTGGTCGGCGGCGAGCACGCCGCTGGCTGGGAGACGTCCTTTCTCCTGGCGGAGCGCGCGGAGCTGGTGGACCCTTCATATCAGGAGCTGGGCCCTGATGGGCCACCCGCCTTCCGTCCCGTGGTCGCCGTGGGACGGTGGGTCACCAGGGCTCTGGCGCGGGGCGGGCCGAAGGCGAACGGGCGCTTGGAGGAGATGCTCAGCAGTCTGGCGGGTAGTATCGGCTGGCTCCTGAACGCGCGCTTCGGCTATGGAGGCCACGAGGTCACCTATGATGGCAACCCGTCCATTGCCTCGGCGGAGCTGGGGCACGCGTTCCGGCAGGTGATGGTCGAGGACTGCCTGGCGATGGTGGAACGTGTGGTGCGGGGCGAACAGCGAGCGGAGGAGGTGCGCAGCATCGCCTCAGAGCCGGCCATCATCCAGCCCTACTTCTGGCGTCGTCTGGGCCTGGGCGCGGCGGCTGCGGTCGCTCTACTGGTGGTCCTGAGGCGGCGTCTCCGCAGGTAGGTCGAAGTTCAGCGCCCTCGATGCAAATGGACAAACGACGGCAGGCTGGCGCAGGCCCGCGCCATCTGCGGCTGGCCTCTCACTCAGGTGGCGGCGAGGATACCGAGGACCGTCAGTCCTAGCGCCAGGCGGTACCAGACGAAAACGTAGAGGGGGTTTCGCTGCAAGAATCGCAGCAGGAAGGCGATGGCGACGGCGCCCCATATTGCAGACAACACGAACCCGACAGCGAAGAAGCGCAGGTCGCTGGCATCGAGCCCGCCCGCCCGCACCTCGTCGAACACGTCGTAGAGCTTCTTGAGCCCGGCCCCCGCTATGACCGGTGCCGAGAGAAGGAAGGCGAAGAGCGCCGCCTGCCGCCGCTCGAGGCCGGCGAACAGTCCCGCCGATATCGTGATCCCTGATCGCGAGACGCCCGGCACCAGCGCCACGGCCTGCGCGAAGCCTATGAAGAGGGTCCCCGGTATCCCCAGTTCAGCCATGGACCTTCGTTTGCTGCTCAGCCACTCGGCCAGGGCGAGGACAGCGGAGAAGGCGATGAGGGTGGAGGCTACCAGGGCCGGCCGGCGAAATGCGTCCTCGACGGTGCTCTCCAGGAAGACGCCCAGGACGGCGGCCGGGGCCGTGCCGATGATGATGAGCCAGGCCAGGCGGGCGTCGTCGTTGCCCTCCAGCCGGCGTGCCAGCCCGCCCGGCCTGCGGGCGTCTGGGCGCAGGCTGTTCAGCCAGCCGGTCGCCAGCCGCAGCACCTCGTGGCGGAGCAGGATCAGTATGGAGAGGAGGGTGCCGAGGTGGATGGCGGCGTCGAAGGTGAGGCCAAAGGTGTCCTGGTCAACATCCAGCGCTTTCTCGAGGAGGATGAGGTGGCCGGTGGAGGAGACCGGGAGGAATTCGGTCAGACCCTGGACAGTGCCCAGAATGGCGGCCTTCAGCAGCTCCGGCATAGAGTGTGGCCTCCGCCCTCGGCGCGTCTACGGGGTCTCTCGAGCGCGGCGGGTCCGGCAAATCAGACCTTATCATAGGGGCGTCTCGGGGCGGGCGCCAGCGGGGAGTCGTCTCAACCCACAGGTTCTTGTCCGACCAGCCGCGCCCCGATTCGCTTCCTGGCGGTGCCGTCGGCCTCGAAGAAGAAGCCCCTGGCCCAGAGGGCGACGTACACGAGGGCGATCAGCACCGGCACCTCAATGAGGGGCCCGACCACTGCCGCCAGGGCTTGGCCGGACTCGATGCCGAAGACGCCGATGGCCACGGCGATGGCCAGCTCGAAGTTGTTGCTGGCGGCTGTGAAGGAGAGGGTGGCGGTCTCCGGGTAACGGAAGCGCAGCCGCCAGGACATGAGAAACGAGACGGTGAACATGATGAGGAAGTATAGGAGCAGGGGAGCGGCGATGCGGAGGACGTCCAGGGGCACGTCCACGATGTACTCACCCTTGAGGGCGAACATCACCACGATTGTGAACAGCAGGCCGACGATGGCCGTCGGGCCCAGGCGCGGCATGAGCACGCCTTCGTACCAGTCGCGCCCCTTCCGCTTGATCCCCACGTAACGGGTGATCATCCCGGCCACAAGCGGTATCCCCAGGAAGATGAGCACACTCCTTGCCACTTCCCAGAAGCTGATGTGGACCTCCTCGCCGCCGCCGAACCAGGAGCTGGCGACGCTGACGAAGAAGTAGGCGTAGAGGGAGTAGAACAGCACCTGGAACACGGAGTTCAGCGCTACCAGCACAGCGGCATACTCGTTGTCGCCCTCCGCCAGCATGTTCCAGATGAGCACCATGGCGATGCAGCGGGCCAGCCCCACGATGATCAGTCCCGTGCGGTACTCCGGCTGGTCGGGCAGGAGCAGCCAGGCCAGCGCGAACATGATCACCGGCCCCACGATCCAGTTCTGGATGAGCGAGACGCTGAACATCTTCCAGGCACCCTTCACCTTGCCCAGCTCCTCATACCTCACCTTGGCCAGGACGGGGTACATCATCCAGAGGAGTCCAACGGCGATGGGGATGGAAGTGGTGCCGATGCTGGCCGAGTTAATGCCGTCGGCGACGTCGGGGAAGAGCTTGCCGAGGGCGACGCCGAAGGCCATAGTGAGGATGATCCAGAAGGCGAGGAACCGGTCCAGCAGAGAAAGGCGCTCGGCGACGTGCGGGCGCGCGGCTTGAGCGATGGTCATGGCAGGCGGCCTTCTTTGGGTACAGTCGCTGCCACGCAATAGGACCTTCGTCTTGTCTGGGGCATGTGTTCCTTGTCTTTTCGCGGCCCGTCACGCAGACGCCGCACCCGGCTCAAGAGCGGGACTCCTCCTCAGCCAGCACATTGGCGATGAGGCTCATCACCTCGGAAGCCGATGGAACGCGGCCCGCGCAGACCACCTTCTCGTTGACAACCAGGCCCGGGGTCATCATCAGGTGATACCTGCGGAATTCGGCTGGGTCCGTGACATGCTCTATCGCCGCGTTGGCTCCCAGCATCTGGAGCGCCTCCACGGCCGCCACCCCTAGACGCTCGCAGTTGGCGCAGCCGGGCCCCAGAACCTTCACCGTTAGCATAGCTTCGCTCCTCCCGCTCAGAGCCAGGGCCGTTAGGCCACCATCTGTATCTCCGGTTCCATCACAAGCTCGCTGGTGATCGAGCTCGCTACCAGGCTGTACTTCTGGGCTGACTGAAGCGCCCGCTCGATCCGCTTGCGCTCCACTTCGGCTCCCCGGGCAGCGATCCTTGGCCGCAGCACCACGCGCTCAAACGTCTCGGTACGGTCAAGGGCAACCACTTTCGTGCCCTGGCCTGCGCACTCGTAGCTTAGGAGGCTGACGTGGAAGCGCTCGCAGGCCCAGAGGAACATGAGCATGACGCACATGTTGAGGGCTCCCACGAAGGCGTCTTCGGGAGTCAGGACGTTCTCGTGGCCGTGCGCATCGGGCGGGGCGGAGAAGGGTAGCACTGGGCCGTTGCCGCAGCGCAACTCGCCCCGGTGCTCTCCCGTCCAGCGAACGTCAGCGGAGTAGCTGGCGGTCCTCGGTGCTGACACCGCTAGCTCCCACCCGTCCCTGTGGCTTCCGCCCAAAACCCCTCGTAGGCGTTTAGTAGAGCCCCACGAAGGCTGGCGTCGCTTTCAGGAGGAACCGGGTTGTAGATCCGAACCTGCTCCATGAGTGCGTCCGCGGTCGTACCCTCGTCTGGGCGCCTGCCCTCCTGAAGGAGATGGGAGAAGATGAGGGGCAGGGCAATCACGTCAACGGTTCGGCCGTCCACGTCGACCTTCTGCACGGGAATATCAGAAGCGCAGGAACAGACCGACTCAGCCTCCTTCCCGGTGCCGTGGGCTCCGCCATCCGACCGGATGATCGCCGCTACCGGCTCCGCCGCCTTTGAGCCCGCCCCACGCCTCTCCAAGAGGCGGTCTACTTCCCCCGCCAGGAGATCGGCTAGGGCAAGGGCCAGGGCCTCCCGGGCGGTGTCCGGGCCGCGCACGCGGTTCGGAGGGTCCAGGCCCAGGCGCTCCCGTAACTCGCTGACGACCAGGCTGACGGCGGGGCGCGCGCTGTACATCTCGGTGGCCCTGGCGGCGCACCGCTTCTCGCACCCGTCGATAGCGATGGTAGGGAAGAAGCGGGCGAAGGCGCGCTCGCGCTCCTCGCCGGCCAGGAAGAGGGGCAGACAGAGCGTTACCGTTCGGCCGGGTCGAAGGAGCTCCAGCACGCGCAGGGCGGCCTCTCGCGAGACCGTGCCCTCCGGCAGCTCCTCGCCGCTACAGGCGATCAGGCCAACCTTGCGCTCCGGAAGGTTGGGCATCTCGTCACTCCTTTTCGGCTCGCAGTTCATCCACCTTGTCGGCGATCTCCCCGGCCAGGATGCGTGCCATGGCCTTGCCAGGCTCTCCGATGTCGGAGACGCGCCGCACCTTCAACTCCTTGTGCTGTCGGAAGACATCGAAGACGCGGAATGTCGCCGCCGGGTTAGCGCCTGCCTGCTCCACATTGACGCGGGCGCAGGCCGTCGGACAGCCGTCGATGGTGATGGTGGGGTGCTGGCGCACACGACGCTGGGTCTCCTCGTCGCCCATCGTCAGCAGCGATAGGCACACAGTGCTGGTACAGCCCGGGCGGAGCTCCTCGGTCACGACGTAGGCGGCTTCGCGGCCGACGCTGCCAAACGCCTTGCCGATGCCGCTGCATGGCACGATGACCACTTCACGTTCCGGCATTTCGGTCACTACCCTCCCATCTCTTCCAGCGCCTGGGCCCGTATGGCTTCCAGGTACTGTGTGGCGTCCAGAAGCGCCTGGCGGTCGCCCTCCCAGTTCCCCAGCTCCACGAGCGCCAGCCAGCCGTCGCCGTAGGGGTCCTGGTTGACCAACTCCGGCCTCTCTTTCAATGCCTCGTTGACCTCCGCGATGGCGCCCCTGACAGGTGAATCGAGGGCTAGGTCGACCTTCATTGTTTCAAGGCTGGCGAACTCGTCACCGACGGTGATGACCGTGCCGACGGGTCGCACGTTAATAAACGCGACGTCGCCGCTCCGCTGCTGGAGGAAGTCGCTGAGGCCTAAACGGGCGAGGCTACCCTCAGGCTGGACCCAGACGCCGACCGGCGAGTACCAACAGCCGAGCTTCACTCGAAAAACAAACTTGTCGACTGTGGTCTCTATGAGTTCACTCGCCATCGGTCACCTCATGGCTTTTCATGGTCCGGCCGACCGCCGGGAAATCATATCAGCGCGTGATGATGCTCGCCGCCAAAAAAAGGCCTCGCTACCGGCCCCGGATTCGGCATACCTCTTCTGCTCGCCGCTGGTTGCCCGGCGTCATCTGCACCTCGAGCAGCGCCCCCAGCCGTTCCCGCAATGTAGCGGTCGCTGCCGCGTTGGCCCGATAGAAGACCCAGCGGGCGTCCTCGGCGTCCCGTCGGCTCTCGACCAGGCCTGCCCGTCGCAGCACCGCCAGGTGATTGGAGACCAGGCTCTGGGAGAGGTCCAGGATGTCCTCGATCTCACAGACACAGAGCTCGGCCTTGGTGAGGAGCGCGAAGATGCGGAGGCGGGTGTCGTCGCTCAGGGCGCGGAGGAGCGCCCCCAAGTCTTCGGTGGAGGCCCGTGGGGTTGGCCTGGCCTCGGTCGCACGACTGGACATACTTGGCTGAGGCGCTTGAATCATGCTTCGTTAATATGCTACCCTTGGCCCGCAGCCTTGTCAAGCGGCGCCGGAGTGCGACTGGCTTGACGCTACAGGCCGGCATCGGTACGTTCTCGGTGCCCGCAATCAGTGTTCGGGGTGGCTGTCCCCCGCCGGACACGGGGGGTCGCAGGTCAGCCATAGCTGGAGGGGAAGCGCATGCTCACAAGAATCGCGCCGCTCGCCTATTGTGCCGTGGTCATGGTGCTGGCGGGCTGTGTCTGGGGTCAGGTCACCGACGCCGCAACCGGCCAGCCCATCGCGGGGGCAACCGTCACCTTTCGCGATGCCGCAGGGAACTCCGGCACGGCGACGACGGGGGAGGATGGCCTCTACAGCTTCGACGGCAGCACTAGCCCCCAGCCCGCTGCCGGCTTGGTGGAGTTCGAAGTGTCAGCTCCGGGATATGCCACGTTCAGCGGTGTCCGGGACGTCCAGTATGACGACAACGAGGCGCAAACCTTGGGAGTGCTGAACTTCATGCTGATTCCCAAGCGCGGCTGATCGTGATCCTGCGTGGCCCTCGTGTAGGGCCAAGGGTTTCACTGCAGCCGCCTTGGGTGGGCGCCACGTAAGAGCTCACGCCCTCTCAAGCTCCTCATGGCCCTCTGATGACAGTCGGAGGACGCCAGCTCGCAGCTCTCCCCTTTAGCCGGTAGCTCGGACCCCTGATGGGAATTGTCTCCTCGTCGCGCAGAGCGCGATCCAGGGTGTCCTCAGTCTCGGGGACACAAGCTCCACTTTGGCGAAGGGCGTGAAGATGCGGGAGAACTGGTCCGCCAGCGTCTCGAGGATGGGTGCCAGCCCGTTCGCGGGTGAGGGCGGCGCGGGCGTTCTGAAAGGCGTAGGGGCTTGACAAGGGCAACGGAATAAGTATATTAGTGGTAACTTATGGAATTCGCTCCTGAGATTGATCGTCTGGTCCGCGTCTACAGGGCCCTCGGTGACCGAAGTCGCCTGTGCCTGGTCGAGCTGCTGGCTGGCCTTAAGCCTGGTGACGCGCTGTGCGTGAACGCCCTGGCTGCTGAGCTGGGCATTTCACAACCGGCTGTCTCCCAGCACCTCGGCGTCC
>Ga0315279_10004374_pt1 | contig 18987 bp, 17 predicted proteins | sample YL17G06_20_MG_FD_203694 | JGI IMG/M metagenome (GOLD analysis project Ga0315279, IMG submission 203694) | Sediment microbial communities from Yellowstone Lake, YNP, Wyoming, USA - YL17G06_20 | ecosystem: Environmental > Aquatic > Freshwater > Lake > Sediment | place: USA: Wyoming | collected... | reverse complement strand
GTGAGAATTGATTTATTCGAAAAAATAATGGCAGAATTGTCAAGGGCGGGAGAAAAGGGAATAAATATAGAAGAGCTTTACAAGTCATTGGGTGTAATTACACCAGTAGGTAGCAGAAGCCTAGGTTTATGTAAGTTCCTCGGAGTTGTAGATAGTGATGGGAAAAAGACTTGGCTTACGGAAATTGGTTTTAATTTTGTATATGTTTCAAAAGAAGAAAGAAAACAAGTAATAGCTCAATATCTACCCAAATCTTACCTAATAATGTTGAAATGGATTTATAATGCTGGTGGAACTATGCCTATAAGCGATATAAGAGTTTCTGTCGTGAAACATCTAGAAATAAAAGTTAGTCGAAGATTATTGGAAAGCATGGTGACAAGTTTTGCCAATGTTTGCGAATACGCGGGTTTAGTGAACTACATAAAAGGCAAAGGCAGTCGATGCGAACTTACTGATATAGGTAAGGAATTTATTTCGAAACCAATTTCTTCTGGAGAAAAAATAACAGAACAGGTAGGAAAACTTATGGATGAAATAGAAGCTAGATCAGCAGAAACAAAATCTCATATAGTGATTTCAACAGAATTTGGTAGGTTTGAAACACCCGTAGCAAATATTGATGACTGGGAATTGGCAGAAAACAGACTTAGAACTTGGAAACTTAGATGGGAGGAAAAAAACCAAAAGACCGAAAGAATCGATAAACCGTTATAGGTAATGATTATATTACGATGACCAGATCATGAGCTTGTGAGGCCAGCAGACGACGGTCTGTTGCCTAGGATAATCGTTACCTCGGCGGGTCGGAATTTCCGTAGGTTTATTAAATATTGGGGTTGATTAAAGATAAATCCCTTTCATTTTGCCTTCTTCGGCACGTTCCAATATGGGCTTTTGCACTTTGGGCATACTGTCGGCTCTTTCTTCTGGTGTCTCGGAACCCATGCATGTCCGCAGCGTTCGCATTTATAACCACTCAATTGAACTTTAGCCATATACTATTAATAATATACTACTAATATAAATACTTGTATGTACCTATTAGTAATATACTAAAAGGTAATTAAAATGGAACCAAAGGTGAACCAAACATACGCTCAGAATTGGCCAGCTTATAATCAAGCCCAAATGAAGGAGAAACTTCTATTCATGAAACTCTTGAGCGGTTTGTGCGAAACCTTGGAAGAGCCGCAATATATCTTCGGTAGACCCAAACTATCATCGGCTGATATGCTATTTTGTTGTGCATTCAAAATTTATTCTACGTTTTCTGGTAGGAGATTTACCAGCGATATGCGGATTGCAAAAGAAAATGGTTTAATTGAAAAGGTTCCTCATTACAATTCCATATTCAACTACCTCAAAAACCCAAAGCTCACGCCTATCCTGAAGCAGTTTATAGAGAAAAGTTCGCTGCCGTTGAAGGCTATTGAGACCGACTTTGCGATTGACTCAAGCGGATTTTCCACTTCAAGGTTCGCGAGGTATTTTGTATACAAACACAAGAGGAACACCGAATATAGGGTATGGATCAAAGCCCATCTTATGTGCGGGGTTAGAACCAACATAATCACAAGCGTTGAAATAACGGAAGGCACGGTATCGGATACTCCGATATTGCCAGGACTGGTAACTCGCACCGCACAGAACTTTACGATCGGGGAAGTTTTGGCAGATAAGGGGTATCTGTCAAAGGAGAACTACGAGACCATAGAAAAGTTTGGAGGAATAGGATATATTCCTTTCAAGTCCAATTCTAGTGGTAGATCCCACGGATCTTATTTATGGAGGAAGATGTTCCATTATTTTATGTACAACAGGGAGGAATTCATGCAGCATTATCATAAGAGGAGCAATGTCGAAACGACATTTTATATGATAAAATCCAAATTTGGCACGAATCTCAGAAGCAAAACCAAGACAGCACAAATCAATGAGGTTCTATGCAAAATTTTATGCCATAACATATGCGTATTAATTCAGGAGATGCATGAGTTGAATATAAACCAAGTTGGTGATGAAAAATGAATAATGCCTTACCAACATTTGTAAAATGGGCTGGTGGAAAATCACAACTTATAGAACAATACAAAAATTTGTTCCCAAAAAAGTTTGAAAAATATTTTGAACCGTTTTTAGGCAGTGGTGCAGTATTCTTTTTTACAAAAAAGAATTTTAACCCAAAAAAAGTCTTACTTTCTGATATTAACAAAGAATTAATTATCACTTTTACAGTAGTTAGAGATAAAGTAGAGGAACTGATAGAATCCTTGAAGAAAAGAAAGAAACTTCATTCTAAAGAATACTTTTACAAAGTAAGAAAGGAAAAATCAAAAGAACTTTCTGATGTTGAGATAGCTTCACGGTTAATTTATTTGAATAAAACCTGCTATAACGGTTTGTATAGAGTTAATTCAAAAGGTGAGTTTAATGTTCCATTTGGAGATTATAAAAATCCAGCAATTTTAGATGAAAAAAAACTAAGAGAGGCACATAAATTATTACAAAATGTAAAACTGAAGGCAATACCGTTTGAGAAAATTTCAAATTTAATTAAGAAAGGAGATTTCATTTACCTTGACCCACCTTATTATCCAATCTCAAAAACATCAAGTTTCACAAGCTATACAAAAGATGTTTTTTTAGAAGAAAAACAAAAAAAACTTGCAGAAGTTTTTAAAAAATTAAATGAAAAGGGTTGTTTAGTTATGTTAAGCAATAGTGATCATCCATTTATTAGAGGTTTGTATAAGGGATTTTTCATCCATTTGGTCAAGGCTCGAAGAGCCATAAGTTGTATAGGAAAAAAAAGAGGAAAAATTAATGAAATTGTTGTAACAAATTATATCAATAAAAATTTAAAAGATTTTATTAAAACAAGATGAGACTATGCGTGGCCAATATGAAGAATTGAGTTGTCCATTTTGCGATAAAGGAAAAATACAGTGTTGGTATATACCTGGAGCTTGGAGTCATAAAGCCAAAAGGACAAAGACGTTACCTGGAAGTGGTTCAGTTTCTAAAAGTGCTGATATTTGGCTGATAAAATCTGGTTGTGGTGTTTGTGGTAAATCTAAAGAGGAAGTTGAGAAAGAATTGCAAAGAAAAAATATTATTTAAATTTTCCACCACTATGTGTAGCAGTGTTTATAACTGAATATATATCTTTAACGCCGAAGTTGTTCAAGAGATTTCTATGGAATGTCATGGGTGCGTAATTAGTTTTTTCTTGTATAATCATAAGTTCCTCATAGGCCAGAAGAAACTCTGAGCTGAATATACCCACTGAGTCTAATTCCTTAAATTCATCTGCGTCAGAAGGTTTGAAAAATTGAAATTTGGGAGGGAAAAAATCTATTGGTTTTATTAAATCTAACAGTTCTCTAAATTTTTCAACCATTTTCATAGTTAGTGTGGAATTTTTTCCATACTTTATATAAAGATCTATCGTGAGATGGGAATGTTTTGGGCTTCTAGGAGTTTTTACACCGTCTTTGATATAATAAACCCTAAAATCCCATTTACCCAACTTGCCTTTTTTAACCATTATTTTCTCGCCCATCTTGGTTATATGAACCAAGACAAGGTTTTTTTCTTTTACCATTAATTTAGATTAAGTATAGAAAGTTAAAATACCCCCGTTACTTTGGTGGGATAAAAGATGTATAACAAATGGTGGCAGGACACTATTTATTTACGGTAAGCTTTGCCAACCCGCCAATAATTTGTGTTCTGACTACGTCAGCCATCCGTTAATCTTTTACCCTTTCACCAATAATTTGTTGAAAAATAGACCTTGATAAATCGTTTTAACCACTATGAGTAGTTCTAAATTTGCCTAAGATAGCATGATATACTTTTTGTGTAGAAAAATGAGTTGCACAAAAAGTGGCTCTTTTTGGTTACTTATTGGGCAAAGCCCCAAAAACCAAAATACTTTTATACTTGGAATCAAATCTCTCCGGGCCCACTCTAGAAAAATAACCGTTCTGCGTTTTCATGCAGTGCGCGTCCTACCTCGCCAACATCTCTTTTTTTAATTTCCGAAGTTTTCTCTATCAACACTGGCAGCAGAGAGGGTTGTATATTCAAATCAATTATGCCATTTACGGGTCTTGGTCCATCCGACTCTACCAGTAAACTTTCTAAAGGTGTGCGTTCAACTACCTTTTTCATTCTTTCATCAAGGTCTGCATTTCTTCCGCTAGGTGCAACAGAAATATAATAACCTCTTTTAACGGCCTCTTCTGTTTCCTCTTTACTGCCCTGAAAAAAGTGCATGACAACTGGCTTGATATTGTAATCACTCAATATTTCTAAAGCATCCCTCTCGCTGTTGCGATAACCTTCTTTGCTAAAAGAATGGACTGATATACCTTTTCTGTATTTTTCCGCTAGTTTAAGACATTCTTCAAAAATTCGTATCTGATCTACATACCTATTTTCTTTTGTAATTCCAGTATCAATTCCGATTTCACCGATTGCAACTATTTTGTTTTGACGTTTTTTAATCAACTCTTCTATATCATTTACCTCTTTCAGCAACTGCCTCAACGATTTGTGCTGTTGCAAATATTGCCCTAAAGGTTCTTCCGGATTTCTTAGTCTTGCAAAATTATAAGAAACACCAACAGCAGGATAAATAAATCCATTATACCGATCGCTCAATGATATTGCTTTCTCGGATGTTTTGTAATTAGAGCCGCAGACTATTACCCGTTCAACCCCAACATGCTTGGCGTTTTTGATAACATCATCTAGAGACGGAGGATTGTAGTGGATATGAGTATACAGATGGCTATGTGTATCTATGCATGCTATTTTCCTGTCATTTATCCCCATATGTAACGATAAGAAATCAAGTTTTAAATATAGATATGAACTATAAAACTTATAGACGCCCCCATCGTCTAGGTTGCGGTAACGCAAGGAAAACCCGGTCAAGGATACGAGCCTTTCGACGCTTGGAAGAAAGCTCAGGACCTGGGTTCAAATCCCAGTGGGGGCATCTTTTTTTTCATTTATTGCCCAGCATAGAAATGTTTAATAAATTTAAAATTGTAATGTAATCGGTGTCTTATGCCAATAATGATTAGGTGCAGATATTGCAGTGAAGATGTAACACTGTTAGATTATAATTCCCATACAAAAGCTTGCGGCGAAAAAAAATACGGGTCATCGCCATCCAGCCCAACATTCACATCCAGCTTACTGTCTGATATAAGCATACCAAAATTAGATATGCCAAAATTTGAACTTCCAAAAATTGAAACTCCAAAAACAATACCATTCTTTGATTACACTTCAACTCTGACTAAAAAGAAAGAAGAAACCCCAATATCCATGCAGTCTGTTGATTTATCGTTTTTGACAAAAAAGAAAGAGGAGAAAAAACCAATCTTTCCATCTTTCGATTACAGTTCAATATTTACAAAGAAAGAACCCAAACCATCTTTTCCATCTATTGACGTAAGTTCGGTCCTAGCAAATACTGGAAAAAAAGAAGAAAAGCCAAAAGTTCCTATGTTTGATGCAACATCTTTCTTGGGTGATTTAAGAAAACGGCAAGAAGAAGGAAGAGATGGCAAAGAAACTGAGGATTGGAGTAAATATAAATATCCATTTCTGGCGTATTTAGTTAAAACTGATCCTAACTACGAGGTGCCTGCAGAGCATTATTATAAAAACAAAATAAGAAAATTTATGAATCCTTGGATGGATAAAATATAACGGAAGAATTTAGGATGCATGTAGAGATTTTAAAAATGTTCGGATAATTTATGCCTTTTAAAATGCCACTCAGCTGCAACTCATGGGGCACTTAGTTATAACATCACGCAGAAATTACACTTTGCATCTAGTATGATAAAACCAAGGCCGAGTGAGCTGGAAGGAATATTCATGAAAAATTATCCAGGCGACGTTTACGCGCATTTTCTTAGGCGGAGTCGACGTAGATCTATTTTTTAGAAAAAAATGTTAGGCAGCATATCTTTCTTACAATATAATATAAAAAAGTATTTAAAATTCATAGTTGTAATATTAAACATGTCTAAACCTTCAAAAAATCTCTTTGGAATGTCTAGGTGTAAATATTGTGGCGAGGAAGTTATATCATTGTCTTATTTTGAGCATAAAGAACTTTTTTGCAAAAAATATCAATATTCGCTCAATAATATAATTGCTTCACATGCAACACATCTTCGATCCGATATCAGTCAGCCGTCTTTACATTTGGACGCTAGCACATTAGATGCCCTGCATAAAACTATTGAAAAAATTGCCAATGGACAAACAAAAGAAAAACTTAAACCATCTTTTAGTAGTTTGGGGGAATTAAGATCGCGACCTATGGCATGGGAAACAGCACACATGGAGAGTTTTAACGACCCATTGGCAAGATTTCTGAAAGAAAAGTATCATAGATTATAATAACTGCGAATCTTCTGCGGGATTTAGCTTGGTCATAATGGGTATTGCTCTTCAAGGATGTACGCGTGCAGAATGTCTTTAACATGTTTTGCGTGCAGATTAGCCCCAGCCGACCTAATAACTTTTTGAAGCTTCCTCAAGCCAGAACTGCTGACTTTTCGGTTGTTTACCATTTTTTTTACCAACCCTCTCCCTTCTGCAAGTTTTTGCATGGATTCTTCAAATAGTTTGAAATAAAAGTAATCGCATTTGTCATTATAAGTCTTGAACTTTTCAAACTGCGGCCTGTTGAAAACACCGCTAGTAGATTTATAAGCGGCAGCAAACGCATTTTCTAATTTTCTTATTTCTGAAATAGAATATTTTCTGCTGTCCAAGCAGTCTCTCCACAAAAGCGCGCAAAAACTTCCCACATCAATCATTGGGTCAGCCAATCCAAAAAATTCCCAGTCTATAAGATAACCGCCAATTATGTGCTCAGCCTTATAATCCCCATGGCCCAACGTGACTGAAGACGAGCTGCCTTCAAGCATATCATTCATCACCGCTTCATATCTTGCTTCGTCACTAAATGTTTGAAATTTTTTCTGCCATTCCAGCATTTCTAGCATAAAAGGCTCAGATTTGCCAAGCCCGCCACAATTATTCTTCAAGAAACCTCTGTGAAGTTTCGCAAGCATTTCTGCAGACTCTGTTACCTTTTCTTCAACGCCAGCAGTTTTTTTCTGAATAGCATTTGACAGCTTTTCATCACGAATGCGCTCAAATACAATTGCCTTCTTGCCCAAATCTATTTCCAAAATTTCAGGCACATCGATGCCCATATGCCTTCCATAGGATATCCCATTAACCTCATTGTGCAGCCTGTCACTCTCATCTTTGTATGCAATGCAGGAGGGGCAAAAACTGTATTCTTGCCTTGTGCATGGCGTGTAATGTTTGATTATCCTGTCTTCCTCGGCCTTTACCTCATTAAATCTGATCATAATCTCATTTGATTGGCATAAAAATATAAAGCCGTTGTTTTGGCTGTCTTTCGCTTAAATTGCACGAACTTCATCAAGAATCTTTTCAATCTGCATCAAGGAGTGAATAACAAAGTTTGGCTGGTTTGATGCATTTTTTCTTTCTCTGTCGAGCCAGAATGTTGTCATGCCAACCCTCTTAGCGCCCATCACGTCGTCATTCAAGTTGTCTCCCACCATCGCACATTCTTCCGGCTTCACATTTAAGACATTTGTCACGAAAAGAAACGCATTTCTATCAGGCTTTTCAAAGCCAATCTCTTCAGAATGCCCGCTAACCTCAAAATATTTCTCCAATTTCAAATTTTTTAAGATAAAATGATGCGCTGTCGGATTTTTGCCGTTGCATAGTGCAGCTAGCCTGTATTTTTTAGACAATCTTTCCAACACAGTCCTCACATCTGGAAAAATTTTTATTTTCTTCCAGTAGCTGACATTAAACTCTGCAACATATTCTTCCAATCTTATTCTTGCATCCAGTCTTTTCAACAATTCTCTGCAAAACACCCTCTCAGGCAATTTAGCTTCGCGAATCTCAGACGCATGTTTCTTCAAAATAATATTTGTTATTTTTGATAGTTTGCTTGTAGATATGACAAAGCCAAATTTTCCCAACGTTCCCCTGTGGATTCTGCCGAGCGATTTCAAAGCATATCTCTCCGTGAACAGCGTATTCCCGCAATCAAAAATGATGCATCTGATCATCCCAACACTTAATAAAGAACTATGTTCGGCTCCAAATATTGCTTAGCTTTCAGCAGTATAGACCCACCTTCAACTAAATACGGCTCGACAGCATCTGGCGCAACGCCAACAACATCAGAAAAACGCTTTACAAAGCCTTCTTCGGTTTTCGACCAAATGTACAGGTTAGAAAAGGAAAATGTCCTCATTTTTGTCTTCTTATAATGCCTGCATACAAGAGTAGCCGAGGCTCCTCTCACATTCCCGTCATCCTCCCTTTTCTCGCATTCTCTCTTGTAGTTAATCGTACTGAGCAGAGCAAGTCCGATTTTCTCCTTTCCCGACTCGTTCAACAGGTCGATTAAGTAATTCATAGTATTCCCGCTAGTTATCCAGTCATCAAAAAATATTATTCTGCCATACTTTTCATTCTTCAACATTCCTTTAACCGACTCTATAGCAGGAGAGCGGTCGAATGGGGTGCCCGAAGAATAGTCCCAAAAGCCAGCATAATTAAATGTGTCCAACTTCTTTCTGCTTATGGGCATGTAGACATTTGGTTTGAAGCTTTCAATCTCCCCGCTCATGCATCTGAAAACTTTCTTTGCTCCAGCGCCGATCGAAACAACCAAATCATTTTGCGAATAGTTGAGGCGGCCAAGCAGCACTGGCAGCTCTTGCACCAATTCCCTGACTTTCGGGCAGTCCAGCTCAACATTTCTGGAAATGTTTTCTTTGATCTTGTCGGTTAAATGGGAGATTATCAAATACTCGGAAGGAGTAAAATGTTTGGAAAATGCATCGATATCGTCGAATAGCAGAACATCGCTCAGCGCATCCTCGTGTAATGTAAAAAACATAATAATCAAATAGATTTTAAGTATTTAAGCGTCCGAGGTTTAAAATAGTCCATGTTCATACTTGTCACGAACAGCAGATTTGCAACATATGGTGGAACAGAAAGGTTTGTCTGCGATTTTATAAACTACATGAAAAAAAAGCACGATGTCAATTTGCTAACTCTTTCGGTTGACAAAAAGCTTTTTGATTTTGACATACCAGTAATGGAGCTTGGGGAACCCATAAGAAACTTTGAATTGAGAACTATAACAAATTGCTTGAAATTCCTAAACTACAAGCCCGAGAAATTTGATGCTATCATGACCGGCCTTGCCCCCTCCAGTTTTATAAATTCCAACACTATACCACTTATCCAGTACAGGCATACGATGAGATTTGATTTTGTTGATGGCAGATGGAATTTCCATCAGTATAAAGGCATAAAAGCTTTTTATGAAACTCCCATGGACAGCCTTATTTATAGATGGGAAAAATATCTTGATAGGTCAAGCTTGAAGCGATCTTTTGTCGTTGCTAATAGCGTGTTTACGAAAAAAAGATTGAAAAAAACATATGGCGTGAACTCCACAGTCAAATACTATGGAATAGATACATCTAAATTTTATTCAAAAAGCAAGGGCAACTTCATATTGAACGTCGGACGGTTGTGGCAGGATAAAAGAGTAGAGGAGATTATAGAAGTTTTGCCCCATCTGCCGGCCGAAATAAAATTGTGCCAGGTCGGTGGCGGAAGTGAAAAATACAAAAAAAAGCTTTTGGATTTGGCAAAGCGTCTGAAAGTTTCCGACAGGGTAATTTTTGCCGGAGAAACTCCTTATAACGAGATGATAAAATTTTACTCGCGCTGTTTTTGTGTGGTGCAGGATACCATGGAAGAGGATTTTGGCTACGTTCCCATAGAAGCGATGGCTTGCGGAAAGCCTGTTATATGCAGGAATGAGGGTGGGTACAAAGAAACTGTGGCTGACGGCAAAACTGGCTTTTTGTTCAACAGCAAAAATCAGCTTGTAGAAAAAATATCAACACTTTTTTCAGACACTAGCATGTATAGAAGAGTGGCCAAAAAAGCTAGAGTGTATGTGAAAAAGAATTTTGAATTGAGAGACAGGATGAAGGATTTAGAGGAGCTTATTAAAAACCAGGCTAGTTAACGGCTTCAACACCTTTTTCCACGTATATTTCTGCTCAACATCTTTGTATGCTTTTTTTCCCAGTCTGCTGCACAGTGAAATATTGTCGAGCAACAATGTGACTTTAGTCTCAAAATCTTCCGAAGAGCCGCTTCTAAAAACCAAGCCATTTCTTCTGTCTTTAACTACCCTCGGTACCTCCCCCACGTCGCTTGCTACCACTGGCTTTTTGCATGCCATATACTCAACAAGCTTCAGCGGAAAAGAATAATGCGTGAAATCATTCTCTGGGTTGGGAATAACGCATATGTCGGATGCACTGATGAAATATTTCACTTGGGAGTATGGCATCTGGCCAGTGAATTTTATGTTTTTTATTTCAAGAACTTTGCTCATTTTCATTATTTCTTTTAGGTCATCTCCACCCCCCACCATAAGCAGCATCACATCCTCCCTCTTCATCTCAATATTTTTGAAGGACTTTAAAAGAAAATTTACATTTCTGTTGTTCTGCATCGCGCCGCAATATAGGATAATCCTGCTCTTTTGGCCAAGCCCCAATTTTTTTCTCGATTTGGATTTGCCAGCATTTCTAACCTGCCCAAAGTCAACGCCGTTAAAAACTTTGACCAACCCGGCTCTTGATCCTCGGCATTTGGCGACCGCCTCAAATATATTGTGGCCAACACAAGTTGCGAAATCCATGTATTTTGAAACCAGCAGCATTGAAAACCTCCCCCAGAGCTTGCAAAAAGGATTCTTATAGAAAACATACGAAAGATAGTTGTCGCTGAAATCAAAAATTCCCACAAACTCTTTTCGCATTATATGTTTAAGCGCCAAAAGCAGCATGCCCGTCCATAGATCGGATGTTGCTATAACTATCTTCGGTTTTTTGCTGTCAATCATTCCGCCCAAAAGTTTCAGATAATCGAAAAAACTGGAATAGGGATATGATATGACACTTATATTTTTTTCCAGATTGAATTTCTTAAAACCGCCGTATCTTGAAAATGCTACCCACAATATTCTACTGCTTTTTGATAGCTCCTTACACATGTGATAGGATCTGCTGAATTTACTCAGCACTACATCGTTTCTTATTTCAAACCTTTTTGAAACGAAAATTATCGTATCCATAATTAGATGGGCTTTCAATAAGTATTTAAAAGTTTATCCCATCAGTTATAATGCATGAAAAAAGTACTCATATGCGATTTCGATGGCGTAATAACAAGCTATACCCAGTCAAGGGCTTTGGCAGAAGAGCTGGGTGTAGTTGGCGATTACGACAAACTTGTTGCCTCAAGTTCAGCGGAATCCTTTAAAAGCAGGGCAAAAGTTTTGCTCGACCACAACCTAAATAAAACTCATTTTGATAGGTTGATTGAAAGAATGCCTATAGAGGAGGGGACGGCTGAGCTGTTTGAAGCGGCAAAAAGGAATGGATTTTACTGCGTCATCGCTTCGTATGGCTACGATTACCTTATAAATAAAGTGGTCAAAAAATTTGCTGTCGACGAAGTTATAACAGCGTTCAGTGTCGCGTTTGACAAGTATGGCAATGTAACAGATCTAAAGCTCAGAAGCGAATGGGCGCCGCGTTTAAATTTAGACTGCGACGAACTGTGTAAATGCCAGCTGGTGGAATTTTACAAACAGCGCGGGACTGTGGTTGCTGTAGATGATTTTTACCTATGCCCACTGCAGCATGCTGACTATGGGATACAATTCGTCAGGAATTATAGCCCAAAAAGTGATATGCCCAAGGTGAAAAATATGTACGAACTGATTGATATGCTCAAGTCTATAGAGGCAAGAAGATGAAAATAGGATTTATATCAAAGGATTATCCTACAGATAATGTTATAACTGGAATTGGAAATATGGTAAAGAACGTTTCTGAAAGGTTAGCTCCCAATAATAACATAACAGTTTTTACTGCATCCGAAGTAGATGGCAACAAGATGGGTATTAATTTCATAAACTTTCCAAGAGCATTTTATAATTTTTCGCCACTTTATGCATTGAACAGTTCTATGCACCTATCAAGATTAATGAAAAATAACGATTTTGACATAGTGGAATGCGAATCATGGAAGTCCGAAGGATTCGGATTGGCAGGTAATAATGACAGAAAATTTAAGTATGTCCACAGGCAGCATACCCCAATTGATAAAATAATCGTTCAAGACTCTGTCAAAGATAAAATCGATGCTCATGTATTTAGGAAAATGGAGGAAGAATCCATTAAAAAGTCTGATGGCGTCATATTCGTATCGGAAGCTGTGAAAAATTACGTAACGAACAAATTCCCCCAAACCATTGATAAATGCTTTGTTGTATATAATGGTATAGATCTAAGAAAGTTTTCACCAAAAGACAAATATGAATCCAGAAAAAAGCTCAAACTACCCTCAAATAAATTTGTTTTGCTGTTTGTTGGCCATCTTGGAAGAAGAAAGGGTTTTGACATATTTCTGGATTTGATAAAAAATTTGGATGAAAAAAAATTCCACTTTTTAATAGTTGGAAGAAAATCACTTTATGACAATGATATAACATCGTTTTTTGAGAAATTGTTAAAATTCCACAGCAATATAACGCATTATAACTGTGCTTCGGAAAATCTCTTGATGGATATTTACTCCAGTGCAGACGTGGTTATAGTTCCTTCCAGATATGAATCATTCTCGCTAGTGTGCTTAGAGGCTGAGGCAATGGGCCGCTGCGTTGTTGCGTCAAACGTTGGAGGCATACCGGAAGTTTGTAATAAAAAAAGTTCTATATTATGTAGCCCAGATTATTCGAGCTTCCTAAAAAATATTTTCTACCTTTTTGAAAACGGGTCTGTTGCGAAAAAAATCGGCAACAAAGGGAGGAAGACTGCTAAAAAATTTAGCTGGAACAAAACAGCCAAAGAAACATTGAAAATTTATAAAAATCTATAGATTATCGGCTGTAGAGCTTCACAGTTTCAAAAAATGTTCCTCCATTTCTGACTATGAAGATTAACGATAAAAATATACTAATTAGCATGACGGGTGGGTAGAGGATGCTATATACAATTTGATTCGGAATATCAGCGATGCAGTATCTTTTGTAGTCGGAAAGTGCGAGGAAGATTGTTATTTGCCACATGCTGAAAATCAGTAAAAACAAATATAGCACTTTAGATGTAAACAGCAGAGCAATTATGTCGAAAACCACCACCAAAGGCAAAAGATACCATAATATCTGGTATGAAAATAAGCCAATACTCCAACTTATTTCAGGTGATCTGATAATTGCATCTATCCCTTTCACCAATCCACCGATATTGCCCATAGAATATCTTATTTTCTGATTTATTATGGTCAACAACGAATTCTTTTCTTCTTCATACGCCAGCCTTTTCGGCACTATGTATATGGTGTTTTTCATAGAATACAATTTGTAAGTGAGCAGAAGATCTTCGACAAACGATTTTTTCATTTGTTTGATTTTGTCTTTGTGAATGAGATAAAATGCTCCTACCAAGTTCGGGGTCAGGTTCAAATTTGATCTGGATTTTTGCAAGAATCTTTGCCTGAATATTTTGTCGATGGAAGATACTTTGTGCATCAAACCTTTGCCAGGAAGTGGGTCTACTATGCAGCTGACTGCTCTATTTCTGCCAACATATTTGATGCATTCTCTCAGCGCATTTCTTGTCAATATAACATCCGCAGTCACAACCGCCACTATTTTCGTCTTGACGTATCTGCACCCAAGTTTTATGGAGTCTGCTATACTCCCCACACCGTCAGTTTTGTGCACAATTTTTATCGGAAATGAAAAATTTTTGATCTTTGCTCTAAGGATTTTTTTATAATTGTCGGAAGAATTGTCATCTACAAGGACTACCTTGCTAATTTTTACGCCTTTTTGTTTTTTTATACTTTTTAGGCATTTTAATATCCTTTTTCCTTCGTTTCTGAAAGGGATGATAATGGACAATTTTTTGTTTTGTCCCGCAGCTTCCGAATTACGCTTAGTAAAATATCCAGCGATATATATACACAAGTATAGGACGCATATGACATTTAATGCATATAATATTGCGATTATCATGCTATCTTCCTTTTCAATTTCTATTTTTTTAATAGTAGGAAAACTTTAAATGTTTTTACTATTTGATTGTTTGATAGGTTAACTATTTATGCTTTGTAAATTAGAAATCTTTAATAATTATAAAACCGTCATATAATTGGTGTTATCTGATGGGTATACTGGGAAAAATCAGTGACGCGTTGTATAGGTTTGAACAATTCAGGGAAGAAAACTTTGAACGCACAGCAAACAGGGCTTGGAACGAACGTGGCTATTCTTCTTCATCAAACAAATCCAATTCATCCATTCCTATACTATTGCCAGATATAATAATGCCCCGAATAGCTCCAGTTGAAATTCCCACAATTAAGACAACAAGAGAGTGCATTTATTGCGGCGAAGAGGTATCAAATTTACTTTATAGCTCCCACACAACTTCTTGCAAAAAAAACCCATCATCAATTTCAAATATGCTTAGAAGGTTAGGAGAGAGTAAGGAGGAAAAACCAACCTTCCCATTCTTTGATTGCAGTTCAATTCTGACGAAAAAAGAAGAACCGAAGGCGACACCGTCTTTTGATTTTTCGTTTTTGACTAAGAAAGAAGAACCCAAGCCGTCTTTTCCATCCTTTGATTGCAGTTCATTTTTAGAAAATGAAAGAAAACGGGAGAAAGAGGAGAGAGAAAGGAAAGTCGAATTGGCTTGGAGAAATAGTATGGAAGATTATCGCAACTATTTGATGAATAGATATAATAATAGGATATGGAATCGACGCCCGTATGATTAATAAATATCAAAAACAAAGTTTGAAAGCTCAGGACCAGGGTTCAAATCCCTGTGGGGGCATACTTCCCTAGGTTCAAATTCCCCCAACATTTTATTTACAATTTCTTCAGTTTTCTCAACAGCTGGTTTATATCATCTTTTATTTCATATCTGCAATAATACAAGTTCAATGCAAAAAGTCCGACTGAAGCGAATAAAAGAAAAGTTTCAGCAAGCGAGGCACACAAATGCCAGAATTGCTCACTTCGCATCTCGTTTAATTTTAGACGTCTTGCATAAGGAACAATTTCGCTGAACATATTTACAAACTCATTGCCTGTCATTCTCAGACGTTGGTTCGAATCGGAATAAAAAAATTGCACATCGGATGCTCTCAAATCATTGAGAAGCCGAAACCCACCGTTCAGCCATTTTTCTCTAAATTCATATGAAACGTCAGATATTTGAATATTTAAATTCGGATCCACATATTTTTGTGCAACAATCTCCTCGCCATCATTGTAAATAATTTTAAGCACGCCATCCAATCCGAATTTAGAAATAAACTTATCGTGTAATCTTTGCTCAATACTCCACATATTTTTTTGGAATATTTCTATTCTGTTAGATAATTCTGACAAATTTCTTTTTGGATATAATGTAAATTCCTTTAGCTTTTGCGGAATAGGCAACTCTCTTCCAGTTCTTCGTTCTATTGCAAGACTGAATACTGTATAGAAAAGACCCAAAGCCAGTTTGGTCGGCGTAAACGTGGTTTTCCCGTGCCTTCTCGGATAGATCATAGCATCAACCTTGCCATCCGAAATCTTGTATTTTTTCACAGCCTCATTCATCAATCTGACATCCACATCAAGCCCCGATGCATTCTGTATTGCATCGAAGATAGTTTGAAGCGCTTCTTTCGTTCCTGCTTTGAAGCCTGGCTGGACATACTCCACGCCCAAAAGCAGTTTTGTAAGTTTTGTGAAAGCTATGGAATAAAAGCGGCGCAGGAAGCTTCTGGATTCGTAATCGCGTGGCACTACTATGTCGTATCCCTCAAGAATCGGGTATACAATTTTAGGTATGTCTCTTGGATCATACTGACCATCGGAATCCATCAATACTATCGTGTCGCCTTGTGCCACCCCTACTCCTCTTCTCATAGCAGCTCCTCTGCCTGGCTTCGATTTCTCAATTTTTAAAAATTCATATCCAGACTGTTTTTGCATATTTTGCAAAACTTCTTCTGTTCCATCTGTAGAATTGTTCAAAACAAAAATTGCTTCATACAGATCGCCATAGAGTTGTTTTAAATTGTAAAGTTTTTTTCCTAGTTCTTCGACATTCTCCCTCTCATTCATCGTCGGAAGCACTACCGATATTTTCATATCTTGAGAATGAGCAGTTAAAGATAAAAATGGCATTCTCGTTTGACTATAATATATATAAATAGAATAAAACCATATAATTATATAATGAAGACCACCATACAGGTTTCTAAAGAGTTGCAACGAAGATTGAAGATACTTGCAGCATTCATGAACACCAACTACGAAAATGCGCTGGACGAGATATTTACAAGATACGAGAATTCTGTAAATTTGAAAACTGACAGAATAATAAAGAATATGAGGGTGAAGAGATGAACACGACGATAACAAGAATTGTTATGCAGGGTTTCAAGAGCTTCAACAAGAAGATATCCGTGCCGTTGCTCACTGGCTTTAACACTTTTTGCGGGCCGAACGGCTCTGGAAAATCCAACGTGGTTGACAGCATATGTTTTGTCCTCGGCAGGATTTCTGCAAAATCCTTGCGGGCCGACAGGCTGCATGAATTAATTTTCCACGGCGGCAACGGCAAGCCTGCTGCTGATCAGGCTTCGGTTACATTGTATCTCGACAACACGAACAAAACATTTCCCGCTTATCCAGACCAAGAGATTTCTTTCACGCGCAAAGTTAATAGAAAAGGCGTTTCCGTCTATAAAATTCAGGGTAAGACGACTACACGCGAGAAAGTAGTCGAACTGCTCTCTTCGATTGGCATTTACGCAGACGGGCATAACATCGTTTTGCAAGGCGATGTGACGAACATAATCGAGATGAACCCTGTGGAGAGACGCTTTATTATTGATGAGATATCCGGCATAGCCGACTATAACGACAAACGTGACAGAGCTAAAAAGGATTTGGAATCAGTGGATGCGAAACTCAAGGAAGCTGAAATAGTTATAACAGAACGCTATGATTTGTTCAAACGGCTGGAAGAGGAGAGAAACGCTGCGTTGCGATATCAGCAACTGCAAAACCGCATGCAGGTTTTGAAAGCTTCGCTTGCTAACAGGAAGCTGAAGAATTTCGAGGAGCTGTCGAAGGCGCTTGATGATGATATTTCTAAAAAAGAAGCGGAGAATGAAAAACTGCAGAAGGAGATCGAGCAAGTTGAAAAGGAGCTGGAACAACGAGAAAGGAACATGGCAGGGCTTGTCAACAAACTGATTGATGCGTCAAAAAGAGTTGAAGCAGAAAGGGAAATTTCTTACCTGAGAACTAAAATCATGATCAGCAAGGACAAGGTCGATTCGAACAGAAGCGAGATTGAACGACTAACAAACATGATAGCAAGGCTGAGCGCGCTTGATGTCGGAAGGTTTGAGGGCGAGATGCCGAGAGCAGTTAAAGCAGTGATAGAGCAAAGGCTGAACGGCGTTTACGGCACTGTCAAGGAACTGATAAAGGTCCCGGAGAAATATCAGATTGCGATTGAAATCGCAGCAGGACCGCACTTGAATGATGTTGTTGTTGACACTGACGAGACTGCTGAGTTCTGCATAAAATTTTTGAAGAACGAAAGGATTGGGAGGGCAACTTTTCTGCCAATAAACAAAGTGAAGCCGCGAGAGGTTGAAGCAGACGTGATCGGTAAAAAAGGAGTTGTTGGAATAGCTTCGAGGCTGATAAAGTTTGACGGGAAGCATGAGAAGGCTGTGGAATTTGTTTTCGGCAACACTGTCGTTGTTGACATGTTGGAAAACGCCAGAGCGATAGGTATTGGCAAAGTGCGGATGGTTACACTAGACGGAGATCTGATAGAACGCACCGGAGCAATGACCGGCGGCTACCTGATTCGTTCTCATCCAAAGACTATGGAGAGGATGACTAGGGATGAGATAACTGAATACGGCGAATTGAAGAAGAAGCTTGAGGCTGAGATAGAAGCAATGACAAAACAGACAGAGGAGTTTGAAAAAAAGCTGAAGGCTTACGGCGAGGCAAAGGAGACTAGGGAATTTGTAGACATGCAGAAGCTGAGGATAGATTCTGAGGAAGAGTTGGACAAGCTAAGGCAGAGAAGAAAAGTTGCTTACGAGAAAAGGCTGGTGCTGCAGTCTGAGATAAACAAACAGAAAGTTCAGAAGGCCAGGATAGATGCGGACATGGAGAGCGTGAAGATTGAAGTCGAGCAGTACGGAAAGGTTGAGTATGTCGAGCAAGGCATAAAGTCGCTCGAGACAGGGATAGAGCAGTCTGTGAAGGAGTTGGCGACGATAGGTGCGGTGAACTTCAAGGCAATAGAGCAGTACGACAATTTTAAGAACGAGTTCGAGGAGTACAAGCGCAGGTACGAGAAGATACTCGAGGAGAAGAAGGCTGTGCTTGGAATGATAGAGAAGATCGAGGAAAAGCGGCGTGAAATATTTTACGCTTGTCTGAAACAAGTAAGCCAGTTCTTCAACGAAATATTTGAAAAAATGACAAAAGGGACTGCGAGCCTTGAGCTGGAGAACCCTTTGGATCTGGAGAGCGGTTTGATTATACAAGCGAATCCGGGAGGCAAGATGCTGCTCAACATCGATTCGATGTCTGGCGGCGAGAAGACGTTGACGGCTTTAGCATTCTTATTTTCAGTGCAGAAATACAGGCCGACACCTTTCTACATACTTGATGAAATTGATGCTGCATTAGATAAGGAGAACAGCAAGAAGGTTGCGGACATGATAAAGCTGATG
>Ga0315279_10004373_pt1 | contig 18987 bp, 24 predicted proteins | sample YL17G06_20_MG_FD_203694 | JGI IMG/M metagenome (GOLD analysis project Ga0315279, IMG submission 203694) | Sediment microbial communities from Yellowstone Lake, YNP, Wyoming, USA - YL17G06_20 | ecosystem: Environmental > Aquatic > Freshwater > Lake > Sediment | place: USA: Wyoming | collected... | reverse complement strand
GCAGTAAGTCACACGAGACAGCCATTGACCTCCACAGATTAGCCACGATGACCGAGGGCCTCAGCGGCTCCGAGATCGCGGCGATCTGCGCCAAAGCGGCCCTCCAGGCGGTCCGCCGGGCCGTGGAAAGGATAAAGGTCCAGCCCTCCGAGGATGTCCGGGTGATGATCGAGGCCGCCGACATGGATGCGGCCCTACATGAGGTCCTAGCAACTGGAGCGGCAGATGAGTGAAGAGAGTTCAGAGATTCCCGGACCCGGCCAAGCGATCTATCTCTTCTGTTTCGCCCGCGCCGGCGCGCCGGAACACGTCGAGGGGTTGGGCATTGATGGTCAATCCCCTATTTCCCTGTGGCGGCGTGATGCGGTCGTTGCTGTATTCAGCAGGGTTTCGCGGGGGGAGTTTTGCGGGCCTGCGGCGGAGGAGCGGATGGAGGACCTCGCCTGGGTGGGACCACATGCCCGCCATCACGCGGAGGTGATAATGAACGTGATGCGGCATTCCCCCGTGCTCCCAGTCCGATTGGGCACCCTTTTCTCATCGCTGGAGCGCCTGGGGGAACTGATGGGAGAACACGAGGAGAAGATATTGCGGTTTTTCGATCGCGTTGAGGCGCGGGAGGAGTGGGCTGTAAAGGCGTGGATGAACAGGATGATGATTGAGGCTACGTTGTTCTCGAGAGCCCAGGCGGCGCAAGCAGGTCCGCCTGCCGCCTCCCCCGGAGTCCGTTACCTTCAGGAACAGCGTCTCCGGTTGGCCGTCGAGAAGGAAATCGGTTTGTGGGTGCGCGACATCTGCAAGGATATAGCGGACGATTTGTCTCGGCGCGCCTCGGATTTTCGCTATCGCCCTTCCCAATTCGCGCACAACCCCGAGGACGACACGGACATGATGTCGAACTGGGCGTTTCTGGTCCCATGTGTGGAACGGGCCGCTTTCCAGGAAAGGATAAGAGAAGCCAATGCCGTGCATGGGCCCCAGGGGCTCTGTTTCGAATGTTCCGGCCCCTGGCCCCCTTATAGTTTTGTTCCACCTCTGGAGGCTGGCCTGGACGCATGAAACACCTTCTTTATTGCATCGCGCGGACTCGGGAGACCGGGAAGACGAGCTGCCCGCCTGGGGTAGAAGGGCAGCCTGTTTCCCTGGTGAACGGAGGTCCGTTGAGCGCTGTTGTTTCCAGGATTGCCGGCGTGGACTTGGCGCCCGATCTGCCCCGGATCCTCGCGTACGAGAAAGTGGTCGAGGCTTTTCATCGCGTCGAGACAGTCATTCCGATGCGTTACGGCTGTCTGCTTGAGGAGAAGACCGCGATCATCCATTTTCTCGAAGAACGCCGTCCGTTATATGAGGGGCTTCTGGGAGAGATGGACGGATGCGAGGAGATGGGGATTCGGCTCATTCCGGAGCGCGCGGATGCAGTGGCGATGCGGGCCGTTCATCCCTATTCTCCCCGGAAGGGGTCGGTTCGAGGGGTTTTGCGAACGGGGGATTCTCCTTTTCCCCGCCAATCTGGCCGCGCATATCTTGCGGCGCAAAAAGAGCGGTATGCGGCACAGGATCGGTTAACGCGCGAGGAAGAGGAAAGCGCCGCGCGCGTGTGCGCCCATCTCTCCGGACTCTTTGTTCGCAGGAAGATCGAATCCTCGGAGTTATCTGGGAATCGCCTGATCTCCCTTTACTTTCTGGTCCCGCGCGGATCCGTGCAGGCGTTTTGCGTGGCATTCCGGCATATATGTTCGCTGAAAATGCCGAGGATTCTCCTGAGTGGTCCATGGCCTCCCTACAACTTCGCCCGGCCGGACCGCTCAAAACCGTGCGGGGTCCTTTCGCTCGGCGCGTGAACGACCGCGGGCAAACCCGTTGTCGTACGCCTGTAAGAATGAGGAATCCGCGTGAGTTGAGAATTCTTTCGACAGTGGGTGCATCAATGGCCGAGATTCTTCCAGACGATTCTATTGAGGCTCCGCGGGAATTGATCATGAATGGGGTTCCTCATGGTGAATCCCCCGCCCGTTATGCGAAGCTGTACACGATGCTTCTCAACGCCATCCCTTCATCGGTGCTTTTGGTGGACCGAGACATGCGGATCATTTCGGTCAACCGCAATTTTGTCGAGAAAAGCCAGCGCTCGATCGCGAACACTATTGGCGAACGGCTGGAGGAAGTGTTTCCTCCGGTTATTCTCGATAACCTGGCCATTCAACGGCGAATAGAGGAAGTGTTTCAGAACAATCGTGCGATAAGTGGCGAACGGATGACTTATCGGGCCCCGGGATTTCCAATACGCACCTATTATTACAGCATTCTTCCTTTTTCCTGGGGCGAAACCGTCGAAAGCGCCATGCTCTTGTTGAACGACGTGACCGAACAGATACAGTTAGGCAAGGAGGTGCGGCGGATCGAGCGCCACCTGGCCAGCATCGTCGAGAGCGCCAGCGATATGGTGCTTTCCATGGATACCGCGGGAAGGATTCTTACCTGGAACACGGCGGCGGAGAAGATCTCGGGCTATCTTTTCCATGACATCAAAGACGGGTTCTTTTTTGAACATTGCGCCAGCGAACACCAGGAAGAGGTGAAGACATTTCTGGCGGACATGATGGCGCACAAGCAGTCGAGTATGACGGAATGGGATCTTGTGACCATGAGCGGAGATCTTATCCCGATCTCCTGGGTTTTTTCACCCATGAGGGATGATCAGGGGCAGACCGTAGGGATCGTCGCTCTGGGCCGAGACCTGACCGAACGGCGCAAGTTTGAGATGGAGCTTCGTCAATCTCAGAAACTGGCGGCCTTGGGGGTGATGGCTGGCGGAATTGCCCATGAGATTCGAAATCCGCTGGCCATTTGCTGGTCGGCAGTCCAGTTTCTGATGAGTGACGACGTCTCCCCGGAATTCCAGCGGGAATGTGTGCAGAAGATTCACACGGGTATTCAAAAGACGTCCATGATCATCGAAAACCTATTGCGATTTGCGCATCCATCGGCCAGTCGAGATCTAACGCGGATCAATCTGATCGCGCTCATTGACGACACTCTGGGATTAGTCGCCAATCAAGCGCGAATCCAAAAGATTGAGTTGAGATCGGATGTCCCAAAGACACCCGTTCTGATTAACGGCAATGCCAGCTTGCTTCAACAGGCCTTCATGAATCTCTTCATGAACGCGATCAATGCCATGCCCGACGGAGGATCCCTGAGTGTCTGCCTGGAACAAGCGGGCGTCGAAGTATTGGTCCGCATTGTGGATACCGGCTGTGGCATATCGAGCACGGATATTGACAGAATCTTCGATCCTTTTTACACGACATCCGCCCCCGGCAAAGGAACGGGGCTCGGGCTTTCCATCTGCTATTCAATCATCAAACGTCATTTCGGATCTATCGAAGTGGAAAGCGCCAAAGGGGCCGGAAGTACCTTCCTCATTCGACTGCCCTTGACGTGAATTGGATAAAAGCATGACGAAGAAATCCCGAAAAGCCTCTTTGCTCATCGTGGATGACGAGCCAGACATGTGCTGGGCCCTCGTGACTCTTCTGAAAAAGAGCGGTCGCCGCATGAAGACGGCGTGCAACGGCCGAGATGCTCTGAAATTGCTTCGCCACGATCATTTCTCGCTTGTTTTCCTGGACGCCAAGCTTCCGGACATTGACGGTCTGGAGTTGGCGCGCCGGATCCGGGGGATGGATCTCACGACGCGTGTCGTGATGATTTCCGGCTTTTATTATCGCGACGACAGTGTCATCCAGCAAGCCCTGGCCGAAAGCCTGATTAGCGGATTCGTCAGCAAGCCGTTCCTGCACGAAGAGATTATCAGGACCCTCGATGTCATTCTTGCTTCCTGATCGTTTTGCGCGCTTCTCTCAAGATGGGGATTGGACTCCCATCGGGCTGGAAATGATTCCATGTAAACAGTCCTCTAGTCCTCAGCGTTTTCAATGGTTGTCATTCTCGCCGCAATAAGATTCTCCCGCATTTTCACTCCATTTTGCGGGAAACTGCCCCGTGTTTCAAACAGGCACCGAACTTGCTCATAAGCCGGGATAGTTGCAACGCCGCGCAGAGCGGTCTGAATCCGCGTGAGGCGATAGCAACCAATCCTGAAGAAAGGAGTTCTTATCATGGCAAAGATCCAGAAGTCCACGGACTCATCGAGTTTGGCCGAAGTGGTCGACCGAATCCTTGACAAAGGGATCGTCATCGACGCGTGGGTCAAGATCTCGCTGGTCGGCATCGAACTGCTTTCGATCGAGGCGAGGGTGGTCATCGCATCGGTCGAGACCTATCTGAAGTATGCCGAGGCTATCGGCCTCACCGCCAGCGCCGCCGCTCCCGCCTGAGCCTAAAGATGGGCCGGACTCGTTATTGCCATGCGGCGTCAAGAGGGGACAAGAAGTTCCCGCAAAGCGCCGCATGGCAGTAAACCCTTTACTGAGAGAATCATGGAAAGGAGAAACAAATGGGTATTCTGACCGACAGCATGAAGCGATTGCGGAGCGAAGTGGAAGTCCTGCGCATGTCGCGCGGCGAGTTGGTGGAAGACTTGGCGCACGGAGCGAAGCCGCGCCGGGACGCCGTAGCGATGATGCAGGCCGGGTTCCGCAAAGCGCACGGAGACATGGCCAGGAACGGGAGGGCCGAACGCAGAGCCTATATCACAGGGCAGAAACGGGCGGTCGCCCATCTGCGAAAAGCATTCGCAAGCGATTTGGCCGGCGCCCATCGGGCCTGGTTTTGCGCAAAGGCCTGATAGTCCGGCTGTTTGGCTGAGGCTTTGCGATTATCATTGTGGGAAAGGAGAAACATCATGGTAATGAGTGTTATGACCGAGGACATGAGGCGGTTGCGGTCTGAAGTGGAAGCTCTGCGCTCTGCGCGCGGCGCGCTGATCCAAGACCTCGCGTTGGGAACTCAGCCGCGCCGGAACGCCGTGTCGAGGATGAAGGCGGGGTTCCGCAAAACGCACAGGGATATGGCCAGGAACGCGAAGAACGCGCGGGTAGCCTTTGCGACGGAGTTGACGGACGGCGCGATGAGGATGATCGAAGGCTTCCACAAGTCTCACGCGGAAATGGCGAAGAGGGGAAGGGCCGAGCGACTAGCGTTCGTTAAGTCTCGCGCGGAAATGGCGAAGAGCGGAAGGGCCGAGCGACTAGCGTTCATTCTCGATCAAAAGCGGAGTGTCGCCGGTCTGCGGCAAGCCGTGGCCGCCGATCTGGCGGGAGCTCGCCGCTCCTGGTTTGGTTCCTTTGCCACCGAGACGCCTACGCGGCCGAAGACGGCGGACGCCAAGCGTCAATCGGCGCGAGCCGAGCACAAGAGACCGGAGGAGAAGAATCGGCGAAGGGCAGGCGGCAGCCGATCCAGGCCGGGCGCAACACCCTGAAAACCGAACACGTTCTTCCCAGTCGCGGCGCAGCGGCTCGCGAGACTGCGAAAGAGAATCTCACGAAGCACGAGAGCAGCCGCCTGAAGATGAAAGGCGGCGCCAGGAAAGTCAAGAAAACGCGCTGAGCATTGACAAACGGCGAAAGGCCAGGATAAGGGAGATACCACTCACATGTTTCTCGGAAATGCGGATACATCCGTCGTGGCCATGAGGATTCAGCCCGGCGGCGACAATGTTGTGCCCGAGCCAAGCGAGGAGTTTGTCAGCACACCCCACGTGGAGGAATTGACCCGGCGGGCGCTGGCTTACCTGGACGTGGGGTACTCGGTTCATTTCGCCGGCCCCGCCGGGACGGGGAAAACAACCCTGGCCTTCCACGTCGCGGCGAAACTGGGCCGCTCGGTCACTTTGATCCATGGCGATGATGAATTTGCCAGCTCGGATCTGGTGGGGCGCGACTCGGGCTATCGCAAGAGCAAACTCGTGGATAACTACATTCATTCCGTGTTGCGGACCGAAGAGGAGATGCAGTCCTTCTGGGTTGACAATCGGTTGACCTCCGCCTGCGAGAATGGAGACACCCTGATCTATGACGAATTCACCCGCTCGCGTCCGGAAGCGAACAACGTTCTGCTCAGCATCCTCGGCGAGAGGATTCTCAACTTGCCCAGGCGGCGGCAGTGGGGAAAAGGTTACCTGGAGGTGCATCCGGACTTCCGGGCCATCTTCACCTCCAACCCGGAGGAGTATGCCGGGGTTCACAAGACCCAGGATGCCCTGATGGATCGTCTGATTACCATAAAGGTGGACCACTATGACCGGGATACGGAGATCCAGATCACCCTGGCGAAGTCCGGCCTGCCGCGCAAGGACGCGGAGACGATTGTGGATATCATCCGGGAACTGCGCGGCATCGGAGTGAACAATCATCGCCCCACCATTCGGGCTTGCATCGCGATCGCTCGGGTCATGCGTCACCTGGGGGCGCACGCCAAGGCGGATGACGCCACCTTCCACTGGATCTGCCGCGATGCCCTGAATAATGTGGACACGTTGAAGGTAAAACGGGCCGGCGAAACCATCATGCCGGCAATGGTGGAGGACATTATTCGCAAGATTTGCGGACGAAGGTCCAAACCGGCCAAGCGCCGCGGAAAAGGAAACGTTGTGGCGATGGAAGGAGAAAACGCATGACTATTCCCAGCAGGGGGCTGCGGGACATCCGGACCCTCTCCGGAAGGGTGGACCAGGTGGCTCTGCCTTACAGGGCCTACATGAGGATTAGCTGCCTGGAGATGGAGCGAGTCAGGCGTGGCCATGAGAGGGCGAGCTCGATGCGCCGGATGCAAATTCTTGATGGGCGGATTCAGGAGATCGAGGTCGAAAAAGAAGCTCTCCTGCGCGGCCTGAATGAAAGCGGCGCAAGCCGTCATGGCGGCCGGATGGTTACTCCCCAAAGCGCCATGCGCCGAAGCTGTGGCGCACACGGATTCAAGCTGAAATACTGAGGTGAAGACGTCCGCCGCCGCGTTCTTGAAGGGACCACCTGCGCGTGGGATGACCGGCGGTTCGAACGTTTTGATTGAATCCCAACAACAAGGGTTCAAGATGCATGCCTGTGGGGAAAAGGAGAGCTTGAGGGATGAAAATCAACTGTGTTTCATGTGGGCACAAGATCGAACTCGACAATGCTTACAGCGACTACGAAGGCCGGATCCGGTGCTTCACCTGTGGCGCGTTATTGGAGATCAAGACGGAAGAAGGCGGTATCCGGTGGGTGAAAGTGGCGCAGTGGGCTGTCGGCGCGGCGGGAGGGGAGCATCCTTCGCATGAGGATTCGCCGCGTCTCGAATCGCTGGTGAAATAGAGGGTCGCGGGCCAGTGCGTTGACGAGGAAGGGAGCGAAGATGAGCGCGCCGCGAAAAAACAAACGGGACAAAAGCGGAAAATACCTGTACGCAGTCATGGCTGGATCCGAGGAACGGAACTATGGCCCTATCGGCGTGGAGGGAAGCCATGTGTATAGCATGCCCGTTGGCGGGGTGGCGGCGATTGTCAGCGACCTGGGCAATGGGAAGATCCGTCCGGAGCGGCGAAATCTTGCCGCCCATCGCGATGTTCTCAATCGCTTGATGCGGGATTCCACCGTGCTGCCGATATCTTTCGGCGTGATAGGGGACAGCCGCCAGGCGGTCCAGAATATTCTTGCCATGAATAAGGAATCTCTTACCTTCCAATTGCACCGGCTGGCAAACAAGGTCGAGATGGGGCTGCACGTCACCTGGGACGTTCCGAACATCTTTGAATACTTCGTTCTCACCCACCCCGAGTTGCGCGCGGCCCGGGACCGGATCATGGGCGCTCGCGGCGAACCGGCCCATGACGAGAAACTCCAACTCGGTCACTTGTTTGAGCGCATCCTGAACGAGGATCGAGAGGTCTTTATGGGCAAGGTCGAGGAATGCCTTTCCGCCCATTGCTCTGAAATCAAGCGCAATCCATGCCGGGACTTGCTGGAAGTGATGAATCTGGCCTGCCTGATCAACCGCGGGGAGCAAGGAGCCTTCGAGTCGGGCGTTCTTCAAGCCGCGGGTCTTTTCGATAATAACTTCTCCTTTGATTATAATGGGCCTTGGGCTCCGCACAACTTCGTCGATGTTGACCTCAATCTTAGCCGGGAAAGCATGGAATCAATTGTTTCTCGTTGACGATATATTGTTGGCGCCGGCTCACGGCATTCTCTGGATCTTTCGCGAGATCCACAACGCCGCCCAACAAGAGTATGCCAGTGAGGCGGAGTCGATCACGGTCGAACTGACGGATCTTTATATGATGCTGGAAACGGGGAGAATAACGGAGAAGGAATTCGACTCGCGCGAGCGAGTCCTGCTTGACCGATTGGATGCCGTTCAGCGGTCCTCCGCCACCGAGCGCGAAAACGGGGAGGATGAAGAAGGCGGCGGGTAGCACGAGGAAAACGAGAGCGGGTATGAACGAAGCGATCGGCCACGGTTGTGGCATGGGATCGCGGCGGTCGAAAGCGGATTATCCTCATGACAACACCACCTTTCCTTGACGATCACAATTTGCGCCTGCTGTTATTTGGCGGCAAGGGTGGGGTGGGGAAGACCACGTGCGCCGCCGCCTCGGCGCTTCGGCTGGCCAGTTCCTTTCCTGAATCATCCATCCTTCTTGTCTCCACCGATCCGGCCCATTCATTGGCCGACAGTCTGGCGGGATCCCCGCTGCCCCCGAATCTGCGGACCTTGGAACTGGATGCCGGGCAATGCCTGAGCAATTTCAAGAAAAAGCATCTCTGGGCGGTGCGGGAAATCGCTTCCCGAGGCACTTTTCTGGACGAAGACGACCTTGTCCAGGTTCTCAACCTTTCTCTGCCGGGCATGGATGAGTTCATGGCCTTTCTCCGGATAGCCCAGTGGGTGGAGGCGCACACTTACGACTGTATCGTTGTGGATACGGCGCCCACCGGACATACTGTGAGACTGCTTGACATGCCGGCTCTCATTCGCAGATGGCTGAAGGCACTGGACTCGCTTTTAGCCAAGCACCGGTATATGATGAGAGTTATTGGCGGCGTTTATCACCGCGACGCGCTCGATCTCTTCATTGACGAGTTCGCGGCGTCGGTAAGACGGATGCAGGCGTTGCTGCGGGATTCCGCGCATTGCAGGTTTGTTCCAGTCATGCTCGCCGAACCTCTGAGCGTCTGCGAAACAATGGATCTGGTGGCGGAACTCGAACGCCTCAGAGTGCCACTCACGGGTATCGTGGTGAACCGCCTCTATCCGGCAAGCGTTTGTCCGCTTTGCGCAAATGGACGCAGTCGGCAGATGAGTCAATTACGGCGCGCCCAGAGAGAGGGCGCCTTGAACGGATACGTTTATTGGGGAGTGCCTCTTTACGCGGAGGAGGTCCGTGGCGCCGCGGCGCTGAATTCCTTCTGGAACAGCGTAGAGGTTCTGGAGATGGTGGAACCAAGCCATCCACAAGGGCTGGTTGAGAAACGGAAGGATGTTCCAGCGCTCCTGTCGGAAAACACTAGAGTTGAGGAGGCGGCGGAATATCCTCCGCGCGGGACGGTCTTGCTCCTGTTTGCCGGCAAGGGTGGGGTCGGTAAGACAACTTTGGCCTGCGCCACGGCGATTCGGTTGGCGCAAGAGCGGCCGGAAGAGAAAATCCTGCTTTTCTCGGCGGATCCAGCCCACTCACTTTCCGACTGCCTCGGGGTGAATGTGGGCTCTTCCCCCACGCCGGTTTGCCCCGGACTGGCCGCGGTGGAGATTGATGCCGACAAGGAGTTCTCCATCCTCAAACATCAGTATAGCCAGGAACTGGAACTGTTCTGGTCTCAATCCACCCATCTGGACCTCATCTATGACCGGGAGGCGCTCGAGCGGATGCTGGACCTTTCGCCGCCCGGTCTTGACGAGGCCATGGCGCTTACCTGGCTCACGGAGAGCCTCGCAAGCGGCCGGTACGACCGGATTATACTGGACGCGGCTCCAACCGGCCACCTGATCCGTCTGCTTGAACTGCCCGAGATGATAGACCAATGGATAAAGGTTCTCTTCCATCTGTTTCTGAAGTACCGGCAGATCTTCAGGCTTCCCAGGACCTCGGCGCGCCTGGTTGAGATATCCAGGAGCCTCAAGGCCTTGCGGGCGCTGTTGCACAACCCAAACCGGTCGGCGCTTTACCTTGTCACGATTCTTACCGAGATGGCGTTCGCCGAGACGGTGGATTTGGCCGAAGCGTGCAAACGCATGGGCATCAGTAAACCGGCGTTGTTCATCAATCTGGTCACACCGGATGCTGATTGCGCCCTTTGCTCGGCCGTAAATCGGAGGGAATCGCTTGTGAAGGAGAAATATCAACAAGCCTTCCTCGACCAACGCCTGACACTGATCTACCGCCAGGTGGAACCCCAGGGACTATATCGTCTTGGGACGCTCGGACAGGCATTGTACCAGCCCGAACACGGTGAGTTGGTATTGCGCGCGTCAAGCGGGGATCGTCATGGTAACGAGCAGACGTCTTTTGCGCCCGGAACCGGCCGGGCACACACTTGTTGAAAAGGAAAGACCGATGTCGAATTCCGGCCCTGACGAGATGGAGCGCGTCTCGCTTTGTGAAGCGATAGACCGCATTCTTAACAAGGGCGCGGTCGTGACGGGGGATGTGGTGATTTCGGTGGCGGATATAGATCTTGTCTACCTGGGACTCCAACTCATCCTCACATCCATTGAAACCGCTCGGGTATCCGCGAATGAGAGCAATGCGGAAAAAGAGATGACTTATCGCCGCGTGAGATTGGGTCCAAGATGCGGAATGGAGTTGAGAAATGCGCTTGAGTGAAACGGCCATAATCGAGTCTGACGCGCCGGGTGACTTCGCCCGATTGATGCGATCGGACACCGCCCCGCTTTCCAGTTTATGCGTGGAACAGTGCGCAAAGCCGTCGCGCCTGAAGCTGGACGAGGCCAAGAACGGGTTAGGTCAGCTGGTCCTCACGCTGGTGAAACTGTTGCACGAGCTCCTGGAGCGTCAGGCGATCCGGCGGATTGAGTCGGGATCGCTCAGCGAGGCCGAGATCGAGCGAATGGGGCTGACCATGATGCGGCAGGCGGAAGAGATCGATCGGCTCCGGGTTCAGTTTGGCCTGAAAGAAGAAGATCTGAATCTCGACCTGGGTCCTTTGGGAAAACTACTCTGAGGAGGGTTCGCCATGCCCGTTCAGCGCGCGATGACACATTCGGTTCAAAGCACGAACCTGGCGGATCTGCTTGAGCGCATATTGGACAAAGGGATTGTTATCGCAGGGGATATAAAGATCAAACTGGTGGACGTGGAATTGCTTACCATTCAACTTCGCCTGGTGATCTGCTCGGTGGAAAAAGCCAGGGAGATGGGCATTGACTGGTGGGTGAATAACCCCGCCTTTGTCCAAAAGGCGGACCATGAGATACCATCCGGTTCCTTCGCAAGGATTGAAGAGAGATTGGCGAGCCTGGAGACCACACTTCGGTCTTCAATGCAGCCAACGACGCCGTCCGGCCCGGCCTGATGATGTCGGGCATGGGCGGTCTTGGGCGGCAGTCTGCTTCACCCGGGGTGTCTTGCGGCCATTGTGCGGGGGAGGGATGCTTGGCGTCCCCGATGAGGGCTCTTGATTGTTGCTCTGTTCTGAAGGAGGTGCATTGTCGCGTGAGGAATAACCCGCAAATCGCCGCCAGTCCGGTGAATCTCCAGGCAACCTGGATTCAGGACCCGCGGGCGCATCTCCGTCTGCGAGACCCTGACCGTCACAGACCCTATTCAAGAACCGATCGCCGACAACTCCTCTGAGTGAGCCATCGAGCGCGTGGCGATTGGCCAGGGTATGGACCTCATGGTTTTTTTAGGCCTGAGAAAAGCGCGCGAGGGAACAACGACCCTTGAGGAAGTCATGCGCGTTCCGGTCACAGACTGTTTTGTGTACTCTTGCCCCTCCTGATACCTTCGCTTTCCTCAAATGGCTTTTGGTCCCTTGAGGGAGCTACATTACCAGTTTGGCTTGGCCAGGCGTTTGGGCTATGCAGATGCACTGGACACTCCTGAATGCGACTCGAAAATAGTGGAGACCGAGAAGGTTCTGGGGGCCTTGATTCGATCAATGCGAAAAGGTTAAGCCCTTGCAACCTTCAGCCTACAGCCTAACCAACCTGAGGAATAGGGAGTTGCACATGAGCATCCGCGTTGTCATTGCCGATGATCATCCGGTGGTCCGGGACGGGCTGCGGTTGACGATCGAAAGAAGCGGAAAGGATGTCGAGGTCGTCGGCGAGGCTTCGGACGGCATGGAAGTCCTGAGGATGGCCAGGACGAGGCCCGCGGACGTATTCATTCTCGATATCATCATGCCCAACCTGAACGGGATCGAGACCGCCAGGGAATTGCTCAAGGAGTCGCCGGCCGCGAAGGTCATCATTCTGAGCCTGCACGACACGAAAGCCATGGTGGAGGAGGCGTTGGCGGCCGGCGCGCGGGGATACTTGACGAAGGAGATAGCCACCCAAACCGTGGTTGATGCCATCACCGAGGTCTACGCGGGACGCTACTATCTCTGTCCAATGATCGCCCGTTCCGTCGTTGAGACCGGTCTCATGGGGAAAGAGGGCTCGCGGCTGCGCGGAGCCGCCCCTGTGGGGCTCACCGCGCAGGAGAGGAAAGTGCTGCAGCTCATAGCCGAAGGCCACAGCACCAAGGAAATCGCCGCCATGCTGGACGTGTCCGTCAACACCGCCCACGCCCACCGGAACAGCGTGATGGCCAAGTTGAACATCCACAAGCAAGCCGACCTGGTCCGCTACGCCCTCAAGGCAGGCATTGCCAAACTCTAGCAGGCCATCCCTACGGCCTCTTCCCAGATAGCCTCAAAATCCGGCTGATCTAACCCCTTCGGGCTATATCTTTCCGCCCCGTGCCGTGCGAGTGTGTGAGTGTGCACTTGGCACGAGAGGCAAGAAGAGCACGCTATCGGAAAGGGGTGGATCCTCGAAGAAGATGCCCAGAAAGAAACGCCCGGGTCGCGCAATCGTCTTCCACTATGAGCGCGGCAAAGAAACCATTTCCACACCGCCGTCAGAACTCGGGAGGTCCCGAGCACCGTCGCGCGGGAGAGCTGGCAAACCACACAAGACGAAGAAAGGCAGGCAAAGTGAAGACTAGGAAAAACGCCGCGATACGGGCCGCGCCCGACTGGCCAAGCGCGGGACCGACGCCTGAGGAAATCGCCTCTTGCGCCCATTTGATCTGGGAGCAAGAAGGACGCCCCGGTGGCCGCGATCTCGACCACTGGCTGCAAGCCGAGGTTCAGTTGCGGCAGAACCGCAGGCAAGATGCGCCTGAGAAGTAGGCCGACGTTGCGATGGAAACAAACAGAAATCCGACAAGGCCGCCGGAGTTGGCCGCCTGGCCCCGCTACTGAGCCCCTGCATTGATATCACCATGAAATCCGCGGCCGAGGTCTTCGGCGCTCACGCGATCGGGATCATCCTCACCGGCATGGGCGAAGACGGGCGCGAGGGGATGAAGGCCATCAAACAAGCCGGCGGCAAGACGGTTGCACAGGATGGATCGGCGCTGATCTTCGGAATGCCCAGGGCCGTCATTGACGCGGGCCTCGCGGACAAGGTGGTCCCGGCCGCTGAGATGGCGGAAGCGATAAAGGAGTTGCTCCCATGAACGCCACAACGAATCTTGCGCAGTACAAGGACACGTTTCTGAGCGAAGCGAAAGACCACGTGGCCGCGATGAACAACGCGCTCCTCAAACTTGAGAAGGCGCCCTCCAATCCGGGTCCCGTGAACGACCTGTTCCGCGCCGCTCATACGCTGAAGAGCATGGCGGCGACCATGCAATACGAGAAGACCGCCGCTCTGTGCCATGCGATGGAGGACGTGCTGGATGCGGTCAAGAAAGGGAGAGCGAAACCCGGCCGCTGCGTTGACCTCCTGTTCACGTGCTGCGACAACCTTGAATCCACGTTGAAAAACATCCGGGAGGACAAGGGCGAGATGGACGCCGGCCAGCTCACGGAAAGACTGCGCGCGCTGGCGTCGGACGGAGAAGCGGGCATCCCGGAAACGGAGGAAACGAGGGAAGAAGAGGCCGTCGCAAGAGTCCAAAGCATCGAGGTGAAGGTGGAACGGCTCGACCTCCTCATGCGGCAGGCGGAGGAGTTGCTCATCAACAAGATGCGGCTGGAAAGGATCCGGGAAGACCTGAACAACCCGGAATTATCGGCCGCCCTGGACAGCTTGGCGAGGGTGGTAAGGGAAATCCGGTACACGGTCATGCAGGCCAGGCTGGTGCCGATCGGATTCGTATTCAACCGGTTCCCGCGCATGGTGCGCGACCTGGCCAAACAGCAGAACAAAGAGGTAACGCTCGAGGTGGAGGGAAGCGACATCGAACTCGACAGGAGCGTCATAGATGAGATCGGCGAAAGCCTGGTGCATCTGATCAGAAACGCCTTTGACCACGGGGTCGAGCTGCCGGCAGTGCGGGTGAAATCCGGCAAGCAGGCTTCGGCTGTGCTCCGGCTCAGCGCCCGGCAGACCAAGAGTTCCGCGCTCATCAAAGTCAGCGACGACGGCGCGGGCCTGGACTTGAACGATATCAGAAACGCGGCCGTCAAGCGGGGGATTCTCTCCGCCGAGGCGAGCGACGAAGCGGCTGTCAGCTCGATCTTTTCCGGCGTCAGCACCACGCAGGAGGTTACCGCGGTTTCCGGACGGGGCTTTGGCCTCGGCATCGTGAAGAACAAGATCGAATCCATCGGCGGTGAGATCCGGGTGAAGTCCGAACCGCACAAGGGAACGACCTTCACGATCTCGATCCCCCTTACGCTGGCCATCATAAAGAGCCTTTTCGTCGGGGTCGGAGGCAAGACCTACGCCATCCCGCTGGTGAACATCGAGAGGCTGCTCATGGTAGATAAAAGCAACATCAAGGGGATGGCGGATTACGAGGCCGTCGTGCTCAACGAGGAGGATATTCCTCTCACGCGTCTGTCCGACCTGTTCGGCGCCCCGCGCCCGAAGTTGAAAAAGCAACCCGTGGTGGTGGTGTGGAAAGGCCGCGAAAAAATGGGGCTCGCCGTTGACAACTTCACGACGACCCATGAGATAGTGCTCAAACCGTTAAGTAAGTTGGTCAGAGAGAATCGGTATTTTTCCGGATCCACCATCACGGGCTCCGGCGAAGTCGTCCTGATACTGGACGTGGCAAACCTGATCTTGTCGAAGAGACGATACGAGAGCGAAGTAACCGCAACGCGAAGTCGCGCGGAACGCAGGTGGGCTTATGTCTAGCGCAACCTCATCCATGTTCAAAGAGGGGGGGGCCCTATGGAAGGAGTAGAGATGACGAAAGAACACGAGGCACACGTCGCGATGACATCGGGCACAGAAGGAAAGCTCATCAGCATGGCCAACGCGGCGGCGAAGAGCGCCTCCGAGGCCCTGGCAAAACTTTCCCAAAGAAGGGTGACGATCTCGGTCGCCAGTGTGGAGATCAAGCCGGTTCAGCGGGTGTTCCCGGGTATCCTGCCCGAGACGGTTGTCGCCGGCGTCTACCTGCCGGCGACGGGGGACATCAAAGGGGCGTCGCTCCTGGTCTTTACCGAGGATGCCGCTTTTCTCGTGTGCGATATGTTGCTGATGAAAGAAGAGGGCACAACCCGCAAGCTGACGGAGGTTGATATATCGGCCCTGACGGAAGCCGGCAGGATTCTGTGCGGGAGTTTTCTGACGGTGTTATCCAATACGATGCGGATCAAGATTGTCGAACACGTGCCGAGTTTCAGTCTGGATATGTTCGGCGCGGTGGTGGATGTCCTCATCGCCGAGATGGTCCAGATACCGACGGAGGCGCTGGTCATCCAAATGCGATTCGCCTTTGACCATGCACGGGTAGCCGGACCCATCTTGTTCATTCTCGGGATCCAAGACCTGGAGACGGTCCTGAAGGCGGTGGACACCATTAAGAGAGGCGCGTGAACATGGAAGTGCAGATGGGGGACGTAGCCGTGGCCCAAAGGGGCGATTGCATCACCGCCATGGGAGTCGGCTCCTGTATAGTCATCGCGATCCACGACCGCGCAAACAGGATCGGCGGCCTGGCGCACGCGATCCTCCCGACGTCCGAGCATCCCAACCGCTCCTTGGCGGTTGCCACCCATGTGGATAGGGCGGTTGACGAATTGCTGAAACGGATGGCGGTGCTCGGGGTGAATGGGACGAACCTGGAAGCAAAACTCGTTGGAGGCGCGAACATGTTTGCCGCGTTCAAGGCCAGAATCGGCGAGGAGAACGTGTCGAGCGCGCGCGAGAAGCTCAAAAAGGAAGGTATCACGCTCGTGGCCGAGTGCGTAGGCGGCTCTCAGGGCCGATCCGTCGAATTCTGTATTTCGACGGGGGTTGTCACGGTGAAAACGAAGCTTTGAGCCCCAAAGAGGGGAGTTATCAGGGATCACTCTTATCTGAAAGGCGGCAGCGGTGAATGGCGAAGAAGTCCAAGACGAACCTGGTGATCGAGTCCAACCGCCGGTTGCAGGAAGCCGCTCAGAAGCTCTACATGGCAAAACGGGATCTTGAGGATGAGAACAAGGCGCTTCAGCTCGCGGAAAAGAAGGAACAGCGTCGTAACGAAGAACTGGAGCGCGAACTGGCCGCCCTGGATCGTTTTTCCTCCGCCGCGTCCGCAACAGCGATCGCAACCCGAATGCACGGTAGAAGGCCCTTGAGGGAGGCCGCGCCCGACCCATTCCATGGTCTCGTGGACCGGTATTCTCGGTCCATAGACCTCGCGTTGGACCGGCGTGTGCATAAGGTTGATCATGCTATCTCCGCCGGGCCGCGGGCCATGGCCGAAGAAATGGGGGCCATGTGCGCGGGGCCGAGGGATGCGATTGACGTGCACAAGGGTGCTCTGACGGTAGCCTGCGCGGGGGCGCCCGAGGCCAAATCGCAGGTCATCACCGAAGAGGCGCGTTTCTTGCTAGTGGAACTGATGGGTCATCTCGTGTCCTTCTGCCAAAGTTTCTACAGGGAGCCTCCGGTTAGACGCACTCCGCCCGTCGGCAACGATATTCAGAAAGCAGAAAGGAAACCATGACCAAGTACGTCTTGAAGCTTTACATCTGCGGTCACACGCCCCGGTCGGAGCACGCCGCCGAGAATCCGCGGCGAATCTGCGAAGAGGATCTGCAAGGGCAATACGAGTTGCGGGTCGTGGATGTCCTGGAGCATCCGCAGCTTGCGGAGGATGAGAAGATCATGGCCACGCCGACGGTCATCAAGAAGTTGCCGCTTCCCCTGCGGCGTCTCATCGGCGACCTCACAGACAGGGAGAAAGTAATCCTGGGCCTGGACATTCAGGTCACCGCGCCAACCAACGAGAAAGGACCGTGATAATGCGAACGATAGCAGACCGGCGAATCGTGAAGGTGGAAACAGGCATACCGGGACTGGACCATGTCGCGGCGGGCGGTCTTCCGCGGGGAAGAACAACCCTTGTCACGGGCACGGCCGGGAGCCGCAAGACCGTGCTGGCGGCTCAGTTCCTGGCCGAAGGAGTCCTGCGGAACGAGCCGGGCGTGTTCGTCACCTTTGAGGAACCCCCCGAGGACATCCGCGTCAACATGGCCAGCTTCGCGTGGGATATCGGGCAGTGGGAAGAGGAGAAGAAGCGGGCCTTCGTGGACGGCAGCCTCGATACGGAGGACGAATCCGTGGAGGCCGGGAGCTACGACCTGGGCGCGTTGATGGCGCGCGTCGAGCACGCGATAGGCAAGGTGGGGGCCAAGCGCGTGGCGCTGGATTCCATCGGCGCGATATTCGGCCGCTTCAGGGACGCCAGCGTCGTCCGCCAGGAGATCCACCGCCTCTGCCAGGCCTTGAAGAAGCTCAACGTCACCGCGGTCATAACCGCGGAGCGGCCCGAGGAATACGGCCCTAACGCGCGGTATGGGGTCGAGGAGTTCGTCGCGGACAACGTGATCATCCTGCGCAATGTTCTGGAGGAGGAGAAACGCCGGCGAACCGTCGAGATCCTGAAATTCCGCGGCACGGCGCACAATAAGGGCGAGTTCCCGTTCACCGTCATCCCCGAGGAAGGCATCGTGGTCATCCCGCTGTCCGCCATCGAACTCGGGCAGAAGTCCTCGAACCGGCGTGTCACCTCGGGAAACGAGGAACTCGACGCCATGTGCCAGGGCGGGTACTTCCGCGACTCCATTATCCTGGTCTCGGGCGCCACCGGCAACGGCAAGACCCTTATGGCCACCGAGTTCATACGCGGCGGAGCGAAGGGCGGCGAACGCTGCGTGCTGTTTGCCTTCGAGGAGAGCCGTGAACAGATCCTCCGGAACGCCGGCGGCTGGGGCGTGGACTACGAAACTATGGAGAAGGAAGGAAAACTCAGGGTGGTGTGCGAGTATCCCGAAGCCATGGGGCTCGAAGATCACCTGCCGCGGATGAGGGCGATCATCGAGGAGTTCAAGCCGAGTCGGATCGCGGTGGACAGTCTGTCCGTGCTGGAGCGTGTCAGCTCGTTGAAAGGCTTCAGGGAGTTCGTAATCGGGCTTACGTCTTTCATCAAGAGCGAAGAGGTTGCCGGCCTGCTCACGGTTACCACCCCCACCCTGATGTGCGGAGCGTCCATCACGGAGGCCCGTATCTCCACCATCATGGACGCGATCATCCTGCTGCGCTACGTCGAGATTTTTGGCGAGATGCGCCGCGGTCTGATCGTGCTGAAGATGCGCGGTTCCACGCACGACAAGAGCATCCGGGAGTTCGTCATTGACGGCGAGGGAATGCACATCCGCGAGCCTTTCCGCAACCTGACCGGCATCATTGCGGGTAACGCGACGCAAGTGGCCCGGAAGGACATCGAGCGGCTGGACGGGTTGTTTGCGGAGGAGGCGTGGGCCGGACCGGCAGGCCTTGGAATCAAGGCATGAAACGGGGAAGGCGCTCAGATTGTATAAGGAGGAGGCGTGATGGGTGGGAAACGGAGGTTCCACCAGTTCC
>Ga0315279_10004372_pt1 | contig 18988 bp, 15 predicted proteins | sample YL17G06_20_MG_FD_203694 | JGI IMG/M metagenome (GOLD analysis project Ga0315279, IMG submission 203694) | Sediment microbial communities from Yellowstone Lake, YNP, Wyoming, USA - YL17G06_20 | ecosystem: Environmental > Aquatic > Freshwater > Lake > Sediment | place: USA: Wyoming | collected... | reverse complement strand
CTCTCAATTTACAGGGAACTGGATGATAGGGACAGTGGGACATTCCCCGATGGCGTTTCACGCCTCGATGACAACCGTATGCTTGCAGACCTGATTCAGACACAACTCGTCTCGGATATTCGCGCAAAATACTCCACAACCTGGACGCGCAGGGAACTGAGAGATATCGACTTCAGCGAGACCCGCCGGGGTAATATGCCCTCCTCTCTCCTTGAATTTCTCTCACACCAGAATTTTCAGGACATGAAGTATGCCCTTGACCCCCGCTTCCGCTTCGATGCCTCACGCGCCATTTATAAGGCGCTCCTCCGCTTCATCGCCTTTAAAAATGGCTATCAGCCTGTCATTCAGCCCCTGCCGCCCACCCACCTCTGTGTCATCCGGCAGTCAAAGACTTCCGCCCTCCTCACATGGCGTCCCCAGCCGGACCCGCTTGAACCCACTGCCCTGCCCGATGGTTATATTGTTTATATGCGCATTGGGGCGGATGAAACCATCAGCGGGTTTGATAACGGACGATGTGTCACTGAGTCCCGCTTACTCGCTGAAAACCTCGCCCCTGATACAATCTATTCCTTTCGCGTTACCGCCTTTAATGCGGGAGGGGAGGGATTTCCCTCGGAAACACTCTGCGTCTGCACAGGTGGGGATGAGGTATTCCGTGCAGTTGGTCTCCATGATAGGGAATCAGGCAGGAGACTTGTAAAAGGCGGACGCGTTCTCATTGTCAATGCCTTTGACCGTCTTGCGGGGCCCTCACAGATAATTAAGGAGGGATATTCTGGCATTGACCGCATTGACCGCGGTGTAGGGTATATGGCAAGTTTGGGACTCACAGGCGACCAGTGGGACTTCGACCCTGCATCTCCCTTCCGCACAAATGATGCCCCCGGACATGGCGCCTCGGACGGCGACCTTGAAACAAAGATGGAACTCGGCAATACCTTTGATTTCACAATCCGCCATGGCGCCGCTATTGCCAAAAGCGGCAGGGGATTCGATTCAGTCAGCGACGAAGCCGTGCGGGCTGGACTTGTCGTCCTTTGGGATTATCCCTTTGTGGACTGGCTTCTGGGGGAGGAGCGGGCAACGACCCCAATTGCCACGACCGGCGCATCCGGTCTCTCTGACAGGATGACGCCCGACTTCAAGACTCTGACGCTCAGAGAACAGAAATTGCTCACTGATTATCTCAGTTTTGGGGGACGGCTCTTCATCTCAGGGGCTTATGTGGCGACCGACCTCGCAGAAGGTCCGGGCTCAACGGCTGATGATAAAAAATTCCTGAGCGATATCCTGAGGGTTTACTGGACGACCAATCATGGCAGTCGCACAAATGACGTCTTTGCCGCGCCTGAGGGATTTTTCAAAAACATCCCCGATTTTCATATCAGTTCCGGCATTGGCGAGGATGGCATATATGGCGTGGAGCTCCCTGATGCGCTCAAACCTGCCGAGAAGCCGAAAGGGGCGAATGAGTTTCAGACATCGGAGACCATTTTCCGTTACAGGGATAACGGTTGGAGCGCCGCCGTGGCGATGCGAGAACCCCGCCGCTTGGTCATGCTCGGTTTCCCCTTTGAGTGTATCTGCGGGAAAGACACCCGCTCCGCCGTCATGAAAGAAATCCTTGAGTTTCTCGGACAGCCCTGAGGCATTCAGGGGAATCATTCTGCGGGGAATTGACTAAGGGCGAGACCCGCCATAATGTCATTTCCTCCGCCGGATAGGGCTTCAGGAGGGAGAGGAGACGTTCGGGTTTCTTCAAATCGGGGTCAAGCCAGGGCGCTTCGTTCTTCATGGGTAGAATGACCGGCATGCGCTCATGAATGGGGCGCACGAGGTCATTGGCATTTATTGTGATGATGGTAAAGGTTTTCAGGGGAGAGCCGTCCGGCGGTGTCCATTCATCCCAGAGACCTGCAAAGGCGAACGGCTCGCCATTCTTGAGCGCAAAGAAAAAGGGAGTTTTAAGGCGTCCGGCAGGTTCTTTCCGCCATTCATAAAAGCCGTCTGCGGGGACAAGGCAGCGCCTTTGCGCCAGGGCATATTTGAAACTCGGCTTCTCAGCGAGTGTCTCCGCGCGGGCATTGATGAATGGTTTTGCGGATGAATCCGGTTTTGTCCAGGAAGGAATAATACCCCAGCGCATCATCTTGAGCCGTCGCTCGCCACCCTGCAGGACAAGGACAGCGGCATCCTGCCCGGGGGCAATGTTGTATCGCCTCCGAATCTCAAAGTCCTCCGCAATGAAGCGGAACCGGCTGATGAGGAGGGTCAGTTCCTTTGTTTGTGCAAATCTTCCGCACATAACATTTTCTTATAACACACCGGCGTTTCCCGAATCAACCTTATTATTCGGGAATGCACGTTCGGGCGGTCTGAAAAGTCTCCCAAAAGTTAAGAAAACGATTTATTTTCTCTTGACAAAGAGCGTTATAATTTATTATAGAGAATAGTATTGATTGTATCAATCAACTATTTTTAAGGAGGCGGTGTTATGAACACAAAAGGAATTTTAAGGACAGGACATCTGATTCTCGCGGTTCTCTTGATTCTTTCCTGCAACCTCTGCTTCTCCCAGAGCTTCTCGGTCTATAATGGACACATGGACAGTCTCGCAGGCTGGGATGCAGTAAATGTGGATGGAAGGGATAACGGTCCCTTCCAGGGAACGGTGGCATTACAGGCAATTAACTCCAGTAGCGATACGTCACCAACCCCGGGTTCGATCGTTTTTACCCTGTCCGGTACCTTTTTGATGGGCTCTCTCACTCAGGATCTTAAAATCACGGCCACGGGACAAAAAGTATCCGTTTCTGCGGATGTCGCCAGGGATGGCAATTGGACCAGCGGACTCATCTTCGGGTTTTATAATGCAACAGGCTGGGATATATACACCGGTTGCTATGTTGATGTGACTACCCTTGGTTCGGCGGATACCGATGGAACGCTGAACAGCTTTTATTCGGTTGCTGTAAACGATGTGACCCTTCCTAATGATAGTTCTGTCGTGCGGGTGTTTATCGGGAACTCCGCTGGTCCATATATTAATTCTACGGTGGGAGCCAAGTTCGCCATCGATAATGTCAAGGCGCTTATCTCATCAGGCGAGCCGGAATGGTATCTTTATAATTAAACTGTTTGCAGGTGGCGTAGCGAATAGCAGTTTCTGCAATGAGCGTGGTTTTTTTTATCCAGGAAGGTGTCTCGATCGTATAAATCATTTATGACCCGACCAACGGCACGGTCAGTATTGGGGATATCGAACGGAATCAAAAGTATAGCGATGGCAAGTACTGAATAAATCCCCTTCTTTCGCCGGCAGGATTCATCAACCTGCCGGTTTTTTATTGACATGGGTTTTCCGGGGAATTTATATAATTTAACTTATGTTGTCTTCCGGGAAGGAAAGAAGAGATGCGTCCGGTATTTTTCCTTATGATTTTGGCAGGGTTTATAACCGTTGCACCAGCCCAGGACCTGGCAACTCTCAAGGTGCGGGATGAGACGACCACATTTCCCGCCGTTGAGGCGCTTGTTCTGGAAAATGGGAATGTTTATCTGAGTGAGAAGGCGCTCGGCACGCTTTTTGGCGCCTCACTCAAGACTGAGGGGGAGAATCTGGTCATCCTCTGCAAGGAGACCCTGTGCCAGCCCTTTTACAAAGATGACCCTCAGCACACCGTAGTTCTACGCAAGGCGAAGCCAATGCTGCTTGCCTCAAAGGTGGGCGAGGCGTTTGGCTATGTGCGCTTTGCCTTTGATAAGAAGTCCGGAGAAATTCGCTATTATAAGACACCCGAACCTTCCGCAGATGCCCCTCATCCCATCCCGATGCCGGATTTGACCCTTCCCAGCACCTCCGGTGAAAAAGTCTCATTATCGAAATACAATGGGAAGAAATTATTCATCCTGTGCTGGGCTCCCTGGGACAAGGGACGGGATGACCTCGTTCAATGGAATCGTCTTGCGGGTGAACTGGCTGAGAAGGGGATGCAATTATTGCTTGTCGCCCAGACAATGGAAGGGCGGGAGAGGCTGGAGCCCTTTCTCTCCATTTTAAAACCCAGACCTGTCTGCCTTGTGGACAATGGATTCAGGTTCACATTTCTCTTTCATCTGAAAGAGCTGCCGGCACTTTTGCTTGTGGATGAGAAGGGGAATCTGGTGTGGGGTCCGGCGAAACCCGACCTCAGGAATGATGCCTTTCGCGCAGAGCTTTCATCCTGGGTTGAGGGAGGCAAGGAGAGTAAAATTATAACAGCCGGTCCAACGATAAAGGAGATTGAGCCTCTTACTATGGTTGAGGAAAAAGCGGCGCGTCTGGACCTTTCTCACGCCCTCCTTGGAGCCGGCAAGAGGGATGAGGCAATGGAGGAATACCGCCGGGCGATTGAAACAATATCAGACCATGTGATTTTCAGTGGACAACTCACGGCTCTCAAGGAGCCGGAGAGGTTTTATCCAACACCGACGCCTCGGCCCACCCCGACCAGCAAGCCAGAGTGAGAAAGGCTAATGAATGTCCGGAAAACCAAAAGTCGGAAATAGAGAGAAAAAAATTATCTATAAAACAAAATAAAGACATTTAACAAAATACTGATTGTGAGATAAAAACGAAATGAATGTTACAACAAAAGACAAGTGTATTAATCCAAATAAACTTCCATTTTTACAAGCACAGATTTTGCAAAAAATATATCTTAATTTATTTGAAAATAAACAGACAATAATTGAAGAACTGTCCGACCTTACTGGCTACCCAAAATATAGTAAAATATTACATGACGCTTTGCAATCATTGGTTGAAAAAGGTTTTTTAGAAGGTAATCTAACATCAGTATTTAAACTACCCGAAAGTTGTTTGGATTTCTTTTCATTTATTATTAAAAAAAACGATTACAAACACAAAGAATATTCAGATCGAATTTTAAAATTTGAATCACTTGAGAATCAAACATTAAATCTTTTTGAAGAAGAAAACACGATAAGCGATTTGAATAAATTAGGATTTGTTCATAGATGGTACGACTATTTAGAAGATTTCCCTTATTCTCTGATTGAAGATAAAATAAAAGAATATAAAATCAATTCTGATTCTTTGATAGTTGATCCATTTTCTGGTAGTGGCACAACTTGTGTTGCAGCAAAATTTTTTCAATATAATTCTATTGGTTTTGATACTAATCCTTTAATGATTTTTATTTCTGAAGTTAAAACCACTTGGAATTTAGATTTGAAACTATATAGAAATGAAGTTGTTAAAGTCGCAAAACAATTTTTAGAAAAGATACACAATTACGATACTATGGACTTAAAAAAAGGGTTTTTAGATTATATGCCTAAAAAGGAATTAAATCAATGGTTAAGCCCAGCTCTTCAAAAAGAAACAAATCTTCTAAAAAATTTGATTGATGAAATTATATATATAAAAATTAAAAACTCTTTATTATTAATACTATCTAAATCTTGTTTAGATGCATCGTATGTTTCATTCTGCCCTGGTACAACCTTTTATCCATTTAGAAAAAAAGAAGAATTTTGGGATTTATTCACTAAAAAAGTATTTCAAATTTACAATGACCTAAAACAAGTACAAAAACATAATCATTATGGTACATCAAAGTTAATAAATGATACTTGCTTAAATGCAAATAAATATATTAAATCAGATTCAATTGATTTTATAATCACTTCACCTCCATATCCCAATGACTTAGAATATACAAGACAAACAAGACTTGAAATGTATTTACTTGATTTTGTTAAAAATATGGATGATGTTCAAAAAATCAAAAGAAAAATGGTAAAGGGTAGTACAAAATTAATTTTTAGAGAGAGTAACTCTGAAATTTATTCATCAAAATTTAATGAAGTAAAGATTATTTCAGACAAAATATACAAACAAACGAAAGATAAAAATTGGGGGTTTGATTATCCAAGAATGATAAGAGAATATTTTGGTGATATGTATTTATGTTTAAAGGAATTTTATAACTTACTAAAAGATAATTCTAATTTTCTTTTAGTAGTTGGTGATCAAACTGTAAAAGGAGTTTATATTCCGGTATGCGATATATTAATAGAAATGGGAAAGGAAATTGGTTATAAAAATTGCAGAAAAGAACTATTTAGAATTAGAAGAAGTACAGGACATAGCGTATTATTACCGGAAGAAATAATTATATTAAAAAAATGAATCCAAACGAAATATTTACCTATCCTGTTGACAATAAAACTGAAAATGCAATAAAGTCAGTTAAAGAATACTATTGCAGATTTTTAAATAGAAAATGTGATAAACAGAGTAGGACAATAGATTACCCAATGGGTGTTTGTTCTGTTAATTATAGTGGAACAAAGGTAATTATTTGTCCTCACAGATTTTTAGAATATAATTTAGTTTTTAAGAATGTTTGTGAGATTGCCTTTGGTGGACTGGACAATGTATTACTTTTTTCTGAAGTCAAACTTTCAAATGTAGGAAGCTTTGATTTTATATTAGTCAAGCATAAACCAATTAGTAGTGAAATTGATGATTTTTGTATTGTAGAATTTCAATCAGATTCTACCACTGCAACGGGAAAATTAGTTCAAGCATTGAGGGACTTTATGAAAGGTATAAATATTCTTAAAAACAGATATAGGTTTGGAATGAACACATATAATACAATAAAACTTTCATATATTCAAATGTTGATTAAAGGTCAAGTAATTGAGAAATGGGATAAGAAGATTTTTTGGGTTATGCAAAAATTTGTTTTTGATAATATGGTTAATAGATTTCAATTGAAAGATTTAAATTATAAACAAGATAATAATATACAATACCATATTTATTGCTTAAAAAAATATGAAGGCATTCATAAGCTTGAGTTAATAGAAAAAAAATCTACTACAATTTCAAATCTGTTAAAAGCATTTACCGACCAACCATCTCCAAGTTTAGATGAATTTATACAAGTTTTAGAGAGTAAGATTAAGTTGAAATTGGGATTGGTTTTGGAATAAGGAAATAAACCTTCATCAAAGAGTAATAAAATCATGTTATGAAACAATATATTAGTGATAATGTTTGCACGCGAAGCAAAAGGAATATTAACCGTCATATAATCACTCATAAAAATCTGAAGTCTGTTAGATTGGACTCAAGGATTATGAAGCGCAAAGCGAAGGAGATAGAACTTTTTATTGACGGCAACCCGCCCGCGCGTTTCCCCAGCGGGATAATAGTTGGAGATGCATTGGAGCACTCCGGGAATCAGCATCCCTACCCGGTTGTTGCCGCCTATCTGGATAACAAGATAGTTGAGCTCAACCGCCATATCACATATGGCGGGCAGCTGAACGCTATCCACCTTGGCACTGTGGACGGCATGCGTCTTTACCAGCGCAGTCTCTCTTTTGTCCTGGTTCGCGCCGTAAAGGAAGTCTATCCGGACTTGCAGGTTTATATAAATCACCCTATATCCAAAGGCATCTATTGCGAACTCCATGCGAGCTCTTATACCAATATTAAGACTTTCCATCTCACGAAAAAGGATGTAGAGATTATAAAGCAAAGGATGCGTGAGATTATTGAGGCGGATGAGCCCTTTATCCGGCGGGAAGTTCCCCTGTCTGAGGCTATCCGGATTTTCAAGAGGCGGGGACAGCAGGACAAGGCAAAACTACTCCAGTATCGCCAGAAGAATAATGAAGATGGTGAGACTGTCAGTATTTACCACTGCGGCACCGAACGAAACCATTTTTACGGCTACCTCGTCCCCAGCACAGGCTATCTCAAGGTCTTTGACCTGAAATTTCATTCTCCCGGCTTCATCCTGCGTTATCCCACCCTTGAAAATCCGAATGTGCTCCCTCCTTTTGTGGAACAGGAGAAGATGTTCCAGGTCTTTCAGGAATATGAGGCATGGGCAAAGATACTTGGACTGGAAACCGTGGGACTGCTCAATGACCTCATTGTTGCCGGCGGGGTTGAGGAATTCATCAAGGTGGCGGAGGCGCTTCAGGAAAAAAAGATTGTCTATATCTCCGATATGATAACCCACCATCACAATCAACCGCGTGTCATCCTGATCGGGGGTCCCTCGGCATCCGGCAAGACGACATTTTCAAAACGACTCTGTATCCAGTTGCGCGTTAACGGATCCCGTCCGGTGGTCATCTCATCGGATGACTTTTTTGTGGACCGTGAGCATACCCCTCGCAGGGAAAATGGTGAGATGGACTTTGAATCGTTCGAGGCGATAGATTTCCGCCTCCTCAACCGCGTGATAAGCGACCTTCTCAAGGGGAAAACCGTCCAGATGCCATGTTTTAACTTTCCAGCTGGCAGGCGAATGCCCGGTTCCCGCATCCGCCTTGAGAAAGACCAGATTATCATCCTTGAAGGGATTCATGCGCTTAACGACCGACTCCTCTCCACCATTCCATGCGGGCTGAAATTCCGCATCTATGTGAGCGCTCTTACGACCCTCAGTATTGATAACCACAACCGCATTTTAACATCGGATTCACGTCTGATTCGCAGGGTGGTGCGTGACAGCCAGTTCAGGAACTATTCTGCGAGCGAGACCATTGCCCGCTGGCCCAGCGTCCGCCGTGGCGAGGAAATAAATATCTTTCCCTATCAGGAAAATGCCGACGTTATGTTCAACTCTGCCCTGATGTATGAGATTGGCGCTCTGAAAAAATACGCCGAGCCTCATCTGAGAAAGGTTCCCAGAAGCGACCCCATCTATTCCGAGGCATGCCGCCTTTTGAAATTCCTATCCTATTTTCTGGATGTTCCTGATGACAAGGTTCCGCATGATTCCATACTTCGCGAATTCATCGGGGGAAGCAGTTTCACTTATTAAATCCGAGGAGGCGCTCTCAAGGAATCAGGCGCATCTCACGAATTCGGGAGATGTACCCACTCCTTATTTTACTGTATTTTTCCCCTTGCATGATTGAGACAACTTTATTAAATATAGCTTAATTTTGTAAAAAGTTTTTATATATCGAGGTTTTTAACAATGTGGAAATGGAAATATTATATTGTATTTATTATCATTGTTGCAGTGGTTGTTATAACAGTTGTCCGTAGTTTAAAGGTGAAGAGTATTGAGGATGATTTTCTCAAACGACCAGTCCAGTTTTCGGCGTATGCCCGCTCCATTGATGGGCTGAACGTAATTTCCCTTTATCAGGACCCGGAGAAGTCAATAGAGGGGAGATATGGCGGGCATAAGGTTCCTGATAACCTCTTTCAGCCCTCTGTAAGGGTGAAGGAAAGATTGGGAGTTCTTGACAGCATCACAGTTCTTGGACCATCGGGGGAAACCCGGTTTTTTTTGGTGAAAACCGATGATGCCCTTTTTGGATACATTCCGCATTATCGACTGGAGAACGCGGATGAAAAACAATTGGGACCGCCGCCAGTCAGAGGGGAGAATTATTAATTTGTGACTTTATTGCGGTGTTTTCATCGTAGATGCGCCAAAGCTTTAGCGATGGAGCATGGTTATCTCTTTTCGCAAGCCAGTGTCTGGCTGTAGAAATTTGAGTTGGGAGGAGGTTAGAGATGGGGCATCCCATTGTGGTCACGGATGATAATTTTCAGAAAGAGATACTGGAGTCGGATATTCCTGCCATGGTGGATTTTGGCGCCCCCTGGTGTCCGCCCTGCCGCTCCCTCGAACCAATAATCATGGACCTGGTGGATGAATTTATAGGGCAGGTCAAAATCGGAGCCCTCAATGTGGACAATTCCCGCGAAATTGCAGGCAAATATGGCATCATGAGCGTTCCCACCATTATCTTTTTCAAGGATGGTGAGGAGGTTGACCGGATTGTCGGTCTCAGCCCCAGGGATGTGCTAAAGGTGAAAATCCAGACCCTTCTTGCCTGAACAAATGGGGGGATGGAAACGGATAGGAGTGGGCTCTTCTCAACGCTCTATCTGTCAAAGACCCAAGCCTTGCAAGATGTCGCATGAGTCCAACTCTGAATCATGTATTCGCCTCAGGCGGATAAGAGTAATCGGCACGATGAATAGCATGAAGAATGATATTCCGCGTGGATACTTAAGGCTTTTTGCCTTCCTTTCATTTCTTGTGGCTGTTATTTACGGGCTGGGGATGCTTTTCATCACCCGGGGACATCTTGTTGCCCCCTTAGATGACACCTATATTCATTACCAGTATGCGCGGATGGTCGCATCGGGTCATTTTTTTGAATATACAAAAGGGAGCGGTTTTTCCACCGGCTCCACCAGCATTCTCTATCCCATCCTTCTTGCCCCATTCTTCATTATTGGCGTGAAGGCGGTGGGGATTGTTCTGGTGAGTTTTGCAATTGGGATTTTCATCTTTTTTCTCTCCGCATGTCTGATTTACCTTATCGGGCGCGGGATTGCCCATGAGTGTGTGGGGGTCCTTGCGGCGCTTCTCTTCCTTCTTAATGGACATCTTGCCTGGAACCAGCTATCCGGCATGGAGACGGGACTTTTCGGTCTTTTACTTCTTTCTGGAATTTATTTTATCCTCCGCTGGTGGGGGGAGAAGCGGGGGGCGCTTCTGGGCTGGGGATTCGGCTTTCTTACCCTCGCTTCCCTCACACGCCCGGAGGGATTCATCATTCTGGCGGGTGTTATTATTTATTTGATGGCACGGGCGAGGCGTATCCATGGGGGACGCGCACTGCTGACGCTTTTTTGCGTGGCGCCCTTTCTTCTTTACATGCTCCTTGTCCGTGTTGAAACGGGGAGTTTTGCCACGGCGGGTGTGCTTGCCAAGAGTGTCTGCGCCGCCCCTTACTATACCTTCTGGGAAAAGATTGCCCGCCTCGTGGATAACTTCGCCTATATCTTTTCCGCTTACTACCATAACCTTTCCAACAACTACTTCCCCGACTGGGCGATGTTCCCGGGTTTTCCAACCGGAGCCCTTTATCCCTTTCTCCTGTTCCCCCCGGGGATTTTTCTCCTGACGTGTGCGGGCGTGATTCTGGGAGGGGCGCGTGAGCGCGGCAGTGGCCAGTTTGGACCAGTGCTGTTGATGTCCCTGTGCTTATTACTCGGACTTGCCGCCATTACCAATTCTGAGGTGGTGCCGATTCATTGCTTCCGTTACCTCGCCCCTTTCCAGCCAATCTTTTTAATTCTCGCCGCCCTCGGACTGTATGAGGTTTCCAAATTCTTTGAAGTCAGTGCGGTCAGCATCTTCCGACTTGCAGGAGCGCTCATGTTGATTCTTATTGTGCCTTCTATTTTTTACTGGGCGTATGTTTACGGTGAAAATTGTAATGATATATTTGAACAGCACCGACGCACCTCATGGTGGCTAAAGGATTCCACCCCACCGGAAGCCGTCATCGGGGTTACTGACACGGGTGTCATTGGCTATTTCAGCGAACGCCGCATTTATGACTTTGTGGGTCTGTCAACGCCCGAGCAGGCGCGGCACTGGAGGCAGGGTCTGGGCTCCGCCTTTGAACGACTCGAGCATCTGCCGCCTGAATCTCTGCCCGATTACATCGTGACGTTTCCCTACGTCTGGGGTGAGATGAACTTCCTGGGCAAACCCATACATAATGCCCCCCTGCGCAAAAACCTCACCACGATGTCCAATGATTTTGTTGTGTATCAGCAGGACTGGTCTTTTTTAAAAAGCGGACATGCGTCACAATTGCCGCCTGATGGCATGGCACTCGCAGACAGTCTTGATGTGGCTGACCTGCAGGATGAGGAGGCGCACGGATACATCTGGCGGGAGGCGGCGGAACGCCCCGTGGGATGGAAATTCCCCAATCCCCGCAACTTTTTTTTCAAGGCAAAGGCGGGGGAGAGAATGATTGCCGATGGCGGGCGCGACCTGACAGGCTATGAGTCCTTCACAGTCCGTCTTGCCCCCGGACGCCCTGCGTGCCTTATTGCCCGCACGGAAAGTGCGGATGCTTGCGCCGCTATTGTGTCCTTCAATGGTGTTAAGGTCGGGACTCTTCTTGCCGCGGCGGGGAAGAAAGGCGCCTGGCAGGAGATTTCAATCAATATCCCCTCGGAGGTTGTCATGGCTCATGAGAGTGTTGTGAGGGTGGAATTTGACGGAAGCTCCAGCCGCACGCCATCATTCCATTCTTATCATTACTGGTTCTATCAGGAGAAGTAGCTGGATGTCCAAAAAGAAGAGACACAAGCAACATCCACCTGCGCCACCTTCAGGGCGCCCCGCATCCAGCGTTCCACAGACGCCAACCGTCGCACGGCGGGAAGAGTCCGGCTCTCCGCCTCGCGCCGCTGATTTAAGTCTGCCATCCGTGAATCTCCAGTCTCTTGAATCCCGGAGCTTTGATGTTTACCAGAGGTTCAGCGCCTTTTGCCGTATCATTGCGGCGTTGGGGTTGGGAAAGGGCGCGGCGGTCTTAGATATTGGTGGATATCCGGGCACATTGACAGATACCCTCACCGCAATTTTTCCCGACATCAAATGCACAACGCTGGATGTTACCCCCTGCGATAGACCGGGCTATGTTGTTGGGTCGGCGACGGCATTGCCCTTTGAAGAGAAGAGTTTCGATGCGGTCATCTCATCGGACACTCTTGAACATCTGCAGAGCGACGCCAGGACGCCCGCTATCCATGAGATGATGCGCGTCAGCCGCCGCTGGGTCATAATCGGCGCACCGTTCAGAAGCCCATCCGTGGAATTTGCGGAAGAAAGGGTGAATGCCCTTCATCAGAGGTGTTTCATGAAACCATACGGCTGGCTTGAGGAGCATATCCATAATGTCCTGCCGGAGATTGAGGCTGTGCGGGGGGCGCTTGAGGAGAATGGCGCCTCGGTGGTTGTTTTTCCAAATGGCGCTGTGCTCTCATGGTTTATTATGGAGACTATGCAGATTCTCCTTGAGACCTTTCCCATGCTTTTCCCTGTCAAGGCATCCCTGAGCCTCCGCTTCAACAGGCTCTGGGCGGCGGATGACGACCGTGAGCCCGCTTATCGTCATATCCTTGTTGCAGATGCGACAGGTGCGCTCCCCCCCGTTGCCCCGCCAGTCCTGTCACCCACGGATGAAGAGGCTGTGCTTAAAAAGCTGCGCGCCCTCGATGAACTCAGCCATGAAATCGCAGGGCAAATCCTTAGTCTCATTTCCGATTCAAGTCAGACAAGCCCTATTATCACAACACGTTATATCAGGCAGATGGAAGAGATTATCGCCTATCAGGAGAGAGAGCAGAAACGCCTGCAGGAAACCGTCAAACGCCAGGAGTCATATTTCTCACAGCTCCGTTCAAGTTTTCTTTTCCGCATCCTTCATAAATTAAAAATCCTGTAAAGCCATTCAGAAATTGTCAGGGTTCAGACATAATAACTGTCTTTTTCCCAACGAGGGTCAATGACTGGTGGCGGATTCGTTGAGGGGCTGACAGTGGAGGAGGGTTTTATCAGGGACAAGAGTGGCGCATGCCCTTTTTCGCCGAGCCTTCATCACCTGCAGGAGTTTTGGCGCCGCCTTGAAGAATCCCTTTGTCAGATGCATCTCCTCGCCGGAGATTATCTCGCGGAAGAGGTGATATGGCAGGGATAAAAAGTGGCGCATCAGGAGCGAGCGGTCTGTCAGATTCAACCAGGTGAAGAGAAAATAGTTCCGTGATGTCAGGCTACTCACGCCCTCTTTTCCCAGAACCTTCATGAGCGAGCCCTTGCCGAGGTGGTAGGCGAGGGCTCTCGGTTCATATATCAGTTTATAACCCATCTTTGCGGCGCGGTAGGAAATATCATAGTCCTCCCAGTATGCGGGCTTGTAAATCGCTGAAAATCCGCCGAGTGTGAGGAAGACATCTCGCCGCAGGGCGCATGCGCCCCCCTGGATAAAGAGCGTGGGTGCGGCATCCGGCGAGTCCTCATAATCAAGTTCGATAAGACCGCGTGAAAAATGGGCGCTCATATTCAGATGATTTGGTGCGCCGTCCGTCCAGTTCACCGTGCGCGCGCTGACGCCGAAAATTTGCCCCTCCGCATCGCGCTCAAAGTGCTCCAGCAGGCGAGGGACAAAATCCTCCCTCACCACAAGGTCGTTGTTTGCAAGTATTATGATGGGCGCCTTTGCGGCATTCACCCCCCGGTTCACACTGGCGCCAAATCCGCGATTTCTCTCATTTATCAGGAGACGGACATCCTGAAATGTGCCGGCAATGATGCGCGGGGCGGCGTCCGTGCTTGCGTCATCCACAATAATCATCTCAAAGGGCTTGCCCGCGGCGCGTGCTGAAAGGAGCATTGAAGAGATTCCACGCGCAACAAACTCCGCGCCGTTCCAGTTCGGCATCACAATGCTGAAAAAGGGATTTGAAAAGTTTTCTTTACTCATAGGTGGTTAATATGTAAGTCCATTATACATACTCATGTCAATATCGGTGTGGTGAAATATGTCCGATTTTGAGCTGGTGACAGAGTTCACTCCGCAGGGCGACCAGCCCAGTGCGATTGAGAAACTCGTGGCGGATTTGGAGCGCGGCGACAAATGGCAGGTCCTTCTCGGCGTCACGGGGAGCGGCAAGACCTTTACCATGGCAAATGTGATTGCACAATGCGAACGCCCGACCCTCGTGCTTGCGCCCAATAAAATCCTCGCCGCCCAGCTCTACCGCGAATTCAAGACGCTCTTTCCGCATAACGCCGTGGAGTTTTTTGTCAGCTATTATGATTATTACCAGCCGGAGGCTTATCTCCCCGTCACGGACACCTATATAGAGAAAGACTCCTCCATCAATGATGAACTTGATAAGCTCCGTCTCGCCGCCACCAAGTCGCTCCTCGAACGGCGTGACGTCATCATCGTGGCAAGCATCTCCTGCATTTACGGCATAGGCTCGCCGGAGGATTTCCGTCAGATGGTGCTCTTCATCGAAAAGGGGCAGAGGACGGAGCGTAATGACCTCCTGCGCCGCTTTGTTGAACTCCAGTATCAGCGCAACGACGTTGACTTTTTCCGCGGGACATTCCGCGTCCGCGGAGATGTGGTGGATGTCTTTCCCGCTTATGAGACCCGCACCGCCGTCCGCATCGAATTCTCAGGCGACCGAATAGATTCCATCTGGGAGATTGACCCCTTGCTCGGTAAGAAGGGGCGCAGTATGAACCGCGTCGCCCTCTTCCCCACATCCCATTATGTAATCGGACGCCCCAAACTTGAACGCGCCATTGAATCAATCCGTGAGGAGCTCCGTGAGCGGCTGCAGGAACTCCGCGCCGCTAACAAACTGCTTGAGGCTCAGCGCCTTGAACAGCGCACCATGTACGACCTTGAGATGATTGAGGAGATGGGATACTGCTCCGGCATTGAAAATTATTCCCGCCATCTCACGGGGCGCAAACCGGGAGAGCCGCCCTTCACACTCCTCGACTTCTTCCCCCCGGATTATCTCCTCTTCATTGATGAAAGCCACATTTCCGTTCCGCAGGCACGCGGGATGTATAAAGGCGACCGCACCCGCAAGCTGACCCTTGTGGAATATGGCTTCCGCCTCCCCTCCGCCCTCGATAACCGACCGCTGAAATACGAGGAGTTCGAGACACGCATGAACCAGACAATATTCGTTTCAGCCACGCCTGCTGAATATGAGATTGAAAAAGCGGGGGGCGTTGTCGTGGAGCAAGTGATTCGTCCAACCGGGCTCATTGACCCGGAAATCATTGTGCATCCTGCGTCAAACCAGGTGGATGACCTCCTTTTGGAAATCAGGAGGCGCGTTGCCGAAAACCATCGGGTTCTTGTCACCACACTCACCAAGCGCATGGCGGAGGAACTCACGGATTATTACAGCGAACTGGGCGTGCGCGCAAAATACATGCACTCGGAGATTGATACCATAGAGCGCACAAAACTCCTGCGCGACCTCCGCCGCGGGGATTATGATGTCTTAATCGGCATCAATCTTTTGCGCGAGGGGCTTGACCTGCCGGAGGTCTCGCTCGTGGCGGTGTTAGACGCCGATAAGGAGGGATTTTTGCGCTCCACTCGCTCGCTCATCCAGGTTTGCGGGCGCGCCGCACGCAATGTGGAAGGCACGGTGATTTTATACGGCGATGTCGTGACACAATCCATGTATAAGACCATCGAGGAGACGAGCAGACGCCGCGCACTGCAAAAGGAATTCAATGAAGAGCATGGACTTACCCCCACAACCATCAAAAAGGCGATAACCGACATCCTCGATAGCATCTATGAAAAGGATTACGTCACTGTCCCGCTTGAGGGAAGGGCTTTAGAAAAGGTTGAGTTCAAAGACCCCGTGAGGCTTGCGAAGCGTATTGAAACGCTCAAGAAAAAGATGCTTGCTGCCGCCCGCGACCTTGAGTTCGAAAAAGCCGTACGCTGCCGCGACGAACTCTTCGACCTGGAAGAAAAGCTGAAAAGCCTTCAGTGACATGGCAACAGGTGTAAGCTGGTTGTATGATAATAAAACAGTATGACGGAAAAAATACAGGTGAAAATCCGGATATTTTTTGTGGATTTATGAAAATGGATGACTTATGTTTGGCATGAGTCTGGCATTAAGAAATATTTAGAGTTTTTTAAAGAAAGGAGACGCACCATGAGGAAGCTGAATAAAATCCATTGGGTGACCCTTTCACTCCTCGCTGTCGCTTGTTTGCTGAGTGTCTCCGTGTCTGCAAGGGAACCGATGTCCCTTGAAGCGCGGAAGGTCACGGAGGGTCGCGGACGCTCCATCATTGTCACGCCCAATTATGACCTGCAGGTCGGCATCTGGACGGAAAGCCCCTCCTGTTTCATCGGTGATAACATCAACATATTTTTCAACGTCAACAAGGATTGCTTTATTTATGTCTTCAATATCGACACCGATGGCGTCACTCGCATGATATTCCCGAATTATTACGACAATGACAATTATGTTCGCGCCGGCTCCTATTCCATCCCTGGCGGAAACTACCACTTTGAGGTGACCGGTCCGGCGGGGCGCGAATATCTGCGGGCGATTGCTGTTAGAGAGCGATACGGCTTTATGAAGGATTTTGAGAGATTTGCCCCCAATGAACCCTTTCCGCTCCTTCCGGGCGGAGTGGATGGTTTTCGTCTGAGGATTGAAACTCAGGAAAAACAGCCCCAGCCCATTCAGTCAAGAGAAGGACGCCCCCCTTCAAAACCGGGCAAACTCAGCATTGTCCCCGGTCCCATCATCCCGCGCCCACAAATCCGTGAATATGCTGAGAGCTATACCTCGTTTTATGTCCGACCCCGCTGGCTGGGCGATGATGACCATTATTATATTGACCCCGCGCGCACCCAGAAAATCAAGTTCCGCTCCGTGCCCGATAACGCCGACCTTTACATCGATGGACAGTATTACGGAAAGTCCTCAAAGAATGTCAGGCTTTCCTATGGTCCGCATAAGGTGAGGATGCGGAAAAAGGGATACTATGATTGGGTGCGCTCCGTCTATGTTGATGAAAATTCTCCGGAGACCGTCACCGCTTATCTCCAGAGCTCCCGCTCAAGTTTGTGGATGGAATATCGGAAGGAATGGGACTTAGAGTTCAGGGACTGGCGGTATAATGAGAGGGGGCGGGAGGGTGAGCGAGCCTTGCCCGGCGCGCCTCAAAATCAATTGGAGTTGAAAATACAGGTACCGTTCAAGGGTCAAAAAACGCTGGCACCTGCCAAGCCTTTGGAAAGACCCGCACTCAAACCACGCCCCTCCTCAAAACAGGTGGAGGAGAATAATGAGGAGGTCATCGAGGAAAAGAGGTAGGATTTCCATGCGAGATGCAGATAGTGCGTTGATTGCGTTTTGTGCGAATTGTGAAAAAAATTGGTAGCGGTGGGGGGACTCGAACCCTCGACACTGCGGATATGAGCCGCATGCTCTAACCAGCTGAGCTACACCGCCACGAACCGGGCATACATGAGATGAGAAAAGGAGGCGATTGGACTCATTAAGTGTCCAACCGCCTCGCGTTTTTTGATTTGGTAGCGGGGGACGGATTCGAACCGCCGACCTTTGGGTTATGAGCCCAACGAGCTACCAACTGCTCCACCCCGCGTCAAAATCGACTTTCAATGACCTTTTCACACAGCCATAAAAAGCGAAAGATTTTCTACTCCCGCGGTGTTATTTGTGTCAATAGTAATTTTGAATCGTGTCGGACTTGTAAGTGAATCTCACGATTTCGGGAGATTCTAATATTTTTTTATCCGCAGATTTCATATCCGCCTGAGGCGGATGGCGAATCACATATTTATAGAGATTCCGAGTCACCCTTAAAAAAAAGCGGGGTTTGTCCCGCACGTCGCCGGAGCCAGTTGATGCTTCGAAGTATCGGACGACGCGAGATGAACCACCGCTCAAGCCGGTACTTGCCCGGGAAGTTCAGAAGCATAATCCCGATTAGAATCGTCAACATTCCCTGACCCGGCAGCACCAGCATGATAATGCCGGCAACAATAAGGATATACCCGAACAGGTTCTTTCCTATCAGCAACACCCATCGCAACGCTGAATGCCGACCAGCCCACTGCTTACTGTGACACCGTCTATGTGCGAAATAGTCAGAGGGGATTCGAACCACCAACAGAGGAACAATTATCAGGGTTGCAATGAAGGTCACGATTGATGCGCTGGCTATCCACCAGATTGTTGTCTGGTGACTATGAATCCACTCACCCATGCAGGTTACCTCGCGATAATATGTGTGTGAATCATGGTGGCGCTGATTTCAAGGAAATCATTGAATGCATATAATGAATTCGCGAGATGCCAATATTTTTTTATCCGCAGATTTCATAGATAAAAAATTAAAAATATATCATCTACGCAATCTGCGTAATCTGTGGATGGTATCTACTTCGGATGCATCTCACGAATTCATGAGATGCACTCTCGGACTTGGGCTTTATTTCTGGGGAGGGGTGAAATCTTCACGCTCTACAAGAACTATGTGTTCTCCGGGATGAGCCATCCTGAAACGATTGCGAA